>ENA-OQJX01000893-OQJX01000893.1-human-gut-metagenome-genome-assembly--contig:-NODE-893-length-10319-cov-4.547390_pt1 | contig 10319 bp, 13 predicted proteins | sample MGYA00242615_ERZ504782 | MGnify/ENA primary metagenome ERZ504782 (study PRJEB26092, sample SAMD00036354) | human gut metagenome | host: Homo sapiens | study: EMG produced TPA metagenomics assembly of... | reverse complement strand
TTAATATAATTGTTGAAAGTGGAGTTTTGTATATCTTTTCATATGATATGCAGACGGATATTTTTTGGGTATCAGTATATGAATGCATAACGAGTATGGGGATTTTGTTAATAGTAGTTTTATTAGAAAAAACTATATCTGTAAAAAGAAAGAATTCTCAGATAGAGGGCTTTTTATGGGTAGTATTATTAGGAATTCCAATTGTAAGCATTGGTATGGTGGTGGTTCTTGTTCGGAATGAAATTGAAAAAAGTTATTTGATTGTTGTTGAAGTTATTGGTTTATTAGTAATCAATCTAATTATTTTTTATTTATATAATGCATTGGAAAACTTTTACATTCAAAAAAAGGAACAAGAATTAATAAAACAACAGATCAATATGTATGAAAATGAATTGGAAATTATGAAAAAATCTTATTATAATATAAGAGGTTTAAGGCATGATATGAAACATCATATGATGGAATTAAAATTTCTGGTCAAAAAAGGTGCATACGATGAAATTTTATCATATATTGATAGCATGGGAATATTTATGTTAAATTCAGATGAGTATGTAGATTCCGGTAATAAGGAGATTGATAGTACACTTAATTATTTATTACAAAAGGCCGATAAAATACTTGATAATACCAAAATAAGTATTGTATTACCAGAGAACTTATCAGTTCATACTTTTTCTATAAATGTGATTTTAGGGAATTTATTGGATAATGCCATTGAGGCGGCTCAAAATTCAAAAGAGAAATATTTGGGCATAGATATTCGAACTAAAAGAGGTCTTTTATTTATAACAATAGAAAATAGCTATGATGGTAGTATCCAATTACACAAAAATGAGATAGTGACTTCTAGGAAAAACAAAGAGAGCCATGGGATTGGTTTAAAAAATGTAAAAATGATTGTTGAAGAACAAGGAGGAGAAATGCAAGTTATATGGGTCAACAATAGATTTGTTGTAAAAGTAATGTTATATTTATCTGCTCTAAACGAGTGAGAAAGATAGTTAATGAAATTTTTGAAAATTTACTATTTTTAAGAGGGACTGGCATATGCTAGTCCCTTTATGTTGTGTGCCGAGCATGGCATTAATCTTACTGGTGCAAGTCCAGTCACGGGTATTTACCGCCAAGTGTAGCGAACCACAAGTCGGTATCAGTAATGGTATGGATGGAGGAAGTGGTGTAGCAAAGTTCTTGAGCCTACGAACAGAAACTTGATAAGGCGATTAGGTGGGTAAGGTTGCAAACCAAACCAAAGCCCTAATGGTAAACGTAAACCGAAGTTGTAAATCAAGAGGTTGTGGAACGAAAGATTAATGTCTTACCTCGGGAGACCCTACTCACATATCGAAAGGTATGGTCGAAAAAGGTTTGGAGAGGGAGTCAGATGATGTCATAGTAGGTGTAAAAGCTGAAGGACTGAAACGATTTATAGTACGAATCGCTATGTTTAAAATAATACATGAGCTAGAAATCAGATGGACAGGAAAAGTAGGAACGTAACCAAGGAATACTGTTTATATCTAGAGGAGTGTTATGTATGAATCTTAGGATAAGTCAGAGGAGTAACAACAATGGAATTAATCGACGTGATTTTATCAAAAGGAAATCTGAACAGAGCCTATAAAAAGGTGGTAGCCAACAAAGGTGCAAGTGGAGTTGACGGAGTTACTGTTGAGGAACTGGGAGATTATATAAGGAAAAATAAGGATGCGATTGTTACATCCATTAGGAATAGGACTTATATGCCGAAGCCAGTACGGAGAGTATACATTCCAAAAGACAATGGAAAGCAACGTCCGTTGGGAATCCCTACAGCATTGGATAGAACTATCCAACAGGCAATTGCACAGCCAATATCTGATATTTATGAAGAAATATTTAGTGAATACAGTTATGGATTCAGACCGGGGAAAAGCTGTCATGATGCAATCAGACAGGCACTCTGCTATCTGAACAGTGGCTATGAATGGGTAGTAGATATAGATATTGAACAGTTTTTCGACAGGGTAAATCACGATAAGTTAATTCAGATACTAAGAGAGCAAGTGTTGATTTATACTTAAAACTGACCCAGTTTTAACGAGGAAAATTGACCCACTTACAGCAGTGGCAATGAGTAAGTAGAACTGGTTTTGATTACACTGTACCTTGAAAATTTAATACTCAGAATTGACCCACCTGCCAGAGAACGATACACTTCTCTCTGTATGCACCAATACAAGAGAGGAGGTTTGAAAGAAGGTGTATGATTTGCAAGATTGGGTAGCTGTTCAGCGAGTTTATAAACAGACAAGATCAAAAAGAGCAACTGCAAAAATACTTGGAATGTCCAGAAATACCGTCAGGAGTCTTTTAAAAGAAAAAGAGGCACCTGTGTATAAACGGACAGTTTATAAAAGCAAGATTGATGATTTTAAAGAACAGATCATCGAATGGCGATGCGAACCGTTTCTTTTCAATGGAACACGGATCTTCAGAGAATTGAAAGCAAGAGGTTATACAGGAAGCATTGGCCCTGTTTACCGGTATCTGTCAAAAATTGATGAGGATATCAAAGATCACATCAGTTCAAAAGCTACTGTAAGGCATGAAAGCCTCCCGGAGATCAGGCCCAGTTCGACTGGTCGCCTTACAATGTCCCTGTTGATGGTGTTATCACAACTGTCTACTGTTTTTCGATGATACTTTCAGCATCCAGAAAGAAAGCAGTCTGTTTTTCTTTAAAGGCAGATGCGGCAGCCATTTATGAAGCGATCCAGGAACTGTTTGAGGATCTTGGTGGAGTAACCCAGGAGCTTTTGATTGATAATCCAACAGCATTGGTCATCGAAAATAATCCAAGGAACGAAACGGAGATCCGTTATAATCCCCATGCCCTGCTTATAGCAAGACACCTGGGAACAGAACTTAATGCCTGTCCCTGCTACTGGCCGCGCAAGAAAGGAAAGATCGAGAGACCCTTCAACTATATCGAAGAACAATTCATAAAGGGAAACCACTTTGCTTCAATGGAAGATCTGAATCGTCGTGGGAAGGATTTCGTTGAGTCCTGGTGTAATGAAACACACACAACGACCAAAAGAATTCCAAACATACATTATCTTCAGGAAGAACGGGATCTGTTGCTGCCATTGCCAGACCGTCGTTATCGACTGAAGGAATTGGAAAGCAGGATCATCAGTCCTGACTGTTATATCAGCATTGGCGGAAATAAATATAGCGTTCCAGATATCTTTGCAGCCAAAACCATGTATTTCAGGATCATCTATGGGTTCAGGATCGAGCTTTATGACAGAAAGAAGAACTATGTAATGAAATTGGAAGCATCACGTAACAAGCATGAAATCCTGACAGATCCGGAGCACTATAAAAATGTAGCACCAAAGGCGCCAACATCCATTCCGCAGATACGAAGGGAATTCACTGCCAGATACAGCAATGGTCTGGCTTATCTGGAAGCAGCCGGGAAAAAGTTTGATCAGCCCACACATTACGCAAGAAAGATCATGCTGCTTGAAGAACTTTATGATACAGATACCCTCAATCGTTTTATTGGATATGCAATACAGCATGATTCTATGGACATCCTGTCATTTAAAGAACTGCTCAAAGCTTACAATGCAGGCCGGCTGTCTCTTACCGAGGTATCTGAACAGAGACCGGAAGTCCTGTGTAAAACCGGAGAATACCGTGATGATGATCCAGAACTTTTACGGGATCTGGATTACTATGAACAGAATGTAGGAGGAACGGTAAATGCCTAGTGAGACAAGTGCTGTAAACGCAGCTTATATAGAAGCCAGAATGAAACAGTTTAAGCTGGTCGATATGCGCGAACAATATCAGGAACTTATACGTGTAGCTTCAGAACAGTCTATGACGTATGAAGATTTCCTGATCATGCTGTTACAAGCGGAGGAAACAGGAAAGAAACGCCGACAGGCTGAACGTCTGACAGATGCAGCCAATTTCGACTCTGATAAACGGCTGTCTGACATTGATTACCGCTTCAATCCAAACCTGGATGCGGCAAAGATCCAATCTTTGGGCATGCTTGAATTTATGGATAACCATGAAAATATCATAATCATTGGGCCGCCGGGAGTCGGTAAAAGTATGATTGCCACCGGGATTGGCAGGAATGCATGCGAAGCCGGATATAAAGTTCTCTTTATGAATGCAAAAGAACTGGTCGATCAGTTGTATGAGGATATGCAGAAAGGATATCTGAAAGAAACCCTGAAACGGATCAGTAAGATCCCGCTTTTGATCATCGATGAACTGTCATATTTAAAAATGGATAAAGAAAGAGAGAGCCTTTTCTTTCAGATCATTCGCCAAAGATATGAAAAAAGCTCCCTCATTATCACCACAAACCTGCCCATGGGCAGATGGGATGAACTATTCACCGGCAAGCTGGCCGCTGCAGCGATCCTTGACCGCCTGGTCCATCATTGCCATGTCATAAGTATAACGGGCGACAGCTATCGTGTCAAAGGTCCAAAAACTGAGTATTAAAAAAGGAAGGCATAAAAATGAGTATAAAAATCACACCAGATAAATATCCGCAAATCATAGAAGTTTACAATACAGAGGGAAAAACAGCCGCATATGACCTAATGCGAAGCTGTTATGAGATCAAAAATCCAACTTGTGTTATGAAAAGGATGAAAGCAGACAAGAGTCTTGGATATAACTATGATACTGACCGTTTTGAATCAGACAGCCGTAAGGAAGATGATATCTTTTTAAATTTAGAGATGCTCTGTGAAAATAAAATCGAAACATCTGACCGATCTGAAGGAGCTAATAAATCGAAATGACCGTAATAAAAGCCATGGAGAACATGGTACATTCCCTGATTAGTGACCGATTGCTGGAACTCAGTAAGTATGTATTGCTGGATCCAATCGGCAAAAGAATACTGATTGACAAAAGTTCAATGCAGACTGATGGATATCAGGTGCTCATTAACTAGGAGGCAGATATGAGATTTAGAAAAAATGTGTCTGCGGAGCACAGAGAATTCCTGCAGGAACAGTTAAAACAATACAAAAAAGAAATGACCATGACGAAAGATGAGTTACGTGAATTGGAAAAATGGGTAGCCAGTGGACGAAGCCCCTATGATAACGGCGACTATATTTATAGCGAAAACGGATGCCCAATGGACTTTGTCAGCGCAATGCGTTTCCAGGATGAAATGTATGAATGGTGGATGAGTCTTTCAGAAGAAGAACGAGAACAAGAATTAAGGGAACTTCGCGGGGATTATGATACTGTTTCAGACAGCATAATCATAAATACTGAATGGAGCGATCCGGCAATGGATCCGGATGTTGAACTTCCGTTCAGCTAATGCGCTTGACGGGTCAATTCACAGTGTAAAAAATACAGATTTACATACAGAAATGACCCACTTGAAAATCAGGTGATTTCTGAATTCAGGTGGGTCAGAATTAAACGTAAAAGTGGGTCAATTTTACTTGACAATCAACAGCAAGTAAACGATAGTACCACATTAAATCTGATACGGAAATATCTGAAAGCAGGAGTAATGGAAAAAGGACTGGAAAAAGCAACTACCACGGGTGTACCTCAGGGAGGCCCACTTTCGGTTGTATGTTCTAATGTCTATCTTGATAAGTTAGACAAAGAACTGGAGCAAAGAGGACTTCGTTTCACAAGGTATGCCGATGACGTGCTGATATTCACTAAAAGTGAGATGGCAGCCAATCGAGTAATGAAATCTATTTGTAGTTGGTTAGAAAGAAAGCTATTCTTGAAAGTAAATGCCACGAAAACGAAAGTGGTAAGACCAACAAGAAGTAAATATCTCGGTTTTACATTCCTAAAGAATGGTTCAGCATGGAAAGTCAGACCGATGCAAATTCTGCTCGAACGGTACGCCTATTCTGAAATCGGCGGTACATTCATTCTGATTTAGCGGTACGCGCTTTCTGCTCAAAACGGTACGTTTTTCCTTTATTATTGTGATGTAACTATTATTCATCACAGTGCAAAGGAGGAACTATTATGCACGACTACAATACTATTCTTGGAGTCATAGAACTTCGGCTCAGTAAAGTCAGTTATGACTCTGTACAAAAACGTTACCGGATCGGACGGAGCGGGATTGCATTGATCATGAACCGCTACAAGGATTCAGGCTTATCATTGGATGATCTTCGACAAATGCCAGCCTCAAAGGTGGTTGATCTCATCTATCCAAAAGAAAACCTTCGACATAAGGATATTCCACTGCCCGATTTTGAAAAAATACATGAACAGATGATCCAAATGGGAAAACATGCTGACTTGAGTTTTCTATGGATTGATTATAAAAAAGAGCATCCTAACGGTTACCAGCTTGCTCAGTTTTATAAGCTGTATCGTGATTTTATGGTAGATACTTATGGTACTTCAAAAACATCTATGCCTGTGGAACGGATCCCTGGTGAAAAGATGTATATTGACTGGGTAGCGACCAGCCGGAACTGCTATTGGATACAACAACTGGCGAACTTCGGAAAGTTCACATTTTTACAACTACACTTGGTTTTAGCAGCCTTGTTTATGCAGAGATCTTTCCGGATGAAAAACTTCCACATTTTATTACCGGCACAGTACATGCACTGTCTTATTATGGGGCAGTTCCTAAATATCTTGTCCCGGACAATCTGAGAACAGCTGTTACCAGGCATAGTAAAGATGAACTTGTGCTGCAGTCAGCTTTTTCAGATCTGGAAACTTTTTATGATACGATCATTCTGCCGCCACCACCAAGGAAACCGAAAGGCAAACCAACAGTTGAAAATCATGTGCGTTTCTTGGAGACGCATCTGGTAGAAGAATTAAAGAAAGATACTTATACCTCTCTGGAAGCTCTGAATGCTGCGGTCAAAAAGATCGTAGCAGACATCAACCAGCGTCCTTTCCAGAAAAAATCTGACATTCGGAAATCCCGCATGAATGGATTCGAAAAGTACGACAAACCGCGTATGAACCAGCTACCAGGCGAAAGTTACACACTTTGTGATTATAAATACTTTCTTAAAGTTCCAGATAATTACCACCTTGAGTATGATGCCCACTACTATTCTGTATTGTATACCTATAAAGGGAAGCCTGCAATTCTTAAGGCTACAATGACGGAGATACGGATCTGTGATGAGTATAACCGGCTGATCTGCCGCCATCCAAGATCTTACCGTGATTTTCCTCTTTACATTACAGATGACAGTCATATGCCTCCAGAACACCTATATTACAAAGAAGTGAATGCACATGACGGAGCTTATTACAGACGATGGGCATCTGTTTATGGAGAATCTATGGTAACTCTTATTGACAGGATACTCCGCAGTTCCAAGCATGAGGAACAGGCATACAACAGCTGTGCCGGTGTACTCCATTCCTGTAAAGATGTTCCTCACAGGCTGGTTCAGGAGGCTGCTGAGAAATGCGTAGAAGCCAATGCCTGCAAGTATTCTTATTTCAAGAAAGTACTTAGCATGGTTCAGAATGATCATTCCAGCAGCGCTATAAACGGAACCGGAAAACTTCCTTCCCATACAAACATCCGTGGAAAGGAGGCATACAAATGAGTTCATCCCATGACATTACATTAACACCTCAGGAGCAGGCTCTGATCATGCGTCTGAAGAGTTTCCGTGTCCCAGAAATGGCACATATCCTGGAAGAACAGTTGAAAGATCCCAATGCAGATCTGAACACTTTTATGGAACGCATGACAGCAATGGTTGATGCAGAGTGGCAGGCGCGAGCAGATAAACGTTTTAATCGTCTGATGAAAGAAGCGCATCTGCGATACCCAGCGGCGGATCTTGACGAAACTATTTACCGTCCAGAACGTCAGCTTGATACCCAGACAATAGAGCGACTGAGTACCTGCCATTGGATAGAGGAAGGAAAGAATCTCATTGTAACAGGATCTTCCGCCAGTGGAAAAACTTATCTAATCAATGCTTTTTGTGTAACTGCAATGAAGCAGTCTAAGAGTGTAAAGTATATAAAAGCGAACACTCTTATGAGCGAAATGGAACAGGCACGTATCAAATCCACAAATCTGGATTACTTGAATAAGCTGACCAAGCTGGATCTTCTTGTAATCGATGATTTTGGCCTTATGGATCTCGATCTTGATAAATGCCGGGATTTTTTTGAAGTCCTTGACACCAGGGATGGAAGAAAATCAACTGTAGTCATCTCACAGTTTCCAGTCAGTACATGGTTTGATATGTTTGCTGATAATACCTACGCTGATGCGTACCTTACACGAATCACAGATAAACATCATACATATCGTCTAGAAATGAACGGTATAAATATGCGTGAAACAGAATGATATCATCTAGCGGTACTTCGTACCGTTAAAAATGGAATAGCAGTTCCGCAGTAGCGGAACTGGCATTCCGTTTGAGCGTAATTTGCAGACCGACCAATGAAAAGAAAAAGAAACTGAAAAAGAAGCTAAGCGAATATCTGAAAAGAGGAAAAGCAATAGCAAGACCACTTGCAGTTACAATTAAAAGAGTAAACGAGATTGTACGAGGATGGATAAATTATTTCAGAATCGGAATGATGAAACAGTTTCTGGAAGAGTTTGGGGAATGGTTAAGGCATAAAATCAGAGTAATTGCCATAAAGCAATGGAAGAGACCCAAAACCATTTATCGAAATCTAAGCTATCTGAATTGGAAACATAAGAACGGATTTAGCCATGAAGAGATATTTAAAGTCGCAAATTCGAGGCTGGGTTGGTACAGAAGAAGTGGAATGAACGTAGTAAATTTCATTATCAGCAAGGATTTACTTGAAAATAGGATAAAAGATGGAGCTGGTTTGCTCAATCCCTTATCCTATTACTTAGTTAAAGTTGGAATATAAATTGTAGAGCCGTATACGAGACCCGTACGTACGTTCAATGGGAGGGGCGAAAATATTTATTTTCCCTCTACCCTATTGTGCGCCATTGGCGCGCTCTAACGGTCCAAGGTCGTGTGTTCTGCAAGCTGTTATCAGCTTGCCAGTGAAAGTCTGGTCAAGGTAATCGCCAGTGAGCCTTGTAGCGAACCTCCAATGCTTTTGGGTGACCGACTGTGTTGAAGCGAGGTATGCCTGTGAGAAACAGGTGCAAAATAGCAGTCCGTAACATAAAGTGAATCCTGTAGCATCGTTACGTTAGCCCTGTAAGGAACAAGAGGGAGTCGAGTCACTGACTTTCTGACGAAGACCATGGAAGATGTGGGGATACTGGAGTACAGCATTGCGGAACCCTTCGGTGTAGAGGGAGCGGAATGTTATGAAAGTTGATAACGGAACAGGAGAGATCTCATACCATCATATAACCACAAGTATGTAACTGAGGATATAAGCACGCATGCGAAATTTCTTGAGAAGTGGTATGAGAAGTCGGAGGAGCCCATAGTATCTACCGGATACGCCTAGGTAGTGAGAAGTGTATAGCTGAACAGCAAGGGGCATTGCGAGGTGAAATTTGAGGGAAGCTGTAAACAAATCTCTGGTCTGACGGACAGAAATCACATATAAGGCTAGAGCCACCATTCCGGGGAATGAGAGCCAGTCAAAATCGATGATTTTGTTTCAATAGATTTACTTACCAGAACAATGCTTGTAAAGGCAGCTAACGCCCCGCTTAAGCGGCTCTGGCCTCGTTCCAGTAAGTTCGGTGTAATCAAGCAAAATCAAAGTGGCTCTGTGCTACTGGAACTATGACTCTAAATTTACAGGACAGGTGGCTCTGCCATATTGTAATAATCGCTAGGTTGCGAGGGATAAGTTGGAGTAAAGCAGCGAAGTCTAAAGACTATCACCTTTGTAGTAACAGAGTAAATGTGGCGGATATATGGAGAGAAAGAGCGTACACCCTAAGGTGGAGGTCTCACAGTGTTCTATCAGTCTAGTAACAACGAACAGTGTGAGGTCAGTCGAGCCCATAGTAGTGAGGAAGTCTCTGTAATGGAGATGTAGCAAATGGGCGAACAATCAATAAGTTTGAGTATGCCTCATATTGCAGAAATGACAATATCTGCCGTCATCAATTGGGAAAAAATCAAGCGAATGGAAATGAAAGAACGCATGGACAAAAGTAGTCTAATGGAGTAAATACTTTCTAGTTATAACCTCAATAGGGTATAAGTTATAATCAGTTGTCTTAATTTCGAAAGATTATTACCCAATTTCGCAGTTTGTGATATTTTAATATTCTTTGTGGTATCATAGCTTCATAATCAAAAGGAGGAATTGCGAAGATGAGGAAAGAAAGAAAA
>ENA-OQJX01000892-OQJX01000892.1-human-gut-metagenome-genome-assembly--contig:-NODE-892-length-10335-cov-1.111971_pt1 | contig 10335 bp, 13 predicted proteins | sample MGYA00242615_ERZ504782 | MGnify/ENA primary metagenome ERZ504782 (study PRJEB26092, sample SAMD00036354) | human gut metagenome | host: Homo sapiens | study: EMG produced TPA metagenomics assembly of... | reverse complement strand
GAAAGCAGAAAACAGTTTTCTTCGTCAACAGAATTAATGAAATCCATGATATTAGCCAACATGCCAGCCTGTGCTTCACCATTTTCGTTCAAGATCATGAAAAGAAATGAAGCGGAAATCTGATCGCTTGGCGAGATCATGTTGTAGAAAGGGATTTCATTTTTTACTTTGATTGGAATGATACGGGTGGTTCGCACAAACTCACTTTCGGTATGAGGGATAGCGATATCTGGCAATATTTTAGAGACAGGTGAGAGATCTAATCCCGTCGGATAATTACGCTCCCGTTCTAAAAGGTTCTCCAAAAAATCTTCGGTTACCAATTCTTTCTTTAACAGATCTTGATAGACTTCCTCGAACACTTCTTCCTGCGACTGCTTGTCAGAAACATAGACAGTGTCTTTGAAAAGAATTCATTCACACAAAACAGCTCCTTTATTAGTTCGTTTATGTTTATTTATCTGTTTACAAGTTGAGTATAACCGCTTACAAAATCATTCTCAACGCATAAAACGAAAATAAACGAACAATATGTGTTGAAAAATGTTCGTAAATGTTTTATTATAAGGTCGTGGAGGTACAGAATATGCTGAAAACAGAACGACAGCGTTCGATCTTAGCGATGTGTGATCGCTATGGGACGATAACAGTCAAATTTATTCAGGAAGTACTGAATGTTTCAGATATGACGATCCGCCGAGATCTAGAGGAACTCGCGCAGAAGAAAAAGCTTTTACGCGTTCATGGCGGTGCACAAAAAATCGATTATCTGGAAATGTCGACTTCTATAGAAGCAAATGAGCTTTCTCATACTGAAAAAAAGAAGCTGCATACAAAAGAGAAGGAATACATCGCTAAAAATGCGGCAGCTCATATCAATCAAGAAGACGACACGATTTTTCTTGGATCGGGTACAACGATCGAATTAATGACACGATACATCAAGCCGTCATCTCTCCGAATCGTTACCAATAGTCTGCCGGTTTTCAATCTATTAAGTGAAATAAAAAGATTTGAACTGTATTTGATCGGTGGGCTATATCGGGAAAAGACTGGAGCCTTTGTCGGTTCAATTGCCAATGAAGCTGTTCAAAAAATCGGTATTAAGAAGGCTTTTGTCGGAGTGAATGGATTGAAGGGTTCGGAGGTTTCGAATTTCAGTATTGAAGAAGGTACCTTGCAAAAAATTGTTTTAGATAATGCGGCAGAAAAATGTTTGGTTTCAGATGCAAACAAATTCGACCATAGCGATTTTTATAATTTCTATGATTTGCGCAAGATCGACAAATTATTTACGGATTCTACTCTTTCAGCCGAGCTGAAGAGTTATTATCAGCAATTCACTAAAATCATTCAGTAAAAAATAGGAGGAAACAAAAATGCGTGTAGTAATTGGTTCAGACAGTGACGGCATGGAATTAAAGGAATTAATCAAGAAAAAATTGATCAAAGAAGGTATTACAGTAGTAGATAAGAGTGAAACGGCTTCAGAAGATTTTGTGGAATCAACTTTGGCGATCGCAAATGATCTGAATGAAAACGAAGGTAGTTTAGGAATCGCGGTTGATGGCTACGGCGCTGGCAGCTTTATCACGGCAACAAAGGTTAAAGGAATGGTAGCAGCAGAAGTTTCGGATGAGCGCAGTGCGTATATGACCCGTGAACATAATAATTCTCGGATGATCACACTTGGATCAAAAATTGTTGGCGATGAGTTGGCGTTGAATATTGTTAAGGAATTTCTACAAGCAAATTATGATGGCGGTCGTCATCAAGTACGTGTCGACATGTTAAATAAAATGGCGTAATTAGGAAGGATGAATGAAATGAAAATCGCAATTGGCTGTGACCACATCGTCACAGATACAAAAATGGCAGTATCAGATTTCTTAAAATCAAAAGGACATGAAGTGTTGGATATGGGGACCTATGACTTTACCAGAACCCATTATCCGATCTACGGAAAAAAAGTCGGAGAGGCCGTGACTAGCGGAGAAGCAGATCTAGGAGTTTGTTTGTGTGGAACAGGTGTTGGGATTAACAACGCTGTCAATAAAGTACCTGGTATCCGCAGTGCGCTGGTTCGCGATATGACGACTGCTATCTATGCGAAGGAACAACTAAATGCCAATGTGATCGGCTTTGGCGCTCGGATTACGGGAGAATTTTTGATCTGTGACATATTAGAGGCCTTCATCAATGCCGATTATCAAGAAACTGAAGAAAACAAAAAATTGATCGCCAAAATCGATCACGTCGAAAAAGCCAGTGACAAGCAGTCTGATCCGCATTTCTTCGATGAATTTATCGAGAAATGGGATCGTGGCGAATACCACGATTAAGCGGGTGGACAAATGATTTTAACAATAACGATGAATCCAATCGATTGATATTTCTTATCCATTAGAAACCTTCAAGCTCGACACAGTCAATCGAGTAAGAAATGTTCGCAAAACAGCTGGCGGTAAGGGCCTAAATGTGACACGTATCTTGAAGCAATTAGATACGGAGGTGATTGCTAGTGGTTTAATCGGCGGTTTTTTAGGTGAAGAGATTAAAAAGGACCTGACTCAAAATGAGATTGCTCATGACTTTTTACCTATCAGCGGAGAGACACGTAATTGCATCGCTGTTTTACATGACGGAAAACAGACGGAAATCCTAGAAAACGGACCTGTTATTACTGAACAAGAAGCAAGGGCGTTCTTGCAACATTTCGAAAAATTAGCTGTTAAAGCCGAAATCATTTCTTTTTCAGGAAGCTTGCCAGAAGGATTGCCTGCTGATTTTTATCGACAAATGCTGCAAGTTTGTCAGCCAAAGCCTGTCGTTTTAGATTGTTCAGGTACAGCATTAAGGGAAGTGTTGCGAGGCAGTGTAAAGCCTAAGCTAATAAAACCCAATACCGAAGAGCTGGCTGGTCTGCTAGGACGAGAAATCTCAACAGAATTATCAGATTTAAAAGCCGCCTTGTCAGATTCGATGTTTGATGAAATTGAATGGATAGTGGTTTCAATGGGGGCGACGGAGCCTTTGCCAAACATCACGAGACTTTTTATTGCGTGACAATTCCAAAGATTGATGTCGTCAATCCAGTTGGCTCTGGTGATGCGACCGTTGCCGGATTGACCGCTGCGATTCAACAAGGTCTTTCGGATGAAGCCGTGTTAAAACAGGGTAATGTTTTAGGAATGCTGAATGCTCAGGAAGCGACGACTGGCTATGTCCAATTAGCCAATTATCAAAAACTATATGATCAAATCTTAGTGGAGAAAGTGTAGGAGGATACGGAAATGAACGAAGAAAAACGTCAATATATCAAGCAACTATGCAATGAAGATGGAGTGATTGGGGCCTTAGCAATTGATCAACGCGGGGCTTTGAAGAAGATGATCACAAAATTCAAGGGCAGCGAAGCAGAAGAATCAGAAATCGTTGAATTTAAAGAAATTGTTTCTTCACAATTAACGAAATATGCCTCATCGATTTTATTAGATCCCGAATATGGCTTGCCAGCAGCTGACGTTAGAGCAAAAAATGCCGGCTTGCTGTTAGCTTATGAAAAAACTGGTTACGATGCGTCAACTCCCGGCCGTTTACCAGATTTATTATCGATCTGGTCAGTTAAACGTTTAAAAGAAGCAGGCGCCGATGCTTGTAAGTTCCTACTTTACTATGATGTCGATGAAGCAGAAGAAATCAATAATCAAAAACATGCCTTTATTGAACGAATCGGCTCAGAATGTCAGGCTGAAAACTTACCCTTCTTCTTGGAGCTTGTTTCTTATGACGCGAACATCTCTGATGCGACTTCGAAAGAATACGCCATTAAGAAACCTCATAAAGTCAACGATATGATGAAGGAATTTTCTGATCCACGTTATGGCGTAGATGTGTTAAAGGTGGAAGTACCCGTCAATATGAATTATGTGGAAGGCTATGGGACAGACGAAGTCGTGTACACAAAGGCACAAGCGGCTAACTTCTTCAAGGAACAGGCTGAAGCCACTAACCTGCCATTTATTTTCCTAAGCGCCGGTGTAAAAGCAGAGTTGTTCCAAGAAACACTGCGCTTCGCGAAAAATGCCGGCTCAACCTTCAATGGTGTACTTTGCGGCCGTGCGACTTGGCAGATGGTGTAGAAAGCTATATCGTTGATGGAAAAGAAGCAGCGATGGAGTGGATGAATACGCAAGGGCGTAAAAATATTGAAGAATTAAATGCCGTATTGAAAGAAACTGCTACACCGGTGGAAGTGTTAACAAGCTCACTATCATAAGAAATCAGACTGTGAAGCACAATTGCTTGCAGTCTTTTTTTATACATAAAGCGTAAAATCAATGCTGCATTATTAGGGGAATCGAATTCTAAAATAGTAAGTGAGTTAAAACGAAAGGAGTTTTTCTTTAGAGAGATTTTCTTACATGTGGTACTTAATGACTTGATGGTCAATTTTCAGTATTCTAACAGGCTTATTGGTCATAAACCAACGAACTTGAAAAGTATATACAAGAAACCAAGCAAATAGAAAGTAGTGAGACTGGAGGAAAGGTTCCAGTCTTTTTCTTATTCTAGGTATTTTCAAACAGTAAAATCATTCTTAATTATGTGTTTTTTAACAGAATGTATGAATTTCTTCAAATCTTCACAAAAAGAACGTGGACTTTGAAGAAGAGCGTGTACTATGCTAAAAAGCATAAGTGTAATTACTAAATCCGTATGAGGAGTGAATATACATGCGTGTACTGGTGGTTGAGGACAATCGTGAGCTGGTTTTATCCGTAAAAAAGGGCCTAGAGCAGGAGAATATTTCTGTAGATGTAGCTTATGATGGCGAGTCAGGAGAAGAGAAGGCCTTCATCAATTCATACGATGGGATACTACTAGATTTAAATCTGCCTAAAAAAGATGGATTATCTGTTTTACAAAGTCTCCGTGCTGAAGAAGTCGAAAGTCCAGTTATCATTATTACTGCACGTGATGAGATTGAAGAACGAGCAAAAGGCTTGGATTTTGGAGCAGATGATTATTTAGTCAAACCCTTTGAGTTACTAGAATTAAAAGCACGAATACGCGCGGTTATTCGTCGTTATCATGGACGTGCGCTGCCGCAGATTTCAATTGGTGCTTTGAAGATTGATCCATTAGGTCGAAGGGTCAGCTATCAAAAGACAGAGGTGGTCCTGAAACCCAAGGAATTTGATATCTTACTGTGCATCGCTCAGCGTCATCCAGCGGTTGTTTCGTCTGAGGAAATTTCTGAACATGTCTACGATGAAGATTTTGATCCTTTTTCGTCGGTTCTGCGAGTGCATCTGGCTCGTCTAAAAAAGAAACTGGCTGAAGCAGCTGAAAAAGAGGTCTTAAAAACCATTCGAGCAAAGGGGTACCAGCTATGCTATTAAATTTTAAAATGACGTTAACGATGCTGGCTTTTTCACTGTTGGTGACAGGCGTGATTTTAGTGAGTTTCTTCTTTCTGAGAAATAATTTGGAGGGAATCAGTATCGCATCTACCTTAGGTGAAGATGTTTATTTTATGGAAGAGGGTAAGACGGTTCAAGCAGAGACGCAGATGGAAGCTTCGAAATCTTCCAACAATCAATTTATGACTATTTCGATGATAGATAAAGCTTACCAGGACGAACTATTTAAATATTTACCAGCGATGGTGCTGGTTATTTGTTCTGCCGTCATGTTATTAACGTTTATTCTTTGGTTGGTTTTACGCAAAATTTACAGTAATCAAATCTTAGCGATTACGCGTGATTTAACGTTTATTGATCAAGTTCCTAAAAATACTGTGAAGGACGAGGCATTAAATGCGGCTTTTAATAAGCTAAAGGATAAGTTCGATGGTCATTTGGAGGATTATCGACGATTAAATAGTTATCTGACCCACGAGCAGAAAAATGCCATCGCTATTTTGCGTACGAATCTGGAAATAGAACGGCAACATGCCGATCAAGGAAATTTAATGCTTTTAGATCGGATGACCGACAGTATTGACGATATTTTGACATTATCCAATAACTCAGAGGATCTTAGCACGGAAGTCGTAGACGTTTCACTGATCTGTGCGGAAGTTTGTGATGCCTACAAAATGAATTATCCGAATCTTTTGTTTGCGTTTACTGAAGATCAACCAACCCTGATTCATGGACGAGATCGTTGGATTTATCGGGCGGTTCGAATTTAGTTGACAATGCAATCAAATATGGTGAAGGAAAACTGGTAATTGTCACCATTTCAAACCAAAAGGGTAGCGTGATTATTGAAGTAAAAGATCAGGGAATTGGCATTCCTCAGGAGAAACAGGCATCAATTTTTTCTCATCAGTACCGAGTGCATGGGCTCAAGCAGGATGGCTTACCTAAAACAATGGACTTTAGGGACACGGATGAAACCTTTATTCAATCCGTTGCCTCGAAAAGAAACCATATTCCAAGAAAATCATTAAATTATCGAACACCATTGGAAGTATTTTTGAGCTGCATAGATAAAGACATATTGTCTAGCTTAATTTGACAAATCAGAGGATATAAAACGTATATGGTGCCTCCTAGATGGCTATTCTTAAAAATCGAAACGGATGAAGGTATTGCCGGTTGGGGCGAACCCGTTATTGAAGGAAAAGCGGCAAGTGTCGAAACAGCAGTTCATGAGTTTATGGATCAGTTGCTAGGTGATGATCCATCTGCTATTGAAGGCTGTTGGTCAAAAATGTACCGCAGCAGTTTTTACCGAGGTGGTCCCATATTGATGAGTGCTATTGCGGGTATTGACCAAGCGCTTTGGGATATCAAAGGGAAAACAATGGGACAGCCGGTCTTTCAATTACTGGGTGGTGCAGTCCGAAATAAAATCAAAGTGTATTCTTGGGTAGGAGGTGATCGTCCTCACGATGTAGGGGCAGCGGCACTAGAAAGAAAAAATTCAGGATTCAAAGCAATTAAAATGAATGCAACAGAAGAAATGCAGATTATAGACAGCTATGAAAAAATCGATGAAGTAGTGCATCGCATTGAGGCGGTCCGGGATGCTTGTGGTCCGTATTTCGGTATAGCAGTTGACTTTCATGGTCGAATCCACAAACCGATGGCAAAAGTGTTAGCGAAAGCTATAGCACGCTTTAATCTGTTGTTCATTGAAGAACCGGTATTGTCAGAAAACAATAAAGCACTAAGTGCGATTACACAACTGGTGGAGACCCCAATTGCGACTGGCGAACGGATGTTTAGCCGCTGGGATTTTAAAAATATTTAGAGAGCAACAATGTTGATATTATTCAACCGGATTTATCACATGCTGGAGGGATTACTGAGTGTAAAAAGATCGCAAACATGGCAGAAGCGTATGATGTTGCTGTACGCCTTCCATTGTCCGCTAGGCCCGATCGCTTTAGCTGCGTGTCTGCAGCTAGATGCTGTTGTTCAAAATGCATTTATTCAAGAACAAAGTCTTGGAATCCATTACAATGATGGCAATGATCTGATGGACTACATTAAGAATCCAGAAATTTTCGAGTATGAAGACGGTTATGTAAAAATCCCACAGTTACCAGGATTGGGTGTTATCGTGGATGAGGAGTTGGTGATTGAAAAATCAAAAATCCCTAATAATTGGCATAACCCCGTTTGGCGACATGAAGACGGAAGTATCGCGGAGTGGTAGATGAATATATGATAAAAGATATTATTACTATTGATGTAGGAACAACAAATACTAGAGTTAGCTTGTGGCGAGATGAAGAATTACAGGAAGTTTTTGTCTATTCACAAGGTGTTCAGAAAGCATCATTGGCGGGGAATAATGATACGGTGAAAAAAATTTTGGAGTGTTCAATCAAAAAATTGTTCAAAAAATATAATATTTTGGCGGAGAAAACAGTGATTATCGCTTCAGGAATGATAACTTCTGCTTTTGGACTTGTTGAGATTCCTCATTTGAATGCACCAGTAGGAATTCAAGAATTAGCAATATCGATGAAGCAATTTTCATTTCCCGAGGTTTGCCCGCAGCCTATCTGGTTCATTCCTGGTGTAAAAACTCAATGTCAAGACAAGTCACGGCTTTCTTCGATTCAATATGATGTGATGCGGGGAGAAGAAACAGAGGCGATGGCAGTATTTTCATTGCTGAAACCGACGATTTCTGATGAGCATATCTTTGTAATGCCTGGAACACATACCAAGTTTATCAAACTGGATAAGAACGGTAGGATTGTTAAATCAAAAACTGCTACCACAGGGAGATACTTTCATTATTGACCAAGAAATCGTTGATAGCTACAGATGTTCATCATCGTTTCTATGATGAATTAGATGAGTCATATTTGTTATCAGAATTTCATTCTGCTAGGAGTAACGGTATTGGCAGTGCTGTATTTGATGTACGCATATTGGGGCAAACTCATAATGCTTCGCGGAATCAGCGAGCAAATTATTTGTTGGGGGCCGTACTTTCTTCGGATATCCAACTATTAGAAAATTTTTTAGAACCCAATGAAACAGTAGTACTGACTGGCAAAAAGGAGCTTAGAGAGGCGATACATGTCATTCTCAATGACTTAGATAATTTTAGCCATCCTATCATAATCATTGAAGCTAACGATTTAGCTGGTCGAGGTGCATTATTGGCTGGAAAAAAAGGGGATTGTTAAGAAAAGAGGATAAATTAATGGAATTGGAAAATTACCCAAAAGCGACCGCTATCCTGCGTGGATATACTTATGAAGAGGCAATGCTAGTTATTCGTGTTCTAAGTGAGTTTAAGCATTTTATAGGAGTCGAAGTTACAACAAATAATAGTGACCACTTAAAAATTATCCATGATGGAAAAAATAGATTTGGGGATAAAATTTCGATTGGTGTTGGAACAGTCGTAACTGTCGAACAAGCAGAGGAAGCAATAGAAGCGGGTGCTGAGTTTATGTTAGGCCCGCAAAAAATTTAATGACAAAATTTTTAAACTAGCTAAAAGAAAGGGTGTTCTAACAATTCCTGGGGCCATGTCGCCCACAGAGATATTCAAAATGTTTGAGATGGGTGCTGATATTGTTAAGGTGTTCCCCGCCAACTGTCTTGGACCGGAATATTTCAATCAAGTGCAAGCCCCTTTAGGAAGTTTACCTTTGATGGCTGTAGGAGGGGTAGATCAGACTAATGCACAAAACTATTTGAACAATGGAGCCTCTTATGTAGGAATTGGTTCAAAATTTTTTGAAAAAAAGTGCTGTTCACCAACTAAATTACGAGAGGCTAATGGAGTTGGCTGAATCTTTTATAGATAGTTTAAGAGTTGAATAGAACCCATTTGCGGAATACAACTTGTTTTATAATATGGCGTTATCTGTATAAAACATAGTATCACAGTGAATGAGATTGACTGGTAGATTGATTTTTCGACCAGTTCTTTTTGCGCGCTCTGATGCTTGATATATTCCCAACGAGATAAAAAATCCCCCAAGATACTAAGATGAAGCGTTTATCCAACCTCATACTTAGATAAAAAGGAGGAAATGTTCTGAATGATAAACAAAAATTAGCGCGCACAATTTGGCGATGAAAAAATCATATTGTATTTACGTCAAAATATCACCATCAAATTATTTATGGAAAACATAATAGGCATAAACCCGATTGCTCGGCTACTATGTGGACACAATTATAGTTTTAAAGATAAGTTTCAATTACTTATTTTACACCTCTTCTTTAGGGATAAAACTTTTCCTTAACGGTCAATTTTGCTGCCGATTAATGTTTTCTTTGATATGTCCCGCGAATATACCAGTTGATCACTTAATAAATCTACACAGGTTTTAGCTATCTCTTCGATATCTATCTTAAAAGTTGTAAGTGGTGGTGCAACGAATTTTGCGATGTCGTCATCATTAATACTTATTACTGCCATATCTTTAGGGATGTTAATACCCAATTCATGGCAGCCCTGAAGAACGCCGGCAGCTATAGTGTCAGATGGTATGAAACATGCCTCGGGCATATCTTCATTTAACTCAGCTTTCATTTTAAGAGTTAATTGATACCCTTCGTCAACAGTAAATGATCCTTGGGAGAAAATATACTTTTCATTGAGTAGTCCGCTCTTTTCTAAATGATATCGGAAGGCATATTCACGGCTATCAATCTCTTCTTTACCCGTTTCTAGGTTAAAGAAATTTCCTCCAATAAATCCAATTTTTGTGAAACCTTCATTAATAAAGTAGTTAATTGCTTGTCTGGCCATTTCGTGGAAATCAGGTTCTACAGTATCGAAGTGTTCAGGTAATGGTTTATTCCTCGGATTACCCCTTATACCTTTTGATTTAAGTATTAC
>ENA-OQJX01000889-OQJX01000889.1-human-gut-metagenome-genome-assembly--contig:-NODE-889-length-10396-cov-3.197390_pt1 | contig 10396 bp, 11 predicted proteins | sample MGYA00242615_ERZ504782 | MGnify/ENA primary metagenome ERZ504782 (study PRJEB26092, sample SAMD00036354) | human gut metagenome | host: Homo sapiens | study: EMG produced TPA metagenomics assembly of... | reverse complement strand
CCGTATCCGAAACCTGAATCTGCAATGTTTGCTTCCCTTCGTCCACATTCACCGAAAGAATAATCGTTCCGTTGGAAGGGGTATATTTAAATGCATTTGAAAGCAGGTTATAAGTCACCTTATCCAAATTTCCTTTATCAATAAACATCTTATAAGATGGCACCGAAGGCAAGAAACGGAAGTTCATATTCTTCTGTTCCGCCACGTCGCCGAAACTCAAAAATATTTCATAAAGGAAAGAGATGACATCTGTTTCCTCTAAAGAAAGCGCCAGTTTATTATTCTGCATCTTTCTGAATTCCAATAACTGGTTGATGAGCCTCAACATACGTTGCGTACTCTTATCCATTGTTTTCAGAGGATATATCAATTCGCGCGGAATATCTGTGACACGCTGGATTTTCTCCAAAGCTCCCTGGATTAAGGTAAGCGGAGTACGGAATTCATGAGAAATATTGGTGAAGAAGACCAGCTTATATTCAGTCAGTTGCTTCTCTACGTTAATACGGTTACGCAAACCATTAAAGTTCCGGACGATGCGGAAGGCAAAATACAAGGCTACCATCAATAACAGAACATAGCACAACATTGCCCAGGTAGTCTTCCAAAACGGCGGGACGATTACAATCTTCAGTGTAGTCTCACTGTCGTTCCATATACCCGATCCATTGCTGGACTTGACATGAAGTATGTAGGTTCCCGGATTCAGATACTTAAAGGAGGCGAAATTCAGTGGAGAAGGAGCACTCCATCCCTGGTCGTAGTTTTCCAACCAATACATATATTTCGTATGTCCGCTATCCGAATAGTCGAAAGTGGAGAAATCTATCAGGAATGAGTTTTGAAAATATTTCAGCGTAATTTCATCCGAATAAGCAAGAGACTGTTTTAAAGGAGAATCCTCCATCTGCGGATTCATCTGGTCCCATTGACGTACAAATCAGTGAAAACAACCGGAGAAAACGTTTCACTATCTTGTATCTTTTCAGGGTCGATCACAATTAATCCATAGTTTGTACCAAAAAGCAATTTCCCATCTTCACGCATACAGGCACTATTCTCACTATACACATTTCCTAAAGTATAGGAAGAAAAGAAATAGTTCTCAAAAGAACGGGTGGACGGGGTGAACTTGGAAATTCCATATTCAGTCGCTACCCAAAGGTTTCCTTTTCTATCTCCCAAAACAGACTGGATCACATCATTGACCAACCTTCGGAAGTTCCGTAATGCTCATATTTCAATGAATGATAGCCGTCCTGCGGCGTACAGAGGTTCAGTCCCGAACCGGAAGTACCAATCCACATACGTCCTTTCGTATCACGATAGATACATTTGATTTCATTACTGCAGAATTTTCCGTTTGTATAACTGAAGAGATGATAATTATCACCATCCGCAATCAGTGAGTCCGGATGAAAGATACAAATCCCCTCACTGGTTCCTACCCAGACCATTCCGTTTTCATCTTCTTCTATCACACGCACCATCCTCATTCCGAACGTTTGCTGGAAGAAATGCCGAAATTTATATTTCCCGTCAGAAGTAGGTTCAGCCAATTCGAGCCCCCCGCCGAATGTACCCACCCACATACGGTCTTTACGATCGCGATAAATAGCAAAAACGTTATTATCCGACAATGAAGTCGGGTCGGACGGGGTATTATAATACCAGGTATCTCCCACCTTCAATCCATTACCACGGGTTCCAGTCCACATCCGTCCCTGGCGATCTTCAGCGATTGCATAAATATTGGAATGGAAATATTGATTCGTCATTTTCGACTGAAGATTCGCGTCAAAAGTATAAAGTCCGCCTTTACGCGTACCTACCAAATATCGCCATTAGACATCTTGGTCAACATACGGATGGTATTCGAACGGTCGAACAGTTCACGGGACTCGGGATAGATGCGAGAAGTTCCTTCATTCAACACTGAAATGCGGGATAAACCCGAATATTCCGAAGCTACCCAGATGCCACCAGCACGATCTTCCATGACATATTGCAGGAAATCCGAACTGATATGACTTTGATCGTTGATGTTGGCAACGAAATGTTCCAGTTTATCTTCGGCTGTGTTATAAGCAAAAAGCCCATTCCCATAGGTCGAAATCCAGATGATTCCGCGGGAATCATGTACGATATGATAACGTTCGAAGTCGATGTAACTGATCTTGTCTTGAGGGATCAACTGGAAATCTTTACTTTCACCGGTTGCGGCAACCACGTAGGTGAGGCGTCCTGTATGATTATATATCCAATAGTCTCCGTGGTTGTCGCGAATCAGTTCGCCCTTTTTAATATTCAGACGAGGATCAGCGGCTACTTCTCCGGTCGTAAAATCATAAGTATATACTCCGGTCGTAGTCAGAATCATCCATTTATCTTTCAACAAGAAATTTCCGGTAGGCGACGTCTGCCCTGCAACGGTTGAAAGGGCAGCCAGCTTCTGCATCTTCTGCGTAGCCGAATGGTAATAATAAATATCTCCATCTGCCGTAAGGAAATACATGTCATCCTTATAAGCCAGAGAAGAAGTGAAATGAATCAACCGGTCTTCTATCCGATATTGTCCGTTGGAGACAGAAACTAATCCGCATTGAGTGCCGATCCAGATACGTCCACTGGCATCTTCATTCACGAATTTCACCCGGTTGTCCGGCAGGTTTCCACGTTCTGTCCTGAATACGGTGGATGTCATTTCACCGTTTTTCTGATGCACCATACGTCGGCAACCATTGCTTGATGTGATAACCATACGTCTCCGTTGGCTGTAACAAATACAGTAGAGTAATTCTGCCTTAACTCGCCGCAACCCGTATAATCAACAAAACGGGCACGTTGCAAATCATAGCAGCTATATAGTTCAGGTGTAGTGGAAATCCATAAAAAGCCATCTTTATCTTCTGTGAGATCGTAAATCCGGTTGTCGGCCAAAGACACTTTATCTCCGGCTTCCGGACGAAAGGTCAGGAAAGAGTTGCCATCATAACGACTTAATCCGTTCAAGGTAGCCAGCCACAAAAAGCCTTTGCTATCCTGATAGATGTATCGGATAGAGTTGTTGGGAAGACCATCACTAGTTCTCATTTGTGTAGAACGAAGCTCTATTGCACTATAGGCATTCAGTACAAAGCTAACAAGGAAAGTGAAGACTAAAAGGTGTCTTTGCGTCATAAAGATTCCAAGATTAATAATAAATGTTGGACAAAAATAATCAAGATAGTTGAGATAATAAAAGAAACACTCCATTAAATAGTAGGAAGTGAATATGCTAAAGGACAATTATTACCATTTTTTAGACGCGGATTACACGGATGACGCGGTTTTTTTATTCTTAAATCTGTGTCATCCGTGTAATCCGCGTCTAAAAATTACAGACTGATAGAATTACTGAAAACTCAATCCATGTGGAATACTTCCGGCAAAGGAATGGATACCGGTGAGTTATCCGGATTCACTTCCATGATATCCGCCATATAGTCCCACCATTTCTGTACGATTTCCGTATTGCCTAAATCCTGCGAACCTGCTCCCCCTTCCGTTTTTTGGAAGGCAAACAGGATATTTGTTTCTTTATCCCAATAAATCGAATAGTCCGACACTCCATTCTGTGAAAGCAGTGCTTTCAGTTCGGGCCAGATGGCAGCATGTCTTTTTTCATATTCGGCTTCACATCCGGGTTTCAAATACATTTTAAATGCTTCTCGTTTCATGGTTTCAATCTATTTAAAGTTAATCTTTCTTTTCTTCCGTGTCGATAGCAAAAATAGGTGCTGTCGTCTTTTGTTTCACCTGGTAGTATTGAACGGCACTGTCATTCATCTTCGGATATTGATTTTTCAACAAGCGAATCATTTCCGCACCTGCCCAAAGAACCGGTCCGTAACCATGAGCCGCATATACATTGACCGGACGGTAATAGTAAAAAGCAGGGTCGAAAGCCATTCCCGTACCGACACAGGTGCCTTCCACTTGCCCCTCCGCATTTATCTTGCCGGCTACGGCATGCCATCCCAGATGAGCAACCGGTCCGTAAGCAATGGCGTCAATCCATCCTTTATTGATGGCGTGTGCCAGACAGTATACATATATTGCAGTAGCGGAAGTTTCCAGGTAAGAATCATTCCGGTCGAGCAGTTGGTGCCAAAGTCCCTCTCCGCTTTGCAAGGCTGTCACTCCACGTACATGAGCCCGGAAATAATCCATCACTTTCGCACGTTGAGGATAATCTTCCGGTAGAACGTCGAGCAGTTCGCAAGCCGTCAGCATAGCCCAACCGTTGGCGCGCGCCCAACAAAAAGCAGGATGATCGCTACTGCTTTCCACCCAACCGTGGCGATACAGTCCTTTTTCGGGGATAAACATGCGGTCGGCAAATTGCAGGAATTGTCTCACTGCTTCTGCCAGATATTTATCTTTTTGCTCCTTGTCATAATAACTCATTTGTGCTACTGCCGGAATACCCATAAACATATCATCCAGCCAAAGAGTGTTATGCTGCGGACGGTTGCGTGCAAAAGTTCCATCTGCCAGACGATACTCTTTATTTATGATGAAATCAAAATAATTACGTATCAGTTCATCCACAGGAAGCGAGGGATCTTTCAAACGGACTTTCACCATCGCTGCGCATACGGCTCCCGCATCATCCAGTGCGTGCGGAGTGAGGATTTGAAGCAACTGCGGGTCCGTTGTCCCCTTTTCTTTATAAACACGCTTGAAATGCGGTGCTACTTCGGCCAGAAAACGAAAACGATTCTGTACATAATCCATATAGCGTATGTCGCCCGTAGCTTCGGATGCCGCTATCAAGCAGAGTAGGTCACTCCCCATTCATAACTTGCCAAACGGAAAGCTCCACGCTCCAGTTGTGCCTCCTCTCCCATCGTTGTATAGTCGGTAATCACTTTACCCGTATTCTTGTCTACCACACGGGCGGGAGTCTCCTTATCTATATAAGCAAATACACGGTCTACCTCTTTCTTTACCTGTTCCGGTGTCAAATCACCATACGTGCCTGATAAGCAGGTTGCAATAAATGCAAAGGGGTGTTTGAGTCATTCACTACAGTTTTCTTTTTCTGCGCGCTGACAGGCAAAGCTATCAGCAACGAAGCAATGGCTATGATACGAATATTCATATTTTATTTTTTAGGTATTTTACATCCTCTGAATAGGGTTCCCTGCAAATCCGGTCCAAAGTAGAATCCCGGTTGTGTCGGCTGGTTGTAGGCTACGTTCTGGGTAGCGATACTGATGCGATAAACAGGATCCTCCAAAAAGGTGTGGAAGCGGTAATCAGTGGGAATGGTAGAGACATAAAGCCGCAAAGCGGTATTATCGGCTGTGCGCAACAGTACTTCTTCCCGCCAGTCGCCTACAATATCTCCTTGCAGGCAAGGTGTTGCCTTCGTTCCGTTGTTGGAAAGAGCTCCTTCGAAAATGGCTATACGCTCACAGACTCCTTTCTTCCAATTATATTGCTGACTATGTTTCTATCCAATAGTTCGCGCAGTAAATCACCGTCCCACCAGACAGCCATATTACATGACAATCCTCTGACACGGGCTTTCACCACTTCTCCTTTTATATTTCTTATTCCTCCGGAAGCAAGAGACCACATTTCAACGCCCGGATGGGTCGGGTCAATATCAGCCGCCATGCAACGCCCGACATCTGTACTATCTTTTATCTGGAAAAGTATTTCTCCGGTTGCCGCATCTCTGTACGTACTTCCGTCACGCTTGTTTTCGTGACAGTCCCATACTTGCAATCCTTTGCGAGAAGGGTCGAAATGAGTCAGATGAATCGCGTCCCCATGTCCCATCTTCGTTGTGTACAGCCCTTTGCCGTTATGGTCGATGGCACACGAGCCGTAGATAATCTCATCGCATCCGTCACCGTCTACGTCACCTACCCGAAGGTTATGATTACCTTGTCCGGCATAGTCTTCACAACCGAGATGGTTACTGTCGAAAATCCAGCGTTCTTTCAGTTCCTTTCCATTCCAGTCGTATGCTGCCAATACTGTACGGTATAATATCCACGACACATCACAACACTAGGATGGATACCGTCGAGATAGGTACGCAAGCCAAAAAGCGGTCGCTACGATTACCACGATTGTCTCCCCAGTCCATCAGGTTTCCTCTTCCGGTTACATAATCAATCGTTTGCATCGCTTCTCCTGTCAGTCCGTTGAAGACAGTCAGATATTCCGGTCCGGTCAAAATACGTCCCTGTTCATTCCGATAGTCAGCTTGCGCATCTCCAATCACTTTTCCTTTTCCGTCCACTGTTCCGTCGGCGGTTTTCATTACTACTTCCGCTTTACCGTCACCATCGAAGTCAAACACCATAAACTGGGTGTAGTGTGCACCAGCACGTATATTACGTCCCAGATTAATGCGCCATAAATGTTGCCCGTTTAATTTATAACAATCGAAATATACCTCTCCGGTGTAACCGTCATGCGAATTATCGTGTGCGTTCGACGGATCCCATTTCAAGATAATCTCATATTCCCCGTCACCGTCTACATCGCCGATACTGGCATCATTAGGAGCATAGAAATAACTTTGCCCTGCCGGAGTCGTACCGTTTTCAGGACGATTCAGCGGGATGTTCAGATAACCAGCCGGAGCATCGGACGGCAATTGATAACAGCTTTCCGTTTTTGATTGGATAGCTTTGACGGTATAAAGTACGGATTCCGTACCTTTATATATATCCTGAAAGAAAGTCGCATTTCTTATCGGATATTTGTTTACCTTTTCACCGTTTCTATAAACATCAAAAGATTCGTCCATCGGGTCGGAGGACAGATAACGCCAAGACACGGCAACAGTAGATGGATTCTCTCTGATGGCAATTACACCGCGTCCCAAATGTTCGCGTTTCAGTTTCGAAAAAGTCATAGTTCGCTGCGCCACTACAAAAGCAGCTATCAGACACAGACTTAAAAAAGCACTTATGCATTTCATAGTTTTATCGTTAATCAATTTACAACACAAAAGTAAGCGGCACAGCCTACTTATAAAATAGAATATTGTACAGATCTATGTAGAAATCATCATATAGCCCACTTTTAAACCGCATTATAACTACCTGGTGAACAAAAATGAATATATCTGAACGGAAATCCATTGAAAAAGAAAAGTGCGTCCCTTATCTTTGCCAATGAAAATTAGAATGAACACCCAATTAATAAAACAGAATTATTTCACCATGAAGAAATCACTACTCTCATTCTTTACAGTAACCCTTCTTTGTCTTATGACAGGAAAGCCGGTCATGGCACAAGAGTTACCTGCACAAAAAGAGACTTTAGAGACTATCGTAAAAGTAAACGACTACTTTATGAAAAAGTATGCCGATTACACATTGCCTTCTTTCTATGGCAGAGTTCGTCCAAGCAATATATGGACGAGAGGCGTATATTATGAAGGATTAATGGCTCTGTATGGCATTTACCCTCGTGAGGATTATTATAAGTATGCCTACGATTGGGCTGATTTCCACAAATGGGGAATGAGAAACGGCAATACGACCCGTAACGCAGACGACCATTGCTGCGGACAAACGTATATCGACCTTTATAATATGTGTCCGTCCGATCCGAATATGATCCGGAATATAAAAGCAAGTATCGATATGGTAGTCAACACTCCGCAGGTGAACGATTGGTGGTGGATTGACGCTATCCAGATGCAATGCCAATCTACGCTAAGTTTGGAAAAATGACCGGTGAACAGAAATACTACGATAAGATGTGGGATATGTATTCTTACACTCGTAACGTGCACGGAGAAGCCGGAATGTATAATCCTAAAGATTGCTTATGGTGGCGCGATCAGGATTTTGATCCTCCTTACAAAGAACCGAATGGAGAAGATTGCTACTGGAGTCGTGGAAATGGCTGGTATATGCAGCTCTTGTACGGGTATTGGATGAAATCCCTACTAATGAAACACATCGCCAGGATATATAAATGATTTTCTCGCTATGAGCAAGGCACTTAAAAAATGTCAGCGTGAAGATGGTTTCTGGAATGTGAGTCTTCATGATCCGACGAACTTCGGAGGCAAAGAGACTTCCGGAACAGCGCTGTTTGTATACGGTATGGCTTGGGGAGTCCGTAACGGACTGCTCGACCGCAAAGAATATCTTCCCGTCCTTTTAAAAGCATGGAACGCTATGGTGAAAGATGCAGTACACCCGAACGGATTCCTGGGATATGTGCAGGGAACAGGCAAAGAGCCTAAAGACGGACAGCCGGTTACTTATAAGAGTGTGCCCGACTTTGAAGACTACGGAGTCGGTTGTTTCCTGCTTGCCGGAACAGAAGTTTATAAATTAAAATAACATACACAGTTTTTTCATTAGGTTTAAAGATAATCATTCATTAGGTTTAGTTAGAGGTTAGTTAGTAGCTAGTTCCCTCACTGACTGTTTAGACACCGGTCAGTGAGGGATTTCAAAGAAAACAGATTCATGAAAAACAAATTATTCCCGTATATATGTTGCTGATGGCCATTACATTTAGTTTGCAACTGCAAGCACAAAATAAAGTTTCCGCTCCCATGGCAGATGTCAATCAGGTAATTGACAACACGCTGGACAGCCTGAATAAAGCACGTACCTCGCGACCGGAAGCCGGTTCGAGCCGGAAAGGTGACAACCCTGTTCTGTTCCTGGTAGGTAACTCTACCATGCGTACCGGAACTTTAGGAAACGGCAACAACGGACAATGGGGATGGGGCTATTATGCAGGCGATTATTTCGACTCTAACCGGATTACTGTAGAAAATCATGCACTGGGTGGAACCAGTAGCCGTACTTTCTATAACCGTTTATGGCCGGATGTAATCAAAGGAGTACGCCCGGGAGACTGGGTTATCATCGAACTGGGGCACAATGACAACGGCCCATACGACAGCGGACGTGCCCGTGCTTCCATTCCCGGAATTGGCAAAGATACACTGAACGTAACGATTAAAGAAACCGGAGTAAAAGAAACCGTATATACCTACGGGGAATATATGCGTCGTTTCATTCAAGATGTAAAAGCCAAAGGTGCTCATCCGATCCTTTTTTCGCTTACTCCCCGCAATGCTTGGGAAGACAAAGACAGCACCATCATCACACGTGTCAACAAGACTTTTGGATTGTGGGCAAAGCAAGTAGCCGAAGAACAGCATGTTCCTTTTATTGATTTGAATGATATCAGTGCCCGCAAATTTGAAAAGTTCGGCAAGAATAAGGTGAAATATATGTTCTACATCGACCGTATACATACAAGTGCTTTCGGTGCTAAAGTAAATGCTGAATCTGCTGCTGACGGAATACGTGCGTATGAAGGACTGGAATTAGCCAATTATCTGAAACCTGTTGAGAAAGATACAGTGACAGGTTCCAGTCGGAAAGAGGGACGTCCGGTATTGTTTACTATCGGAGATAGTACGGTCAGAAATGAAGATAAAGACAAAAACGGTATGTGGGGTTGGGGAAGCGTAATTGCTGACGAGTTCAATCTAAATAAAATTTCTGTAGAAAATCGTGCGATGGCAGGACGTAGTGCACGTACTTTCCTCGATGAAGGTCGTTGGGATAAGGTATACAATGCCTTGCAACCGGGGGACTTCGTTCTGATTCAGTTCGGACATAATGATGCAGGAGATATAAACAAAGGGAAAGCCCGTGCCGAATTGCGCGGTTCGGGAGATGAGAGCAAAGTCTTTCTAATGGAAAAGACAGGCAAATATCAAGTTGTTTATACTTTCGGCTGGTATCTTCGAAAGTTCATCATGGATGTTCAGGAGAAAGGTGCCATTCCCATCGTTCTTAGTCATACGCCACGCAACAAATGGAAAGATGGAAAAATAGAACGTAATACCGAGTCTTTTGGCAAGTGGACACGTGAAGCTGCGGAAGCTACGGGAGCTTATTTTATCGATCTGAATAAGATTAGTGCCGATAAACTAGAAAAGAAAGGTGTGAAGAAAGCAGCAACTTACTATAATCATGACCATACACACTCTTCTTTGAAAGGAGCGCACATGAATGCGAAAAGCATTGTTGAAGGGTTGAAAAAGAGCGATTGCCCGTTAAAGAATTACTTAAAGTAAGAACATAAGGGATAAAGTACGCTATCTATCCCGTAATCTATTAATAGAAAAGTTACTCTTATCCCTTTGCAAACTTCTTTTGGATTAGTACCAAAGTATCAGTTGCTTAAGCAGGGAAAACGCATGAGTGCTAATTATTTAATAATCAATAGTTCCCTTCTCTTCTCAAAACATATTTAATGGCAATACTCTTGTATATCTAATAATAAATAAAGTCTTCCTAGTTACTTTTCCTCATATAGACGTGTCACAACTTTACATGGT
>ENA-OQJX01000888-OQJX01000888.1-human-gut-metagenome-genome-assembly--contig:-NODE-888-length-10412-cov-2.479922_pt1 | contig 10412 bp, 11 predicted proteins | sample MGYA00242615_ERZ504782 | MGnify/ENA primary metagenome ERZ504782 (study PRJEB26092, sample SAMD00036354) | human gut metagenome | host: Homo sapiens | study: EMG produced TPA metagenomics assembly of... | reverse complement strand
TAGAAGGTGAGTGCAGAGGATCAGTGGATACCGCGAAGAGATGAAGAACGGCGCAATGAAGATGTAGCCCATTCGCGTAGCTGATCGACCCTTCTTTTCTTTCTCCCATAAGGATCGCCTCCTGATAAATTTGCGGAAAGAACAGGGGCGGGCGGGAACAGCGTCCGGCCCGCCCCTGCGTATTCACTTTTCCGTTTTAGGGTCGGCTGCTATTATGCGGGCCACACCACGTCGGTCAGCTCAGGATACTTCTCCTTGATAGCGGTCTCGAAGTTTGCCTTTGCGGTATCTTCGTCCACGTTGCCGGTAAAGTAATCCTTGAATGCATTCTGGAAGCTCTCATTCAGGCCCTGATCGTACGGACCGGCGTTGGACATATCGATCTTGGCTGCAGCCTCTGCAAACAGAGCGATGTGGTTCTGGCCGCCCAGGAAAGCGGAGCTGTAATCGCTGTTTGCGATCTCGTTCATAGCCTTCTCGTTGTTGGTGTAGTCTTGCGTATCCATGGTGATCTGCTTCATGATGGCTTCATCGCAGGTCAGCTTCTGCATAACATCCTTAATGGTCTCGATGTTGTCGCTGCCGGCTGCGCCGCAGATCCAGGTGCCGCCCCAGTAGTAGGGCTGAGGGCCTTCGCACACAGCGTAATCGCCGTAGATACCGTTGCCAACTTCTTCCTTGCCGCCCTCAGCGACAGGAGTCTCCAGCGAGTTGCCCAGCAGGGTGAAGTTGATGCCCCAGGTGGAGTAGAAGAAGCCGAACACCTTACCGGTGGGACCCTGATCGGCTGCCCACTGGCTGTCCCACAGGCTGGACTTGTTGTTATAGCCCTTATCGGTGTACTCCTTGGTCTGATCGACCCACTTCATAATGTTCTCATCAACGGTAACGGTAGTGCCGGTGACCCACGGAGCTGCCACGTTGTTGGAGAAGGTGCGGTATGCATCATCAAAGCCGGACAGCATCTTGTAGCCCTTGGCAGCTGCCTGTGCAGCTACATCATTGAACTTATCCCAGTCGGACAGGTAGGTCTGCACTTCGGCGGGATCATCGGTGCCCAGAACATCCTTGGCAATGCTGCGGCGGTATGCAAACAGACCGGGAGTTGCCTGCCAGGTGGTGCCGCGCTGGCTGCCGTCCACACTAACGATGTCCTTGGTGTACTGGTACTGGCCAGCCAGATCGTCATCGGTCAGGCCGATGTCTGCCTTGACATCCAGAACGTAATCGGAATCCACATACTTCAGAGCATAGTCAGCCTCGATCAGGAAGATGTCGATCTTGTCGTCATCAGCAGCGCTGTCCTGACTCAGCAGGGCTTCGTCCAGCTTGTTCTGATAGTTGTTGTTCTCGTTGGCATTGATGGTCCACTTCACAACGGTGCCATCCTTCAGGGTGGTGGTGGACTTGTCGGCTGCGATCTCGGAAACTTCCGGATAGTAGTCGTTGAAGCGGCTCTGGAACTCATCATTCCAGCACCAGATGTTCAGCACCTTGCCCTGTGCTGCGGGAGCAGCGGAAGCAGCAGAGGAAGCCGGAGCAGAAGAAGCGGTGCTGGTGGAAGAAGAACCACCACAGGCAGCCAGAGCTGCACCAATGGTCACGGCACCGGAAGCGAGCAGGAAATTACGGCGAGAGATCTTTTCATAAGGGTAAACCTCCTTCATGGTTTTCCATTATTTGCAAAAGTTTTCTTCATAAAAGGTTCCGTAGCAAGAGCCTTTAGAGACATATTAAAGAATGCTGACCGACCCGCCGTCCAGCAATTTGCCGGAAACACGGATCTGTTCGGGCAGGGTCACTCTTGGATGCTCGATGAGCTCAATGAGCTTGTCGGCAGCGGTGCGCCCCAGCGCGGTGGTGTTCTGCTGGTAAGTCACCAGCTGAGGCTTGACCACCCGCGAGAGGTAGATGCCGTCGTAGCCCATCACCGAAACATCCTCCGGGATCGAAAGCCCTTTTTCGTTGATGGCGTTGTAGCCGCCCAGCGCGGAGAAATCGTCCGGGAAGATGATGCAGGTAGGCGGCTGCGGAAGCTCCAGCAGCGCTTTGGTCTCGGCGGCACAGCGGTCGGCATCATGGTAGATGCCTCCCGCACATAAGCTTCCGGGATCTTCAGGCCAAGCTCTTCGCAGGCTGATAGAAACCTGCAACGCGGTTCTCGGTAACGGCGGTCTTTTCGCCGTGGATAAAGGCGATGCGGCGGTGGCCGCAGGCCCATGCCTGCCGCACCAGTGCCTTCAGGCCGAAAACGTTATCCGAGAGGATCGCCATGCGGTTATTGAACACATGATCGATCGTGACCACCGGCACCTCGCTGTTCACCAGCTCCACCACCTGCGGCTCGTAGAAGTTCACGCAGGCGATCACCACGCCGTCCACATTGCGGTAGCGGCAGTGCTCAAGGTAGCTCATGCTCTTGCCGCTGATATTGTGGTTGATAAAGGTGATGTCGTAGCCGTGTTTCTCGGCTTCCACCTTGAAGCTGTCCAGCACGGCGGAAAAGTATTCGTGGGTCAGGCCGCTCTGCCGTTCATCCACGAACAGAACGCCCAGATTGTAAGTACGGTTTGTTTTCAAGGAACGGGCGGCAGCATTGGGCAGGTAGCCCATACGGTGCGCTGCGGCCCGCACCCGTTCTCGTGTGGCAGGCGAGATATCCGGCTGGTCGTTCAGCGCCTTGCTGACCGTTGCCACCGATACGCCGCATTCCTTTGCCAGATCTTTCAGGGACGGCATCGCTCGTTTGCCTCCTTCCGAAGAACGTTTTACGGGGGATGTTCTCCGTCAAGTCCTTAATCGTTTTCGCAATTTCATGATAGCGTATTTTGTACGAAAAATCAAGCTCAAAAGAATAACTTTCATTGCTTTTGGCTCAATTTTGGCGTTTTGTTCGTTTCTGAAGAACCGAAATTGTGCATCTTGGATGGGTTTCGTTACATTTCGGTTAAAATCAAAAGATTTTCGTTGCGGTTTCGTTACGATTTTCGCCGTATATAATATTACCTATAAATTGTGTTTCAGCGTTTTCGCTTACAGGAAGCACAAAAAGCGTGCTTGAAATAAATTTTCTGAAAATCATGAAAACATACGTATTTATGAAAGATACTTTCAGAATTTTTTTAGAAAATCCTCTTGCTTTTTTGGCCTGCTTGGGCTATGCTAGAAGCAAAGAGAATGCTTTGATCGTCTGCCTTAATCGTTTTCGCAAAAGCGATGCCGCCGGGGCTGCCGGCAGCTGATAAGGAGGAAGCATTTATGAAATTCGGCCATTTTGATGATGCACGCAAAGAATATGTCATCACCACCCCGCGCACGCCTCTGCCCTGGATCAACTACCTTGGCAGCGAGGATTTCTTCAGTCTTGTCTCAAATACGGCGGGCGGCTACAGCTTTTACCGCGATGCGCGGATGCGCCGCCTGACCCGCTACCGCTATAACAGCTCCCCGCTGGATATGGACGGCCACCACATTTACATCAAGGATGGCGATACCGTCTGGAACCCCGGCTGGCAGCCCACCAAGACAGAGCTGGACAGCTACGCCTGCCGCCACGGTCTGGGCTATACCATTCTGGAGGGTGAGAAGAACGGTGTTTCCGCTGCGCAGGAGCTGTTCGTGCCCACCGGCGATGCCTGTGAGTTGGACCGCCTAACTTTGAAAAATAAGACGGATGCCATAAAAGAGCTGGATGTGTTCAGCTATGTGGAGTTCTGCCTGTGGGATGCCATTGACGACAGCTCCAACTTCCAGCGCAACTTCTCCACCGGCGAAGTGGAGGTGGAGCCGGCCATCATCTACCATAAGACGGAATACCGTGAGCGCCGCAATCACTATGCGGTATTCTGGAGCAATACGCCCGTTACCAGCTTTGATACCACCCGCGATGCCTTCTGCGGTGTGTATGGCGGCCCTGCAGACCCGCAGGCCGTCCACGCCGGGCACTGCTCCGGCAGCATCGCCCACGGCTGGGCACCGGTGGGCGCGCTGCACATCCATGTCACCCTTGCACCGGGTGAGGAAAAGAAGATCCTCTTCGGTCTGGGCTACATCGAGAACCCACAGGAAGAAAAGTTCACGGCTCCCGGTGTCATCAACAAGGAGCGTGCCCACGCCATGATCGCACGCTATGCCACCGATGCACAGGTGGACGCGGCCCGCAAGGCGCTGGCCGACCACTGGGAAGCTCTGCTCTCCACCTACCATCTGGAATCCGGCGAGGAAAAGCTGGACCGTATGGTGAACATCTGGCACCAGTATCAGTGTATGGTCACCTTCAATATGAGCCGCTCGGCCAGCTACTTTGAAAGCGGGACCGGCCGCGGCATGGGCTTCCGCGACAGCTGTCAGGATCTGCTGGGCTTTGTACACATCATTCCGTCCCGCGCACGGGAGCGCATTCTGGATATCGCCGCCACCCAGTTTGAGGATGGCAGCGCTACCACCAGTACCAGCCTCTGACCAAGAAAGGCAACCGCGATATCGGCACCGGCTTCAACGATGACCCGCTGTGGCTCATTGCCGGCACTGCCGCCTATCTGCGCGAGACCGGCGACTGGTCTATTCTGGACGAGCAGGTGCCCTTTGATAATGATGCCAGCAAGGCACAGAGCCTGATGGAGCATCTGCGCCGCAGCTTCAACTTTACCGTCACCCACCTTGGCCCCCACGGCCTGCCGCTCATTGGCCGCGCCGACTGGAACGACTGCCTGAACCTGAACTGTTTCTCGGAGCACCCGGGCGAGAGCTTCCAGATCACCGGTCCCAGCGAAGGCCCTGTGGCCGAAAGCGTGTTCATTGCGGGCATGTTCGTCAAGTACGGCCACGAGTACGCCGAACTGTGCGACCACCTGAACCTTGCCGATGAAGCCGCTGCGGCCCGCAAGGCCGTGGACGGCGTGGAACAGGCGGCCCTGACCTCTGGCTGGGACGGCGCATGGTTCCGCCGCGCCTACGATGCTTTTGGCAAGCCTGTTGGCAGCAAGGAGTGCACCGAGGGCCAGATCTTCATTGAGCCGCAGGGCATGTGCGTCATGGCTGGCATTGGCAAGGAGACCGGTCAGGCCGCGCAGGCATTGAAGAGCGTAGAGGAACGGCTGGATACCAAGTACGGTGTGGTTCTGCACCAACCTGCATACACCAGTTATCAGCTCAATCTGGCGAAATTTCCAGCTATCCTCCGGGATACAAGGAGAACGCCGGTATCTTCTGCCACAACAATCCGTGGATCAGCTGTGCCGAAGCCGTTCTGGGGCATGGCGACCGGGCCTTTGAGGTGTACCGCAAGACATGCCCGGCCTACATCGAGGATATTTCCGAGATCCACCGCACCGAACCCTATGTTTACAGCCAGATGGTGGCCGGTAAGGATGCCCCCACCTTTGGCGAAGCAAAGAACAGCTGGCTGACCGGCACTGCCGCATGGACCTTCTTCAATGTGAGCCAGTATATCCTTGGCATCCAGCCCACGTTGGACGGCCTGAAGGTAGACCCCTGTATCCCACACACGCTGGGCGGCTTCACCGTTACCCGCCGCTACCGGGGCGCAACCTATCACATTGCAGTGGATAATACCGCTGCAGTCCAGTACGGTGTGAAAAACGTCGCTGTGGATGGCAAGCCCATTGAGGGCAGCCTGCTGCCGCTGGCACCAGAAGGCGCTGTGGTAGAGGTGCAGGTGACCATGGGATAACCTTTACTGCATTTTCATAATTTCTCCTTTGTGCTGTTCTGAAAGAACAGCGGCCTCCGCATTACGATCCTGCTTGGCATCATAATGCGGGGGCTTTTTGTTTGGCAGTTTATTTTGTCGGGAATACTGTTTCTGTTGTATCTGTTTTTTCACAACCTCAGCTTACAACAAAAATGAGATAGGCAACCCCTTTCGGGGAAGTCTATCTCATTTTTTGTTGGAGCTATTTTGCAACAGCCCCCTACTGCCGCCAGAACACCCCATGCTTATTTCAAAAGCAATCGTTTTTCTGATACTCCAGCATCAGCCCAAGAACGATTTTCAATCCTGTGGGCAAGCTGGCAATGTCCACCCACTCCTGCCGGGTATGCGCCGATCCGCCATCTATCGTACCAATGGTATTGGCCGGGATGCCCAGCGAAGCGGGATGTTGCTGTCCGTTGGAGTTGGGTGTTTCGTCCGGCTCACGGCCTGTGAAGGTGCGAACAATCTCTTTACTTTTTGCCGTGAATTGACCGAGTTTTTTCTGGTCAACAGGGCCGTTGCCGGGACGGATGCCCAGCAGCTCCACCTCAAAATCGCCGCCTCTGCCATTCCAGTGCGCTACAGCACGACGGAATTTTTCTTCCATCTCTTCCAGACAATCCTGTGCAGTGGAACGGAACTCGTACAGCATGGAGGCCTGCTGTGCAATGGAGTTGACCGTTGTGCCGCCCTCGATACGCCCTACATTATAGGTGGTGCGGGAACGTACCGGTGGCTGGATCTGGTACAGTTCATTCACGAGTCCACACAGCAGTTGAATGGCACTGGGGTCGCCAAAATTTGCATAGGAATGACCACCGGGCGTTTTACAGGTGATCTTATACCGATAAGAACCCACGGCACTGCTGCAGCAAAGCGGCATATAGATATCAAAAGAATAGAACCCCTGAATACGGGTGCCGTACTTGGCAAACAACGCCTTCGTACCGTCCAGATTGCCCAGACCTTCTTCGCAGGCATTCGCCACCACCAGCACACCATATTCCAGCGCGGTTTGTTTCTGGATCAGATATTTTGCAGCCATCAGCAAGTTGACGAGGTTGGCAGTATCATCGCCGATGCCCGGCGCAAATAGCTTGCCGCCCGCTTCCCGCAAGGGAAGATTTTCTACATCTGGGAACACAATATCCGTGTGGGCGGCAAAAACGACCAGTTCTTCGGTGTCCGGCCCCAGTTTGCAGATCACATTTTTAGCGCTGTCGATGCGGACATTTTCTGCCCCTTGTGCCCGGAGCCAATCCCGGCAGAATGCTGCCCGAAAATCCTCCTTTCGGGTCGGAGCAGGCATCTTTCCCAGTGTGCGCAGCAGTTCCAGCTGTTCGGTGCGGCATTCTTCTGCATAAGCTTCCACCTGCGCTTTTGTCTGTTCGTTCATAAAAACTTTCCCTCCCTGAACACGCCGAAAACCGCAGACAGTTTCCTGCCTTCATTTAGCCTTCTAAGTCTTCACCATTGGTGGCGATACACTTCTGATACCAGTAAAAACTGTCTTTTCTACTGCGAGCCAGTGTGCCGTGACCGGCATCGTCCTGATCCACATAGATCACGCCATACCGCTTGGACATTTCCATGCTGCCGCAGGAGACCAGATCGATAAAGCCCCACATAGTATAGCCAATCAACTCCACGCCGTCCTTGACAGCCTCCTTCATCGCCAGCTTTTCGTGATTTTTAATCTTCTAACCCATGGCTCCCGGTTACGGTTTTCAAGTATTTCTCCGGGTCACCGTTCAGAATCAATTCGGCATAGCCCAGCGGGTCATTGTAGATGAGATAATCCAACTCTGACCTCTGCGCCATGGTCACGTCCAGTGCATCCTCGACCCCGGTACAGTCAATGGAAATTTTTCTCCCATCCCGGAGCAGCAGTTCTACGCAGCCGGTGTCCATGTTACCCGCTGTTACTACGAAAGGGGAATTGTTGGGTGAAGCAAAATAAGCGGCAGCCTCCCGATAGACATTTCTACGGGTTGGGAACCGCGGCGGAATCTGGCGGTCAGGGCCTTACGGGTTGCGTTTGCTGATTTTTCTGCAGCCCCTTGGCAGGGCTTTGAAAAATCAGAACGCGGCCCCAACAACTCCTCCCTGTTTCAGCCGCTGGCTGCGGTCGTCGTCGTTGCTGTTCAAGTCCTCTTATCCGCACCAAGAAAAACCAGTACACAATGTGTACTGGTTTTTCTTTTTCGGTGCGGAAAAGGACTTGAACAGGGCGGCGGCGCGCAGCGCCGTAAGCAATCAGCCGGTGGGCTGTTGCTTAGCCCGCGGTTCCCAACCCGTAGGAATGTCTACCGGGAGGCAGACTGTCCACTGTCTTTTTTGTTTTACATGGCAGTTTCCCTTTAGCAGTAACTGCAGTAAAGCAATCCAAATCCGAACCATTTCCCTTTGATGCGGCTTCTGCCGCTTCCCCAAAGGTGACGGTCTGTGTTCCTTCTTTATAGTTGAAGGTTATCAAAACCTTATCATCATACAGGTAAATCGCATTGATGAAGGTATCCACTAGTGCCTGCCGCTGGTCTTTCAGGCTCATGTCCAGCTTACGGAACCGCAGCAGCCAAAACCTGATAAATTCTTCGGTCACTTTCGCTTCGCCAGCTTTTCTTCCGCAATGCGTGCTTCAAGCTCACGCTTGGTTTCTTCCAGCTGCTCCAACCGCTCCTTGGTGGAGCTGGTCAGGATACCGGCCTGAATCGCATTGAGCATATTCTGGATACCGGATTCTGCATCCCGGAGCTGCTTTTTATAAAGGGGAATGTTGGTATTCTCCTTGTTTTGCAGTTCCATCACCTTGGCGATGATGGATTCCATAGCGGCATCGTCTTTCACAAGCTGCATGGTCTGGTTGACCACCAGATCTTCCAGCCACTGTTTGCGGACGGTCTTTTTCTTGCAGCCCTTGTGCTTTTTGGCAGTGGCACATTTATAGTAGCGGTGGACTTCACCCGTCCGGCTTGTGCCGCTTTCGCCAAACATCAACGCCCCACAGTAGCCGCAGAACAGCTTGGTGGTGAGCAGGTAGTCATCCTCTGCCTTTCTACGGGCAGGGGCTTTTTTGTTTTTGGCGATCTTTTCCTGCACATCGTTGAAAAGCTCTGCGGACACAATGGAGGGAATCGCATCGGGAATCAAAACATCACGATATTTCAGCTCCCCGATGTAGCGGCGATTGTTCAGCATATGATTAGCGCCTATTAGGAAAACACACTGTCAAAGGGGTTTGTAGCGGGGGTTAGCCCGCTACTGCGGTATCTTCCGTAGTGTTGATTTCAATGTACTCGGCAATCTTGCGGAGCTCGTCAGCAAATTTGAATTTCACGCTGATATTGCCGTTTTCATAGACCTTGATATAGTCCACAAGTTCAACCAAGATTTCACGGTTGAGGGCTTCAATGTTCTGATACTTCATAAAGGCTACCAGTGCAGGATGTTCGTTATCTACACCATTTGCCAGTTCTGCGCGTTCAGCGTTCAGCCGGGTAAGCACTGCGGAAATATCAGAAGTCTGCCGTTCATAGTCGGCCTTCATATCCCGGTATTCCTGCTGGGTGATTTCACCGTCTTTCCAGTCCTGATAAAGAGACTGCTTGTAGCGTGTTATCTTTGTCAGTTCCCGCTCTTTTGCAGCTATCAGATCGTCCAGTCGGTAAGACTGGCTTTTTTTGATTGGAGCGGAATTGATCTGTGTGACGATTTCCGAGTAGGAAACAGCCAAATGCACCTGATGCTGTACGGCGAACAGAACAGCAGCCTCCAGCCGCTCATGCTTGATTGAGTGCATGGAGCAGGCGGCCCGAGAGCGGTATTTGTAAGTAGAGCAGGCATAATATACATTTTTCCCGCTCTGGCTCCGCGTTATGGATTTTCCGCAGTCCGCACAGCGGAGAAAGCCGCTGAACAGATGGAGCTCCGTTTTCCGTGGGGCCGTCCGGGTGTCCCGTTTCAATAGGGCCTGCACCTTATCAAAGGTTTCCCGGTCTATGATTGCCTCGTGGGTATCAGCTACCCGTACCCATTCTTCCTCCGGCACCGCTCAATCTCATGTACCTTGTAGCTTTTACACGGCGGCAGCCCTAGACTAAATCCCCGGTATAAATCGGATTTGTGAGAATGTTTTTCAGCACCCGATCTCCCCACATGGGATTGTCAGATACAGAGCAGGAATATGGCAGACCTTTGTTTTTCCGATAGGTTGTCGGGCTGATGATGCCGTGGTTATTCAAGTGGTAGACGATGGCCCGTCTTGTTTCCCCTTGCAAAGTCATGTTATAAATGAGCTTTACAATCTCGGAGGCCTCGGGATCGACAATCAACTGATGCTTGTCTTTGGGATCTTTTATATAGCCGTAGGGGGCAAAGGAGCCGATATACTGGCCGTTGCGCCGTTTGTAATCAAATACCTGCCGGATCTTTTTTGGAAGTTCTGATAGCAGTAATTATCGTTCATCACATTTGTAATGGGAACGATGATATTTGAAACGCTGTCGGGGTTCTTGTAGCTGTCCACATTCTCAGCAAGGCTGATAAAGCGAACACCCATTTGAACAAACAGGTTGTCGATCAAACTTCCGGCATCGCTATAATTCGTGCGAAGCGGGACAGGTCTTTTACTATAACGCAGTTGATTTTACCACTCATGACATCCGCCAAGAGCCGTTGAAAATCTTCACGGTTGGCG
>ENA-OQJX01000884-OQJX01000884.1-human-gut-metagenome-genome-assembly--contig:-NODE-884-length-10442-cov-3.490742_pt1 | contig 10442 bp, 18 predicted proteins | sample MGYA00242615_ERZ504782 | MGnify/ENA primary metagenome ERZ504782 (study PRJEB26092, sample SAMD00036354) | human gut metagenome | host: Homo sapiens | study: EMG produced TPA metagenomics assembly of... | reverse complement strand
ATTTTTAAGCGGTATTCTATCATCACTAAACTCCCATACCACATGTGGCACTAACATAATGCTAAAGTCTGTTTTTCTAAAATATGCTCTATTAACATTTCATAATTTTTAACTGTAATACCATTATTTGATTCATTATCTACTATCATAGACTCAAATTTATTCCTACAAACTCCTGACTTTCCATCACTTTCGGTATTGGAATTTCTTTTTTATCCAAAACAAATGCCGGATCCGCAACTAACACCGTATTAGGATTTACACTTCTTAATGCATTATATGATATTGTTTCCCGTGCCGTAATAAGCGAATATCGTTTTAAATCATTTACAATCTCTGGTCGTTTTATCAATTCCGGTTCTACTGAACACCCCATAATACTGTTTTAGCGCCTCTCTCTAAAATAAATCGTGGAGCATTGTATAACGTTTATTATCTGCATAACAATAATTATCTCCACCAATTGATAATGCAATATCTCCTTTTTGTACTTTTGAGATTGCGTGTCTATATTCCATCTTATCCATCGGCATATAATCTTTCTTCACTTTTAACGCCCAGTATGCTTTTGCAAATTTCTATACTTTTTTTTGAATAAGTGCCTTTTTCTGACATAACATTGCACAAATTACCTATACCATATTTCTGATCTTCTTCGGGTTTAGTCGAAAACAGCTCTTTCTTTACATTTACATCATTTAAAATTTTTAATGTAGAACGTACAATTGCCTCGCATCCATCGATTTCCACTTCCCCCATGAGCATACATTATATATTTTGTTCATAATTTTCCCTTTCACCTTTGTTATTTTTTTATTAAATTTATTGAATCACCAATACTAATATGTTATGATTTTTTATATAAATACGAATATAAATAACTTATTTTGAAAGGATGATAAAATATGGCTATTGGCGAACGTATCCACTTTTTCCGTAATCTCCGTGGCATGACACAGAAATATCTCGGTAAATGTATCGGATTCAGCGAAAATCAGGCTGATGTCCGAATTGCTCAATATGAAACAGGCAAACGAAATCCAAAAGAAGCTTATCTAAATGCCCTTGCAGAAACACTTGATGTTGCTCCGGAAGCATTAAATGTTCCAGATATTGACACCTATGTAGGACTCATGCATACGTTCTTTACTCTGGAAGATGTATACGGACTTAAAATCGGCGAGATTGAAGGTGAACTCTGCCTGAGATTAGACCGCAGCTCCAAATCGTATCTAAGTATGTTTGAACTTTTTTACTCCTGGAATCGTATTGCTGAAAAACTCCGCAGGGAAGAAATCACACAAGATGAATACGATGAATGGCGTTACCACTATCCAAAACTGGAAACAGAACGCTTTCGCAATGAAGTTCTTGCTTTTCGCAAAAATGAATCCAATAATTAAAAATCATAAAAATATGGAGGAATGATTATGTTTTTTACAGATATTAGCTATGTAGTACATCCAGTCGGCAGAATTACGCCAAATGGAATTACTCTCTTAGGCACTGCTTTTTTCATTAACAAACCGGGATTACTTGCAACAGCTGCTCATGTCGTAGATAATAACGATAACGGCCTAGTCATCATTATGAATAAGGTAAATTCTATTCAGGATTATCAAGATACTTCCGATACTCAAGTAAACTGTATTCCTGCCAAAATAAAAGAAATCAATCCCTTATATGATGTCTGCTTATTAGAAATCCCTCAAAAAACACAGTCAACATTCACACTTTCATCAACAGATTCTGTTCATGTTGGTGAAAACATCTCTTTGTTCGGTTATCCACATTGTGATCACGGAAGAATGGTATTAACTCAACAAAATACTTCTGTAGGTGCTAAAATATTGATTGATTCTTCTAGAATAAAGGCAAAGAACATTGTATTGAATATACAATCACGTCCTGGACAATCTGGTAGTCCTATAGTTATTCCAGAAAGTCGTTCTATTGCAGCAATGCTAATTGGCTCTTATGCTCCAGCCGGAACTCATGGTGGAATCAGTATAGGTGGGATTGATCCTCAAACTCTACATCAAACAACACATGCAATTTCAGCCACATACATAAAGGAGATGACAGAATGACTACCATAGAAGAAATTTTTACAGAATACCCAGACTCTTGGTTGCTATGCCTTCCCGGATATCAGCAGAAAACAATCAATGAATTATATTGTCAATTAGGAGATTATGAGCAAGTAGCACAGGCTTGGTTAACAGCATCTATGTCTACAAACGTTCCTTTTGGTGCACAGAAAGGACACTCTATATTCTACGAAAAAGTTCTTGATGAGATAGAAGCATTCTTCTCAGGTGATGAACGATATAGTGAAAATAGATTAGCCATATTAAAAGAATCTGGAGCTGCTCAAAACTATATTGTCGGAGCAATTTCTGTTGCTCTTGCACTATATTGGGCACCTCATCAGCTTTCTTATCTCCTATTATCGCAATCGTCTTAGTCACCATTGCCAAAATGGGAATTAATGCTTGGTTGGCTGCTCGTAAAGAAAAACGTGCTTTAAAAGACAACCAATAATTTTAGATCTAGTCTCCGCTGATGTTATTGAAGAAGGATATTACTTAAAGGATGAACGCTTTACTATTGCACCAAGTATTTTAATGAAACAGTATCTTTCCATTATTGAACGTGAAGTAAATGAAATTATTGTCCTTGCTGGATTTAATCCTAATCCAAATGAACACCTAAATTGGTATGATATGAAAAACAGAGTACGTAAAAAGGGAATCACTATCGATCATCTTCCTTATAAATTACATGAAGCACTAGATGACCTCTATCAATTCAGAAATCAATCCATGCATGGTGAGACCAATATTACTAAGGAAGATTATGCAATTCTCTGCAAGTATAAAAACAATGGACTTTTCCAAGGACTCTCTGTCAAAAAATTAGAATTAACAAATAGAGTTCTTCATCCTACAGTTAATGAAATTAAAGAATATATTGGGATTTAACAAAATTCTAAGCAATGCCTCCTCCTTATTCTAAAACAAATTTGTACTCAAACTGTACTCAATCACCAAAAAAGAACCTAGAATCCCTTGATTTTTCAAGGTTTCTAGGTTCTTTCTTTCTATTCAAACTCAAGATTCATCAGAGTATTTCTTGTAATTTCTTATTTTTGCAGTCCGCATTTCTGCATTATTTTTCTTCTATTTTTTTTATTCCTGTCATTTCGTTTCATTATTAACATCATAATAACATCACGAACAAATACTGTTTTCTTATTCTTTGTATTCTTCAACTTTTACCCAATCATAGAAAAATTTAGCATATATAACTTTAAAGATTAACGTAAGTTTCCACCTTGCTTTATATACCTTTTCTATTTCTTTTATTCCAGTTCCGTCTACAGTTGGTTCTCCGTCTATCAGGCGCCCAGTTATTTTGTACATTTCCCACCTCTACTATAAAAGTAGTTTATTCTTTAGTTGTGCTATTGTCAACCTCTATTACATCCGAGATCTCGCAATCCAGGACCTGGCAGATCTTGTCAATATGCTTCAGCTCAACGTACTGATCCTTCCCCATTCTCGCTAAGGTGCCACTGCTGAACCCTGCCATTCTCTCGCAGTTCCGTCTTTTTTATGCCCTTTTCGATTAGTGTTTTCCAGAGAGGCTTATACGTTATCATTTTCAATCATCTCCCCGTATTTTTCTAAGTAGCATTTTTCACTGTCAAAAAGTATCCAATATAATTCCTTTCCTTTTTGAGCTATATTAACCGCCTTTACCTTATACCCGTTTTCCTCCAGGTACGAATGATATCCCTTAATCCTTCTCTCTACATCCGGAGTTATTGCATCCCATAAAGGATAAGATTTTGGTGTTCCTTTGATATAACGAATTTTTGGTATATACATTTTATCTCCTCCTTCTCTTTTTTATAGAATACAAATATTTTCTATAATTGTCAATATTTCTTCTAACTTATTAAACATTTTTTCTAACTTTTTTTATTTTTTCTATTGACACTCGTTGTCCATATGTTAATATACAACCACAGAAACAAGAACATACATTCGTAGACGGCGAATGAATAAGGAGGAAGCATTATGTCAGAACTTTTAAAAAAGCAAAAATTTGGAGTTGAAGTAGAATTCACCGGTATAACAAGAGAAATGGCCGCAAAGGCTGTTCAAGAAATCGTTGGCGGAACAATTTCCGGTCCAAAAAGAGATGCTTACTACACAAGAACCATAAAGGATTCACAACGAAGAACATGGAAAGTGATGCGAGATAGTTCAATTTCGCCAAAGACAAATGTCGGAACCGCAAATATAGATGAATACAGAGTCGAATTCGTTACACCGCCTCTTAAATATGAGGACATTGAGACTTTACAAAACATCATTCGAAAATTCAAAGAAATCGGCGGCGTTCCTCATAGCAGCTGCGGTATTCATATCCATATTGACGGTGCAAACCACACAGCCACATCACTTCGTAGAATGGTAAACTTCATGCTCTCCAGACAAGAAATCATATATGAGGCATTGGGAGTTGGAGAAAGAAAGAATCGCTGGTGCAAACCAATCTGCAAGAGCCTTTACGATACAATGAAAAAGGAATCTAATCTCACAAAAGATAAAGCAGAGCAAATTTGGTATAGCGAGGCGAACGATCATTATTGGGGCGGCGTAAACCACGACCATTACAATGAAACAAGATATCATGCACTTAATCTTCACAGCTTTTTTTCAAAAGGGACTGTAGAATTTAGGCTTTTCAATAGCACATTGCATGCTGGTCGAATCAAAGCATACATCCAGTTTTGTCTCGCTTTGTCCGCATGGTCAATAGAGTCAACCGGCAAAGTTGTCTTCAGAAGCGTTTCTGGGTACTCTGCTGATAAGAAAGTAACTTTGATGTATCATATTTTAACAAACAGGCTTGGGTTGTACGGAGATGATTTTAAAACTTGCAGATTTCACATGATGAAGAATCTTAAAGAAAACACCGCAACCACAGCAGCATAAGAGAGGAGGATCAATTATGAAATTATATGTAGCTTATGGGAGTAATCTGAACAAACAACAAATGAGACACCGTTGTCCAAGTGCCAAACCGGTATATACCGGTTATCTGAATAACTGGGAGTTGATTTACAGGGGAAGTAAGACAGGATCATACGCAACAATACGTCGAAAAAAGGGGTATCGGGTTCCCGTTGTAGTATGGGGCATTCAGCACTCAGACGAAAGAAACCTTGATATATATGAAGGCTATCCTCGGTTTTATTCTAAGCAAAACGTCTACGTGACTATTTCGGACGATTCGCACATAAAGGCCATGGTTTATATTATGTTTAAGGGCGCGAAGCCAGGACAACCAAGCGAGAGATATATAGATACCATATATCAAGGATACAAGGACTTTGGACTTGATTATGACTTTCTGAGAACGTCCTTATTAACAAATATTCAAGAAACGAAAAAAGAGAGGGGTTAAGCCTCTCTCTTTTCATTTCTTGGTGATGCCGTTGCAGCGACACTTTCCCTGCGTTTTTTGATTTCCACGCCTTGTGTGAGTAATGTTAGATTCTCTGTTCGGAATACGTACAATCAATTCATCTAACTCGCAGTCCAATGCCTCACATATAAGATCCAGATGTTCCAGATTCACACGATCCGCGAGTTCGTGGTACAACTCATTGATTGTATTCGGACGTATGCCGGTAGCTCGTGCCAAATCCGCCTGTGTAAGCCGCAACTCGCCAAGCTTTTTCGACAGTAAAATCTTTATCATTCGCCATTGCTCCTTCCGCTATAAAATACCATAATATGGTAATTCATAGTGGATTTTGATAGATTATATCAAATTAGGTTATGGCGTTTTTTACTGTATAATTTATTATGCCCGTTTTGCATATTCAAGGGCAATCCAACCAGCACCGGATTTAAGTTTTCCCCATGTATGTCCACCGGAATTCTTTGTTTCCACAATAGTATATGTGCCTTTTGGGCAAAAGCCGTTTGTTCCATAATTAGTGCCAGGTCCTTTTCTGATATAAAGATCTGAAATATTTACCTGTACCATAAAGTTTCCTGTTCCAGATGAAGATCCTCCTCCAGAAGATGCACCTTTATAGGTGCAATATGCTTTATCGACATTGATCCATCCAGAGCCGGACTTTAATTTCCCCCAAGAGCCGTTTTTAACCTCTGTAATTGTGTAGACACCTTTGTCCTTGATTGATCCATTAATTCCATAATTTGTTCCTGGACCTTTCCGAATATTGAGTTCCTCCACATTAACCTTGTACGTTCCGGTCTTGTAAGAAGAGCTAGAAGAAGAACCGCCGCTAGAAGAACTTCCTCCACCTGATGAGGCGTCAACGTATGAGCAGTATGCTGTGCTGACGTTAATCCAACCGGCGCCGGATTTAAGCTTTCCCCAAGAGCCATTCTGGATTTCAGTAATTGTGTAAGTTCCCTTGTCGGTAATAACCCCATTTGTTCCATAATTTGTGCCTGGTCCTTTTCTGATGTTAAGGTCTCCGACATTGACTTTGTACATTCCTGTTTTATAGCTGCTGGAGCCACTTCCTCCACCAGTTGATCCTCCACCACCGGTACTCCCACTCAGCTGAGCAGTTACCCTATTTGCCACATCTCCAAGTCTAGAATACAGCCAGTCTCCCGGACAAGATTTATTTGCAAACCAACGATGCACAGTCAGAACCATCTCATTTGGCTCCGGATCGTAATTCAGAGACGTATTCTCATCTCCAAACCAGAGTAGCTTTGTCTTTCCATTTCTTCGGCAAATGTCAACGCAAAGGGCAATCAACTTCTCATACACTGCATTTGTCATAGCATATGGGTGTGACATATCGCTTGCGCACTCAATTGTTACCGCCCTCTGGTCGTTTGCATTGCTGGAAGAACACCAACTCCGATTAGCCTCATCTACCACCAAACATACACGACCATCGGATCCAATGCCATAGTTACAACTTGCCTCTCGGCCGTCCGGAAAACAAGATCCAATTCCTTCCGCCGATAATTGTCCAACCACACAATGCGGTGTAATGCGGTCAATCGAATGCGTCCTCGCTCCACTGTGATTAGGACTTTTTACTACACAATTTACTAAACTACTATTACTCATACCTTTATCCTCCTTGTCATACTGTGTAAGATTCCATCTTTCAATTAAACTGCAGAGTTTATCAACATAAGAAATGTCTGTTGCGTATCCTCCAGCTTTAATTAGTTCTGCTGCTTTCCGATAGTTCTTTTCTCCAGAAAGCCCTTCATACCTTTTTTGATTCCCGTTCATGGCTCCGTTCAAATAGCACGAATGATCTTTGATGCTTGCAAGAATATCTGGATACTTCCGAAAATCTGCCATAACGGTATATATTGTTCCATCCAGTTTCTGCTCATGTGTCTGTTTTGTATATTTACTCACACCATCCCACACAGAGTCCCATGTATTCCCAGATAGGGAACATTTCATTCCAAATAGGTTATTTGCATTAACCGCAAGTTCTGTGCTACCATATCCCGATTCCAGACATGCCTGCGCCACCGTAATGGATGCCAAAATACCGCTCTGTTTCATGTCTTGAGCCGCAAGTGAACCAATCTTGTCAATAAATTCTCTCTCTGTCATAGTTTCCTCCAAAAAGAGCAGTCGGATTTCTCCGACTGCTTCTTCATTATTTTTGTGAATTATTTACTTTCCCATCGTCCAGCAGATCTTTCACTCCCTCAAACCATTTCTGTATAAGTTTCTCCAGGGCTTTTTCCGGTACAAGAACCTGTAGCCACTTCGGAAGCAGCCTCTTGCCTGCTGAATTACCCATTGTAATTTTTGTTTTCCAGTTCCAGACTCATTATACATATGCTCAGCCTTTAAAATAAGCTGATATACATCTTCCCTGATTCCATCCAATCCCTTAGCCTTCATATACTGAACGGCAATCACAATCGTAACAATAAGCAAGATTGCGACAACCAAAATCAAAATAGGCAGTGGTATCTGTTTCAAAAATTCTAATAATTCCATATAAATTCCTCCTTACAAAAAAGTACCTTCTTCGGTACATCTCTGGTACACATTTTTTATGTTCTTAATTGCAAATACAGCTTTATTATTTGGAAACTCTGGATGAGCGGCGCAATATTTTTCATATTGAGTAATATCCTCAAGTATCTGGTCAAAATGTTCCTTCGTATGTTTCTCATCATGGCGAATCTCATCATCGAATCGTAAAATTCTATATCTCCACATATAGGCCGTTCCCTCGTCCGACGTGCACTGCAATTTATCAATCTTTTTGTCCAAATCACCAATTAGACCATTAAGATTTTCGCGTATCTCAATGCTCTGCTTATGCCACACCGGATACTGCTTCGCCTGATCAATAACCTCTTGTATTCGGTCATTTTTTTCTTTTTCCGCAATAGCTTTATTTGAAAAATATTCCTCGATCTTTTTGTATATTTTCGCCAGAAAAATGATTGCCGTAATGACAACAGCCGCCCACCCAACTCTCATGTCTCCGAATGCTTCTAAAAATATTCTATCATCACTTTTCTCCTGTCAGGTTTTGCTGTGTATTCCGGTAAACAAGAAAAACAGGTCTTGCCCTTATTAGATTCATATTCCCCCTCCTTTCCGCAAAAGAAAAAGATCGGTTTCCCGATCTTTTCTCTAACATCTGATGAGTCTTTTTTCTCCTCATTCCATATTTAAAGTTTTCCATATTTTACTAAAACTTCTTGAACAAGTTTAGTTCCTTCCATTTGTTCTAGTGCTTTTTCATCTGCAAATCCGCAAATATTTTTCATATGTGCGATTTCAAAAGCCTGTTTCTTTACCAATTCAGACAATTGATGTATGGCCTCGTCCTGCTTTTCGACCATATCAATATACATGTCCAGCAGCTCAAGTAAATTGCTATCGCCCATTTTTTGTTATTACCTCCTTCGGATTATGAGTAAGGACAAAATTATCAAAAATTTTCTTTTTAAGGGCTTCGCAATCACAATGTTTCATTAATGCGGCGTAACTCATCACTGTGTCATTCGCCTTTTCAAACGACAGCCTGTAATCTCGATAATCATCCTGCACTCGTTTAAGACGACGTTTCATTCGCAGACTCGTTGATTTTCTAAGTCTCACTTTATGTGGCCAAATACGATATCCAACAAATTCCATTCCTTGATTAATTGGGCGTATCGCTGTTTTTCCATTAAGTCTTAAATGCAATACATCTCCAAAAAAATCGGAAAATTCTTTTTTATACTGATGTAATTTTTCTTTATCCCGATGCAAAATGACAGAGTCGTCCATCAGCCTGATATACTTCTGTATTCCAAGCTCTCTTTTTGCTAACTGATCCGCAGGATCCAGATACATATTCCCATACATATGCGACAATCCGCCTCCTATTGTGATGCCAACGTCCCATAGCATATCTTCTTCCGGGATATCCATAGGATTTGTGACTCCAAGCGGAAGTCCAAAAGGGCTTGATGCCTCGCAAATATAATGTTCCATCAACCTTAGTGCTTTTTTATCACTTATTTTCTTTCGTATGATCTTCATTAAGATTTCGTGGTCTATTCTGTAAAAAAATTTTTCGATATCCATCTTCAGATAATACCAAGTATCTCCACTTTCGTGAACATAGTCCACCCATGACGCAAGGCGCTTCATGGCATTTAACTGCCCTCTGCCTTTTATACACGCATATGTATCTGATATAAACCCCTTGCACACCAAAGTTTATGACATCGTAAGCTGCCCTTTGTATGATCTTGGTCGTGTAATCTGCTGACACAATCTTTCTCAATTTGGGTTCATATACATAAAAAGATGTGTAACAGTCCGGAGGAAAATCGAGGCTTTTGATTGATTCGGAAATGCGGTATATATTCTCTTCGAGATTCGCCCAGAAGCTTAGCTCTTTCCTACCATACCGTTTTCCATTCCTTACATTTCTTTCAGCCCGCAGCAATGTATCAAACGAACAGATTTCTGAATAAATATTTTTTATGGACACACTATCCCTCCATTATTTAAATTTTAGGCATTGCGAATTTCAGATTGTCTTACTCTCGGCATTCCGCATCCAACGGGGCCGGATCAGGTCCCTTCCTTTTTTGCTTATTCAGCATGGAAATAGAATCCTTTACCCTTCTGTTCTGGATGCAAACCCTTGAGTTTGCAACATCTGACCAACGAAGGTAGAGCGGAGCGGAAGCAACGTTGGAGTTGGAGTTGGAACGGGGATTGTTCAGATTGACGTTGAAAACGCCGGCGTTGGCACCATTGTTCCACCTGCCCCGCATAACGGCAGCCGCTGTATCCTATTCCCAAAACACACTAATCTTTTTTTGGTACTTTTAATCCATCCGCCGACCATGCGTCCTAACTCAACAGACTTGCTGCTCCAG
>ENA-OQJX01000883-OQJX01000883.1-human-gut-metagenome-genome-assembly--contig:-NODE-883-length-10469-cov-3.601334_pt1 | contig 10469 bp, 10 predicted proteins | sample MGYA00242615_ERZ504782 | MGnify/ENA primary metagenome ERZ504782 (study PRJEB26092, sample SAMD00036354) | human gut metagenome | host: Homo sapiens | study: EMG produced TPA metagenomics assembly of... | reverse complement strand
CCGGCACGAGGTTCTAATCCATGAGAAGACATGCAGATTAATAAAGAAAAGAGTCAGCGGGAAAGTGAAACTGGCAAGGAAAATAGAAAACGGGACTTCGGTCTGGAATAAGAAAACAAGGAAGATGGCATAATCTGGCAGAAAGAATGTTCTGTGGGTTATGCCTTCTTTCAGAATACGGGAGGAACTTATATGGCAAGAAGTATGATAACAGGTAGAGAAACACAGAAAATGCAGGAATATACGCAGGAACGGATCGCTCAGGCAGAGCGTAGCGGCATAGAATTTTCAACAGATGTAAAAGAACAGATTTTTGAATATGCGAATCTGATTGGTGAGGAAGAGAAAGTTAGGACTCTGGTAAGAAATCTGACAGATGCATTGAACAAGGCAGATGAAGAAGGTGTAGAGGATTTACTGGATGATGCAAGAATGGATATTCAGGACTTACCAGATCCAACCATAGGCAAGCTGGAACTTCGGGATTATGGATATACAGCAGAGGATATGGTACCGCTTAGAAAAGAAGCAGCCTTAGATTATCACAGGATGGGTTCTAAGATTTATTGCCTGGGCAGCGATGGCGGTAAGGGAGAGTATGCAAGTAAAGAAATGATACAGGCACATGAAGGTCTGTTTGGAATGGAATCGCAGATGTGGGAACGGATAAAGGAGAATGACCTGGATTATGCCGATGAAGATTTTGGAGCATTTCAGGAACTGATGAGTGTAATTGACCAGAAAGAAGCACTGAAATTATACGATGCTGGAGCAGATATTTATCTGATCACTAATTTTTCATCACCGATCTATGTCACGGAACGCATGGAAATTGAACGAGGACCGGAGCATTATCAGATGTCTATGACAGAACTGGAGCGTTTCCGTAACCTGGAATGGGAAATGCAGAAATATCCGCAGATTCAGTCTTTGAAAGAGGCAAACCTGTTGTTAGGAACAAGGCGAACCTTTGGTATTTATCAGATCAAGGATGATTCACTGGGCGAAAATTATGCATTTATGAATATGAGTTTTATTGAAAGTCATGGTATGCAGATAAAAAAAGAAGATTATAAGCTGGTCTATGTTGGAGAATTACTGGGAAATACGTCACTGGATGATATTTTTGAAAGGTTCAACATTGATAGACCGCAAGACTTCCGTGGCCATTCCCTGTCTGTCAGTGATATCGTAGTTCTGAATGATGGGGAAAAAGTAACAGCTCATTTTGTAGACAGTATCAGTTTTGAACAGCTGGATTCTTTCCTGAATCTGGAAGAACAGGTTCTTAGTGAACTGGCATATGAGGTAGGAGAACGTTACTTTGCTATTCAGAGAACAGAAGAAGGATATGATTATTCCTTTTACGATGAAGATTTCCGCCTGATGGATGGTGGCGTCTATGAAAATGATGAAATCTCTATTGAAGAAGCGGCAGAGGAACTTCTGGAAGACGAAGGCTGGACTGGAGAACGCATCCGTGGGGATTATGATCAGTTGATGGAAAAAGTGGAAGAAATGGATGTGGTTGTAATGGCAGAGATTCAGAAAAGCCAGGGCGAATATAAGCCACTGGCAAAAGTAGAGGAACTGGAAGAGGCGAATTATAACATGATTGATAACGTCCTCAACAATATGCCACCGAAGAAAGAACCGTATCTGGAATACTTTGCTGCAGAATGCGATGAGTTCCATGATATGGGAGCTTATGAAAAAAGTACCGATGTTAATCAGATAACGGCAGTCTATGAAAAATATAGGGAGAATCCAGAAACAGCTTATCTCGGATGCTCAATGGGAATTATCTATCGTGATCCGGAAGACAGTTACTATGATGAAGCCGAATTTGCAATCGTAAAAGGAAATACCGTATTTGGGAATCTGATGGATGATGTTCGGTTTTATGGGGAGCTTGCACTGGTACGGGAAGGAATTGAGAAAATTCATGAAGCATTGCCGGATTATAAGTATGTACCGATGCGGGATGTTCGGGAAGCAATGTATCCAGAGAAGATGACCACAGAACAGCTGGCAGAGGCACTGGATGAGATTGCAGAAGCTTTTGATCCGTATGAGTATCTGGATAATGTTGAGATGGGAGAAAATACGGTACAGGAAGTAATGTTGGATTTACAAAGCGGTAATATTCATTATTATGTTTCTTACTTGAAGGATATTGTAGACGAAGAATGCGACCTGTCTGTTCGGGCAGGCGTATTGATGGAAAGACTGAAAGCCTATGAACCAGAACTTCCAAAAGAGCTGGAACCAATGGTGTATGTAAACTTCTGTGAAGAGAGTGATCTTATGAAGCCAAGATGTCAGAAGTTGTCCGAGTTGGATGCAAAAACAGCAGAAATGGATAAAGAATGGTATGCAAACCGTGATCCGAAGACAGAGGAACCTACAAAAATCGCAAAGATATATGTGACTGTATATTATGCGGAAAAAGGTGAACAGATGCTGCATCATTTCAAGAAGTCAATGGATATTGGAAATGGACATGGCGGTATTGTGAGTCAGTTGAAGTATGATAATGAAATGAAGCTAACAGATGAGTATTGGATCAATTACCAGAAAGGTAAAGGAAGTGAAGAGTTCCAAAAATATATGGAAGATCTGACAGACATGCAGAATCATGTGCTTCCGTATCTGCAGAGTTTTTGCAACCTGGAAAAAAAAGGTGTGAAAGAGAGACGAGAACAGCAGATAGCGGAAAGAAATGAAGGAAGAGCAGATGAGAGAGTAACAAGTACCGAAGCGAATGCAGTGGTAAAGGATGCAGGAAAGACAGATAGAAAACCGGCACAGCAGAAGCAGGAGGTAGTTGGAAAAGATAAGAAATTATCTATTCATGAACGGCTTGAAATTAATAAGAAGATTATTCAAGAAAAGCAGGGAAAAGATAAGCCGGAGAGAGGAGTTGATTTGGGTGTAAGGACAGTGTAGAATAATCAGAACAAGTCGGATATTACGGGTAATAATGTGACTTATGGTTTGTTTGTACAAGCAGTTATTACAACAGAAAAGTGACAAATTTCAATACTGAATATATTGGATACAAATTGACTTTGTTTGCATCTGAGAATATAATTTAACAAAAGAAATATGATTGCTCGTGAACTTGCTATGCTATGGAGATGAAGGTATGGCATATCTTTCTATCGTTCAAACAGCTAAAAATGTGGACTGCAGAAACGATGAGTACAAATACTTTACTCTGAAAATTGAATTCTCGGAGAAATGCGTGTCGGCAATTACTGAGCATTTCTGGAAGATGCCGAGAGGTCAAAGGATGCAAGAATCTGTATTGGATAATATGTAAGAACACAAAAAACAAATATAAGTCACAGTGGATATAAGTGGAGAATAGTAGTAAAATATACTTGTTAACTTCTGATAATGTATATTATCAGAAACTATTTGTAGAAGGGGAGTGCAATACCGGTAAAGAAAAGACTATCGATTTTCGGGGATAAAATTGGGCTTTTTGGTTTCCGTGGGGCTTTCGTTTAATGCAAACTACAACCCCCTAATTTCAATTTAATATCGATTTGAAGTTGCTTTTAATTGTCCTATTTTTGTGCCGTGAACAGTTTTAAAACCCCGTTTGATAACTCCGCGTTTTGTTTTCTGATAATTTTGGCTAATAAATCTTGAATATAACTATTTACAATACAAAACTGGCAAAGATATAATTATCATTGATCTAGAAGAAAGCAGTGTGAATGATGAGTGAAAAGTTACTGATTGTTGAAGATGATAAAAAATTAAATGATGGAATACGTCTTGCTTTAAAGAATGATTCTTATTTCTTTTATCAGTTCAGAACCTTGCAGGAAGCGAGAGAGATTCTAAACAGGGAAGATATCACATTGGTTTTATTAGATGTGAACTTGCCGGATGGGAATGGGATTGATTTTGTAAGAGAAATCAGGAAAAACAGTCAGGTGCCGATTATTCTGCTTACAGTAAATAACATGGAAGTAGATATCGTAACAGGATTGGAAGCCGGGGCAAATGATTATATTACGAAACCGTTTAGTTTGATGGTTTTGCGTGCAAGAGTGTCTGTGCAGCTTAGAAATAAAGAGGCAGCAGCTAAGAATTCTATGGAGTTTGATGGATTTGAGTTCTGTTTCGATAAAATGGAATTTTTCAAAGATGGAGAACCGATTGAACTTAGTAAGACAGAACAAAAGTTGTTGCGAGTGCTGTGTGAAAATAAAGGTAAGGTATTGAAACGAGAATACTTGATCGACGAAGTGTGGCAGGGGGATACAGAGTTTGTGGATGCCCATGCCTTGACTGTTGCAATCAAACGTCTCAGAGATAAATTGGAAGAGGATGTGCAGAAGCCTAAATATATCAAAACGATTTACGGAATTGGTTACACATGGGCGGTGAAAGAATGATAGAAAAAATGATATGGGTTGCAGGAATATTTCTCCTGAGCGGAGTCTTTTGGTACTGTATTTTCTATCAGAAAGAAAAAAGGCTTTTGAACCGGCTGCAGCAAATGCTGGATCATGCGATAGATGGAGAATTGGAACGGACAGAAATCTCTGAAGAAAAGTATTCTGCTCTTGAAAACAGCATGAAACATTATTTAGACAGCAGTTTTCTGGATAGAAAAAATCAGCAGGAACAAAAAGAAGTGATACAGAAACTTATTTCCGATATTGCGCACCAGACATTGACTCCTATTTCAAATTTGAAGATTTATGGAGAAATACTCTCTGAATTGAATCATGGAAATCAGGAGGAGATAGATACCATTTTAGAGCAGACGGAGAAATTAGATTTCCTGATACAATCATTGGTCAAATTATCTCGGATGGAGAGTGGGATTATCGCAGTACATCCGGAAAAGGTGGATATCAGACAGTTACTCGAATCAGTCTGTCAAGGATTTACTGCAAAAGCAAGGGAGAAGGATATTTCTTTGAGTGTGTGCGATACAGATTTGTATGTTATCTGTGACCTGAAATGGACTGCAGAGGCGCTTGGAAATATTGTAGACAATGCGATAAAATATACGCCAGAAGGAGGGAAAGTTCAGCTGAAGGTGGAGAAATATTCTTCCTTTGTGAAAGTTGATGTAATAGACGATGGTATTGGAATCAAAAAGGAAGAAATACCAAAGATATTTGGAAGGTTTTATCGGAGTCTGTCAGTAGCGGATCAGCCGGGAGTGGGTGTTGGTTTATTTCTTGCAAGAGAGATCATTCAAGCACAAAAGGGATATGTGAAAGTGAAATCAGAGATTGGGAAAGGTTCCACATTTTCTGTGTTTCTTCCTGTATAAGGAGCGAATAGTATCAAAACTGTGATATTTCAGAAACCGGATAGAGACATTCTTGTGATAAAGTCTGTATTGTAAAGATCAATACAGACTTTTTTACAATATAAGACAGGGAGGAAGACATGAATATATTAAAAGCAGTAGATTTACAAAAAATATACGGACAAGGAGAAACGGAAGTTCGAGCCCTTGACGGTGTCAATTTTGAAGTAGAAAAAGGAGAGTTCGTAGCGATTGTTGGAACTTCTGGGAGCGGAAAGTCCACGATGCTCCATATCATTGGCGGCTTGGATAATCCAACATCCGGGAAGGTCATTGTGGACGGACAGGATTTAAGCCATATGACAGATGAAGAACTTACCATTTTCAGGCGCAGAAATATAGGTTTTGTATTTCAACAGTATAATCTGGTTCCGATGTTGAATGTATGGGAGAATATTATTCTTCCCGTGAAGCTGGATGGAAAAAAGATTGAAAAGAAATATGTAGATGAAATCATTGATACACTTGGTATTCGAACAAAATTGGAAAATCTGCCAAGTGCTCTATCCGGGGGACAGCAACAGAGAGTGGCAATTGCAAGGGCTTTAGCTGCAAAACCTGCTATTTTGCTCGCTGACGAGCCGACCGGAAATTTGGATTCAAAAACAAGTCAGGACGTATTAGGGCTTCTGAAAGTAACCAGTAAGCGTTTTCACCAAACCATCGTTATGATTACCCATAATGAAGAGATTGCCCAGATGGCAGACCGGATTTTACAGATTGAAGACGGAAAAATTGTTTCAGACAGTGGTCTTGTATAGCAGGGGGCGATTTTATGGTAAAAGTAGAGAATAAAGAGACGTTACGATTATTAACGAGTCGTTTTATGAAAATGAATCGTGCCAGGAATATCATTGCCGTTATTGCAATCATGCTGACTTCACTTTTATTCACAAGCCTTTTTGTGGGGAGTGTATCCATGATTCTTTCCAAAAGAGCAACGGAAATCAAACAATTTATGGATTCCGCCCATGCTAGTGCACAGAATCTGTCAGAAGAAGATGCAAAGCGATTGCAGGAAACAATCGAACAGAGTGAACAGGTGGAACGATATGGTTCAGGTATTTTTCTGGGAGCTGGAATGGATGAGCGGTTTGGCTTTTCCGTAGAGGTCAGATATGCGGATGAAAATATGGCAGAAAGTTTTAATTGTCTGCCAACCACAGGAAGACTGCCGGAAAAAGAAAATGAAGTAGCACTCAGCAGCATGATACTGGAAAATCTGGGCGTTAGACCTAAGATTGGGGAAGAAATAACACTGACCTGGGAAGTAAATCCAATGCTGAAGCAATATAAGACAGATACGTTTCAGATATGTGGATTTTGGCAAGGGGATAAAGCTGTTTTAGGACAGATGGTCTGGGTATCTGAAGCCTATGCAAAGGAGAATTGTTATCCTGTTACAGAGGAAGAATTAGAAAATGGCATCTACAATGGAGGAAAAGAGTATTCTGTCTGGTACAAGAACCTTTGGAATCTGGAAAAGAAAACAGAAACTATATCTAAGGCAGCGGGATTTACAAAAGCAGGGACAGGAATGGAAGTCAATCCGGCATATAATCTTTTGGAAGAGGATTCATTTTCATTTTCTTCCCTTATCGTAATGATTCTATTTGTGATATTGGCAGGATACCTGATTATTTATAATATCTTTAACATTTCTGTGAAAACGGATATCCGGGCTTATGGACTGTTAAAGAACGTGGGAACAACAGGAAAGCAGTTGAAGAAAATTGTACGTATGCAGGCATGGAGATTGTCAGCAGTTGGGATTCCAATCGGATTGCTTTGTGGTTATCTTGCAGGTCTTTGTATGGCTCCGTCCTTGACTGCAGATGCTGAAATTAGTGCACAGGCAGGACAGACTGCTCAGACAGTAGTATCAGCAAATCCTTTGATTTTTCTTGCAGCAGCGCTTTTGACACTTTTAACGGTGTATCTCTCCAGTCTGCAGGCTTGTAAAATGGTGGAAAGAGTTTCGCCTGTGGAAGCTCTGCGTTTGGCAGAAGGAGAGCAGTCACATAGGAAAATAAAAAAGAATACTTCTGTAACCTGGTGGGGGATGGCAGTTCAAAATGTGTTACGAAATTGGAAAAAGGGATTGATTGTTATGCTTTCTATCGCTCTTTCTATGGTGGTTGTCAACTGTATCGTGATGTTGGTGCAGGGATATGATTTTGATTCTTACAAGAAAGTGTTTTTAGCATCCGATTTTCAACTGGATCAGATGACAAACAGTTTGTTAAATACGAATTTCAATGGTATTACACCTGAAATCAAAGAGATTCTCGACGAATGCCTGATGGTGCTCAAACAGGATATGTGTATTATTCTGAGGAAACCCACAAGATGGAGCCGGAACTTCTGAAAACATGGGAAGCATTCGCAGATAAATATGAAGAAAACTGGACCGATTATGAAGAACAGGTTTGGGAAGAGGCAAAGGCTTCCAATACAGTAAGTGTTCATTTTCTCGGAATCAGCGAGTCGGTGTTTGACAAATTAGAATGGAGAGGGGAAAAATGCTCTTGGGATACATTTAAAAGCGGAAATTATGTGCTTGTAGATTATGGTGATAAATATGCAGAGCATCCGGTTTCTTATTATCAGACTGGGGATGTTTTTCAGATGGAGTACAAAAATGGAAACCAAAAAGATTACGAAGTCATTGGAGAAGCACTGATGCCATATGCATTGGATTATCCGTATGCAGACCTTATCTATATTACGGTATTAGTTCCAGAAGATGAGTATATTACCCAGACGGGAAATGAATCAGCCATGTATGCTGCCATCGATGCAAAGAAAGGAGCGGATAAGCAGATAAAAGAATACATTGATGAAAATGTTTTGAAAGAAAATGAAATGATCAATGTTTTTCTGTATTGGATATGGAGGAGAGTTTTCAGCAGTTTGTCAGCAAATATTATATGATCGGTGGTTTTCTTGTCGTTATTTTAGCATTTATCGGTATTATGAATTTCTTTAATACAACAGCAACCTCTGTAATCAGCAGGAAAAAGGAACTGGCGCTTTTGGAAGTTGTTGGAATGACGAAAAAACAGGTATCGAAAATGCTAGTGACTGAGGGATTCCTATATTTGGGAGGCGCATTTGTGATTGCAGTATTATTAGTTGTGTTTGGGGCAGAGAAGATTTTAGCAAATACACTCGGTACAGCATTTTTCTTCCGGATGCATCTTACAATCGTGCCATGTATTCTTATGATTCCGATTTTGATTGGGATTGCGTATGTGATACCAAAGTATCAGTTTGAAAAAATGAGTAGGGAAAGCGTTGTTGAAAGGATTCGGAAAGAATAGAAATAAGGTGATAAAAGCAAGGTGATAGAAAAAGATTTATCGACTAAATTATTAAAAATTTGGTCGATAAATCTTTTTTTATTGCAAGAATCAATTTTTAAAATGGTAAATAACTATACTGTTGAAGCAGATAAAAATGAATTACTTATTAGCTAAAGATAATATGCATTAGATGTACCCATTTAGCAAAGAGCAACTTGCAGATTAGTGAGGTTTTCTATGACTCATTTTTTTTTAGGCGCAGTAAGATTTCGTTGATAAGTATTAGATCATCTTCAGAACAAGTTTCCAAGTTCGAAATTACTTCATGTAATAATGAGGGGTTTGTTATTTCTGGTGAAAAGAATTCGCGTGGCGTTAAATGAAAGTAATCACAAATATCTAAAAAAGTGTTCATGGATGGAAGTGATCGACCAGAGGATATAGATTGTATATATCCTTTCGAACGTCCAAGATTAAGACTTAGCTGATATTCGGAAACATTTGCTTTATTGCGAAATTCTTCGATTCGTTGTCTGATAAAATCTTCGTACATATGCTACCTCCAAATTATCTCTGGACAATAATTATTGTAAATGTTTTTGAAAGACTATATGACTAAAAATAATATTGATATTGACAAAATAATTTGAATATAACTAATTAAATTAGTTAATTGTGTTTTGGAATATTATTATGTGGGAGAAAACTTGAATTATACTAAAAAATGAATTAGTATTAAAAAAACTGATGGAGGAATGTTAATGTACAGGATTGCAATCTGTGATGATGAAAAAAGTACATGTGCAGAAATTGAAAGTTATATTCTAATGTATAGCAAATTGCGCTTTATACGAAATGAGATTGAAGTGTTTTATTCAGGAGAAGCATTTTGTGAATACGTAAAACAGGGAAACTTTTTTGATTTACTTTTTCTTGATATTGAATTACCAGCGATCAATGGAATAGAAGTAGGGAAATTTGTAAGAACATCATTAGGCGATGAAAAAATGGATATTATATACATATCATCTAAAATAAATTATGCAATGCAGTTGTTTCAAAATCGTCCAATGGATTTCCTGGTTAAACCAGTCAAATATTCTGCAGTTGAAATGAATATGGATATTTTTGTAAAAAAAAAGGGAATTAAAAGTATATATTTTGAGTGTTTGGTAGATAAAGTATCTCGAAGAGTATTTCTTTCTGAAATTCTATATTTCAAAAGTGATGATAAGAAAATTAGAATTATTTTAACGAACGGTGAAGAAATATCTTTTTATGGAAAATTAAAAGATATAAGGATGAGTGTTCCAGAAAATTCATTCTTAGTAATTCACAAATCATATATGGTAAATTATGAATACGTAAATGAATATACATATGAATGGGTAAAAATGATCAATGGTGACATTTTAAATATATCTAAAGCACATAGAAAAGAAGTAAGAAGTCAATTGATGCAATATGAACAGTAACAATAAATGAATTTAATGGAACCTATATTTTTATCATTATTTGCAAATATAATTAGAATGTATGCCATATATAGATGTATGGAGCATTTTTTTTTAAGTAAAGATGAAAATAAAATAAGCAAAATATGTATGTATACGGGATTTGTTCTTGTAAATAGTGTTGGATATTATTTATTTAACAATATGTTCATTAATATAAGTACAAATATAATAGGTCTCCTTTTTATAACAACACTGTATAAATGTAATTTTTTAAAGAAATTGCTCATGGTTGTATTAATATATATTATTAATATAATTGTTGAAAGTTGGAGTTTGTATATCTTTATATGATATGCAGAC
>ENA-OQJX01000882-OQJX01000882.1-human-gut-metagenome-genome-assembly--contig:-NODE-882-length-10485-cov-1.339930_pt1 | contig 10485 bp, 10 predicted proteins | sample MGYA00242615_ERZ504782 | MGnify/ENA primary metagenome ERZ504782 (study PRJEB26092, sample SAMD00036354) | human gut metagenome | host: Homo sapiens | study: EMG produced TPA metagenomics assembly of... | reverse complement strand
CCAAAAAATACTTGGTTGTTCGAACATCCTGTCCAGGCAGCTGATTTTCCAAAAGCAATTCGTGCATGGACGATCAACGATGAAGAAGAAATGGCCAAATGTCAAGAACTCAAAATAGATGGAATAATAACTGATTTTCCGGAGAAAGCTCTTCGGTGGAAACAAACAACGAAAAGTAGGTAAAATATGGAAAAAGTATTAGTGATCGTCGGTCCGACAGCAGTCGGTAAAACAGCGCTAAGTGTGGAACTCGCATAACTATTGGTGGAGAGATCATCAGCGGTGATTCATTGCAAATCTATAAAAATCTGGATATCGGTACAGCAAAAATCAAAGAAGAAGAGAATGAATGATGTTCCCGCATCATTTGATTGATGTGATCGAACCTACTCAACATTACTCAGCCGCTGATTTTCAGCATTCAGGTCGACAATTGATTACTGAGATTGCGAACCGAGATCATCTACCTATCATAGCTGGTGGCACGGGTCTGTATATCCAATCCCTTCTATACGATTACCAGTTAGGGGCGACGGAAGAAGCGAATCCTGAGATTAGAAAAAGTATGAAACGTTAGCCGAGACAATTGGTTCCCAAGCGTTATGGAATCAGTTGAAAGAAAAAGACCCGGCAGCTGCTGAGAAAATCCACTGGAACAATCAACGCAAAGTGATAAGAGCTCTGGAAGTTTTGGAGACGACAGGGCATAGTATCACGCACCTAAAGAAGAGCCAAAGCGATTATATGATTACCTCATGATTGGGTTAGATACGAAGCGTGATGTCCTGTATGATCGAATCAATCACAGAGTCGATTTGATGCTAGCAGAAGGCTTGGTAGCAGAAGCACGTAAGGTATATGAGCTTGGAGAAGTCCAAGCCAGTCAAGGAATTGGATATAAAGAATTTTTCCCATATTTTGAAGGGAAAGAAACATTGGAAGAAGCAACAGAACAAGTCAAACTACATTCGAGAAGATACGCGAAACGTCAGTTAACGTGGTTTCGTAACCGTTTGGATGCACAGTGGTTTGATCTTATAAGTGAGCCAAATCAAAAAAGTCAGATTGAGCAAACAATCAAAAAATGGCTGGAGGCGGAATAAAATGGAAGAAAAAGTGATCATCGTAGGGGTAGAAACCGAAGCAAACCAGCGTTACTTTTCAGAGTCAATGGAAGAGCTAGTTCAGCTGACGAACACCGCATCAGGAGAAGTCGTATTCACAATTACACAGAAAAGACCACAAGTAGATCGGCAAACGATTATCGGTAAAGGGAAATTACAAGAATTAGTTCAACAAGCAGATGCGCATGAAGCGGAATTTGATCATCTTTAATCATGAACTGACTCCGAGACAGAGTCAACTGATTACGGATGCTGTTGGCCTTCCGGTGATTGATCGAGTACAGCTGATCCTAGATATTTTTGCGATGCGTGCTCGTTCGAAAGAAGGAAAGCTGCAAGTTTGAGCTTGCTCAGATTACGTAATACCTTCTGCCTCGTTTAGTGGGGCAAGGGAAAACATTGTCTCGTCTTGGTGGTGGGATTGGAACAAGAGGACCAGGTGAAACAAAGTTAGAAACAGACCGCCGACATATACGGAATAAAATTTTTGCTGTTAAGAAAGAATTAGAAAGAAGTAAGAAGCCATCGAAGAGCGCAACCGTCAAAAAAGAAAAAACAGATGAGGTTTTTCAGATTGGTCTTATAGGCTACACGAATGCTGGGAAATCAACCATCTTGAATTTATTGACACAAGCGGATACTTATTCAAAAGACCAGTTGTTTGCAACGTTAGATCCATTGACTAAAAGATGGCGTTTTGCTGAAGGATTTGAGATTACAGTAACAGATACCGTCGGGTTCATCCAAGATCTGCCTACGCAACTGATCGATGCTTTCCATTCTACACTAGAAGAAAGTCAGAATATGGATCTTTTGTTGCATGTAGTCGATGCCAGTTCTCCAGATCGCATTTTACAGGAGCAGACTGTACTAAAATTGATGGATGAATTGAATATGAAAGAAATGCCGATACTGACTGTTTACAATAAGGCAGACCAGATTGATCCAGCGATGTTTACGCCCACATTATTCCCTAATGTATTGATTTCTGCTCAAACGAAAGAAGGGAAGACGGCATTGATCGAAGCAATCAAGCGTCAACTGATGGAACTGATGACACCTTATACACTGTCTGTGCCAAGCAATGAAGGACAGAAATTAAGTGAGTTGAGAAGACAAACGATGGTTTTGGACGAAGACTACATGGAAGAATCAAACGAGTATGAAGTGAGAGGATTTGCAAAAAATGATTCAAAATGGCTGAGAAAAAGCAAATAAAATTTTGTTTTTTTACAATAAAAATCACTGGGAAAGAACAGCATAGTACAATAAAAGTAAAAGGTATCTGGTACGAAAATCAACTAGATACCTTTTTTTTGCGTTCATGTTTTTTTTGTTATTTTATAAAAAAAATAGAGGTCTCATGTTAGAAAACCTAACATATGCAGTTGACAATATTTTTTTTTAATTGGTACACTTTAGCCAACTTATAAAACGAAAGGGGACGTCTGATGGGAGAAAAGGAATTGCGCCGATCTATGTCCGTATTTCCAATTGGTACAGTTATGAAGCTGACTGATTTATCTGCTCGGCAAATTCGCTACTATGAAGAACAAGATTTAGTTCATCCGGAACGAAGTGAAGGAAATCGCCGCATGTATTCGTTGAATGATATCGATATGCTGCTTGAGATCAAAGATTATCTTTCAGACGGGTTAAACATGGCTGGGATCAAACGTGTATACGAAATGGCACAGGCGAAAAAACAAGAAGCAAAAAGCAAGAAGCCGTTGACAGATCATGACGTTCGACAAATTTTTCGTGATGAGATTTTGGCGCAAGGTGGGTTAAGCAAAACAGGTCATTATCAGTCGCAAGGATTGCAAAGACAATTCTTTGACTGAATAAATTAAAAAAGGAAGAGGGATACCATGGTAAAGAAACAGATAACAGGTGAAGAGATCAAACGAATCATTGAGGAAGAAAACGTACGATTTTTACGATTGATGTTCACAGACATCTTAGGTACGATTAAAAATGTAGAAGTTCCAGTGAGCCAGATCGATAAAGTGTTAGAAAACAAAATGATGTTTGATGGTTCTTCGATTGAAGGATTTGTTCGAATTGAAGAAAGCGATATGTATTTGTATCCAGATCTCTCTACTTGGATGATCTTCCCATGGGAAAGTGCTCATGGAAAGTTGCTCGTTTAATTTGTGATATCTATAATCCGGATGGAACACCATTGCCGGCGATCCTCGCGGGAATTTGAAGCGAGCATTGAAAGACATGCGCGACCTTGGTTTTACCTCTTTCAATTTAGGACCTGAACCAGAATTCTTCTTATTTAAATTAGACGAAGACGGTGGGATTACAACGACCTTAAATGATAAAGGTGGTTATTTTGATTTTGCACCAACAGATTTAGGTGAAAATTGCCGCCGTGACATCGTGTTGGAATTAGAAAGCTTAGGCTTTGAAGTGGAAGCTTCACATCATGAAGTAGCGCCAGGACAGCATGAAATTGACTTTAAATATGCAGATGTGGTAGATGCTTGTGATAATATCCAAACCTTCAAGCTCGTTGTCAAAACGATTGCACGCAAGCACGGACTTCACGCAACTTTCATGCCGAAACCGTTATTTGGAATCAATGGTTCTGGTATGCATTGCAATATGTCTTTGTTCAATGATGAAGGTAATGTCTTCTATGATAAAGACGGTGAATTGGAACTAAGTGAAACAGCGTATCATTTCTTAGGCGGTTTGCTGAAACATGCTCGTGCCTATACAGCCGTTTGCAATCCAACAGTCAATTCGTATAAACGTCTCGTTCCAGGTTATGAAGCGCCTGTTTATGTCGCGTGGAGCGGTCGTAATCGTTCGCCATTAGTACGTGTACCAGAATCTCGCGGATTGTCCACACGTTTGGAATTGCGTTCAGTTGATCCATCTGCAAACCATACTTGGCAATGGCAGTGTTGTTGCAAGCAGGACTAGACGGTATCCGTAATCAGATCACACCGCCAGCCGCTGTTGACCGTAACATTTATGTCATGGATGAGGAAGAAAGAGAAGCTGCACATATCCAAGACTTACCTTCAACTATCCATAATGCTATCAAGGAATTACGTAAGGATAATGTAATGATTGATGCATTAGGACAACATATCTTCTCAAATTTTGTTGAAGCAAAACGTCTCGAATGGGCGGCATTCAGACAAACTGTTTCCGAGTGGGAAAGAGAACAATATCTAGAACTTTATTAAAACAGGAATAACGTGAATTAGAGGTTGTGAAATCAGCGTTTTGACCTGAGTATTAGAGAAACAAACGGCAAAATAGTTCCTCATATTTTGCCGTTTTTTGAGCTAATACCGAGGGTCAGCTGATTGAACACCGTTTATTTAGAAATAAGGGGGGCACGACGTTTGTCGCCCTCCTTATTTTTTTATCTATTGTTTCACTTAAAATTTTTCAGTAAAGATTTCCTGACTTGCTTAAGTTTAACGTTAGCCATGTTTATCTCAAGCCTATTATGTGGGTTAAATTTTTTTGCACTCATAAAGGACTTAAGAAATAATTTCTCAAAGGATACCGAAAAAGAAAAATTGTAAGCGGATAGTCTTCATTTGAGTACTTGACTTTCCCTCAGTCAGCTTGTATTATACACCTTGGGCACCCTTTTAAAGGGTCAGAAGTTTACAGAAATTTCGGCTCCCTATTCTCTTATTGAAGAATAGGGAGCTTTGTTTATTTTCTGAGACTTTTCCTGCACATAAATTAAAAAGGAGTTTTTGAACTTATGACAAAATATATTTTTGTGACCGGCGGTGTCGTTTCATCAATCGGAAAAGGGATTGTTGCAGCTTCTTTAGGACGCTTATTGAAAAACCGCGGCTTAAAAGTAACTATCCAAAAATTTGATCCATACATCAATGTGGATCCAGGGACGATGAGCCATATCAGCACGGAGAAGTATTCGTAACAGATGATGGTGCTGAAACAGATTTGGATCTGGGCCACTACGAACGTTTTATTGACATCAATTTGAACAAATACTCCAACGTGACGACAGGAAAAATCTATTCTGAAGTTTTGCGTAAAGAACGTAAGGGCGAATACTTGGGAGCAACAGTTCAAGTTATTCCTCATATTACAAATGAGATCAAAGAAAAAATCATGCGGGCAGCTAAAATGACTGATTCAGATGTGATCATTACAGAAGTAGGAGGAACGGTAGGAGATATAGAATCTTTGCCATTCCTTGAAGCACTTCGTCAAATGAAAGCAGATGTCGGTACAGATAATGTTATGTATATCCATACAACATTGATCCCTTACTTGAAAGCTGCTGGAGAAATGAAAACTAAACCAACACAGCACAGTGTAAAAGAGCTACGCGGTTTAGGTATCCAACCGAATATTTTGGTGGTACGTACAGAGCAACCTGTTTCTCAAAGCGTGAAAAACAAATTGGCAACAATTTTGTGATGTCGAGCCAGAAGCAGTCATCGAGTCGCCAGATGTAGATACACTTTACTCCATCCCGTTAGTTTTACAAGCACAAGGAATGGATCAAATCGTTTGCGACCATTTGAAACTAGATACACCAGAAGCAGACATGACAGAATGGAAAGAATTAGAAGAACGTGTCTTGAACTTGAAGAAAAAAGTACGGATCGCACTTGTCGGTAAATACGTCGAGTTACCAGATGCGTATATCTCAGTAGTTGAAGCATTGAAACATTCTGGTTTCGCCTATAACTCAGACATCGAGATCGATTGGATCAAAGCACAAGAATTGACGAGAGAAAATGTAGAAGAACGTTTGAAAGATGCAGATGGAATCTTAGTTCCTGGCGGTTTCGGCGATCGCGGAGTAGAAGGGAAAATCGAAGCGATTCGTTATGCTCGCGAAAATGACGTTCCGTTTTTAGGGATTTGTCTTGGTATGCAGATGGCTTGTGTCGAATTTGCACGTAACGTCGTTGGGTTGGAAGATGCGGCATCAGCTGAAACGAATCCAGATACAGCAAACAACATTATTGATTTAATGGCTGACCAAGAAAACATCGAGAATTTGGGTGGAACTTTACGCCTTGGATTATACCCATGTAAAATCAAAAAAGGAACGAAGACGGCTGAAGCATATGATGGAGCTGATGTTGTGCAAGAACGTCACCGTCACCGCTATGAGTTCAACAACAAATATCGTCAAATGTTTGAAGAACAAGGGTTAGTCTTTTCAGGTGTCTCACCAGATAACCGTTAGTAGAAATCGTAGAACTGCCAGAGAAGAAATTCTTTGTGGGATGCCAATTCCACCCAGAATTGATTTCTCGTCCAAATCGTCCGCAAAAATTAATCAAAGCATTTGTCGGAGCATCATTAGCAGATCATGAAACAAAATAATTTTTTAGCTTGATAGAAAGAGAAAAGCAGCGAGAGAAGGGGATAAGCAATTTTCTTGTCACTTTTCTTCTTTTTCTGATTTGTTATTATTTATAGGAAAAAAGATAGGAAGTAAAAGACTTTTTTTGAGTAAAGAGCGATTAAGCATTTTATTTTTTGCAAAAAACTTCTTGAAAATTTTCATTTTCATTGAATTTTATGTAGAAAACTACCGAAATGTTTGGTAAAATAGGGTCGTTGGTTAAGAATTGTCTTAACAAATTTAGTTTTACAAAACTTAGGAGGAATTTTATTATGCCAGTAGTATCAGGAGCTGAATTTTTAAAAGCTGCTCGTAAAGGCGGTTAGCTGTCGGCGGGTTCAACACAAACAACTTGGAATGGACTCAAGCAATTCTTGAAGCGGCTGAAGCAAAACAAGCACCAGTACTTATCCAAACATCAATGGGTGCAGCTAAATACATGGGTGGTTACAAAATCTGTAAAGATTTGATCACTGATTTAGTTGAAGCAATGAACATCACTGTTCCAGTTGCTATCCACTTAGACCATGGTGACTACGAAGCTGCTTTGGAATGTATCGAACTAGGCTACACTTCAGTAATGTTCGATGGTTCACATCTACCATTCGAAGAAAACTTGAAATAGCTAAAGACGTTGTTGAAAAAGCACACGCAAAAGGTATCTCAGTTGAATGTGAAGTTGGTTCAATCGGCGGAGAAGAAGACGGAATCATCGGTAACGGCGAATTAGCTGACATCGAAGAATGCAAACAAATGGTTGCTACAGGTATCGACTACTTAGCTTGCGGTATCGGTAACATCCACGGTCAATATCCAGAAAACTGGAAAGGATTAGCATTTGACCACTTACAAGCAATTGCTGATGCTGTAGGTCCAGACATGCCTTTAGTATTACATGGCGGATCAGGTATTCCTCAAGATCAAATCGAAAAAGCTATCTCAATGGGTATCTCAAAAGTAAATGTTAACACTGAATTCCAATTATCATTTGCTGCAGCTACTCGTAAATATATCGAAGCTGGTAAAGACAAAGAAGGTAAAGGATTCGACCCTCGTAAATTATTAGCTCCAGGTAAAGCAGCAATCGTTGAAGATGCGAAAGCTCATATCGACTGGTTTGGTTCAGCTAACAAAGCGTAAGCATCCACATAACAGATACGATGTATAGGAATGGAGAACGACTTTTGAAGTCGTTCTCCATTCTTTTTTACTTAAAACGGCAGACCATGCTCGTTTCTTTTTTTTATCTATGATAAAATACAAGCATATCCATGAAAAAAGATTAATAAACAAGGTGGAAACAGATGAAAAAAATCGTAATCAAAGGAAACCAACCTTTAGCTGGTGAAGTAACGATCAGCGGTGCAAAAAATAGTGCAGTCGCATTGATTCCAGCTGCAATCTTAGCTGATTCCCCAGTGATTTTGGAAGGTGTGCCGGACATACAAGATGTTCATTCATTAATTGAAATATTAGAGATCATGGGCGCAACGGTCCATTTTTCCAATCAAACATATTAGAAATTGACCCGCGGGAAATCGTATCGGTTCCGATGCCGCACGGAAAAATCAATAGTTTGCGTGCGTCTTATTATTTTATGGGAACACTGCTTGGTAAATTTGGCGAAGCGGTAGTAGGCCTGCCTGGAGGCTGTTATTTAGGTCCTAGACCGATTGATTTACACGTCAAAGGATTTGAAGCTCTAGGTGCTGAAGTGACAAATGAACATGGTGCCATGTATTTACGGACAAAAAATGAAGGGTTGCATGGCAATCGGATTTTTATGGACGTGGTTTCAGTCGGAGCTACAATCAATGTGATGTTAGCTGCTGTAAAAGCAAAGGACAGACAGTAATTGAAAACGCTGCACGAGAACCGGAAATCATCGACGTGGCAACTTTACTGAATAATATGGGGGCAAAAGTTCGAGGAGCGGGTACAGATGTGATCCGTATCGAAGGAGTCGAAGCATTACATGGCTGTCGTCATTTCATGATTCCTGACCGTATCGAAGCAGGAACCTATCTGGCATTAGCAGCTGCAGCAGGAAAAGGTATCAAAGTGAAAAATGTGATTTTTGAACATTTGGAAAGTTTTATAGCAAAATTGCAGGAAATTGGCGTCCATATGAAAATCAGCGAAGATGAAATCGAAGTTTACTCCTCAAAAGAATTAAAAGCTGTAAATATCATGACCTATCCTTATCCAGGATTTGCCACAGATCTGCAGCAACCACTCACTGCGTTGCTATTGATGACCGCAGGCACTTCAGAAATCATCGATACGATCTATGCGAAACGGGTGAATCACGTGCCTGAATTAGCTCGAATGGGCGCTGATATTACCGTGGAAGGAAATATGATCATCGTGAATGGTCCAAATAAACTTCACGGGACAGAAGTCGTGGCTTCCGATCTTCGGGCAGGTGCTTGTTTAGTGATTGCCGGACTATTAGCAGAAGGAACAACGACGATTTATAACGTAGATTATATCTTACGCGGTTATGATCATATTATCGAGAAACTAACAGCCTTAGGGGCATCAATCGAAATGATAGAGGAAGTGGGAGCTGAATGAGCGATTATTTGACAATGGCAGAACTAGAGAACAAAACGTTAAAAGAAGTTTATAGTTATGCCAAAGAATTTAAAATTCCTTATTACAGTAAGATGAACAAAAAGGAATTATCTCTAGCTGTGATTCGTGCACAAGCTGAGAAACAAGGATTTTATTATATGGAAGGGATATTAGATATCGTTGGTCAAGATGGTTACGGTTTTTTACGGCCAATTAACTATGGACCAAGTGCAGAAGATATCTATATTTCTGCCTCACAAATCAGACGATTCAGTTTGAGAAATGGGGACAAAGTGGCAGGAAAAGCCCGTCCACCTAAAGAATCGGAACGTTATTATGGTTTGATGCACGTGGAAAGCGTTAATGGAAAAGATCCGGAAGAAGCAAAAGAACGTCCGCATTTTCCAGCCTTAACACCTCTTTATCCGCAAAGACAGCTTCAACTGGAAACAACACCGCAAAGACTATCTACCCGAATGATCGATTATCTTCTCTCCAATCGGTTTTGGTCAGCGTGGATTGATCGTCGCACCACCAAAAGCAGGGAAAACTTCTGTATTAAAAGAAATCGCAAATGGTATCACCGAAAACTATCCGGAAGTAGAATTGATCGTTCTACTGATTGATGAACGTCCGGAAGAAGTAACGGATTTAGAACGAAGCGTGAAAGGCGACGTGGTATCTTCTACATTTGATCTGCAGCCGCAAAACCATACTCGAGTTTCTGAATTAGTATTGGAACGCGCCATGCGTTTGGTCGAAGATAAACGAGATGTCGTTATCTTGATGGATAGTATTACTAGACTTGCTCGGGCCTATAACTTAGTCGTTCCACCAAGCGGACGTACATTGAGTGGCGGGATTGACCCAGCCGCATTGTATAAACCTAAGAAGTTTTTCGGGGCGGCAAGAAACATCGAAGAAGGTGGCAGTTTGACGATTTTAGCGACCGCTTTAGTCGATACAGGAAGCCGCATGGATGACGTGATCTATGAAGAATTCAAAGGAACTGGAAATCTAGAATTACAACTTTCACGCGAGTTATCCGAACGTCGGATCTTCCCAGCCATCGATATCAAAAAATCAGGTACCCGAAAAGAAGAATTATTGATGCCAAGTGAAGAACTAGAAGAAATTTGGAAACTTCGAAAAAATATGACTGGAGATTCATTAGAATATACGGAACAACTGATCCGCTTTTTGCGTAAAACAAAAAACAATCAGCAATTTTTCAAAGAATTTCAAGATGTCTCCTTTGGTAAAAAAAATCCGACCAGAAATCTGAAAAGATAATTGCAACCTTGACTGAAACATGTTAAGATGTTAATGTTGTAAATCGACAAAATCAACTTCTGGTTCAGCAAATGGAGCAGGGCAAAGGAGCAGAAAAATCAAATGAAGAAAAAC
>ENA-OQJX01000880-OQJX01000880.1-human-gut-metagenome-genome-assembly--contig:-NODE-880-length-10510-cov-1.311856_pt1 | contig 10510 bp, 14 predicted proteins | sample MGYA00242615_ERZ504782 | MGnify/ENA primary metagenome ERZ504782 (study PRJEB26092, sample SAMD00036354) | human gut metagenome | host: Homo sapiens | study: EMG produced TPA metagenomics assembly of... | reverse complement strand
ATTCCAATTTCCTATACACGGGCTCATGGCCCCAACATACGTAAACCTGATTCTAAAATGACAGTAAAGAAGTTCGGTTTTTGATAGGGACTCGTAGTCCTCAAGGCTTTGTTCGAACTTTCTTTCATTCTTCACTATAATCTAAAAATAGAAAATAGAGGAGAACATCATTCGTCAATGATGTTCCCCTCTAATCTTAGTATGTTTTTATTTTGAATAAGTGATGTTCAAAAAACATTTTTTCGGTTATGAAGCCAAATTTATGCAAAAATGTGAGAAAGCCATTTTTTATTTGGCTGTTTCTTATTACTTGATGCAGGGTAGCTTTTTTGCCAATTTCTAGCTATAATTAAAGATAAACCTTGAAAGTTGCAGAAAAAAAGTGCAAAATAAACGATAAGTACAAAAAGACTAGTTGAAAGGACGTCGTCATGTCAGAGCGTGGATTATTAATCGTGTTGTCTGGTCCATCCGGTGTAGGAAAAGGCACAGTACGAAAAGCAATTTTGAGAGTGAGGATAATGATTTTCAGTATTCAATCTCAATGACTACCCGTAAAATGCGTGAAGGGGAGGTCGAAGGCGTTGATTATTTCTTCCGAAGCAAAGAAGAGTTTGAATCAATGATCGAAGCTGGAGAGATGCTGGAATACGCAGAATATGTCGGGAATTATTATGGAACGCCTTTGTCATATGTCAACAAGACATTGGATGAAGGAAAAGATGTTTTCTTGGAGATTGAAGTCCAAGGAGCAAAACAAGTCAAAGAAAAAGTGCCCGATGGTGTATTCATTTTTTTGACTCCGCCAGATTTAGCGGAATTAAAATCACGGATCGTAGGCCGAGGAACAGATGCAGATGAAGTAATCAAGAACGAATGAAAGTTGCAAAAGAAGAAATCGAAATGATGCTCTTTACGACTATGCTGTTGTAAATGATGAAGTGCCGCTAGCAGTTGAACGAATCAAACACATTATTGCCAGTGAACATTTTCGAGTAGATCGCGTAATCGGTAAATATATTAAAATGTTAAAGGAGATGTAGTCTTATGATGTTAAAACCTTCAATTGACTCACTATTAGATCGTGTAAATTCAAAATATTCTCTAGTAATTTTAGCAAGCAAACGCGCGCATGAGTTGGATGCAAGTGCACAACCTACACTAGATTCTTTTGATTCAGTAAAAAGCGTTGGTCAAGCTTTAGAAGAAATCGATGCAGGGAATGTAGTCAATGATCCCCATCCTGAATTGAAACGTGAACGTTTGAAGATGGAAGAAGAGGAACGTCAAGCTCAAAAAGAGCGTGAACAACACGAATTGGAATCACGTATCCGCGAAGAGCAAAAAATGTAATAAAGAAAAGTAGAGCGAGCATCTAAAAAGAAAAGCAAACCCAGCTGTTTCCTTTTCAAACATTCGCCTCTTATTGTCTGGTAGAAAAGGCTGTGTCTGAACTTTTTGACACAGTTCTTTTTTTTCTTATCCGCTGTTAATTTTTTGTTAGGATTTGGCAGAAAATAAGACAAATCCAGCGATCTCTAGTAAAATAGGCAAGGAACTTTTTGTCGCTTGATATGAAAAGACAAAAAAAGGAGGAAACGAACCATGACATTAACAGCTGAAGTCATTGTGGACGTACCTACTATGCAGACCGATCAGCCATTCACCTATCTGGTTCCCTCTGAAATGGAAACAGCTTTGCAAGTCGGGATGCGGGTTAGAGGTCCCTTTTGGGTAATGGCAATCGTCATGTCCAAGGATTTGTTATGGCTATCCAAAAATCAGAAGAATCAGCTAACCCATCGTTGAAGGCAGTGATCCGTTTGCTGGACCTTGCCCCAGTGGTCAATGAAGAATTACTTTCATTAGCTGATTATATGAAAAGATCACTTATGCATTCAAAATCACTTGTCTACAAACGATGCTTCCGAGTGTGATGAAAGCAGAATATGATAAATTGATCTATCCTTGGCAGATACACCAGAAATTCAGGCATTGTTTGGTCAACGGGAAGTGATTTCCTGGAAAGAAGCAGAAGAAGAAGGCAGCCTTTCTCAGTTGATTCGTTGGCGCCAAGAGCAGTTAGTAGATATCAAATACGAAGTCCATACACGAAATAAAGTAAAAACGATTCGTTTGGTCCGTTCCCTATTAACTGAAAAACAAATCGAAGAAGAATGGGCAAAATTACGGCAAAATGCCAAGAAACAAAAAGAGCTTCTTTTGTGTTTATCTGAACTGAGCCAAGAAGAATCAATCGCTTATTTCAAAGATAAAGAAATCAGTACTGCTGTCTTGAATCAAGGAAAAGAAAAGGGCTGGCTGGAGTTTGTAGAATCAGAACGTTATCGCGACCCTTATCAAGACCGAGTATTTGACCAAACGACGGCATTGGAACTGAATGCAGAACAAAAAAATGCTGTCGAACAAATCATCACAGCAGGTCAGCAACAAAAAGATCAGGTCTTTTTGCTAGAGGGAATCACCGGTAGCGGAAAAACAGAAGTATATCTTCAATCAATCGCTGATGTTTTGTCAGAAAATAAAACGGCTATTATGTTAGTGCCTGAAATCGCATTGACTCCGCAAATGGTCGAGCGATTCAAAGGACGCTTCGGTGAATCAGTTGCGGTCTTACATAGCGGACTTTCCCAAGGTGAAAAATATGATGAATGGCGCAAGATCGAGCGGGAAGAAGCACAAGTAGTAGTAGGCGCACGCTCTGCTATTTTTGCTCCGCTGAAAAATATAGGATTGATCATTATCGATGAAGAACATGAATCAAGTTATAAACAAGATGAGACGCCGCGTTACCATGCGAGAGATTTAGCTATTTGGCGCAGTAAATACCATCATTGCCCAATAGTCCTTGGAAGTGCGACCCCCTCTTTGGAATCAAGAGCACGAGCTCAAAAAGGCGTGTATCAGTTATTGCAGTTGAACCACCGAGCCAAAGCAGCTGCACAACTTCCAGCTATTGAGATCGTAGACATGCGTGAAGAGTTTCAGAATCATCGGACCTCTACTTTTTCTGCTAATTTGCAGGAAAAGATACAAGATCGGTTAGACAAAAAAGAACAAACTGTCCTACTGCTCAATCGTCGAGGATATTCGTCTTTTGTGATGTGCAGAGACTGCGGATTTGTTCTCCCATGCCCTAATTGCGATATCTCTCTTACCTTGCATATGGATACACGTTCGATGCGCTGTCATTATTGCGGACACGAAGAACCTATTCCTAATCGCTGTCCCAATTGTGGGGGCAACAAAATCCGCTACTATGGGACAGGCACCCAAAAAGTAGAAGAGGAACTCCGAAGAACTTTATCCGCAAGCTAGGATTTTGCGTATGGATGTAGATACCACCCGAAGAAAAGGGGCACACGAACAGATTTTACAAAAATTCGGTGCAAAAGAAGCAGATATTTTATTAGGGACACAAATGATCGCTAAAGGCTTGGATTTTCCAGAAGTCACATTAGTTGGCGTGTTGAATGCCGATACCTCCCTGAATTTACCGGATTTTCGTTCTAGCGAGCATACATTCCAATTGCTGACCCAAGTCTCAGGACGAGCAGGACGAGCGGAAAAACCAGGCGAAGTCGTGATCCAAACGTTCAATCCTCAGCATTACGCCATAGAATTGGCTAAAAAACAAAACTATGAACAGTTTTATCAGCAGGAAATGCATGTACGGCATCGTGGAGGCTACCCTCCTTATTACTTTACTGTGAAAATAACTGCCAGCCATCCTGAAGAACAAGTGGCGGCAAAGAAAATCTTTCAGATTGCCAATCAGCTAAAAGAAGTATTAAGTCCTCAAAGTTTGTTACTAGGACCAACACCCAGCATGATTTTGAGAGTGAAAAATCGATACTATTATCAACTGATTATCAAATATAAACATGAGCCGAATCTTCCTCATGTTTTGGATGAAATCTTGAATGGAAGCCAGAAAGAACAGCGGCAAGGTCTTTTTGTGGCAATTGACAACGAACCATTAAACTTTATTTAAGAAAGGACCAACTTATGCGCTATCCTATATTGATCCACCCTAATGATAAATTAAAAAGACCTGCTCAGCCAATCGACGTGATCACGGATGAAACGATTGCTTTGTTAGACAACTTATATGAGACGATGATTGCGAATGACGGAATAGGGATTGCTGCTCCTCAAGTAGGACAAAACAAGAGAATCGCTTTGATCGAAGTAGATGAAGGCGAAAAATTCGAACTGATAAACCCAGAAATCATTGAAGCAAAAGGTGAAAGCATGGACGTAGAAGCTGTCTCAGTATTCCGCATGTCTATGGAACAGTCAAGCGAGCAGATGAAGTGACTGTAGCTATTATGACCGCGATGGAGAAGAGATGAGAAGTGACAGCTTTCGGCTATTTAGCCCGTGCCTTCCAGCATGAAATCGATCACTTAGACGGTATTCTGTTCATTGAGAAAATGGTACAGCAGATCCCGGAAGAAGAACTTGAAGAATATATGGAGGAACATCTTGATGACTAAGTTAGTATTTATGGGCACACCTGCTTTTTCTGTGCCAATTCTTGAAGGGCTGATAGAATCAGGCTACGAGATCCAGGCAGTAGTCACACAGCCCGACCGTCCAGTTGGGCGGAAACGAGTAATTACGCCGACACCGGTAAAAGAAGCTGCTCTAAAGCACGGTATCCGTGTGTTGCAGCCAGAGAAAATCTCCGGTTCGCCAGAAATGGAAGAAATCATTGAATTGGCGCCTGATTTGATCGTCACTGCGGCGTTTGGTCAATTCTTGCCTGAAAAGTTATTGTCAAGATGCCAAAATTAGGGGCAATCAATGTCCATGCTTCTTTACTTCCTAAATATCGGGGAGGTGCGCCTGTTCATTATGCCATCATGAACGGGGAGAAAGAAACTGGTGTAACGATCATGGAAATGATCAAAAAAATGGATGCAGGCGGAATCTATGCGCAAGAAAGCATGCCAATCACTAAACAAGATGATGTGGGGACGATGTTTGAAAAGCTCAGCCTTTTAGGAAGAAAGCTATTGCTAGAAACATTGCCTAATATTTTGAATGGACAAAAACCAGTTCCTCAAGACGAGTCAAAAGCCACTTTTTCGCCAAACATCACACGTGAACAAGAAGCGGTCGATTGGCATAAAACTGCAGAAGAAATTGACAACCAAGTACGCGGGATGCGTCCTTGGCCGATTGCATTCACGACCTATGAAGTACACGCTGGAAATTATTATCGGTTGAAGTACTGGCAGAAAGTACAGACGAAGCACCAGGCACGATCATCCGAAAAGACAAAAAAATCTATGGATTGCTTGCGGTAAACAGACCGTATTAGCCATCAATGAATTACAGCCAGCTGGTAAAGGAAAACAAGCCGTACACGATTTTCTTAACGGAAGCGGTCAGCAAGTCAGATTGGTCAGCAGGTGAAATAATGAAAAAAATCCCTAAAAAAATGAAAAAATCTGTACGATATATGGCATTACTGACATTAGAGCGAGTGAACAAGGGCGGCGCCTACTCGAATCTTTTGTTGAATGAGATGATCAAACAAAGCGAGCTAAATCAAAAAGATGTGGGTCTATTTACAGAATTGATCTACGGTACGATTAGCCATCAGCGACTATTGGAATTTTACGTTGCACCATTGATCGCTAAAGCAAAAAAAGTGGATGACTGGGTCAAGACGCTTCTTTATCTTTCTGTATATCAATTAGAATTTTTAGATAAAGTCCCTGCACATGCTATTTTAAACGAGGCGGTCGAAATCGCGAAAGTAAAAGGAAATCCTGGGACAGGAAAATTTGTAAATGGTGTTTTGAGGAATTATCAGCGTCAAGGAGCACCAGATCTGCAAGGCATTACTGATCCTATCGAAAGACTTTCTGTCAAAATCAGCCTGCCTCTATGGATGACGAAGCGGTTGGTGGATCAAATCGGTTACGAAGAAACTGAAAAGCTCGGTTTATCGCTATATCAGCCTAGCCATGCTAGTGCCCGAGTAGATACACGCCGACTTTCCAGAGATCAGGCCATCACTGTTTTGCAAGAAGAAGAGATCACAGCTGAAAAAAGCCAAGTCAGTCCATACGGTATAGTAGCGAAAAAAGGGCATTTAGCTTCTAGCTCATTGTTCCACGATGGCGTCATGACGATCCAAGATGAAAGTTCGATGCTTGTAGCGCCGTCTATGCAAATCGAGCCTGAACATCATGTCTTAGATGCCTGTGCAGCACCCGGAGGTAAGACGACACATATTGCTTCTTTTTTGGATCCTTCATGTGGTGGGGAAGTGATTGCTTTAGATGTACATGAACACAAAGTCAAACTCATTGAAGAAAATGCAACACGTCTGGGTGTCTCTTCTGCTGTTTACGCTCAAAAGATGGATGCTAGAGAAGTCAGCAAGCAGTTTGAACCAGAGCAGTTCGATCGGATTTTAGTAGACGCGCCTTGTTCAGGTCTAGGGCTCCTTCGGCGAAAACCAGATATCCGTTATAAAAAACAGCCGGATGAATTAGCGAATTTACCAAAAATCCAATTGGAAATTTTAGAAAGCTGCGCACCAGCTTTAAAGTCTTCCGGTATTCTGACTTATAGTACTTGTACGATCTTAAAAGAAGAAAACCAAGACGTTGTTTCTGCTTTCTTGGAAACACACCCTGATTTTGAGAGGATTGATGTTTTGACCGATCCTATGCTACAATCATCAATCGTAGAGAAAATGTTGACTTTGTATCCGCATCAGTTTTACACAGATGGATTTTTCATTTGTTGTTTGCGCAAAAAGTAATGAGGTGAAAAAATGCAGATTGAATATCAATCAGATGTAGGAAGACGACGTAACACCAATCAAGACTATGCCAGTGTATTTACTAGCCGTTCAGGTCTCAAGCTTGCTGTATTAGCAGATGGGATGGGTGGCCACCGTGCTGGAGACATTGCTAGTCAAATGGCGGTAACAAATCTAGGCGAAGCTTGGGAAGAACAAGAAGCTGCCGACGATGAAAAAATCGCCCAGTGGTTCATTCAATCGATTCAAGAGGAAAATATGCTGATTTATCAGCGAGGACAAGAACAGCCGGAATATAATGGTATGGGAACAACAATCGTAGCGGCAGCTCTGTCAGATGACTGGTTCACGATTGCGAATGTTGGCGACAGCAGAGCGTATTTGATTCGCGAAGATAAAATCATGCAATTGACAGAGGATCATTCTTTAGTTAACGAACTAGTCAAATCAGGGGAAATCAGCGAAGAAATGGCAGTGAACCATCCAAGAAAGAATATTTTAACACGTTCTGTCGGCATGCAGGAACAGTCGAAGTAGATGTTTCTACTCATCTTTGGCAGCTAAAAGATCGCTTGCTGTTATGTTCAGATGGCTTGACGAATATGCTATCTGAAGAAGAAATAGGAACGATCATTAATCAAGAAGGCCCGTTATCCCATAAAGTAACTGAGCTGATTGATCGTGCCAATGAAGCAGGCGGAGCGGATAATATCACCGTTCTTCTTATCGAATATAAGGAGGACAGTGTATGATCGAGTTGGGAAAAAAATTAAATGGCCGTTATCAGATCACGGGGAATATCGGTAGTGGTGGTATGGCTAATGTATTTTTGGCGCACGATTTGATCTTGGATCGAGATGTAGCAGTCAAAGTCTTACGATTCGACTTTCAAAATGATCAAACCGCGATTCGACGATTTCAGCGAGAAGCTTTAGCAGCAACAGAACTCGTTCATCCAAATATTGTCAGTGTTTACGATGTTGGTGAAGAAGACAATATGCAGTACCTAGTGATGGAATACGTCAAAGGAATGGACTTGAAACGATATATCCAAACACATTATCCTGTTCCTTATGAAACAGCAGTAAATATTATGCAGCAGATTCTTTCTGCTATTTCTTTAGCTCATAACCATCAAATCATCCACCGAGATTTGAAACCCCAAAACGTATTGATCGATAACGAAGGTGTAGTAAAAATCACGGATTTCGGGATTGCTATTGCTTTATCTGAAACATCGATCACACAGACGAATACGATGTTGGGATCTGTTCATTACCTATCTCCTGAGCAAGCAAGAGGGAGTATGGCAACGAAGCAGTCAGATATTTATGCTTTAGGGATCATTCTTTATGAGATGCTGACAGGTAGCGTGCCGTTTGACGGTGAATCTGCTGTGACGATTGCTTTAAAACATTTCCAAGATGATCTTCCATCCATAAAGGCACTTGATCCAAATGTACCGCAAGCACTGGAAAATGTGATTTTACGGGCGACGGCTAAAGAACCTGCAGACCGTTACAAGTCAGCCGAAGAAATGTCTGATGATCTTTCTACAGTATTATCACCAGCTCGTGCAAACGAAGAAAAATGGCAACCTCATGCGATGGATAACGAAACAAAAGTTATCACACCGCTTGCGGCAGATACACCAATGCCGGATTCATTCAAATCTATGCCTCTGCCAAAAGACGAACCGAGAAACGAAACATTGCCGGAAGAGGAAGAAGTTCTGCCTGACCCTAAAAAGAAAGGACAGAAAAAATGGTGGCTGATTCTGTTAGCTGTCCTCGCTGTTTTAGGAATCGGAACAGCTGTATTCTTTGCTTCTGGCGGACGAGGAGAAGTTGTTGTTCCTGATGTTTCTGATCTTTCTGAAGCTTCTGCCAGAGAAACACTCGCAAAAGCGAAATTAGAAGTAGCAACAAAAACAGAAGAAATTGCAGATGACAAAATCGAAGAAGGCAATGTGGTGAAGACAGACCCGGCAGCGGGAACGACAGTCAAGCAAAAACGCGAAGTCACTCTTTATATCAGCAAGTGGCACGAAAAAATCAAATTAGATGATTACAGTGGTAAAGTTATGAAGATGCTGAAGCAAGTTTGAAAGAATTAGGATTTTCTGCTGATTTGATTCAAAAAGAAGAGGAATTCAGTTCAGAGGTAGAAAGCGGAATGATCATTTCGCAATCTCCATCAGAAGATACAGAAGTCGATCCTAAAACAGACACGATTACTTTCACAGTCAGCAAAGGACCAGAAACAGTGACTTTGAGTAGTCATGTAGGAGAAAACTACGAAACTGTCCGTAATTGGCTTGTTACACAAGGATTCAATATCAATAACATTAGTGCTACTTATGACTATAGCGACACTGTGCCATCGGGTTCGATCATTAGTCAGGATCCAGCCTCAGGTGAAGTTGTAGCAGAAGAAACTTACATCAGTTTTGTCGTAAGCCAAGGAACAGAACCTAAACTGAATGACATCTCCGGCTATACAAAAAGCGAAGCACAAAGTTATTTGGCTAGTATTGGTGCAGAATATATCGGTCATGAGACTTCTGAATATTCAAACACGGTGGATAAGGACAAAGTAATCCGTACAGTGCCAGGGGCAGGTACGACGATTACCAAAGGAATGGTTGTAAACGTGATTTACTCTAAAGGACCAGACCCAGCGTCTTCTAGTTCTGAGAAAGATTCTTCAGACAGTTCTAGCAGCTCAAGTAGCTCTAGCAGTACGAGCAGCTCTTCCAAAGAAGAATCTTCCAGCACTACAAGTTCATCAGATAGTACCTCAGAAAGCTCAAAATAAGTTTTTAATAAAATAGAACAAAGAGGTTGTGACAGAAGCTACTTCTGGAACACCGTTTATTCGAAGGGACTGTGCCGCAGTCCCTTTTTTGTGTTTTCTATCCCTTTTGATTAGTTTTCAAGCCTTTTACTTTGAGAAGTTTGCGTGGAACGACACCTACTTTCCTCTTCATATGGTAAAATAAACAAAAACGGAGGTGGCACTTATCAAAGGACAAATCAGAAAAGCAATCAGCGGTTTTTACTATGTATACGCAGACGGAGAGACTATCAAACAAGAGGAAGAGGGAATTTCCGGAATCGGAAAATCACGCCGCTTGTCGGAGATCAGGTAATCTTTGAGAGTGAAAATCAAACAGACGGCTATCTTCTGGAAATCTTGCCGAGAAAAAATCAATTAGTTCGCCCGCCAGTCACAAATGTTGATCTTGGAATCATTGTCACAAGTATCGTGGAACCTGCATTTTCTTATAATCTGCTTGACCGCTTTCTAGTTACCTTGGAATATGAATCAATCGAACCGCTTATTTTTTTGACGAAGACCGACTTGTCAGACGACCCGAAAAAAATCGAAGAAATCAAGCAAATCTATACTAAAATAGGCTACCCAGTGATTGTACCCAATCATGCGGGTGACACGACAGAATTGATCCGTTATTTTCCAGAACGGCTATCGGTCTTCATGGGACAGTCTGGAGCAGGAAAATCAACACTACTGAATCAAATATCTCCAGAACTGAATTTAGCAACAGGAGAGATTTCTGATGCACTTGGAAGAGGGCGGCATACAACACGGCATGTGGAGCTGCTCCCTATCTACGGTGGGTTAGTAGCAGACACACCAGGATTCAGCTCGATTGACTTTTTGACTATCGAAGCAGGAGAA
>ENA-OQJX01000879-OQJX01000879.1-human-gut-metagenome-genome-assembly--contig:-NODE-879-length-10592-cov-1.111897_pt1 | contig 10592 bp, 13 predicted proteins | sample MGYA00242615_ERZ504782 | MGnify/ENA primary metagenome ERZ504782 (study PRJEB26092, sample SAMD00036354) | human gut metagenome | host: Homo sapiens | study: EMG produced TPA metagenomics assembly of... | reverse complement strand
TCACGCTCTAAACACGTATAAACGGCGGAAGCAGAAGCAACTCCTTCGGAAATAAGCTGAAATTCACAAAAATTTGAAAAGCAATTTTCGTGAATTTCTTCTTATTTCTTGGAGTTAAACGCTTCTGTCCCAGCCTCTTTTCGTAGAATCAATAAATATGGATTTGGCTAACTATGGAAGAATACTCTAGTTTTCAGTGTCCATACTAGTTGTTACATTGTTTGATTGGCTAAAAGAATTTCTGATATAATTTTGTACTAAATAAAGAAAAGACGCTTGGATTGGGAAATAAGAAAACTACTCTATCATTACAAATTTTCATAAACTGGCAGATGTTCTAAGTAAACAAGTATCTTTTCAAAGTCGGAAAATCCATGATCAACGTAGTGGTATTGATATTTGGATGAAAGCCTACGGTATCTTGACGATCAATAGCAGCATCGATCACGACTTGGATTTTTTTCTCTTTGTCGTGCATCAATGCTAATGGAGTCACTGTACCTGCTGGAACACCTAGAAGGTCAGGAAGCTGTTCTTCAGAAACAAAAGATAAGCGCTTTTCTTTTAATTGTTCAGCTAGTTGTTTTAAATCGGCATGCTTTTCATCAGGCAAGATGACAAGATAGATTTTTTTTCCTTTTCTTGATTTCAATAATAGATTTTTTACTTGCGGACCAGGTAGGGAAAAAGGGACATTTTTGACTGACGTAATCGCAGGATGATCGACTTTTTGAAAAGAGATATCCAGTTTTTTTAGTAGTTCATAAGCTTCTTGTTCGGTTGCACGACTCATTGCGCATCATCCTCCTTTTTTATTAGTGTATCATAAAAAAGAGTTGACAAATGAAAAATAATCATGTAAATTACACGTAAAGTTAAAATAAATGACATCGAAAAGAAGAGTAGCAGTTAGGTGTTTTAGAGAGTCTCTGGTTGGTGGAAAGAGGCAGCAGTTAACCGTGAAACACATCTTGGAGTCGATTTTCTGAAGCGTATAGTAGGAAAATCCGGGGAGCCCGTTACAGCTGCGGTCGTTGCTAGATGACCAGATAAGGCTGGCTTTTCCGTGAGGAGCCGGTAAAAAAAGGTGGAACCACGTGATTAACGTCCTTTGATCTTCGGATCAAAGGACTTTTTGTTTTCATCTGATTTGCAACGACTGTGTGAGGTTTTTTCTGCAAGGAAAAAATAAACAGAGGTGGAACCACGTATAATACGTCCTCTTGGCATTTGCCAAGAGGATTTTTTTATTTAAAAGGAGGAAAAGAAGATGGAGTATTTAATTGAAGTTATGCCGCAATTATTAGTAGGAGCACTCACAACATTGAAATTATTTTTATTTACCTTGATTGGCTCGCTGCCATTAGGGATTATTTTAGCACTAGGATTGTCCTTGCATTTTAAGCCACTACGCTACTTTCTTCAAACATATGTATGGATCATGCGGGGAACGCCGCTATTGTTACAGCTGATTTTTGTTTTTTATGGTTTGCCGACGATTGGGATCGTTTTTGATCGATTCGAAGCAGCGCTCATTGCTTTTATCTTGAACTATGCCGCTTATTTTGCAGAGATCTTCCGTGGAGGGATACAATCGATTCCTCAAGGTCAATATGAAGCAGCGCAAGTTTTGCAATTAAGTCCCTTTCAAACGGTGACGAAAATCGTCATCCCGCAAGTAACAAAGATTGTTTTACCTTCTGTAGGTAATGAAGTTATCAACTTGGTCAAAGATTCTTCCTTGATCTATATATTAGGTTTAGGTGACGTAATGCGTGCCGGGAAAATCGCGATGGAACGCGACGCGACTTTACTGCCTTTGCTAGGCGTGGCAATCATCTATCTTACATTGACTGGTATTCTAACAATCGTAATGAAACAAGTTGAAGGAAAATTAAATTATTACCGCTAACTGATAGGAGGAAGAAATATGATTGAATTGAAGAAAGTGAACAAAGCATTTGGTGAAAAAGAAATAATCAAAGATTTGGATCTAATCATTCCAGATGGGAAAACATTAGCTATCGTAGGTCCTTCCGGTGGCGGTAAAACCACACTTTTACGTATCTTGGCTGGCTTAGAAAGCTCTGACAGCGGAGAATTTTATTTAGACGGTGTACCGTTCAATCCATTCGAACTTAAAATGAAAGAACAAGTTGTAGGAGTCGTATTCCAAGACTTCCAGCTATTTCCACATCTGAATATTTTTGAAAACATTACCTTAGCACCGAAAATGGTATTGAAACAGACAAAAGAAGAATACACCAAAAAAGCAGAAGAATTAGCGGCTTCATTAGGGATTAGCGATTTATTGAATAACTATCCTTATCAGCTTTCTGGCGGACAAAAACAACGGGTAGCGATTGCCAAGAGGCATTGGCCATGAATCCGAGGGTATTGGCTTATGATGAACCAACGAGTGCTTTAGATCCTGAGTTGCGTCAGCAAGTCGAGCGTTTGATCCTATCATTGAAAGAAGACGGGGTAACCCAAATCATTGTCACACATGATCTCGTATTTGCAGAAAATGTCGGTGATCAACTATTAAAAGTTTCCCCAATTCGTTAAGAAAGGAGAAGATAGAGAATGAAAAAATCAGTTTTCTATCGCTTGCTCGTAGGTCTTCTTCTTTTTGCAGGCTGTTCGAATAAAAAGGCTTCAGCAGATAATTGGGCGGCTATCAACGAAGAGAAAAAAATCGTTATAGGTTTGGACGATACATTTGTTCCTATGGGATTTAGAGATAAAGACGGGAAGCTTACAGGATTCGATATTGATTTAGCCAAAGCAGTCTTTGAACAATATGGGATTACGGTAGACTTTCAGCCTATTGACTGGTCAATGAAGGAATTTGAATTGAACAATGGAACGATCGACTTGATCTGGAATGGCTATTCCAAGACACCGGCAAGAGAAAAGAAAGTGCAGTTTACAAAACCTTATATGGAAAATGATCAAGTACTGATCACACCTAAAGAATCAGGAATCACAAGCTTTGAGCAAATGAAAAATAAGAGATTAGGTGCGCAAAATGGGTCATCTGGTTATGATGTATTTACAAAACAACCAGAAGTGTTAAAAGAGATAGTCAAAAACCAAGATGCTGTTTTGTACGATAGTTTTAATGAAGCACTGATTGATCTGAAAAGCGGACGGATCGATGGTTTGCTGATGGATAAAGTATATGCGGACTATTATTTGAAACAAAGAAACGAGCTAGAAGACTTCAACATGACAAAAGGTTCTTACGAAAGTGAGGATTTTGCGGTTGGCGTGCGTAAGTCAGATGATACGTTAGTGAAGAAGATAAATGAAGCATTTGATCGATTAGAAAAAACAGGGGAATTCCAAAAAATCTCCAATAAATGGTTTGGTGAAGATGTCACGCCGAGAAATTAACAAAAACATACTAAGATTAGAGGGGAACATCATTGACGAATGATGTTCCCTCTAATCTTAGTATGTTTTACATAATTTTATTTTGTTATGGAAGGGGTTTCGTGTTATTCTAAAAAGAGGAACGATTGAAGGTTATAGGAAAGGAAGAGATGAATGGAACACAAAGAACTTACCTCATTTCCAAAAGATTTTCTGTGGGGCTCTGCTTCTGCAGCGTATCAAGTAGAAGGAGCTTGGCAAGAAGATGGGAAAGGCGAATCAGTCTGGGATCGATTTGTTCGAATTCCAGGAAAGACATTTAAAGGAACAAACGGTGATCTGGCAGTAGACCACTATCATCGTTATAAAGAAGATATTGCTTTAATGAAAGAACAAGGTCTGAAAGCTTACCGCTTCTCTGTAGCTTGGACACGGATTTTTCCTAATGGCGCGGAGAAGTCAATCAAGCTGGGCTCGCTTTTTATGAGAGATTGATCGACAAATTGATTGAAAACGGTATCGAACCTATGTTGACTTTGTATCATTGGGATCTTCCACAAGCGTTGCAAGATGAATATAATGGTTGGGAGTCACGTCAGATTATTGAAGATTTCACTCATTATGCAGAAACATTATTTGAGGCATTCCGCGGGAAAGTCCATTACTGGATTAGTTTGAATGAACAAAATATCTTCACTTCATTAGGCTATTTATTAGCAGCACATCCGCCAGGCGTGACGGATCCAAAACGAATGTATGAAGTCAACCATATCGCAAATCTAGCAAATGCATCTGTCATCAACAAATACCATGAGTTAGAAATGCCTGGGAAAATCGGACCAAGCTTTGCGTATACGCCAAATTATCCAATCGACAGTAATCCTGAAAATGTTCTGGCAGCCGAAAATGCAGAAGATCTAATGGCCAATTACTGGATGGATGTCTATATGTGGGGGAAATATCCTATTGCTGCTATGAGATTCTTAGAAGAAAAAGGATGGGCGCCAACGATTGAAGCGGGCGATGCAGAATTGCTAGAATCAGCCAAGCCAGATTTCCTTGGGATCAATTACTATCAAACAGCGACGAATGCATTCAATCCATTAGATGGGGTTGGAGCAGGAAAAATGAATACGACCGGGAAAAAAGGTTCATCAGAAGAAACAGGGGTTCCTGGAATGTATAAAAAAGTTGAGAATCCATTTGTCGAACGAACAAATTGGGACTGGGAAATCGACCCAGAAGGCTTAAGGATCGGATTGCGTCGTATCACGAGCCGTTACCGCATGCCGGTGCTGATCACGGAAAATGGCTTAGGAGAGTATGACAAGTTGACAGAAGACAAACAAATCCATGACGACTATCGAATCCATTATTTACAAAGCCATGTCAAAGCAATCAAAGAAGCAATTTCAGATGGAGCAGAAGTATTAGGCTATTGTACATGGTCTTATACAGATTTGCTTAGCTGGTTGAACGGTTATCAAAAACGATATGGATTTGTATAATGTCGATCAAGATGAAACACAAGAAGGATCTTTGGAACGATATAAGAAAGACAGTTATTACTGGTACCAAAAACTGATCGAAGAAAATGGAGAGAACCTTTAGTCTCATGCTTAAAACAAGAAGGTACGGCTGGATATGCCGTGCCTTTTTTTGATAAAATCATTTATAAATTAAGAAAAACTGTAAAATAAGCTGAAAAGTAAAAGAAAGCGTCAGTTCTTTCAAACAAAACTTTAGTTCCCTTGCTTTTTTTGTATAATGAAACTTGATGAAATGAGGGATAATAAATGGCACAAAAGAAACGGCCTACTAAGAAAAGGAAAAAGACGAAAAAAACGAAAAAGCAAAAACAGCAGCAAGAACAAATGCTGACGATTGGTGTTGGATTTGCCTTGATTCTATTTGCTGTATTCGGCTTTTTAAAATTAGGTTTTTTAGGAATATTGATTGCAAACGGCTTTCGGATCATTGCAGGAAATACTTACCAAATCCTCTGTCTTTTATTAGCCGTATTAGGATTTTGGATTGTCATTAAGAATACAGAGTTTTCAATTGGCAAAAACCGACGCTGGTTTGGCGGTATACTCTTTTATTTCGGTATCTTATTATTGCTACATGCCCATTTATTCGGCAAACTCCATACTGGGGAACCAAATATCATGGGAACGACATGGGACTTATTAGCTAGCGATATAAAACAAAGTCAAGTAGATAATAACGTTGGCGGAGGAATGATCGGAGCAATTCTTTATCATTTCACTTATTTCTTGATTGCACAGCCTGGAAGTTATTTAGCAGCTGTTTTATTACTGGCGGGTGGAGCATTCTTGTTCAGTAATTTGGAAGGCTATCAGCTGCTGAATGGTATCCAATCAATTGGAGAACGGGTACAGGAATTATTAGAAGGTGAATCCTGCCAAGCAAGCTCAAAGCAAGCGGCAAGGAAGAAGAATGAACAGCGTGCAGAAGCGAAAGAAGCAAGACGCTTAGCGGCACAAGAAGCAGCAGAAAAGAAGCTGCAGAATATGAGAAGAAAAGCTGTGAACCAGCAAAGGAAATACTCCTGATGAATGGCAGGAACCAGAAATGCCGAACCTGAGCAGTTAAGTTTTGTTCCAATTGACAGTTTTCAAGAAAATATCCATCCTGCGAATCTAGAGAAACCAGTACCAGATACACCAAAACAGACCAATACAGCGGAAGGTTTAGCTGATGAGTTGCCAGAGGATGACGGTACTTCATTAGAATTTGAGATCGAAGCAGAACAGGAAAATCAAGATTATGAATTGCCGACAGTTGACTTACTTGATTCTATACCAACTGTGGATCAAAGTGATGAGTAATAAAAAAAATTGAAAAAAATATCGGTGTATTGGAAACAAACTTTCCAAAGTTTCGGTGTGGATGCTAAGGTCGTCAAAGCTAGTTTAGGCCCATCCGTCACAAAATTCGAAGTCCAACCAGCTGTAGGGGTAAAAGTAAGTAAATCGTGAACTTAACAGATGATATCGCACTTGCTTTAGCGGCGAAAGATGTTCGGATGGAAGCGCCGATCCCAGGTAAATCACTGATTGGTATTGAAGTACCAAATGGAAAGATCAGTATGGTTTCCTTTAGAGAAATCATCGAAGCTCAGCCAAACCATCCAGATAAATTACTGGAAGTACCTTTAGGACGTGATGTTTCTGGACGAGTACAAACGGCTGACCTTTCGAAAATGCCTCACTTACTTGTAGCTGGTTCGACTGGTAGTGGGAAGTCAGTAGCAATCAATGGAATCATTACAAGTATATTGATGCGTGCTAAGCCCCATGAAGTAAAACTGATGATGATCGATCCGAAAATGGTTGAATTAAATATGTACAACGGGATACCTCATCTGTTGACGCCGGTCGTGACGAACCCTAGAAAAGCGGCACAAGCCTTACAAAAAGTAGTACAAGAAATGGAAGAACGATATGAAAAATTTGCGGCAAACTGGTGTAAGAAATATTTCTGGTTACAATGAATTTGTTCAGCAGAAAAACTTAGAAAACGGAACGAAACATCCAACCTTACCATTCATCGTAGTAATCGTAGATGAATTAGCTGACTTGATGATGGTAGCTAGCAACGAAGTCGAAGATGCGATTATTCGTTTAGCGCAAATGGCTCGGGCAGCGGGCATCCACATGATCCTAGCTACTCAACGTCCAAGTGTGGATGTTATCACAGGGATCATCAAAGCAAATGTACCTTCCAGAATGGCATTTGCTGTATCAAGCGGTACAGATTCTCGGACGATCATCGACTCTAATGGAGCAGAAAAGCTCTTAGGGCGAGGAGATATGCTGTTCTTGCCAATGGGTGAGAATAAACCTATCCGTGTGCAAGGAGCATTCATCTCTGACCATGAAGTGGAGCGGGTCGTTCAATTTGTTACAGATCAGCAAGAAGCTCACTATGAAGAGAAAATGATGCCGACAGATGAAGTTGAAACGGCAGGTGCCCCAGAACAGCCACAAGATGAACTGTTTGAGGAAGCAAAAGCACTTGTTGTTGAAATGCAAACAGCAAGTATCTCCCTTCTCCAAAGAAGGTTTCGAATCGGTTACAACCGAGCCGCTCGACTCGTAGATGAACTGGAAGCTCATGGAGTTGTTGGCCCATCAGAAGGAAGTAAGCCTCGTAAAGTATTCATTGAGCAAGAGGAAACATCAGAACCACTGCCGGAAGATAATGAAATGTAAAACTTGTTCGATGAACGGTTGAAAAACGAATAACTATATAAAAAAGACAAGACATGATGATACCAAGAGAAAAAATGGCTTTTTTCCCATCTTTTCTAATACGGTAGGATGTCTTGTCTTTTTTGCTTTTTATGAGATGAAAGTTCTATTCGATTTATTTGTGAAGTATTGCATTAACTAAACGAATCATGTATAGTATGTAGCGAAACTTTGAGAAAAAGAGGGAAAATACTTTGGAAAAACAATCCATCTATGGCTTGACGAATGAAGAATTAATCAATTGGTTTATAGAAAACGGTGAGAAAAAATTCCGAGCTGCCCAAGTTTGGGAATGGTTGTATCAAAAACGTGTAAGTAACTTTACAGAAATGACGAATCTGTCAAAACAATTGATAGAAAAATTATCGGCGCATTTTATCATCAATCCTCTGAAACAAATGGTCGTCCAAGAAGCTTCGGACGGTACAGTTAAATATTTGTTTGAACTTCCTGATAAAAATATGATCGAGACCGTACTAATGAGACAAGAATACGGCTTGTCCGTTTGCGTGACGACACAAGTAGGATGTAATATCGGCTGTACATTTTGTGCAAGCGGGTTGCTTAAAAAGAACCGTGATTTGACCGCTGGAGAAATTGTTGCGCAGATCATGATGGTTCAACATTATTTTGATGAGCGCAATCTTGGCGAACGTGTTTCCCATGTCGTCGTAATGGGAATCGGTGAGCCATTTGATAATTACGACAATGTAATGGACTTTTTGCATATTATTAATGATGCCAAAGGATTGGCGATTGGTGCGCGACATATTACAGTTTCTACTAGTGGCTTAGCACACAAAATCAAGGAATTCGCTAATAACGGCTTACAAGTCAATCTGGCTATTTCCTTGCACGCGCCGAATAATGAGGTGCGAACATCGATCATGCGGATCAACCGAAGTTTCCCAATTGAGAAATTGATGGAAGCTGTGGATGAGTATTTAGAGAAAACAAACCGTCGAATCACGTTTGAATATATCATGTTGAATCAAGTAAATGATAGACCAGAGCATGCGCAACAATTAGCAGATCTATTAAAAGATAAGAAAAAATTAGCATATGTCAACTTGATTCCATATAATCCAGTCAGTGAACATGATCAATATTCTCGCAGTCCAAAAGCTGATGTATTGAGATTTTATGATGTATTGAAGAAAAACGGCGTAAACTGTGTGATACGTAAAGAACATGGTACAGATATTGATGCAGCTTGCGGACAATTGCGAAGCAAGCAAATGAAAAAAACAGCTGCCAAATAATCGTAGCTACTTCGTTTTTTCAATTACCATAAAAGGAGCAGTTTTCTTAATTAAGGAACTGTTCAACTTAAATAAGTGAAAAGATTCTATAGCGAAAGTTATAAAGCGTTTTTTGACAAGAAAAGCCCTCATTAAGCAAAGAAATGTCGTCAATTTGATGACAGCCTGCTTGATGGGGGTTTTAGCAATTATTTAACTGATTTTCTTATATCCTTGCTGGCTTTCTTGTGTAGCATGATAAGTTTCTACGTCAAGAATGGCCTGTTTAAATTTTTCTCGGGTGATTTCATAAGGCACATGTTTGATATCATTTGTGGTCATGGCTTTATCTAAGATTGCTTCTAAATCGGTCGTGACATTGAGATTCATGTCGGCTAACGATACTGGAAGTTGGTTCTTTTTCATAAACACATAGATTTATCAAACAAATCGAACTGCTGATCCATCATCAATAAGGTCAGTACACCATAACTGACAGATGCTCCGTGAAGGTATCCCTCCATTTTTTCTAGAACAGTCGTACCGTAATAGAATGAGTGTGCCATAGCAGAATTATAGTTATTGTTAACTAAAAACAGAAACCAATCCGGTAGTAACAATGATATCCGAAACGACTTGTTCAATTGCATATGAGGGACGATCGTCGGCACTATCTTTCAATGCTTGCGTACCATAAGTCAAGAGGCGATCAATGCACATTTTTCCAATTTGGATTCCTAATCTATCCGTGTAGCCTAGATCATCGCCACGAGCAGAAAAAGTAGATTCGACTTCTTTGGATAAAGCATCGCCAATACCTGCCCATAAGTATTTATCAGGTGCTTCGGCAATAATTGCTGTATCAATGAAGGTGTGTACAGGTGGTTTTGAAGGAAAGAAGAGTCCGTCCATTACGCCTTCTTCGTTATAGATGACACATACCGCCGTGACGGGCGAACAGTTCGAACCAATAGTGGGGAAGGTGAAGACTGGTTTAGCTAGTTTTTCACCAATGACTTTTACAGTATCGCAAGCACGGCCACCGCCGACTGCAAACAAGACGTCTGCTTTTTGGACACTTTCATGTTGGATCAACTGTTCAATATTTCCATAAGTTGAATTACCCCCGTACCAGAGACTGGCGATAACTTCTATTTCCTGAGTCAAAGCTGCTTTTATTTTGTTTTCTGCCTTTGAAAGTGCAGTCTTCCCTCCAATCAGCACTACTTTTTTCCCATATTCTTTGACGATTCCATTTGCTTTTTCATACGCATCTGTTCCAATGGTATAATTTGGTAAGAAAACACTTTGACTCATATTCTTTTCCTTCTTTTCTTCGTTGAAACGGGTTAAAATTTTAAAGAGTGATCTTTCTGACCGCGGCTGTAGATGGAGTAGAGGCGAATCTAAGACAGGATAAGTAATGAATAAGGTGGCATGAACACCTTGAAATCATCAATAAGTATCCTAAAAATAAAATAAGTACATAAACATTGAAAACGACAATAATGAATTTTTGTTCCTCCTAGTATTTCTACGATTCCTTCTTGCTTATTTAAATAATCTAAAAATTCTGAACATTTAGATTATTTTATAAAAATGTGTTTCATTTGTCAATTCATAATTGGTTTTTTAAAGCAAAAGATAATCTATATCATGATGAACAAACAGAGTTTTTTCCTCCAATTGATGGCTT
>ENA-OQJX01000878-OQJX01000878.1-human-gut-metagenome-genome-assembly--contig:-NODE-878-length-10601-cov-3.048978_pt1 | contig 10601 bp, 9 predicted proteins | sample MGYA00242615_ERZ504782 | MGnify/ENA primary metagenome ERZ504782 (study PRJEB26092, sample SAMD00036354) | human gut metagenome | host: Homo sapiens | study: EMG produced TPA metagenomics assembly of... | reverse complement strand
GAATGCTGCAATGAGCGCGTGTTTGAATTTTACTTTTGTATTCGGCATGAAGATATACAGCCTGTGAACATCAGCCATGTCAGGACGAAAGGGATAAGCCGTATCATGAATTTCATAATAGGAGCAAGCAGGACGAAATCATCCATCTGTTTGAGAATGGTACTCATAAACAGAGAAAGTCCTCCGGACACTACGATTAGAATCGGCATCAATAGGAACATAGAGAAGTAATCCGTAATCTTGCGATACATGGACCGTGCTTTTTTCACTTCCCAAATACGGTTGAAGGTGATTTCAATATTGCTGACCAGATTGATAACCGTCCATAACAACATGACCAAACCAACTCCAATGAAAATACCTCCTTTGGTTTGTGAAAGATAGGAGTTGACAAATGAGAGAATGGCCTCTGTTGTTTCTATATTTCCTCCGAAACCATTGCGGAACTGATGTTCCATCAGATTGTCGAATCCAAAACCGCGTGCCACGGCAAACAGGATGGCAAGTATCGGTACAATGGCGAGCAATGTGCTATATGTCAGTGCGGAAGCTTTATTAGCCATCCGGTCTTTGGTAAACCGGTTGATACAAAGATAGATGGTCTTTATAATATTGTAGAGTGAGAACTTGGTTCGGGTCACTTCATCTTCCGTAATGCGCCAGATGTCATACGTAAGAAACTTCCATATATCGGTGATTTTCTTCTTCATAGTTCAACGGATAATTAAAAGAAAAAGCAGTCAGCCTATAAGCCGAGTTCTGTACCTTATATAAAACAAGGTGCCTGTCATTTATCTGAGTGGCGTGTCACCACGACACTTTAGCGGTCTACCCTCCGACATGGAGCGAGCAACTCTCATAACGCCGGTTTACATGACCTTACAACTCCTAAGACGTACAGCCCGACATGTCACCATGCGGCTGGTGGGCTCTTACCCCACCTTCTCACCCTTACCTCTCCCCGAAAGGAGCGGCGGTTATTTTCTTCTACGTTACTCTACCTCACGGACAGCTTTCTGTTAGGAAGTAGGATGCTCTATGTTGCCCGGACTTTCCTCCTGCACGAAACGTGCACGCGACAGACCGGCCAACTGCTTTAGACTGCAAAAATACGTCATTTATTTTGTTTTAGCCAAAGAAAGTACCACAAATAGAAATAATTTCTACCTTTGCTATTATTAAAATGAATTTTAATGAAAAAGAATATCCTCCTTTTCTCTTGTTTTCTGGTGATTGCGGCAGTCAGCCTGAAAGCACAGGAAATACGTCCCATGCCTGCCGATTCAGCTTATGGGGTAGTGCATATCTCTGTTTGCAATTTGCGCGAAGAAGGCAAATTTACTTCCGGCATGAGTACGCAGGCATTGTTGGGGATGCCGGTCAAAGTACTTCAATATACCGGTTGGTACGAGATACAAACGCCGGATGATTATACCGGATGGGTACACCGGATGGTGATTACCCCCATGTCGAAGGAACGTTATGATGAGTGGAACCGGGCGGAAAAGATAGTGGTTACTTCGCACTACGGATTTGCGTATGAAAAACCGGATGAAAGTTCTCAACCTGTGTCCGACGTGGTTGCAGGCAATCGTCTGAAGTGGGAGGGAAGCAAAGGGCATTTCTACAAAGTATCTTATCCCGACGGTCGGAAAGCATACATTTCTAAATCTATTTCTCAACCGGAAACAAAATGGAGGGCCTCATTGAAACAAGATGTTGAAAGTATCATTGCGACTGCTTATTCGATGATGGGAGTTCCTTATCTGTGGGCAGGAACCTCTTCCAAAGGAGTAGATTGTAGCGGCTTGGTACGTACCGTGCTTTTTATGCATGATATTATTATTCCGAGAGATGCGTCTCAACAGGCTTATGTGGGCGAACATATTGAGATTGCTCCTGATTTTGCCAATGTACAACGGGGGATTTAGTGTTTTTCGGCCGTAAAGCAACTGCGGAGCGTAAAGAAGGAATCTCTCACGTTGGTATTTACCTTGGTAATAAACAGTTTATCCACGCTTTGGGCGATGTACACATCAGTAGTATGAACCCCGCGGATAAGAACTATGACGAGTTCAACACGAAACGTCTGCTTTTTGCTGTTCGCTTCCTACCTTATATTAATAAGGAGAAGGGAATGAATACTACGGATAATAATCCTTATTATAAATAGTCGATAAATGATGTTTGATAGTTATTGTGAGTATTTTGTATAAATATCTATCATCTATTATCTGTCACCTGTCATTTATCACCTATCATTTGTAATTTATCATCTATTAAAGCATGCAGAACAGAAGAGATTTTTTGAAAACAGCGACTTTGGCTGCTTTGGGTTCAGGGTTAGTGGTCCGTCAGACATTAGCCGGAGAATCATCGCTTTCTAACGTCTATATAAATAAGCTCGGTTTGGGAGGAAAGATGAAAATGAGCTTTTTCCCTTATGAATTGAAGTTGAAGCATGTGTTTACGGTTGCCACATATTCACGCACAACGACTCCTGATGTACAGGTGGAAATAGAATATGAAGGAATAACGGGGTACGGAGAGGCTTCTATGCCTCCTTATTTGGGAGAGACGGTAGAATCGGTTATGAGTTTTCTGGGGAAAGTGAATCTGGAACAGTTTAGTGATCCTTTTCAGCTAGATGACATTTTGTCATACGTTGACAGCCTCTCGCCAAAAGACACGGCGGCGAAAGCTGCGGTAGATATTGCCCTTCATGATTTGGTGGGAAAACTGCTGGGTGCTCCCTGGTATAAAATATGGGGATTGAACAAAGAAAAGACGCCTTCTACCACCTTCACGATAGGTATTGATACACCTGATGTGGTAAGGGAGAAAACAAAAGAGTGCGCCGATCAGTTTAATATATTAAAGGTAAAGCTGGGACGGGACAATGATAAGGAGATGATTGAAACCATCCGCTCGGTAACGAATCTGCCGATAGCGATAGATGCCAACCAAGGCTGGAAAGACCGTCAATACGCGCTTGATATGATTCATTGGCTGAAAGAAAAAGGCATTGTGATGATAGAACAGCCTATGCCGAAGGAGAAGCTAGACGACATTGCTTGGATAACGCAACAAAGTCCATTGCCGATATTTGCAGATGAATCGTTGCAGCGTTTGGGAGATGTAGCTGCCTTGAAAGACGCTTTCACGGGAATTAATATTAAGTTGATGAAGTGTACCGGTATACGTGAAGCATGGAAGATGGTGACATTGGCGCATGCGCTCGGTATGCGTGTGATGGTGGGTTGTATGACAGAGACCTCGTGTGCTATTTCTGCAGCTTCACAGTTCTCACCATTAGTCGATTTTGCCGACCTGGATGGTAACTTGCTTATTTCTAATGATCGATTTAAAGGGGTAGAAGTGGTGAATGGAAAGATCACCCTGAATGATTTGCCAGGGATCGGTGTCATGAAAATCTGACTTTACTGAATGAATGTCAGAGTGTTAAAGCCATCTGACATACAACGAATGTAAATTTGTCAGGTGTTGTCGTTAACCGCTGTTAAGCTCCAAATATTCTCTGTTAAAAGTGGACAAAAAAGAGTGACAAGTAGAATAAGTGAACGATATTTGTTATTATTTTAACGTCGTAAAAGTTAAAACAATGTCGAATATTAACAATTTAAAGAATTATAAATCATGAAACAGACAACAAAGAACATTCTGGGAGTAGGAGCAATCATTCTTCTTAGCTCAGGAGTTGCAGGATTGACAACTTACAAATTGTTGCAATCTAACGAAGCTGCTAAAGAGACATCTTTTAATGAGATGTTCAAGCAGAATCCCAATGTCAAATTGGCTGCTTTTGACGCTGTGAACGCTCAACCTGTTGACCTGACTCAGGCTGCGGAGAATTCGCTTCATGCTGTCGTACATATAAGGTCTACTCAAGAAGCTAAAACAAGAACTGTTCAGCAAGCGCCGGACATCTTCGATTTCTTTTTTGGTGATGGACGCGGACAGCAGCGTCAGGTACAGTCTCAACCTCGTGTAGGTTTTGGTTCGGGAGTAATCATCTCGAAAGATGGATATATCGTAACGAATAATCACGTGATTGAAGGTGCGGATGAAATCAGTGTGAAACTGAATGATAACCGTGAGTTTAAAGGACGCGTGATTGGTACTGACCCCAGCACCGACCTTGCATTGGTAAAAATAGAAGGTGATGATTTCCCGACTATTCCGGTAGGAGACTCCGAAGCGTTGAAAGTAGGAGAGTGGGTATTGGCGGTAGGTAACCCGTTCAATCTGAACTCTACTGTAACTGCCGGTATCGTAAGTGCGAAAGCCCGTTCTCTGGGTGTATATAATGGTGGTATAGAATCATTCATCCAAACGGATGCTGCTATCAATCAGGGGAATAGTGGCGGTGCGCTGGTAAATGCCAAAGGTGAACTGGTAGGTATCAATTCGGTGCTTTCTTCTCCGACAGGTGCTTATGCAGGATATGGTTTCGCTATCCCGACCAGCATTATGACGAAGGTAATTGCCGACCTGAAACAATACGGAACAGTACAACGTGCATTGCTCGGTATTCGTGGTGGTTCTATCGGTAGCAGTTTGATGGACGACCGTCAACCGATTGATAAATCCGGTAAGACACTGGCAGATAAAGCTAAAGAACTGGGTGTTGTAGAAGGAGTGTGGGTTTCTGAAATCGTAGAGAATGGTTCTGCAGCAGGAGCTGACATTAAAGTGGACGACGTAATTATCGGTGTGGATAATAAGAAAGTATCCAATATGGCCGACTTGCAGGAAGCTCTTGCGAAACATCGTCCGGGTGATAAAGTGAAAGTGAAACTGATGCGCGATAAGAAGGAAAAGACCGTTGAAGTAACGTTGAAGAACGAACAAGGTACTACCAAAATCGTGAAAGATGCAGGCATGGAAATCTTGGGAGCTGCTTTCAAAGAATTGCCGGATGATTTGAAGAAACAATTGAATCTGGGTTACGGTTTGCAAGTGACAGGAGTTTCTTCCGGTAAGATGTCAGATGCAGGAGTTCGTAAAGGTTTCATTATCCTAAAAGCTAATGACCAGCCGATGCGCAAAGTCAGCGATCTGGAAGAAGTGATGAAAGCTGCTGTTAAGTCTCCGAATCAGGTATTGTTCCTGACCGGTGTGTTCCCATCCGGTAAACGCGGATACTTCGCTGTCGATCTTACTCAAGAGTAATATATAAAATAAGGTAAGAAGATTATAGGATAAGCTAATGAAATAGAAAAAGGATGCCGCCAATCAACTTGTCGGCATCTCTTTTTGTTTTATTAGTTGAAAAATATAGTGTAAAAGTTACTTAATTTTGTATGTTAACAAATTATTTGTCGTAACTTTGCACTCCAAATCTGTTTTTAAAGAATGAGACAACTAAAGATTACCAAAAGTATCACTAACAGAGAGAGCGCTTCTCTTGATAAGTATTTGCAGGAAATCGGCCGTGAAGACCTGATTACTGTCGAGGAAGAAGTGGAACTCGCTCAACGCATTCGTAAGGGTGACCGTGTAGCATTGGAAAAATTGACACGTGCCAATCTTCGTTTCGTCGTATCTGTGGCTAAACAGTACCAGAACCAGGGTTTGAGTTTGCCTGACTTGATTAATGAAGGCAATTTAGGACTGATTAAGGCTGCCGAGAAATTTGATGAGACACGTGGATTTAAGTTCATTAGCTACGCTGTATGGTGGATTCGCCAGTCTATTCTGCAAGCATTGGCAGAGCAGTCGCGTATTGTTCGTCTCCCGTTGAATCAGGTAGGTTCGCTGAATAAGATCAGCAAAGCCTTCTCGAAGTTTGAACAGGAAAACGAGCGGCGTCCGTCTCCCGAGGAGTTGGCAGACGAACTGGAAATTCCGGTTGATAAAATCTCTGATACGCTGAAGGTGTCCGGCCGTCATATTTCGGTGGATGCGCCTTTTGTGGAAGGAGAGGATAACAGCCTGTTGGATGTGTTGGTTAACGATGATTCGCCTATGGCGGACCGCTCTCTGGTTAATGAGTCTCTTGCGAGGGAAATTGATAGAGCTCTTTCTACGTTAACCGATAGAGAAAAAGAAATCATTCAGATGTTTTTCGGTATCGGACAACAAGAAATGACATTAGAAGAAATCGGCGATAAATTTGGTCTCACACGTGAGCGCGTTCGTCAGATTAAAGAAAAAGCAATTAGAAGACTTAGACAAAGTAATCGTAGTAAATTGCTCAAATCTTACTTGGGATAAGTAAGGAATATCAGTTTCTGAAAAAAGAATTTGAGTCGCATAAGTCGCACTTTTCATGTAGAAGAATGTACTTATGCGACTTTTTATATAAGTCCCATTCTATAATTTAATCTTGTGCTATGTGAGTTTTATGAAGAAATCTGTTTTAATATCATTTGTTCTGGTTGCTTTGGGGGCAGGGGTGATGGCATACGCAAGATATGCGACATTGTCTTCTGACACGGTGCCTGTTAAAATAGAGCAACGTTTGCGTGAAAAAGCGCAGGCTGGAAAGGCTTATTGTGATAAGAACGGGTATAATACAAATTATTGCTTTCTGGTAGATTTCAGTATTCATTCCGGTAAAAGGCGTTTCTTTGTATGGGATTTCAAGGGAGATTCTGTGAAGTATGCAAGTCTTTGTGCGCATGGATACGGGAAAAACAGTACGCTGTCCAAGCCTGTATTCAGTAATGTGGAAGGTAGTTATTGCTCTTCTTTAGGAAAATATAAAGTAGGGATACGGTCGTATAGTAAGTGGGGGATTAATGTTCATTATAAATTGCATGGATTGGAAGCAACGAATAACAATGCTTTTAAACGGTATATCGTGTTACATTCTTATACTCCGATGCCGGAAGCGGAGGTGTATCCTTTGCATCTTCCATTAGGAATAAGTCAAGGCTGTCCTGTGATATCTGATGAGGTGATGAGGAAGGTTGACAGGCTGCTCAAGGCAGAAAAGAAACCTGTATTGTTATGGATTTATGATTAAGAAATGCTATTTATTTGAGATAAATCAAGGTAGTCTCCTCTTTTTTGTTACCTTTGCGAAGTTAAAAATTATATGATATGAAATACGTAAAAATACTATTTGCAATTGCACTTGTGTTTACCATGTGCTCCGCTTTTTCTCTGAAAAAAGACCATTCTAAACCGGTTTATGCTTTTGGAATTTCTGCTTCATTTACGGATACGGTAGTCTATTTCACGGATATTCAGATATTAGATAGTGCGAAGGTTAGCAAAGAAGGATTCTTGGCTCATCGTGAATTATATAGTTATCAGTTGAAAAATTATCTGGAGGATAACCAACTGCAGCAGAATAGTACATGTATGATTTACTTCTCGGAAAACAGAAAGAAGTTGGAAAAAGAAGCAACGAAGATTCTGAATAAATATAAGAAGAATAATAGAATGACGGTATCGCGGATTGATTCAGATAAATTCCGCTTTACGAAACCGGAAGAGTAATAAGCAATAACTTAATTGTTAATATAATAAGAGATGCAGGTTTGCATCTCTTATTTGTTTATCTTTGTCCCTGTTATAAATGAGGAATATTATGAAAAAGATAAAAATATTATCGCTTTTGTTCTGTGTTGTAATGTTGGTGGCAGCTTGTCACGATGATGAAGAAGGTCCTATTATACCTCAACCGCGTGAACAAGTTGGGCGCACTGTGTTGGTATATATTGTAGGTGATAATGGCGTTAATGAATTATCTGATCTCTTTAAAACCAATTTTGAAGATATGAAAGAGGGTATGAAAGAGGTGGATTATTCAAAATGTAATTTAGTTGTTTATAGTGAAATGGTTAATGATGTTCCTCGTCTTGTTTCATTAAAAAAACAGAATGGAAAAGTGGTAGCAGACACTCTTTTTACCTATTCGGAACAGAATCCTTTGGCTAAAGAGGTTATGTCTTCTGTTATTTCTCAAACGGTAAGTTATTTCCCGGCAGATAGTTATGGTTTTGTGTTTTTATCTCATAGTTCTTCATGGGTGCCGGCTACCAATGATGCGAATTCTCGTTCAATCGGTACTATCGTAGAACTCAAATGAATATTCCGGATTTTCATGATGTATTGTTATCTTCTTTTCCTAGACCTTTGAAATTTATTCTGTTTGATTCATGTTCGATGCAGGCTGTGGAGGTAGCTTATGAACTACGTGATTGTACTGAATATTTTATTGGTTCACCAACTGAAATTCCTGGTCCTGGGGCCCTTATAGTGTAGTTGTGCCGGAGATGTTTACAGAGAATAATTTGGCTATAAATATAGCTAGTGCTTATTTCAATTATTATGAAAAGTTTTATACTGGCAAGGTACCATCGGTTAATACAAATTGGACGGGAGGAGTTGCAACATCTGTAATTAATAGTGCTGCTTTGGATCATTTAGCTATGGTTGTTAAAACTATTATTCCTAAATATATTCAAGATGCGGGAGTGGTGCAGCGTGATGATATACAGCTTTATGATTTTAGCAGTGATAAAGCAAATTATGATTTTGATAATTTGATTCAAAATTTAACAGGAGGAAAAGATAATGCTGATTATCAGTCGTGGCGTCAAGCTTTTGATGAGGCTGTAATTTATAGGAAAACTACGCCGAAAAATTATTCGGGAATTACTTATAGTATGTTTTCCATGGAAAGGCGGAAGGGCTGTCCACTTATATACCTCGTGGAAGTTTTGATTCAAAAATAAATAATTTTTATCGAACATTACAATGGTATTCTGCTGCCGGTTGGGATGAGACTGGTTGGTAATTAAAAGTCTGTAATGTACTTGCATAAAGAGGGTATAGATGAACCGAACAAAGAACATGTATGGGCTGCCAATGCTATAACAACTCTTGATTTCAAGGCGGTGAAAGGAGCAATTGTACTTCTGTCTCGCTGAAACTGCAGGCGTTCCCTTATGCAAAAAACAAAGTTATGAACAGTGGGGCAGGGACAAAGGGTACAGTAGGGACACCACAATAATTTCTCACACACGTGCGCGCGTACAAATAAGGTGGAAAATAATGAAACGTGGGGAGAAGAAGGAGAGCACGGTGAAGAAGATGCTTCTACTATGACGATGAAGAAGTGTTGCCAGAATATAATCATTCTTTCGCCGACTTTAAGACTGCACTTCAACTTGTGAATCTCTCTACTGCCAAGCCACGCATATTCTGTTATTCCTTGCCCTTACAGAAATTAGCCATCTGATGAATGTTGATGAGAATTTCTTCTTTGGCAAATTGAGAGCAGGTTTCACCCGCACATAGGTATGGCAGTCGGCATGGGATAAAGGAAAATACTGCACTCGCCTGACTGAAACGCCTGCCCCAATGCATAGTGTTTATCAATGTAGATGATGAAGAGACTATTTTAGTACGTGCGCGCGGGTGTGTGTGAAGGGGCTCCCTGAAAAGTGTCCCTTCTGTACCCGCCCGTTATAAACAATGCAGTGATTTGTCAATGCTAAAGCGGTGCTTTACGAGTGCTAAAGCATAGCTTTACGTTCTCTAAAGCTATGCTTTTCTAAGCGCCTCTCTCAATGCTCTACTATTACCCTCACTTCCTTATCCGTCCTCACACTTTCCTAATCCTATCAAAAATATGTTCTACAACATCATTATCCTTCAGTGTTTTAGCAGATTCTTTCAAAAAAACTTCGAAAAAATAGTTTAATATATTTGGATTGTATACTAAAAGGGTGTACTTTTGCACCCGCTTTCCAAGAGAAGAAAGCCTTGCAGAATTGACATAGTGAAAAAGCGAGATTGCACTTAAAGAAAAGAACAAAAAAACTTCCGAAAAGTTTTGGATTATAATAAATAAAGTTCTTATCTTTGCAGTCCGATTCGCAAAGAAAACGGCCTTTGTTTTTCTTTTATACATTTTTTCCCTTTCGCATAGAGAGCCTGAGAAATGAGTAAAAAGAAAAAAACTTCCGAAAAAGTTTGGTAGTTAAAAATAAAGCCTTTACCTTTGCACCCGCTTTTAAAACGAAAGCAGCAAGTTCTTTGAAATATTGATAAACAATACAAGTAGTACAAGTAAAAAAATAGAACCGTCAATACTTGTTTCCAGAGCAGCAATGTTCGAAGAAACGATAGGTATTTGAATAAGGTCAATAAATTTACGGCATCCTGAACAGAGCAAAAAAATCATCTTAACAGATGAAAAGATACTTTTACAATGAAGAGTTTGATCCTGGCTCAGGATGAACGCTAGCTACAGGCTTAACACATGCAAGTCGAGGGGCAGCATTTTAGTTTGCTTGCAAACTAAAGATGGCGACCGGCGCACGGGTGAGTAACACGTATCCAACCTGCCGATAACTCGGGGATAGCCTTTCGAAAGAAAGATTAATATCCGATAGTATATTAAAACCGCATGGTTTTACTATTAAAGAATTTCGGTTATCGATGGGGATGCGTTCCATTAGTTTGTTGGCGGGGTAACGGCCCACCAAGACTACGATGGATAGGGGTTCTGAGAGGAAGGTCCCCCACATTGGAACTGAGACACGGTCCAAACTCCTACGGGAGGCAGCAGTGAGGAATATTGGTCAATGGACGAGAGTCTGAACCAGCCAAGTAGCGTG
>ENA-OQJX01000877-OQJX01000877.1-human-gut-metagenome-genome-assembly--contig:-NODE-877-length-10624-cov-3.313994_pt1 | contig 10624 bp, 11 predicted proteins | sample MGYA00242615_ERZ504782 | MGnify/ENA primary metagenome ERZ504782 (study PRJEB26092, sample SAMD00036354) | human gut metagenome | host: Homo sapiens | study: EMG produced TPA metagenomics assembly of... | reverse complement strand
CTCGGTAAAACCTAAACAAGGTTCGATTTCTGAGATTTTTTGTATCTTTACCATGTGTTTTTATTTTTAATTACCCCCGTTTTGGCCGTCAAACCGTTTTTTGGGGGAATGCTTAAAGATACAAAAAGGCAACTAACTCGCAATGAATTAGTTGCCTTAATTTTATTATTTTAGGAATATCCCTAGGTAAAATGGATGAACCGCAAACCTTACAATAACATTTATGGTACTTATTTCTTAAGAAAGAGTTACCTCCTCCAATAAAACAAGCTCCCAGCTACGCCAAACAATAGTAATTAACTTCAGTTCACCTTTCGCCTTGGCTTCTGCCACCAGCTCATCTCCACTATAACGAAGTAACTGTTCGCGCGCCTCATCAGCAGGGCACGTATTTCTTTTTCCGAAGCACCGGCTTTTGCATATTTCACCTCAAGCAGATAGGTGAAAGGAGGAAGTACGGGAACCGACAGATAGGTTTGAAGAAGAAATCTGCAAAGCCTTTATTCAATTCGTATTCCGGATAAAGTTGATAATAACGATACATTCCTAAATAAGCAAGCAAGAAGCCTTTAATGTGCGCTTCACCTTCAATATATTCACGGATACGGCTTTGCTCACGAACAGCGTTGGCGATAAAATCGAACAAAGGTTTCCAGTCTCCTCTGAAAGCCATATTCTCAAATAAAGCACTCATCTTGTTCATGTCTATTTTAAAGATATCATGCTTGATGTAGCCTTGTATCAAAAAGTTAAAAAGCTGCTCTCTTACAACTAAATTCGGTACATGCAGGATGGGTCTTCCCACCATATCTACACCTTTGATGGAAAGAAGTCCGAAATAGAATAATAAAGACTTGAAATTACTGGGGTCCGTCATCTCCAATGCAGAAAAATGAGTAACAATGTCAGTAATAATCTCTCCTTGCTCGGCTATTTCCTTTATAACAGAAAAATTCTCTCCCAATCCATGATCTAATTTTATCAAGTATGCCAACTTGTTAAAGTCAGTGCGAATGTTAGGGTCTACAATTTCTTTAGGCTTTTTATGATGAAGTACAAAAGATTTCAGAAAATAAAGTGCCATGTCAGAATTAAACATACACTGTTCCAATGTATCTTCACTAAAGCAATAATTGTCATAATTGGGTTTCATCATGGCAACTATTTCATCTATAGATTCTTGAAGTACTCCCTGCTCTTTATAATATTCCAGCATCTCACGCAACTCATTCTCACTGAATCCAACCAAATCATTAAACCATGAATCATTTGTGATATTGGTTCCGATGTTAAATCCACTTGTGACATCATCCATCGTCACGGGACTCACTCCAGTAATAAACAACCGTTCAAGAGCAGCTCCGGTTCCGGTAGTAGCGGATTTTATCACGTTAAAGAAGCCACGAATAAAACCTTCGCCATGCGTTGCTTTTCTGTAAAACTCCGTACCGTAGGTTGAAAGAATGGTATTGGTGAAATTATCATATTCATCAATGAGCAAATAAATGCGGAGATTCCCTTTACGGCTGGCATAAGTATTAATTGCAGATAAAAAAGCTCCGGGATCTCCTTGTATACTCTCATCAAGAACATTCCAAATTTCTTTTCCAAACAAATGCTCGTATTTGTACACAAAGTCTTTTAACTTGCTACTACAATGCAGTTTAAACGAACGCTCTACCTCGTTGACATTAGAACTCACTTCTGAAAAATTAAATCGCATGATGAGAAACTGATTGTGGAGCTTCGTCGGATGCTGACCTATGTATAGCTGACCAAACAACTCGTCAAACTGTTCAGCATGATTTACGTCATAATAGGCCTCTAACATAGCCAAAGTCAGACTCTTCCCAAATCTACGGGGACGTATCAGAAACAGATAAGGCGGTTGCATCTTCTATTTTTCAATGAACATTGTCTTATCTACATAATAATAATTCTCTTTCTGAATTCGGCTAAAATCAGTTATTCCGTAAGGTATTTGTTTCATCATATTGCGATTCCTTTCAATTTATCTGTCTCTTATTTCTGCAGACTTTTTTCAATATTCTGCAAACGGCGTTCTAATGCTGCATACTTTTCATCCTTTTCTTTTAAAAGACGCTCGTAGAGTTCAGTGATTTTGTCGATAGGATTGAAGTTGTTAACTCGACTATCATTAATACTATCTTCGGTATCAGACTTAACTATACCCATGCTGATGTTTGCCCCACCTGCACTTTGTTCTGAATTATTCACCGTATTATTTTCAAACACCACCGTCTGTGCATCCTCCTCCAAAGTCTTGAGATAATCGAAAGGGACATTCAATGCACGTGCAAAGCGTTGCAACATCTCATCATCAATCACCTTCATCTTCTCATATTTAGAAACAGCAGGTTGTGAGAGATGTACTAATTCACTCAAACCCTCCTGGTTCATATTCTTTTCAATACGGGTACGACGTATATTGCGTCCGTGATGGACTCTCCCAATTGTCAATTCTTCTGTTTCCATTTTTATTTTCTTTCTTTTTAAAATCCAACAAATATACAAATGAAAAGTTTCGCTCGAAGCAAATATACGAAAAAAACGAATAGATGTGATAATATGGATAAAAGGAATATTACAACCTGACAAATAGAATAAAATGAATACTTCAAACAGCGCATAATGTGTTAAATTATCACGAACTTTACCGCACGAAAGGGCAACAAAACAAAAGAGCAAGTGAAGATGAAAAGAATATTGACAAGCAAAGAATACAGGTTCATAAAAGGGCTCAAAGAATTGATGACTAAATACAATGCAGTGATCTCTACAGATGCACAAGGAAAAATTGAGATTGTTGTGAATGAAGACGACGAATCATTTGATTTTGAAACAGAAAGCACGATCTATTTAGGAGAATGTTTTTCGGATGATGAGCTAAATGAATTACTGGAAAAGAACTTAGCACACATAATACGAATAAAAGAGGAGTATAAAACAAACTTGTAAACGGATTTATATAATTGAAAAATCATTAATCCAAATTTCTATATAAACACCCCACCAGATTTCTTTAGAACCAACGGCCTCTTCCTTTTAAAGGAAGGGGTCGTTCCTTTAAAAGGAGTGAAGCTTTGGTTTTAAAGTAAGAAAAACGACCTTATTAACTGGTATATTTGCCTGTATCATAAACTTTTTAAATAAAAAAGCTCTTTCAAAGAAATTTTTCTCATATCTTTGCGACGTGTTAAGTTAATAAATTGATTAAGGTCGATTTTTGACTGTTTCGAATCGGGAAGTATGGGGGTACTTTCCGATTCTTTTTTGGGGAGGATATAATAAGGTGTCTTTCATCTTTTTAAAGGTTTTAATAAACTGAATAAATCTAATATATACTAACTCTATATATAAAACAGTTCAACTCCGGAGGATACTAATAAAAAAGAAGGCTGTTTCAAAATTAAATTTGAAACAGCCTTCATTATATATAGAAGCTATCGCTTTCTTACTTCTTTTCCGGTCTTGGCAACAAAACCTTTCTTGAAAGTTTGAATTTGCCAGTTTTCGGATCGATATCAATCAGTTTTACCTCGATTTCATCACCTTCTTTGATTCCGGCTTCTTCTACTGTTTCCAGACGTTTCCAGTCAATTTCGGAGATGTGCAGCAAACCATCCTTGCCCGGCAAGAATTCGATAAATGCACCATAAGGCATAATAGAACGAACTTTACCTTTATAAACTTCGCCTACTTCAGGAACAGCAACGATTGCTTTAATCATGCGCATTGCATCATCAATACATTTCTTGTTTGTTCCGGAAACTTCGATGCGTCCCATACCATCAATTTCTTCGATAGTAATCACAGCACCAGTTTCTTCCTGCATACCTTGGATGATCTTTCCACCAGGGCCGATCACAGCACCGATGAATTCTTTAGGAATTGTCATCGTTTCGATACGTGGAGCATGTTCTTTCAGGTCGGCACGTGGTTCAGCAATTGTTTCAGTAATCTTATTAAGGATATGCATACGTCCTTCTTTAGCCTGGTTCAAAGCACGTTCCAGAATGTCATAAGACAGACCGTCTACCTTGATATCCATCTGTGTAGCAGTGATACCGTCTTTTGTTCCGGTCACCTTGAAGTCCATATCTCCCAAGTGGTCTTCGTCACCCAGGATATCAGACAATACAGCATATTTTTCTTCGCCCGGATTCTTAATCAATCCCATAGCGATACCCGATACCGGTTTCTTGATCTTCACACCTGCATCCATCAATGCCAATGTGCCGGCACATACGGTAGCCATAGAAGAAGAACCGTTAGATTCGAGGATATCTGAAACCACACGTACTACATACGGATAGTCAGCAGGAATCTGTCCTTTCAAAGCACGCCAAGCCAAGTGACCGTGACCGATTTCACGACGGCCTACACCACGTTGTGCTTTTGCTTCGCCTGTAGAGAAAGGAGGGAAGTTATAGTGTAACAAGAAACGTTCTTTTCCGTGTTCCAAAACATCGTCGATAATCTTCTCATCCAGTTTTGTACCCAGAGTAACAGAAGTCAATGACTGTGTTTCACCACGAGTAAAGATAGCAGATCCGTGAGGGCCAGGCAGAGGACCTACTTCACACCAGATCGGGCGGATTTCGGTAGTCTTACGACCATCCAGACGCTTACCTTCGTCAAGGATAGAACGGCGCATGGCCTCTTTTTCTACATCGTGGTAGTAACGATCGATCAATGCAGCCTTTTCGTCCAATTCTTCTTCAGAGAATTGAGCTTTGAATTCTTCGCGGATCGCTTCGAAAGCAGCAAAACGTTCGTGTTTGTTATTGTTTCCGGAAGCAGCAACTGCGTAAGCCTTGTCGTAACATGCTTCGCGAACAGCCTTGCGCAAGTCTTCGTCGTTTACTTCGTGGTTGTATTCACGTTTTACAGTTTTTCCAACCTCTTCAGTCAACTCCATCTGCGCTTTGCAATGAATCTTGATAGCTTCGTGAGCCACTTTCATTGCTTCCAGCAATTCAGCTTCAGATACTTCATGCATTTCACCTTCTACCATCATGATGTTCTCATAAGTAGCGGCTACCATCAAGTCCATGTCAGCTTTTTCCAGTTGTTCAAAAGTAGGATTGATTACGAACTGACCATCGATACGTGCTACACGTACTTCAGAGATCGGTCCGTTGAAAGGAATATCTGAAACGGCAAGTGCTGCAGAAGCGGCAAGTCCTGCCAATGCATCCGGCATATCCACACCATCAGCAGAAAAGAGGATGATGTTCACATATACCTCTGCGTGATAATTATCGGGGAATAAAGGACGGAGAGCACGGTCTACAAGACGGCAAGTCAGAATCTCATAATCAGAAGCTCTACCTTCTCGCTTGGTGAAACCACCAGGGAAACGGCCGAATGCCGCAAATTTTTCTTTTGTACTCTACCTGTAAAGGCATAAAATCTGTTCCGGGAACTGCATCTTTAGCGGCACAAACAGTAGCTAACAACATGGTGTTGCCCATGCGGAGCATTACAGAACCGTCTGCCTGTTTTGCCAACTTTCCCGTCTCGAGTGTGATGGTTCTTCCATCAGGTAACTCGATTGTCTTAACAATTGGGTTAATCATAAAAATTGTTTTATCTATACTTTTTCTTTCAAAATTCCTGCAAAGATATACATTTATCGTGGTAATCAGGTGGAAATGAGGTAAAAAGTTAGTGGTGAACTGATTTTTTTTTCAAAAATAGGATGAAGAACCCGGCAAAATGCTTTGACTAATCTCGAAAAGAAGTATATTTGCATCTCGTTAATAACACACACTATATGAAAAAGGTTACTTTTGCAGCGCTCGCCGCACTTACTATTACTGCTTGTAGTTCCGGCCCTAAATTCCAGGTGAACGGGGATGTATCAGGAGCCGACGGTAAAATGCTTTATCTCGAAGCTTCCGGTCTGGAAGGTATTGTTCCGCTCGATTCAGTGAAGCTGAAGGGGGAAGGTACATTCAGTTTCAAGCAGCCTCGTCCCGAATCACCCGAATTTTATCGTTTGCGGATTGACGACAAAATCATCAATTTTTCTGTAGATTCTATCGAAACGATTCAGATCAAAGCTCCGTATGTGGATTTCTCCACTACTTACACGGTGGAAGGTTCGGAAAACAGCAACAAGATAAAAGAGCTGACGCTGAAGCAGATCCGCCTTCAAAAAGAGGTGGACGACTTGCTGGCAGCTTTACGCAGTAACAGAATGGGGCATGATGTATTTGAAGACAGTCTGGCAACGTTGCTCAACAATTACAAGGAAGATGTCAAAGTGAACTATATTTTCGCTGCTCCCAACACGGCAGCCGCTTACTTTGCCCTGTTCCAAAAACTCAATAATTATCTGATATTCGATCCGTTGAACAATAAAGATGATGTGAAATGTTTCGCTGCTGTCGCTACGAGCCTCAACAATGCGTTCCCTCATGCCGTACGTTCCAAGAACCTTTATAATATTGTAATTAAGGGGATGAAGAACACGCGCCAGCCACAGGCGAAAGCATTGGAAATTCCTCAAGAGAAAATAGTGGAAACCGGCATTATCGACATCGCCCTGCGTGACGTGAAAGGAAATGTGCGCAAACTGACCGACCTGAAAGGAAAAGTCGTATTGCTCGATTTCTCTGTATTCCAGTCGCCTGCCGGTTCTCCTCACAACCTGATGCTTCGCGAACTATATAATGAATACGCAAAACAAGGACTGGAAATATATCAGGTATCTCTCGATGCGGACGAACACTACTGGAAAACTGCGGCAGACAACCTTCCCTGGGTTTGTGTACGCGATGGAAACGGAGTGTATTCTACCAACGTAGCTGTATATAATGTTCGTCAAGTTCCATCTATCTTTTTGATTAACCGTAACAACGAATTAAAGCTTCGCGGCGAAGATATCAAGGATTTGGAAGCAGCTGTCAAGTCATTGCTCTAAGTTGTTATAATTTAGCATATTTCATTTAAATATGTTACATAGCATCTTTTTTCACTTGACACGTATCACTTAAAAGTCTATCTTTGCAAAGAAATAATGATAAGAGGGTTCCAACATGGCTCATGTTGGAATTCTTTTTTGTTTATATGACCATTTAAAACAATTAAAGGAGGAAAACATCATGGCTTATATGTCAGAAGAAGGTTACAAGAAACTGATGGCGGAACTGAAGGAACTGGAAACAGTGGAACGCCCGAAGATCTCTGCGGCAATAGCCGAAGCCAGAGATAAAGGAGACTTGTCGGAAAATGCAGAATACGATGCCGCCAAAGAGGCGCAGGGTATGCTTGAAATGCGCATCAACAAATTGAAAGCTACCATTGCAGACGCAAAAATCATTGATGAATCTAAGCTGAAAACAGATTCTGTACAGATTTTAAATAAAGTGGAACTGAAGAATGTAAAGAACGGTATGAAGATGACTTATACCATCGTTTCCGAAAGTGAAGCTAACCTGAAGGAAGGAAAAATTTCCGTTAACACCCCGATTGCACAAGGTCTGCTTGGCAAGAAGGTGGGTGATGTAGCCGAAATCACTGTTCCACAAGGTAAAATTGCATTGGAAGTAGTAAACATATCAATTTAACGTAAAGGCAGGTCTCCTTGTGGGGCTTGCCTTCATTTATCAATAAAAGTTATGGCAACAATATTCAGTAGAATCATCGCAGGCGAAATCCCCTGCTACAAGGTGGCGGAAAACGAAAAGTTTTTTGCGTTTCTCGATATCAATCCGTTGGTAAAGGGACACACATTGGTGGTGCCCAAACAGGAAGTAGACTATATTTCGATTTGAGCGATGAGGACCTGGCTGCTATGCATGTATTTGCAAAGAAAGTGGCCCGTGCCATTGAAAAAGCTTTCCCCTGTAAAAAGGTGGGCGAAGCGGTTATCGGACTGGAAGTTCCTCATGCACATATTCATTTAATTCCTATTCAAAAGGAATCGGATATGTTGTTCTCGAATCCGAAACTGAAATTGTCGGATGAAGAATTCAAGTCCATAGCACAAGCAATCAACTCCTCTCTATAAAACATGATGATGAAATAAGCAAGAGCGTTCTGTGAAGGACGCTCTTTTTTTATTCCATGCCTTGAAACAAAGTGTTCCCCGGTGTGAAACGAAGTGTTCCTCACCGAGAAACAACCTGTTCCACACCGAGAAACTTTTATCGCTCCTTGCTTTCAGCAACTTCTACCAGGTAAACTCCAATACAGATAAAAATAATGGCAAACGTCTGCGTCCAGCTAAAACGGTCTTGTCCCAAAGCAAGGGAGGCAATAGTTGCCACAATCAGAATCAGATAACCATATATAGCAACCACCGTTGTCTTCAGATATTTCAAACCGACAGGCAACAACATATAACTGATAGTGGTCGGGAAAATCAATACGAACATCAGTATAAGGAAAGGTGTCCAATGGAACGGCATGGAAAATACCGGAGCATCAAATCCCGTAATGAACGTTACTATTATAGCAGATACGGCAGCACCGGAAAAGGTATAGCGCAACATGGTTATTGCTCCGATGGCAGTCAAGATACGCTGACTAAGAATCAGATAGACAGCATATACCACAGAGCTAAGAAGACAAAGCATATTTCCCGTGAAAGCATCGGACGCCAAATCATCACTTTGCTGGGTTAAAATACAAACCAATGCTCCTATCAGACCGATAGAAATTCCTATTATTTTTTTAGTGGTCGCCTTCTCCTTATAAAAGAATATCATCATGAGAAAAACCCAAATAGGCTGGAGGCTGGTAAAAATGGAACTGGAAACAGGAGTTGTTTTACTCAATCCCGCCAGGTAGAGAAACATAAAGCCATAAAGTCCCAAGGCCCCCAACAGGAAAAGGAGCCATTTATCTTTGGCGGATGATTTTTCCGGAGGCATAAACCACCCGATTACCCAAAAGGCTGCTGCCGCAAACGTGCAGCGAAGGGTTGCTCCTGTCAGCGGACTCATCCACAAAGGCAGAAGATACTTCAGGGCATTCATATTTAACCCGCTAAAAACTTTCGAGACGGCCATGCTAAGATTGGCTTCCAGTTTCTTATTCTTCATTTTTTATTTCAATTGGTCGTTAAACAAAAAGGTATGACGGCGCCTATATGCCCAGAAAAGAGTAACAACAGTAATCAGCAGATTAAAGATAAACGGAAACTCTTGCGATTGGGTATGGAATACCCACTGGAAAAAATCGACGATAAAGGGATAGAGCAAAATAGCCAGGTAGTTCATCATCATCACAAATGCCAAAGCTAATGTGGTCTTTTGCGGTAATGCGGTCTGCGTGGTCTTGTCATAAAGCATGGGCTGGATAATGCCATACCCTAAACCGACCAGAATACACCCGGGAATAATCAGCCACTCTATCGGAGCTATCCAAATTAATAATAGTCCCAATGCCATCGACAACAGGCTATATGCCTTCGTACGTTCTTTAAGCAAGCCTACAATTTTATCCAGACAGAAGCCCGGAGCCGTGATAGCCAGGAAGAAAAGCGAAATCATCAGTCCGGAATTACCGCTGGAAAGTGATGCTTTTCCATTAAGAAAGGCAGATTGAAGAATCACTACTATTACGATATATGTAATCACCCCATAGAAAAGCATCAATCTATCAGATGCTTGATGTGAATACCATATTTACTGCCTTCAATGTCTATGGCAGACTGTCGGGCAGCTTTGCTGTCGTCCGCTGAACTCGTCTCCGGCACAGTCACCGTCGCCGCATTCGCAGTTGCTACATTTGCCGCCGTAGTAGTAGCAGTATCAGACGAAGAAGATGCCGTTAAAGCGGCTTCTCCGGACCGGTCTTCTTTCAAATGTCCCACCAGCAGAATGGAAACCAACGGAAGAAGATAAACAAGAAAAGGCAGGTGCCAACTGACTTCTGCCAGATAGCCCGTCACGGCAGTTGCTATCACTAACGTAAAATTAGTTATGGCCGAACTCAACCCGAACTGTTTCACCCGATAAGTTCCCACAAAATATCTGGAAACCAATCCGGTAGACAAAGGGATAATAAGTCCGGACCCGATGCCGAGCAGAGCACTAACCACAATCAACTGCCACATTCGATTGGATATCAGATACAGAACACCGCTTGCGGCAAAAAGCCAGAGTCCGACTTTCAATACACGGACATAATCGACTTTCTCCGTCAGTTTACCACCCAGCAATATAAAAGGTATGATGAGCAATGATGGCAGTGATGTCAACATCTGTATGTCCAGATCCGTAGCTTTCGGAAATATCTTTGTAAGGTCACCCAATATAGGTGAAACAGCGAGTCCCGGCAATGAAGTCAATGCCGAAATAGACCAAATGGCAATTAAAGTGATAAGAGGAATTGTTCCTCGTCCCGTCTGTATCTTCATAATGCTTATTCGTTAAAAGTTTAGGTTTGAAGAAAACAATAGTCGCTTTATAAAGTTCATTTATTCACCACAGAGGAGGACGCAGAGGATACAGAGGGGAATCTTGTTCATGCCGGTACCGTTTTGAATAAAATAATGGAGTATTCTGGAAACGTTGTGGTAAATCTGAAAAAGATGATTGAGTTTTTAAGATTCCCCGTTATCTTTTTATTATAAGATATGGGTCAA
>ENA-OQJX01000873-OQJX01000873.1-human-gut-metagenome-genome-assembly--contig:-NODE-873-length-10662-cov-8.101851_pt1 | contig 10662 bp, 17 predicted proteins | sample MGYA00242615_ERZ504782 | MGnify/ENA primary metagenome ERZ504782 (study PRJEB26092, sample SAMD00036354) | human gut metagenome | host: Homo sapiens | study: EMG produced TPA metagenomics assembly of... | reverse complement strand
GCAGCGTACCGCCCATACAGGGTCTCGAAGGCACGCTCGTCCCCGGAGGCGACCCGCGCGAGCAGATCCCCGTCACGCGTCGCCGCCCCACCGGGCGAGGTCATGTCATCCTGCGTATGCGGCTCCTTCCACAGCACATCGTAAACAAACGTTCATTGATGTATGTAGCTAGAAACAAACCGACGGTTCACGACACGAGCAACGACACGCCCGGAAGGCATATCGGATTAAGTTGTGTAGAAGAACAGAAACTCACAGAAGAAATCGTTGCGCGCGTGCATTACCGAGTCCCAAGCCTGGCTAGTTCTTGGCAGGAATGCTGACATCCAGCTGCCAGTGGGCTTGTCCGGCGCGGGTTTGGAAGGTGCCGCCGCGTGTTTCGATGATGGTCCGGTAGCGGTCGAGGCCGCTGCCCAGGCCGAGTCCCATGTCGGCGGGTGTGGTGGTGTCGCTGGCGGAGATATGAATGGCGTCCGTGTCGAAGGTGACGCAGATGGCGCACCAATTCGCCCGGATCTGTGTGTTTGGCGATGTTCGCGTACAGTTCCGCCAGCAGGCCCGACAGCAGTCGCATGGTCTCCGGCGTGAGCGGCCGGTGTGGTTCGGCGAGCAGGTTGTCGCCGGTGAATCCCGGGGCTTCGAGTCTGGACTCCTCCTCGTCGATCAGCGATTGCAGACCGGCACGCTGCGAGGCGATGCCGGCTTCTGCGGGCACGGGCCGGCTGCCGCACTCAAATCGCCGTCGGCTGGTTCAAAGCAGGATGTAAACCCGCTATTTGCCCAACAGTTCGTCATGGCTGCCGGTTCGCATGAACATGGCGGTACCATCATCGCGAATCCATAGAAGCAGCCAGTCGCCGGCATTGCCGATGTGGCATTCCAGTACGCCGTTTAAATCACCGGTAAGTGTGTGGGCGCGATGCCTACGCCTCAATACTTCCTTGGAGTCCGCCGTGTCCTCAAGAACCAGACGAATGACTTCTTTCAGCGGGCGTAAATCAGTGTGCTTGCGTTTGAGTTTCTTGATATCTCGCTGGAATGCCGCTGTGTAATCCGGTTTGAGCATTGATCAGATTCCCAACGAATCGAACATCTCATCGGCACTGTTGAAACGAGGTTTGCCGTCGGCGAGCCTGTTTTTCGCCTCGTCAAGGGCCTTCATGGTTTCAGGCGGCACGGTCGTATAGGAAAGGTTTAGAGGAATGCGCCTCTCCCGGACAATCTGCTTGTAGAAGGCGCGGGTGACCGAAGACAAGTCCAGACCGAGATCCTCGGCTATGTTTGCGGCTTTCTGCTTGGTGTCCGCATCCACGCGGACTGTGACGGATGCCATGCTCACATTAACCTCCAACATCATTACGTAAGACAATAGTATGTATTTGTATGCTAATAGTCAACATTCTGCGGTTGCGGCATCTCGACCATGGTACACATCCCGCAGGCGGATTGTTTACCGGATGCAATCGATGATCGGAATGCCGACCATCCAGCTGTCGGCGGGCTTGTCCAGAATGGCTTCTGGTTCATCGCAACGCCAGCGCGGGTTGCAGCCGTATGGCTTTGATGGCCGGGGCAAGAGAGCCGACAAGTGAGGTGACGATGGACGCACAGGCCGCAATCATCGCCGCCGTATATGGGTATGCGGGCGGTTCCAGCGGCGAGTCGGCGGGCATCATCCACGGAATTGCCCAGACCAGCACCGCGGAGATGAGCACCGCGGCGAAGGCGATGATGAGGCCGAGCAGCACGGACGAGCCGATGACCTGTATGGCTATGCTGGCTCTGGTCGCGCCCAGTGCGCGGCGGATGAGCAGCTCGTGCGAGCGTTGCTCGATGCTGGCCAATCCGATGTTGATCATGCCGACGGCGGATACCGACAACAGTAATATCGCGGTGACGGTGACGCCGAGTTGGAGAAAACCGATGACCTGCTCGTAATCATCGGCGTTGTCGGAACGGTTCCATGACGATATGCTGCCGGTCCCGACGTCGGACAACAGATCGTCCAACACGGTTTTGGCGTGTTGATCGTCCACGCCTTCATTGGGATGGACGAGGATGGTCAGCCCATCCGGTTCCCAGGCTTGCGGCCAGTAGCGTTGCAGTGTGGTCGCGTTGACGTAGATGGTGGGTGTGTCCGTCCCGTCGGCGATGACACCGTTCACCCGTGCCGGCACCTGTTGCGGATTTCCTGTCCGGGCGAGTGCCACGGTGCCATCATGCACGTATTGGCGGGCGCTTTCGTTGACTGCGGTTTCCAGCGTGGCGGGTTCGTCCGCTCCGGTCAGCCATGTGCCCTCGATGATGGGGGCGGGCATGATTCTTGTCCGTTCGGCGTCGGTGATGATGATGGTGACGCGGCGTATCTCCGTGTTGCCGTCACCGGACGACGCCCATATGGCGAGGTCGTTGAGGTGATATTGCGCCGATGCGATTCCCGGACGGAAATGTGCGAGGCGTTCCTGCAAAGCCGTGACGACTTGTATGTTCACCGATGATGGCACGTCGACGATGGCGCTATAGGTGGGTGACTTGCCTCCCAGTCGCGCGTTGACCGCTTCTAGATAGTCGCGTCCGAGCGTGCCGACGAGAACGCCGGCGATGAGGCGATGATGCCGATGAACATCGACAGGGCGGTGAGGCTGGTACGCAACGGGTTGATGCGCAGATCCTTGGCGATCATGCGGATCACGACAGTCGCCCCCTGTCGATCGTCAGTCGGCGTTCGCATCGGGCGGCGAGCTGCGGGTCGTGCGTGACGAGGATGAGTGTGACCCCGAGTTCACGAACATGTCGGAACAGTATGCCGGCGACCATGTCGCCGGTTTCGGTGTCGAGCGCGCCGGTTGGCTCGTCGCAGATCAGCAGATCGGGATCGCCCACCAGCGCTCGGGCGATGGCCACGCGCTGCTGTTCGCCTCCCGACAGGCGCGACGGCATGCTGCACACCGTCCGGCTCCCGAGCCGACGGTGTGCAGCATGCGCGAGGCTCGTCTTCTGATGACCCGCAGGGGGATGCCTCCCCGGTATTGCAATGGGAGTGCCACGTTCTCCCATGCGCTCAGATGCGGTATGAGGGAGTAGTTCTGGAACACGAAGCCGACATGCCGGCAGCGGAAGCGCGCCCGGTCGGCGTCGTTCCACGCGGCGCAGTCCCGCCCGTCATAGGAGAGCGTTCCGTCATAGTCGTTGTTGAGCAGCCCGACGATGGAGGCGAGACTGGTTTTGCCGGATCCTGATTTCCCGATGATGGCGGTGGACGTTCCCCTCTCGAACGATGCGCTGACATCGTCCACCGTCGTCAGGCGTTCGCCGTCGGGCAGCCGGACTTCGGCGCTCAGATGTTCCAACCGGATGAGTGTGCTCATGATTGCGCTCCCGGTGTGAGATTCGGAGCTGTCGCGGACACCATGTCACCTTCCTCGAGACCGTCGAGGATGATGATCGACGTGCCGTCCGATGCCCCCAACTTCACGTTCACGGTGGCGAACGAATCTCCGTCACGCCTGCTGACCTGGCCGGAGGCGAGCCTGCCGGCGACTGCGGTGACAGGCAGGATCAAGGCGTCCTCGACCGCCGTCGCGGTCAGTACCACGGTGGCGTTCTGCCCGGGACGCGCCTGCACGTCCTTTGGGAACAGGCATTGCAGTGTGCGAGTCGATTCCGTCCCATGCGCAGTCGTCGCCGATCCGGCCGTATCTTCCGCTGATGAGGGCGGAGTGGCGACGCCGTCATTCACTACCGCGGCACAGTCCGTGGGCCCCTGCGCGTCGGTGATCTGGAATCGGCCCGTCAACGGCTGGTCCGGGTCTATGGTCGCCAGCAGCGCGGTCGAGTCCACGCTGGCGCTCATGCCGCCATACCGTATCGAGAACAGCGGATAGTCCGCGGCCATGTCGTTGTCCTGCGCGACCGTTTCGATCACGCCGTCGACCGGAGCCGTGACCTGCTGATCGCCGACGGTACCCAACACGTCGCCCGCATGCACGTATGCTCCTTGATCAGTCGTGGAGTGGAACCAGCCTTTCGCCGGAGTCGTAAGCGAGAACACAGGAGCCACCTGCACGCCGGTGGAGGAAGAGGACAACGGCGTGATGCCGCCCCTACGCACCTCGACCGTGGATGCTGGCCGCTTCGCCGTGGAGGAGGCGTCGGACGATGGCGTCCGCGACGGCGAGCAAGCCGTCATCATCGCGCACATCGTCGTGGCCGTCACGCACGCCAACAGGCATTTGAACGGTGCGATCGCATTCATTTCGTCAGTCCGTTCTCATGCCGGTACCATGTGCAGTCCGTGGTGTAGAAGTCCCGCATGGTCGAATAGTCGCCGAGTTCGGATTTGCCGATCACATCGTTCTCGTATATGCCATCCTTGTCCTCGTAGTAGTTCTTGAACCAGTCGGTATCCAGCAGCTTGCGCAGCTGCTGGAGGGCGCCTCGGGCTGCTTCCGCGTTGGTCTGGCTGTTGTCGAGAATGTCGCGTTCCACCGAGCACTGCCAGTAGACATACGCCTGTCCTTCCCCACTTCCCTTGGCATACAGCGAGGACGCGGCCTGCGCTGTATATTCGCTGGAAACGCATCGCCGTTCATCAGTTCAAAGGGGAAATCCTCGACGGTCGCCTTGTATTCCTCGTTCGCCTGCTGCCAGGTCAGCATGCCGCCACTTCCCGAGGTGCCGCCGTTCGGAGTCGTCCCGCAACCGGACAGCAGCATCACTGCGGTCAGAATGGTGGCCCTGCGTCGTGTTCCCGATTTCATCATCATGCTCCTTCGGACGATTGCACAACTGTCGCCAACCATTAGCCCACAGACGGCGATCCGGGAGCAAAAGACTGTCATGCGCGCGCATGACAACGATACGTCGAGGAGCATGGGATGCGCATACGATGGGTGGCATGACAGACCTATCGGACTCGCATACCATCTCCATCGGGGTGCTGGACAACGATTCGCTCGCCCTCAACGCCATAGCCGTGATGACGAGCCGTCTCTCCCCGCGGTTCCACATCATCTGGAGCACCACGTCCCCGGCGATGGCATTGCAGCGCTGCATGACCCACGGCGCGCGACCCGACGTGTTGGTCGTCGACATGGCCTTGGGAGGCATCACCGGCGCGGACATATGCGCCAGAATCCGTCGGCGCACTCCGACGATCGGCTTGGTGTGCGTCACCTCCTATGACCTTGATCCATATCGGCAAGACGCGGTCGAGGCGGGCGCACAATGCCTGATAGCCAAAGATGACATCGTCAAAGAGCTCCCGCAGGCCATACGATGCGCGGCACAGGGCGAGCCCGTCCCCGGCACCGGATTCCCCACCGCACGGGAAGCCAATCGCAAACTCAACGAAGGACACGCGACCGAGGGCCGGCTGCCGGAAAACGACAAGCCATCGCTGTCCTCCAGGGAACGGGACGTACTGCGCCTCTACGCGCATGGATCATCCACCGACGAGATAGCCGCGCTCCTGAATGTCAGCAAGGGCAGCGTCTTCACCTACGTCAACAGGGCATGCCGCAAGCTCCATGCCGCCGACCGCAAGGAGGCCCTCGCCATATGCGCCCGATACGATCTGCTCTGAACCGTATACACCACCCAGCCATACTGGCCGCGGGGCTGGTCCTCGCAGTGGCGATCCCCGTAGAGATGGGCGTGTACTCATCCCAGAACCTGCTGTCATGGTCGACCATACGCATATCGCTGCTCGTCGCCGTCCTGTGCGCCATGCTCGGAGCGGCACCGGTATGGGCCGCCTGTCTGCTGTTCGCGGTCTCAGGATACGCGTTGCTGTGGCTGTTCTCGCCGTTGACGACCATCATGATCGCCGCACTGACCTCCATAGCGGTCCTCTCGTTCGTCAAACCCCGCCTTGGAGCCGCTTCCGCACTGGCGGCCCTCGCCGCCCTCGCCGCGAACAACATGCAGAACAACCTCACCTCGTCGAACATCGTAGGCATGATCATCATGTGCCTATGCCCATTGTCGCTGGGGTTCAGTCTCAACCTGCTGTTCGCCCAACGGCAGGCGACCGCGACACTCAGGCAACGACTCGACCGCGAACACACGGCGCGTCACCTGCACGACACCATCAGCAACGACCTCGCCTACATGATCCTGCGCATCGACCAGGCAAGCCGCAGTGATTGCCCCGCCGATCGGGAGCAATATCAGCGCCAACTCACCGATCTGCGCGCCATCGCCGAAACGGCGCTCGACCACACCCACCAGGTGATACGACAACTTGAACGCACCGACAAACCAGACGATCGCAGCCGCATCGTCAAAACAAATAACGACGACAAAACCGACAGGAAAATCGAACAGCAGCGTGAACGGCTTGACGGCATCATTCAATCGCAACGACGTCGCCTTGGCGGCCTCGGATTCCAAGGTGACGACATCCTCGGGACGTTCGACCATCCACTGGCGGACGACATCCTCGACCTTCTCGAAGGACTGCTCAACGAACTGTACGCGAACATCGCCAAGCACGCCGCCCCGCACGAATGGTACGCCGTCACGATCTCCTTCGACCGGCGGCACGTCATCATTTCGGCAAGCGACGTACTAAAGGACGAAGCGGTACGGCTCGGACTCGGCAGCGGCCTCAAGAGATACCGAACCGTTATCGAATCCATGTCCGGGACGTTCGACATCACCGATGATTCCGACAACTGGAACGCGAACATCACCATTCCATTGTCTGTAACACGCCGGTAAAGGGAATGACGGCCTCCAGCTGCCAGTGGGCTTGTTCGGTGTCCGGCTGGCTTGCGCTGGTGTGTGTTCTTCGAGCGAGTCGATGACCTCGTGCGTGTGGCCCATGGCCCGGCTGGCGGCGTCGCGCAATTCGTCGAGCTGTTGCTGGTATTCGTGTTCGTCGGCGGGCATGCCGTCGGTCCCGGCGTGACCATCGGGACATCCAGCATGAGGATTACGCCCGTGACAAGCGCCGGCCACAGGAACCGGTCCGGGCGGAACATGCCGCCGACCAGGCCGGCAAGCACAGCCAGAGCCAACATGATATCGCGCACGGTCGCGGTGCCGGGGACCCGTGCCGCCATCGAGAACACGTACTCCGCGAGCACCGCCACGGACAATACGGCGCAGGACGCCGCGATCACCGGATGCCCGGCATGCCGCAGGCCAAGCCGGTCGGAAAGCCGGGGCAGAGCAGATCGTATCTGGCGCATGCGTCCAGCACCTCCTTGCGGCTGGCGACTCCCAGCTTGTCGGCCACGCGGTGCACGTACGTGAACACGCTGCCCGTCCCGCCGCTCCTGCGACGGATGCGCCGGCACACGTCAGCGCCCGTGTTTTTTCCCCCCAACGCCATATCCAGCACCAGCGCATCCGGCTGGTATGCGGGTTATGGCAATGCTCGATCGCCACCGCGGGCGAACCCGTGCCCCCGCATGACATAAAAGTCCTTGGAAACGGCCGAGATCATCGCGCACATCGCATCCAGGGCGAACGGATCATTGTCCAATACGGGCGATACGGATCGACCGCACCGCAGCCCCGGTCATGTTATCATGTCCCATGCCGCTCATCGTGGCCACGGTCGCAGCCGGACGAAACCTGCTGTCATGCGATTACTTGACACGATGTTGCGCTTTTGGCCATGCGCAGGTTGAATGGGATTGCGCCACGAAAGGATATGCCATGAACGATCTGCTGATTATCGACATGCTGCCCACGTACGGGCTGCTGTTCTACCTGCTGATCTCGGTATTCGTCTTCGTGGGATGCCGTGGTCTGCGCCGGAGGACCTCGGATCGTGGCCTGCTGCGTTTTGCCGTAGGCGCGTTCTTGGTTGTTCCCGCGCTCGGCGCCGTGTTCGCTGCGCTGGTGTATATCATGGCAGCGCCTTTGGCGCAGCCGGATATGGTCGACTTCTACCGCACGTACCGGCCAGGAGCTCTGATCTTCCTGCTGGGATTGTTCATCATACAATTTGTCTTCGGCGTCGCTGCCGTGTATCGGGGAAAGTAACCTGGTATATCCTGCGATAAACGCATTGGCAGACACTTGCTGCCTATCTGTAAACACACCCTCGATAAGGCTTGCGGCCGTTGGCCGAGCACAGTAGTAGTGTGGTCTGCTGTGTCAACAGGAGGAGTGTGACCAATGCGGCTGATTGAGACATGGCTGGCGGACCAGGAACGCGCGTTTGACTTGTTCGCGAAATTCCCGGCGGAGGAGACGGGATTCGAGAACCCAGCGGCCGGCATGAATCGTGAACGGTTCGCCGCATATGTGCGAGGGTTGCGTGATGAGTCGCTTGGCGTCGGCCTGCCGGACGGCTGGGTGCCAGCCACCAAATACATTCTCGTCAACGATGAGGGCGACTATGTGGGCATCTTCAACCTGCGTCACCGGCTCACCGACTTCCTGCGCAACGGTCCGGGCCACATCGGCTACGGTGTCGCCCGCGAATACCGCGGCCACGGCTACGCGACCGCCGGGCTCAAGCTCACGCTTGCCAAGGCCCGCGAGCTCGGCATCAAGGAGGCTTACCTGAGTGTCCACAAAACCAATCCGGCAAGTCTTGCGGTGCAGCAGCATTGCGGCGCACGTATCGACCATGAGGACAAGACGGAATACTACACACGCATCGCCACCTGCACGGAGAGCGATGGCCTCTATGCGCGAGGCGATTGACGGCGCCTCTCGCGTATAAATGGCCGATTATCAATCGGTTTTAATCGATTTCGCCTCGGTCGATAAAGTCGCCGTCGAGGAACCAATAATCGTGCGGATTTCCGCGTAGCGCCGTGAACGGCGTCAGTTCCATGCCCTGCGCCGCGGCTTTGCTCAGCAGATAGGCGCGGATAATCCACGGATACTCCAGCACGCCCGACTTGAGGGTGATGATTTGCTCCACTCTGCTGCCGCTGACGCAAAATCCTTGCCGATCCGTTCGGCGGGCAAACCCAGCCGGCTCATGGTCTCCTGAAATTCACGGATAGTCGCCGCGCGCTGCTCACTGTTCAAAGACATGGCTTCATAAATGTTGCATTGGCGCCGTAATCATCCATAGTTAAGGCACCACGCAACATACGATTCGCTTACCCACGCAGCCATCCGACGATGGTTGGGATAGATTGTTCGGCGAAGCGGTCTATGGCGTCGGCGGTGACGTAGGCGTGGGCGGTGAGGCGCAGGTACAGTTCGCCGTCGAACTGGGTGACCGCGACTTCGGCGTGCAGTTCGTTGAGGATTCGGTCACGGAATACCGGGCATAGGCGTCCAGTTCCTGCGGCGTGCGGTTTCCGTGGGGCAGCTTCACCAGGCGCATGGCGGGGGAGGGAATGCGCACTGGCGACGCAGTCCTCGCCGCCGACCTCGCTGGCCGCCTCGGATACCCGAGCTCCGCGTAATCGGCAAGATCGGACATGTACCGGCGCACGACATCCCCAGCCCCACAGTCGCTCGATCTCGCGCAAGGACTCGGGCGCGGCGATCGGACCGCATAAATCCTGGGTGCTTGCTCGTCGAATCCGGACGTCCGGGAACGGGTCCGGCGAAACCCACGAGTCGATCAGCGGCCACAAATCCTGACCATCCTGACCGCCTTCGGGCGGAACCACCAGCAATGCCGTGCCACGCGGCGCACACGGGAACTTATGAAAATTGCCGACCCACCAATCGGACTGCAGTCCGCCGACCGGATCGGCCAGTTGGGCGGGAGCGTGCGCGCCATCAACCAAAATGCGGATGCCGCGGCGATGGGCTTCGGCGGCGATGCGCTGGGCCGGAAACAGCATAGCGGTGGCGGAAGTAATCTGGTCCAACACGATGAACGACGTACGCTCGCTCATCTGCGCGGTCACGGCGCCGACCACGCCATTCTCGTCGGCGTCAATGGTAACTGGTGCATCTCCCTCATCCATGCGAATGATACGAATCGCCTTTCATCCCAATGATTTCGCTCTCGTGGCCGATACCCGCATGCCGTCATGTTCCGTACCTTGGAATCAGAAGTCGAGAGTCATGGTCCGAAACCGGACGGAGCGGGCCGAAGCAGGGAACATTGAAGATGGGATTTCTTAAGAACTTTTCCGAACCGTTTGCGTTCGCGATGGCGCTGTGGCCGTTTGTGTCCATGCTGCTGACCGTGCCGGTGCTGGCGCTGCTGTATCACCGCGACAATCGCATCCGACTGTCGTCGGCCATAGTGGCGTATGGCACGGTGCTGTACCTGCTCGGCCTGCTGTGCTTCACACTGTATCCGATGCCGGCCGATGCGGCGGCCTATTGCGCCGCGCACCATCTGACGCCACAGCTCAACCCACTGCAGTTCATCGGCGACATCCGTACCGATGGTCTCACCGCCGTACTGCAAATCGCGTTTAATATCGTGTTCTTCCTGCCGTTGGGCTTCATCATGGGCCGCATATGGCGCTGGCCGCTGCTGGTTACCGCAGTACTGTCGTTCGCCACGTCGCTGTCTCTGGAGACGATGCAGCTGACCGGCCTCATGGGCGTGTTCCCGTGCGCCTACCGTCTGTTCGACGTGGACGATCTCCTGTGGAACACGACCGGCGCGCTGATCGGATTCGCGCTGGCCATGCTTTCGCTGCGCCTGATTCCGGCGCGGTCGCCGATACGACGCCGACCACCACCACCCGGCTTCATGAGGCGGCCTGATCACGT
>ENA-OQJX01000872-OQJX01000872.1-human-gut-metagenome-genome-assembly--contig:-NODE-872-length-10690-cov-1.390230_pt1 | contig 10690 bp, 22 predicted proteins | sample MGYA00242615_ERZ504782 | MGnify/ENA primary metagenome ERZ504782 (study PRJEB26092, sample SAMD00036354) | human gut metagenome | host: Homo sapiens | study: EMG produced TPA metagenomics assembly of... | reverse complement strand
CCGCACTGTTGCCGAGGCCTGGCAAATTCCAGACCAGCTGGCAGATTATCCGGCCTCCACCCTCCACGAAACCATTGCCCGCTTCCACGACACGCCCAACCGGCTATTGCAAACTTTGAAAAAGCCCTTGCCGCCGATGCGCTGGGCCGTGCCAAGGACATTGCACCGGAGGTCGCCTTCATCCATGCGCGGGAAAAGGATTGCCACGCCCTGCTGGATCTGCTGGCAGCCGGTGAGATCCCGCTGCGTGTTACCCACAACGATACCAAGATCAACAACGTCCTGATCGATGCTGCCACCGGAAAGGGCATCTGTGTCATTGACCTTGACACCGTGATGCCGGGTCTGTCGGCCTACGATTTCGGCGACTCCATCCGCACCGGTGCCAACGACTGCGCCGAGGACGAGCCCGACCAGAGCAAGGTCACTTTGACCTGCACCTGTACGAGGTGTTCGCCAAGGGGTATCTCTCCACCGCCGGGGCTTCCATGAGCCCTGCGGAGAAAAAGAGCCTTGCCTGGGGTGCCAAGCTGATGACGCTGGAGTGCGGCATCCGCTTTCTGACCGACTATCTGGAGGGCGATCACTATTTCCACACCGCCCGCCCCGGCCACAACCTTGACCGCGCCCCGCACCCAGTTCACGCTGGTGCGGCAGATGGAAGAGGTGTTCGATCAGATGCTGGAGATCGTCAGCTGAACCGGCACCTTCTGACCTGCCGAAGCACCAATGACTCGGGGCTGCACTGAACCGCCTGCAAAACATCTGAAAACGATGCAGGCAAGGCAGTGCAGCCCCCATTTTTTGCGGCTGAGAAAAAGAAAAGCACCATACTTCCTACGAAGTACAGTGCTTTTTTGGTGGAGCTATCAGGAGTCAAAACGAACATTTTAGCATCCGGTGACAGCCCGCCATCCGGCGGGTCTTCTCCGGTCTCCAAGGGAATCTCGACGCTGTTCTGGTCTCCCATGCAGGAGAACACCAGCTTCATGCGGTTATCATCGTAGACATAGACGGCCACGAGGAAGTTTTTGAACAGCTCCATCTGAAAATCCCGGTCGTGGATGTCACCCTGCTGCAGCAGTTCCAGATAGGAGATGATTTGCTCCCGGTCGATTTTCACGACATCCTCTTTGGCCACATTCAGCTGGACGCTCAGCCGGGATTGCTCAGTCTCAAGCTCGACCATCCGGGTGCGGGTGGCCTCTGTGATAATCCCCATCTCGATGGCTTTCAGCATATTCGAGGTGGCTTTTTTATTTTCCTCCAACTGCTGCTCCAGCGCCTCGATCTGGAGGTCATTGTCGTGCTTTTCCCAGTATTCGACCGTCCGATCTGCTATCCACGCAATGACATCATCGGTCAAGCAGTACATCTTGATGGCCTGAGCCACAGCCGGTTCAATGACATCCCGGCGGATGTTCTTCTTGTCACAGGCGTGCTCGGTGCGCCGCTTCTGGCAGGTGTAGTAGTAATGCAGCTCGCCGTTTCTACTGGTGCCAGATACGCCCGTCATGTAGCTGCCACAATGCCCGCAGCGCAGCTTCCCGGTCAGCAGATAATCTTCTGCCCCGACACGGTGCCGGGTTCCGACTGGATTCTTTTTCATCCTCATGGCCTCCTGTACCCTGTACCACAAATCATCGCTCACTATGCGTGGAATGCCATCGGCACCCGGACATCCCCGTATATGTAGATGCCCCGGTACCGCTCGTTCTGGCAAATACTCTGGAAGCTGCCTTTGTTCCAGTTGGCTCCCTTGCTGGTCTTGATGCCTGGGCATTGAGATCTCGCGCAATGTCCACGAACAGGTCACCAGCAGCCACACGGGTGAATATTTCCCGGACAACGGCCGCATTCGCTTCATCCAGCACCACACGGCCATCCTCACCCCGCTTGTAGCCCAAGGGCTGCCGACCGTTCGCCATGCACTTGCTGGCGTTATCATACAGCCCCCGGGTGATGTCCTCCGCCATGTTCTCGCTGTAGAATTGATTCACATTCATCATGTTCCTCAATGCGAAACGCCCGGCGGCGGTATCGTCAAAATCCTCCTCGGCGTAGAACACCTTCACGCCGCAGTCTTCCAGTTTGGCCTCGTTGACCATTGCCTGAAGCATATTGCGGCCAATGCGGTTTGACTTCCATGCCACAACCGCCTGAAATTTGCCTTTTTCAGCATCCCGCATCATTCGCTGGAAGTTGGGCCGCTTATCGGTCTTGCCGCTGATGGCCCTGTCCTCATAAGTTCCAACGACGTGCAGCCCCAGCTCGGCAGCGTGCTTCATGCACTCTCTGACCTGCTGCTCAATGCTGACCTCTCGCTGGTTGTGGGAGGAATAGCGGGCATAAATGACGGCAATTCTGACCCGCAGCAATATTCTTTTTTCGGGCCATCAACCATCACCTCACGATTATCTTCTTCAAAATTCGCAATATTTTTCCGATTTTCGGTATAATTCTACGAATCCCTGAAAAGCGGGTGCGTATTTGATATAATTCAGTTGCTGCCGACAGTAAATTTGAGAAAGGAGCCATGCCGTATGACTACGAGCGAATGGTCGGATATCTTTGCCAAAATCAAAAAACTGTCGGATGCTGATAAGGAGCGATTGCTTATTTTTCTGCACGCCCTGAAAGGTAACGAAGATAGCTCAACGCCTCCTGCTGCCGATCTGCCGGTAAATCAAGAAGCAGCTCAATAATTTCAGCCGTTTGGCCGTCCTCCTGCTGGAGGGCGGCTTTATCATTTCCTTGGGAGTATGGCCCAGCAGAGAATCCAGCGACTCGCCCAGCTCATCCGCAATGGCGCAGGCCGCCACCAACGAAATAGAGTCGCTGCCGCTCAGTTCTTCTTCGATTTCCTGAACGCTGATACCCGCAGCCTCTAAGTCGGCCGGATCTGCATTATTCAAAATCTGCATCACGCTGTCGCGGAATTTCGAAGCCCACTCATTCCGGCTGGCTTCTTCATCCCATCCCATGATGTAAGACGGGGTCGTATCAAGTGCATCAGCAATAGCCTTGATTTTAGACTGCGTGAGGACACGGAAGCCAAGCTCAATCTTATTGATAGATGATTTCGACTTATAGCCGATTTTCTTTGCCAACTCTTCTTGGGACATTCCCAATTCTTCACGTCGAATTTTCACTCTTTGTCCGATGGTCATGGTTTTGTATCCCCCTAAATTCTTCTGATGCAATTATAATACGGCGTAGGCATGAGTCAACATTTTTTCAGATTTTTCAAAAAAATAGTTGACATTTGGTCTACGGGGTGGTAATATACGCCCAGTAGACAACCAGTCTACGCCGAACGGAAAGCGAGGTGAATTTACTGTGACCAATACTACTTTGCTTAAAGCAAAGATTGATGCCTCCGGCTACAAGATGAAGTATATTGCAGATCGCATTGGCCTTTCATACCAGGGATTTTTGAATAAAATCCGGAATAAAACTGATTTTACTGCACCTGAAATCAAAGGTCTGTGCGAGTTGCTCCACATCGAAACGGAGGAAATGGAGCGGATTTTTTTTGCTCCGTGAGTAGACTGTTTGCCTACTTAAAAACAGGAGGACCACATGGACACCACAATTCACATCAACGTGGCCGATATTCCCCCGGAAGTCGGTGAGAGCTTTGGCCGCGTGACGCTGGCGGGATTCAAAAAATTCATCGCCCAGCCCGGGAACCGTGAGAAGCTGGAAGCCCAAACGGCTGCCCGCAAGGCTCGCAAAGAAAGGGAGTGTAAGGAATGACCCGGGATTCTGGATGATCGTGTACGGCATCACCGCCGAACAGGCAGCAGCTCGTGCCCCGGCGGCGCAGTTTGCTGTGACCTCTGTTATCGCAGCCCTGTTTGTCTGGCTGGACAGCATGGGGATGTTCGATGATGTAGGCCGCTGGATGGGGCGCAAGCTCCGGGAGGTGCTGGATGCTGTATCCGACTGACGAAGAAGCTGGCTACCCTGAGCCTCCTGTGTGCCCCCTCTGCCACCAGAGGTGCGATACCATCTACCGCACCGATGATGGCACAATCGTTGGCTGCGACCGCTGCTTAGAGGCCGCAGACGCATGGGAAGTCCGTGAGTGCTTCCCGGAAAAGGAGTGATTTTATGAAAGGATTTGTAATTAGCACCGAGAATAAGATGCAGTTCAAGGATTTCAATGAGCCGTTGCTGCTCAGCATCGGCACGGAGATTTGCGGCTACAGCGAGACTGTCCATCCAAGTAATCTGCCGGAGGGGTTCTGCATGGTAGTCAATGATGAAGGGCTTTTGAGGGGGCTCCCGCTCAATCGCTTTGCCAGCCTCCTCTACGGCACACCGGAGCACGGCCAGCCCATCGTTGGCAACGCGGTGATTCTTCGGGAGGGATTCGTGAATGGTGAGCGTGACTTCGTGGACATGACGGATGAGGACCAGATGACGTTAATTATGCTGATGACCTCTTTCGGCAATGTTGCGCTCAAGCTGGAAAGCGAGGCTGAGTGATGGATCTGGAAAAATTCTACTTCACATACGGCCCAGATGATGTTCAGCCGTACTGTGGAGGATGGACGGTGGTCTGGCGCCCAACTACCAGATGGCGTGTCAGGCGTTCCGGGCAGTCCACCCTGACCGCATCCCCAATGTTCTCAACTGTGCCGGCGTGTACAGCGCAAGGAGTTCGAGAAAACCAAGATGTTCGGCTCGGAGGGAAACTTCGGCCGCCGCTGCCGGGAAACCATCACGCTGAACATCGCTGTCAGCAAGACCGAGGAGGTTGAATTTTTGAAGTAAAGAGGTAAAAGCTGACCGCCGCCAGAAAGAAGCTCTCTCTGCACAGGATGGGATTTCCGTCTGTATCTCTGCGTCCGGGATGCTCCCGACTTCATGGAGCTGGTCAACCGCACCACCGGCAAGTACGTCATGTTCCGCAAGTAAACCCACAAACTGAAAAGGAGTAAACATTATGATTCGCAACCCTAATGACATTCAGGATGGCGCAAAGAAAATCCGTATGCTGATCGCTGGCTACCCCGGCATCGGCAAGTCTACGCTGGCTCTGTCCGCTCCCCGCCCGCTGCACATTGACTGCGACTTCGGCATTGACCGTATCGAGCCCCGGTACCGTATGCCGTACATTCAGCCCCGCAGCTATGACGAGATTCTGAACGACCTGAAGCCGGAGAACCTCAACGACTTTGAGACGCTGGTGTTTGATACCGCCGGTAAGCTGATTTCCCTGATGGGTCTGTGGGCTATCAAGCAGAATCCCAAGTACGGCCAGCGTGATGGCAGCCTGTCCCTCAAAGGTTACGGCTTCGTAGGTCGTGAGTTCGTCCGGCTGATGGACTACTGCTTCTATGAGCTGAAGAAGAACATCGTGGTCGTGTTCCACGCCACCGAAGAAAAGGATGGCGACAACACCCGCCTCCGCATCAAGGTCGAGGGCCAGACCAAGAACAACGTCTGGGAGCCTATGGATCTGGGCGGCTTCGTGGAGATGTACGGCAACGACCGCACCATTGGCTTCTCCAACTGCGAGAAGTATTTCGCCAAAGGCACCCGTGGCATCCACGGCATCTACAAGATTCCGGCCCTCACTCCCGGCAGCCAGAACGACTTCCTGACCAAGCTGTTCGAGGAGTACAACAGCAAGGCCGCCGAGGAAGTGGCTGCAAACGCCAAGGAAAACGAGGCGTACGAACAGGTTATGCGGGATGGCAGCAAGATTATTGCCGGCATCAAGGATGCAGATACCGCCAACGCCGCCATGCAGCCGTTCAAGGCTCTGCACCATCACCTGACTTCCAGCCGGGAACTGAACGCCAGTGGAAAGCCAAAATCGCAGCCCTCGGCCTGACGTTCGACCCGAATTCCGTCCAGTACAAGCCCGCAGAGGAGGCACAGTAATGGCTGCATACCTCGTCACTCACTCGCTGCTGTCCTCGTGGCTGCATCTCATTCGGGAGAATCCTTACGAGGATTTGACCACCGAGGCGACCCGCTGGCGGAGTTCATGCTGGTACTGCGCCGAGAGCCTACGCCCCGGACGGAGGTCATGCAGAACGGCATCGACTTTGAGAACCTCGTGACCAACATTGTCAATGGCCACGATGACCTCAGCAATCCGTGGAGCTGGGCTGCCGGGCAGATTGCTGCCATCATCAATGGTGGACAGCTGCAGTTCAAAGCCCGCCGGAAGATTCAGGTGCGGGGCATGGATGTGGTTCTGTATGGCCGCCTCGATGCCCTCAAAGCCGGAACCATCTACGACATCAAGTTCAGCAAGGGCTATGAGCGCGGAAAGTTCTATTCCAGCACCCAGCATCCCACCTATATGCTGCTGATCCCGGAGGCCCAGACGTTCTCCTACCTCGTCAGTAATGGCATGGATGTCTGGACAGAGTGCTATCGCCGGGATGAAACGCCCGACATTCGCCCCATCATTTCGGACTTTTTCGACTGGCTGGATGCTTTCGGTCTGATGGATGTGTTCAAGGAACACTGGAAAGCCTTATGACCGGGCGGCTGGTGGATATGAGCTTCAGCCTGAACCGCAAGCAGCGTATCACGCTGGAAGTTGATTCTGATTTCCGAAACCTGTGGGACAAGCTGAATCAGGAGCCACTGTTGGACATTGAAATCAAGAAGCACCGCAACAAGCGCAGCCACAGCGCAAACGCTTACTTCCATGTTCTGGTCAATAAGATCGCCGCCGAAACTGGCGAATCGGATGACCTTGTGAAAGAACGGCTGGTTGTGGCCTACGGCACAGTTGCGAGGGACAAGGATGGCTGCACCGTGGGCTTCAAACTTCCGGTCAGCGTGGATGTTCACGACCTCTACAAATACACCCGCTGCTTTGATGTGCGGGAAGAGGACGGAAAATGGTTCAACTGCTACTTGGTTTACAAGGACACCAGCAAGATGGACACGAAAGAATTTTCACACCTGATTGACGGTGCGATTGATGAAGCCAAGGCTCTGGGTATCGAGACGGATACCCCGGAGCAGTTGGCCCGGTACAAGGAGGAATGGTCACGATGAAAGGCCGAATCGTCATCTGCGACTACTGCGGAACGCCCGCAGACTTCGTAGACAGTTCGGTGGTTTACCACGGCCACAGCTTCGGCATGATTTACCTCTGCCCTCGCTGCGGCGCCTATGTCGGCGTACACAAGGGGTCTGACAAGCCCCTTGGCCGCTTGGCAAATTCGGAGTTGCGCAACTGGAAAAGGCAGCTCATGCAGCATTTGACCGCTCTGGAATACGGTCCTACCGTGGCCGCCGGAATGAGGCTTACCGCTGGCTGTCAGAGAAGATGGGCACTCCGATTGAATTTACGCATATTGGAATGTTCGATGTGGACCAGTGCCGCAAGGTGGTCCGCATCATGCGAGAAGAAAGGAACCAGTTATGGAAGATTTGAACGTCCAGACCATCGCTATCCCGGTTGAGGAGTACAAGGAACTGCTCCAGAAGCAGGCCGAACTCAGCCTCATTTATCACAAGGGTGCACGCGGCAGCGTTTACGACATTGGTAACTTTGTGCTGGATTTGATGCTTGCAGTTCATCCGGAGCTGATTACCAAGCAGGAGGACACCGATGCTGAATAATTGCACATTTCAGGGCCGCTTCGCTGCTGATCCTGAAATGCGGACCACACAGAGCGGTTTGACGGTGGCCAGCTTCCGCATGGCCGTTGACCGGGATAACGTCGGTCAGGATGGCAGAGGGCTACCGACTGGTTGAACTTCACGGCATGGCGAAAGACGGCGGAGTTCGTCTGCCGATACTTCCACAAGGGCAGCATGGCTCTTGTGGAGTGCCAGTGCCAGACCCGGTCCTATCAGGACAAAAATGGCCAGAACCGTACCGCGACCGAGTTTGTGGTCCAGAAGGTTCACTTCTGTGGCCCCAAGACGGAGCAGCACGTCGATGATGGCGGCGAAGCTCCCCCGGCGGACTCACCAGCAGCCGACCTATCAGAACCAGCAGCCGCAGCAGATGGGCTTTGGCACCCAGAGCCAGCGGCAGCAGTGGCAGGGCGCAAATGCAGTACCGGCACTGTGCAGCCCAGCTATTCGCAGGGTGATCCTGATGACTTCGCTGTCATTGACGATTCCGATGACCTGCCGTTCTAAGGAGGTTTGGTAATGGCAACAGGCAAAAGGTACTATTGGATAAAGCTCAAGGACTCGTTCATGAATTCAGAAGTGGTCGATTTTCTTATGAGCCAGCCAAACGGTGCCAGTTACGTTGTCTTATATCAAATGCTCTGTCTACAAATCAATCAATACGGATGGCCGCCTTACCTGTCAGATAGGCGATATCATCGTCCCGTTCGATATTGGGAAGATTCAGCGTGACTGCGAAATACTTCACGCTGGACACCATCCTGTTGCTCTTGGGCTTATATAAACAGCTCGGTCTGATTTACGAGGAACAGGACGGAACGCTGGTTCTCGTAAACCACGCCGAGATGGTTGGAAGCGAAACTGATTATAGCGCACAGAAGCGGATGCAGCGTGAGAATCGCCGCAGACAAATTCCCGTACAGTGTGCGGACAGTGATGAGGACAAGTCTGTGGACATTGTCCATACAGATATAAGAGATAAGAGAAAAGATATAAGAGATATAGAGAATAGAGATAAAGACGATGGTACGGCGCTGTCGATGCTGGCCTGTCTGAGATTATCCGCTCTTTCGAGGACAACATTGGCAGCTTTCCTCCGGCGGCGAAAGAATCCCTGCTCCAATGGCGGCAGATATTCACGGATGACCTCATCCTGCTGGCAATCAAAAAAGCTGCCTTGTCAGGGGTTCGCAGATGGAATTACGTCAATGGAATCTTGAAGGCTTGGAAAAACGAGGGTGTGAAAACCTTGGTGATGTACAGGCGCGTGACCAGCGGCGCAAACCAGCAGCAGACCAGCAGCCGAAGCGGTCCGCCGCCGAGGACTACGATTTTATTTTTGGAGGCTCAAATGACAGTTGAATGTTTAAAAAGCTCAATGCTGCGCATTGAGCGGTATTTCGGGAAGGAACTCTCGACCGATGAGCGTACAGCACGAGCGGAAGTCTACGCCGCTGCACTGAAAGAAATCCCGGACGATGTGGTTTCGGCGGCTCTTGTAAAAGCGCTGACGGTCTGCCGCTATCAGAACCAGCTCCTCGTGGACTGGTGTGCGGAAATCCGCAAGATTCAGGATGTTGGGCGTCCAACGGCGAACGACCTCTGGAACGACGCTGCTGTGGCCGCACGGAAAATCGAAGCAAACCTTTACTATATGCACATCGGTGGCTGATTACTGTTGATGGCAAGCTGAACCGCGACGATTTGAAGCGCCGCAATGCTGAAATCTTTGCGGCTCTCCCGGTGGCAGTACAGCGGTGGGCTGGCTCCCCGGAAGATTTGAGCGACATTTTTTCCAGCCGGAGCACAGCAGATCTGCGCCAGTTCGTTCGTCCTGGCTTTGACCGGACTGTGCAGGATGCCCCGGTTGAGAGCTTGCAGTCCCCGGCGCTGCCCGGCGGGGCAGCCCCGGCACAGATTGGAGGTGGCACGACATGAGGTCGAAAAGACCATTCCGCAGCCTGATCGTGTGCGTTTCGTGTGCGATGGTTGGCTGCATCCTCGCAAGCACGGCCTACTCCCGGCGGGTGGACGAGTTGGAAATCGAGCGGGATATTTACGCCAGCCGTTTCCAGAACTGGCAGACGCGGGCGATTGACGCGGAGGAAAATGTCAGCCGGCTTCAGACTGAGGTAGATAACCTGACCGCAGAGCTGAACGCCCAGACCGATTTGACCCTTACATACGCCGGGTCGTTCAGCTGCACGGCCTATTGTGCCGAAGAATACGCCCACATCTGCGGCGAGGGACACGGAATTACATCCAGCGGCGCAAAGGTGCAGCCGGGCGTGACCGTGGCAGCTGACACCAGCATCCTGCCCTACGGCACGGTGGTCTATATTGAGGGTGTAGGTCTCCGGGTCGTTCAGGACACCGGGAGTGCTGTGGTAGGTAACAAGCTGGACGTGGCGGTGAACACCCATGCGGAGGCTCTAAGCTGGTCTGGCTGGGGTTCCCGCCGGGTCTGGATCGTTTCAGGAGGTGCAGAGCCGTGAAAAAGTCGTTTCAGGCAGAGATGGATGGCACTCAGCAGGCCATCAGCCAGATTGTGTGCTGGTGCACCACGATTGCACTCCATCAGGAGTTCGGTGTCGGCAAGATCCGGCTGGACCGCATCACCGACCGCATGAACGAGTTGGAAGAGCAGAACACCTCGGTCATTATGACCCCGGATGCCAACGGCAGACCGTCCAAGCAAAAGGCTGATTCCATCCGGGAAAGCTGGCTGGCCGGAATTGTCGATTCCGACTACCGTGTTCCGATGATCCGGGCGCCCAAGAACCGCAAAGAGGAGCAGTACTGCATCGCCGGGAACCGAGCAGCCAAAATCGCATGGCAAATCTACGCCAAGGCCGTCATCGATGTGCTGCACTATGGGCCTGACCGCATGACCCGGCTGCTCAAAGAAAGCCGTGCCAACTACGAGCAGCTGAACACATGGGGCCACGAGGACGGGATGGATGTGGCGATGGAAAAGCTGCGCCGCTGCGCTGCCGATGCCATGCAGTCGGGCGATCTCGAAGTCGTTGACCTCGATGGCAGCAGCAGTGAGGCCAAGGTCGAA
>ENA-OQJX01000869-OQJX01000869.1-human-gut-metagenome-genome-assembly--contig:-NODE-869-length-10695-cov-5.465651_pt1 | contig 10695 bp, 8 predicted proteins | sample MGYA00242615_ERZ504782 | MGnify/ENA primary metagenome ERZ504782 (study PRJEB26092, sample SAMD00036354) | human gut metagenome | host: Homo sapiens | study: EMG produced TPA metagenomics assembly of... | reverse complement strand
ACTGGCCCTATGTTTTGGGATTACTATTTGCAGGTGATATTTTTTAATATTTTTTACGACATACATACAAACAGCCTGCTTGGAGGAAGAAAAAACAGACATTTATCCATCTTTTTGCCAGAATTCGAAAATTCAGATCGTTTTTGACAATAAGGGGTACTCACCGGACAATCTTCATCCTCCTTGCCCATCATTAAAAACCGTGAATTATTTTTCAAAAGACAAAACTAAATAAGTTCTATGCACGGATTATTCAAAAAAGACGATAAATCACCTTCGTCATCTCTGACTTTTTCATACTTTTGTTCTTCTAATTCTTGACAAAAGCATACAAGAGGTAAATATGAAAGAAAAAGAAAATACTGAACAATCATCGTCCTGGCTGTTGTTACCCTGATATTCATACTCCCGGCTATCGGTTCAGCATTCTGAACTGGGGAGTACTGCCTCCGGAGAAACTGACACCGCTGGTTATCGAGCAGGCAAATAAGTTCATCGATGCACATTTGGATTGCGAACGGGTGGAACTGACCTATTTCGAAACCTATCCTTATTTAGGTGTAAAGCTGACGAACGGCCACCTGATCTCGCACGCAGCCGAAGATTCGACCGCCCATGAAGAGGAACTGGCAATTCCTTCCGATTCACTGCTTGCTTTCAGCCGGGCCACCCTGTCCCTGCAACCGCTCGATTACCTTTTCGGCGGTAAGATCACTATCAAGGACTTTTCCATTGAGAACCCACGTTTCTATGGATTCGTCAATAAGGACGGACGTGCGAACTGGGATATCTACGAAAGTGAGACGGATTCGACAGAGGCCAATGCAGGCAAAAAGCCCTTGCCTCCTATCGACTTGCAAAAGGTACGCATCTACGGAGGACATTTCACGTATGACGACCGCCAGACAGACCTTTTTACCGAAATCGGAGGCTTCTTCGTACGCCTCGACGGCTCATTGGCGGGAGGAGCCAATACGCTCGATTTTGAAACGGGGTGTTCATCCCTTTTATTCAGCAACCCTACTTATACTTTGAAAAACGACCTGTCGCTTCGTCTCAAAAGTAGATTAGTGCTTGCCGAACACTACAATTCGATCACTTTGAAAGATGCAGAATTGATGGTCAACAATCTACCTTTCACCGCCGATGGAGCGATACGCCACTTCCCGGAAGACCAGCGCATCCGTATCGATATGGACATGGGATTGAAAATCTCGGACATGAACGATCTACTGAAATTCATACCCGATGCGTATTTTCAGAATCGCGACAAGACACTGGCGGAAGGTTCGATCCTCGTGGAAGGAAGTATTCACGGCTTCTTGGGAGACAGTATCATACCTAATGTGAACCTGTGTTGCAAAATAGAAAACGGCTCCTATCATATCAAGGATATCAAACAAGGTATCGACACACTGGAAATGGACCTGGATATCCATCTGAACGGACCTTTTCCGGATTCTTCCTTCGTCTCGCTCGAACAACTCACGATGAAAGGGCTCAACACTTCATTGGATATGCAGGCCAAAGTGACCAACCTGTTCAAGAACCCGTCCGTCCGGGCCGGGATGAAAGGAAAGGTGGACTTTACCCGGTTGGGGCAAGAATTCCTTAATCCGGACACGTTGTTGGTGGAAGGCGTAATGGATGCAGATCTGTCGACCACCTTTACCGTGAATGATCTTGTCGAAAGCCGGTTCGGAAAGATACACAGTTCGGGAAAGCTCGATATTGACAAACTGAAAGCGTTCAGCCAGCCGCTCGGCATGGATATTTTCATTTCCGGTGCCTATCTGGCAATCGACACGACACACCAGAAAAGCCTCTACATCGAATCGCAAAACCTGATGCGAATGACGATGGGAATAGACAGTCTGAACATCCGATATAAAGATGAAATCAGCACGAATATAAGCAAATTGGAGATGCTTGCCCAGACATCGCCTGTTATCGACACAACAGCTGTCATACCGATGACCGGACGGTTGGCTTTCGGCCATCTGAGGACCCGCACAGCCGATTCCGTCTGGATCGTGGCCGGACGTTCCGAACTGAAAGGTGGCATCAAACCGTCTGCATCCGACAAATTAACCCCGACAGCTGCCGCCGTCATCTCAATCGACACGCTGAAATACATCAGTGTACCTTTACGAACAGGACTCTCCCTGACGGAAAGTTCGTTTACGATCGAAGCCCTTCCCTATCGGGATGCACGGCGCCAGCAGATGGCAAACCGGCAACGGCGCACACTGACCGACGAACAACGGGCGCGTCTGGCAGAAAGACGGAAGAACATGGCCGGGAAAACCGCCACCGGCGACAGTACCGAAACAGAAGGTCAATTCCTTCGCAAATGGGAAGCACGGGGCAGTCTCTCTTTCAAACAAATGCGCGGGTTCAGCCGCATGTTCCCGCTCCCGATGTGGATGGAGCCGACGACGATGAAGTTCAACACAAACGATATCACACTGACAGATGCCCGCCTACATCTCGGCAAGAGCAATTTCACCCTTAACGGCGAGATCAGCCAGATCCGGAGGGCAATGCTCCGCGGAGGAAAACTGAAAGGAGATTTCAATCTAAATTCGGACTACATCGATTGCAACCAGTTGATGCAGGCGATCAACAGTGGCATGCAATATGCGGAAAGTTCGGACTTGCTGATGCTCAGTGATGAAAATATCGCACTACTCAATACCGAATCGCTGCAAGATAGTATCACGCAAACGGAAATCGACACAACCAGCCAATTATTCGTTCTTCCGGCCTTTCTCGACATGGCTCTCCATACGAACGCGAAACGTATCGATTTTAAAGACCTGGAATTAGAGAACGTGGTCGGAGAGATTGTCCTGCGCGACCAGAGTATCAACCTGAGCAAGCTCAATATACAATCCAATATGGGGAATGGGAATCTGACAATGGTCTACCGGGCTAAGAACGGACAGGAGCGACCGCCGGTTTAGACCTCAACATGGAAGATGTGAAGGTGGAGAAGCTGATCGCCCTCTTCCCTTCCATCGACACATTAGTCCCGATGCTCCGTTCGTTCGAAGGTGTCTTGGATTGCCAAGTCACGGCTACTTGCAGAATGGATTCGACCATGTCTCTCATTATGCCGTCCATTAACTCGTCTTGCTATCTGCACGGGGACAATATGGTGCTGCTCGATGGAGAGACATTTACCGAGATATCGAAGACGCTGATGTTCAAAAACAAGAAGCGGAATATGATAGACAGTATCTCGGTGGACCTTGCCATCAAAGACAATAAGATTGAAGTTTTCCCATTCTTGGTGGAGATGGATCGCTATAAAGTGGCTGTTGGTGGAACGCATAATCTGGATATGACGTTCAATTACCATCTATCAGTCCTCAAATCGCCCGTTCCTTTCAAATTAGGAATCGACATCACCGGCAACTTGGATGATTTCAAGTATAAGATCACGAAATGTAAATACAAGGATATATTCAAACCGGCTAAGCAAGCGGAACTGGACAGCACACGCAAGAACATCCGGAAAGATATTCGCGACGCAGTACGCAAACAGATCGAAGAAGCGGCACCGGAGTTGGGGAAAAACTTAGCTCTGGTAAGGGCAGCGGAGAGAAGGGAACCTTAACGGTTCCCGTACATCTGCTCGTAATATTTCATATAATCTCCTCCTGTGATATCTTCTACCCATTTCTGGTTATCCAGATACCAGCGGATCGTTTTGACAATACCGATCTCGAAAGAAGTCTCGGGTGTCCAGCCTAATTCGTTTGTGATCTTTGTCGGATCGATGGCATAACGCTGGTCATGGCCCAAACGGTCTTTTACAAAAGTAATCAAGCTTTCGTTGATCCAGTCGATGGAAATCTGCCCGTCCGCACCCATCTCTTTTTTCTTCAGAACTTGGCGATATTCGGGTTGTTCCGTCATTAATCGGTGGATGGTGCTGATCGTCAGCTTCACGATCTCTATATTCTGCTTTTCGTTATGCCCGCCTACGTTATAGACCTCTCCTGCCCGTCCCTTATGGATCACCAGGTCGATAGCCTTGCAGTGGTCTTCCACGTACAGCCAGTCACGTACATTTGTCCCGTCACCATAAACCGGAAGCGGCTTGCCTTCGAGGATATTTTTAATAATCAGCGGTATCAGCTTTTCTGGAAAGTGATACGGACCGTAATTGTTAGAACAGCGGGTGATGCTGACCGGCATCTTATAAGTTTCGGAGTAAGCCTGTACAAACAGGTCGGCACTCGTTTTGGATGCACTATACGGACTGCGCGGATCCAACGGAGTCGTTTCATGGAAATAGCCTTCAGCACCCAGACTACCATACACCTCGTCAGTAGATACTTGGTGGAAGCGGACTCCTTCGCGCCACTCGGGATAACCGGTAGCCGTTTTTCCCGTCACCCACGCTTTACGAGCGGAATCAAGCAGGTTTTGAGTACCTAATATATTCGTTACCAAGAAAAGCTGTGGATTTTCGATACTGCGGTCCACATGGCTTTCCGCTGCAAAGTTAACGACATAATCGAACTGGTATTTGGCAAAGAGCCCGTCCGTCAACGCACGGTCGCAGATATCACCTTTTACAAACTCGCAACGCTCCCCGTCGATGTCTTCGGCAATCGTTCCGAGATTACCTGCGTAGGTCAGCAGATCCAGCACTACGATCTTTATTTCCGGATATTTCGCTAACATATATTTAATAAAGTTCGCGCCTATAAAACCGGCGGCTCCGGTAACCAAATAAGTCTTCATAAATGGATAATTAGGAATTAATAATTAAAGAATGAAAGAATGAAAAAAGGAGTTAATATTTAAAGTTTATTTCTGCATCTTGCAACAAGGGGGCGTTCCTGTCTTTATCCGACAAGTTGAGAATAGACAGGTCCATGATCTTCCAATCCACACCGACTACAGGATCATCAAACGCAATCCGCGTTCATGGGTAGGCGTATAAGGATTATCGACCTTATAAGTAAAAACAGCCTCCTCGCTCAAGACGTGGAAACCGTGAGCGAATCCTTGCGGGATAAAAAACTGACGTTTATTCTCGTCCGACAACTCTACGGCAACATACTTCCCAAATGTCGGAGAACCTTTGCGCAGATCGACAGCCACATCCAACACACATCCTTTTATCACACGTACCAACTTGGACTGCGAGTAAGGAGCCAGTTGGTAATGCAAACCTCGCAACACGCCTTTCGACGAACAAGACTCGTTATCCTGCACAAATTCCACTTTGCCGATATGCTCTTCAAACTCAGCCTTCTTCCAAGCCTCCATAAAATAACCGCGTGCATCTTTAAAAACTTTCGGTTCAATGATCCACACGCCGGGAATTTCAGTTTCAATATATGTCATTACCTTATTGTTTATGCTAACAGATGACAAAGTAACTTCTTTTTCCTAATATCTCCAAACCTTAGGCTTTTCCTGTGGAACCAACTGCCCCCCCCTTCCGCTTTGCCCTTATATCTTTTTGACACCTTTACAGAGGCAATACTGTACTTTTTGAAACGTTAAAAAATATTACCCGCAGTACTAATTCCAAAAACATGGGGTAGTAATCCGATTTTGATGGGGTAGTGATTTCATTTTGACAATCATAAAAAGCTTTACATAAAAGGGCCAAAACAAAAAGGAAGAAAAAGATTTGCATATTCCAAATATATTATCTTTCTTTGCACTCGCAAAACCGGAATGGTTGTTTAAAATGTACTGGTTCCTTGGATGAGTGGCTTAGTCAGCGGTCTGCAAAACCGTGTACGGCGGTTCGAATCCGCCAGGAACCTCTTGGTAATTGAAAATTACTTTTTACTTTTTTTATTTCGGTTCCTTGGATGAGTGGCTTAGTCAGTGGTCTGCAAAACCATGTACGGCGGTTCGAATCCGCCAGGAACCTCAAAAAATCCTCTTAGCAAACTTTTGTTAAGAGGATTTTTTATATTTGTCTCATAATTGGGAATTAAAAGAATAAGGTTATGCATTACAAAATCACGACCCTCGTGGAGAATGCCGTCTATGGGCGGAGCTTACAGGCGGAACACGGACTATCATTGCTTATTGAAAGCGAAGGGTATAAAATATTATTCGATACGGGACAGTCGGATCTGTTTATCCGCAACGCGGCACTTTTGGATATCGATATTGCGGAAGTGGATTTCCTTATCCTGTCGCATGGACATAGCGATCATACAGGGGGATTGAGGCATTTTCTTGCCATCAACAAAAAAGCTTCGGTTATCTGCAAACAGGAAGTCCTTTACCGGAAGTTTAAAGATAAACGGGAGAACGGAGTCATTGACTCCAACCTACTGAACTTATCCCGCTTCCGTTTTATCACCAGACAGACGGAGCTTATTCCGGGACTGTTCCTATTTCCGGATCTTCCGGTCATAAATCCGGAAGATACTCACTTCGAACGATTCTTTACGCAAACACCTGAAGGAGTCGTTCCTGATATTTTCAACGACGAACTGGCGATCGCACTGATAGCTGAAAATACATATTCCGTATTGAGCGCCTGTTCCCACCGGGGAATCACCAATATCCTCCAGACTATCGGCAACAGTTTTCCCGGATATACACTCCAACTCCTGGCCGGAGGCTTCCATATCCACAATGCCAAAGACGAGAAATTCAATATCATAGCGGACTATCTGAAAAATAATCTGCCGGAACAGATCGGGATTTGTCATTGTACGGGTATAGACAAATACGCGTTGTTCCGGCTGATATTCGGGGGCCGTGTGTTTTACAACTACACGGGAAATACGTTTTATTTATAAATCTTAGCAGCCCAACCACCGCCGGGAGCCATCTTCACCTTTACCTTGCGATCGGTGGGAACCGGTATGACTTCTTTTTTATAATCGCAAGCGGCACGATCGGCATTGATACCATCTTTAAACAATTCCAGTTTATAATTGCCATCACCCAAAAAAGACAGGTCAAGTTCCACCTCGCGGGCATCCCAGTTTGTCAAAGCACCTACATACCAATTATCACCATGAAGACGGGCAATGGCTACATACTCACCCACTTTACCATCCAAGGCAACCGTCTTTTCCCATACAGTCGGGATATTGGCGATAAATTCCGTACATTCGGGCTCCCGGTTATAGTTGGAAGGATTATCACACAACATGTTCAGCGGAGATTCAAAGATCACATAAGTAGCCAGCTGATGGCAACGCGTCCCCTGGCTCATCGGCTCGGTATAGATCGGAGCATAATTTTTGCGGATCGCATTGCGCATAGCACCCTGTGTATAATCCATCGGACCGGCTACCATACGGACAAAAGGAATCGTCACATCGTAAAGCGGCATATCGTAAGTCTTTTCCGCCCATTTCATATTTTCCAAGCCATGGACACCTTCGTAATTGATCACGTTCGGATAAGTGCGCTGCAAGCCTGTCGGTTTACAGATACCATGATAATCGACCATCATCTTATATCTGGCACAAGTTTCGGCACCTCTGTAGAGGAAGTCGATGATCTCCTGGTCATCACGATCCATAAAGTCAACTTTGAATCCCTTCACCCCCATATCGGAATAATGCTTCACCACCTTTTCCATATCCCGGTCAAATGCGTGATAACCGGCCCAGAGAATGATACCGACATTCTTGGATTTTCCATAATTCACCAGCTCCGGGATATCGATTTCCGGGATAACCTGCATCAGATCGGCAGCCATATTGACAGACCAGCCTTCATCGAGAATCACATATTCGATGCCATGTTCGGCAGCGAAGTCGATATAATACTTATAGGTCTCATTGTTGATGCCGGCACGGAAATCCACATCGTAGATATTCCAGTCATTCCACCAGTCCCATGCAACCTTACCCGGTTTCACCCAAGAGACATCCTGCAGGCGGCAGGGAGAAGCCAAACGATAAACCATATCACAATCAGCCAGTTGCTTATCATTCTCCGAGACGACAAACACACGCCACGGGAAAGCACGCGTGCCGCTTGTTTTGGCAATATAGTCTTCACGTTCTTCCACCAACATCTGCAAATTATTGTGGCCACCTTGCTTTTTCACCTTCGGATAAGGAGCGAACACTGGTTTTAATACCGGCTTGTCTGTCGAGTTATTCAGGAACATACCAGGATAATCTTCCAGGTCAGCCTCGGTGATACAGAGTTTCTTGCCACCGTCCAACTCCACCAGGAACGGGAGGATCATCAGACGTTCACTGTTCAGCTTCGTGATCGGTTCGTGTACATAAGGCTGTTCGAAAGAGTTCATGAACTGTTCTTCAAAAGTAGCCTTCTTACTGTTCACATAAGGCGCAAAAGCCGTATGGTCGGAAGAGAAGTTATAGTCGCTTCTTCATCCACCACGACGATATCATTCTTCATCTTCGTCGTGAAACGATAGGCCAGCCCGTCATTATACATACGGAAAACAAGACCGTAGTTACCCCGGAACGACAGTGTCATTTCATTATAGACATCCTGCACTTCCGTCTTTTTATAAAAAGGAGAAGGGATCACCTTATCGACTGCCGCTTTCAGCACTTTCGATACTTTGGGGCTGGCCCCTAAAACAACTCCGTTCTGCAACGTCATGGAGATCGGAGAAGCGGCAAGGACTTCAGTCCCATCGTGTGTAAATGAAAAACGAATATCGTCACCAACCGTAACGACAGCTTGCAGTTTTTTGTCCGGCGATTGCAACTGATAGCTTTTTTGAGCCATCAGCGACATGCTCCCCATCAGGAAGAGCACAATAAGAGCTTTTAATTTCATGGGTTTCAAATTTAATTAACTGGCAGCAAAGATACAGGATTAATCAGGAAATGCTTTTGCAAAATTGTCTTATCTTTGTTGATATTGTATCATAATACGGTTATTAAGGAGATAATATCCATGAAAAAGCTTATTTGTTTACTGTTTTGCTGCCTACTTTTCTTTCCGGCCACCGCCCAATGGAAATGGTACGATCCGATGGAGGCAGGTTTTCCGGTTATCCAAAATCAAGGATTCACACAAGAGATCGGGAATCTTACACACGCCTGCCCGAACGTGCAAAAGGCATGGTGAACGAACCGGTATGGAACCTGTCACAGCATTCGGCAGGGCTTGCCATTCATTTCTACAGTGACGCTCCGCAGATCAAAGTCCGCTACACCGTTACCGGTAGCCTGAATATGCCTCATATGCCTTCGACCGGAGTGTCGGGAGTTGACCTCTACAGCATTAACAGCGACGGGGAATGGCATTTTTGTTTCGGCAACTACTCTTTCAAGGACACGATCACCTACACATATAATAACATAGACAAAGACCATTACCACAGACAAGGCTTCGAATACCGGCTTTATCTGCCTCTGTATAACGGAGTGAAATGGTTGGAGATCGGTACGCCCGAAGATGCGAAGCTGGAATTCATCCCAGTTTCTCCCGAAAGGCCGATAGTCCTGTACGGGACTTCGATCGCGCAAGGAGCCTGTGCTTCCCGTCCTGCAATGGCGTGGGGAACGATCCTGCAACGTTCGCTGGACTACCCACTCATAAACCTTGGCTTTTCCGGTAACGGCAAACTGGCGAAAGAAGTGCTGCAATTTATCAGCGAAACGGATGCCCGGTTATACATCCTGGATTGTATGCCAAACTTACCCAATCAGAAGGAGGAGGAAGTTGCAGCTCTGGCTATCGCCGCCGTCAAGCAACTCAGGGAAAAACATTCGGCTCCCATCCTGCTGATCGAACACGACGGATACAGCAATATGTACACGGACACCATACAGAACAAAGAAATCGAACAGGTGAACCGCGCCTCCCGCAAGGCATACGAACAAATTCAGTCCGAAGGGATCAAAGATGTATATTATCTGACACGTGAAGAACTGGACATGCCTGCCGACGGTTGGGTCGACCATGTGCATCCGTCCGACTTCGGTATGAAGCAACAGGCGGCTGCCGTAGAAAGAAAGGTCCGGGAAATCCTGCATATCCCTCTTGCTCCACGCCAACAACCATTCCCGCCACGCAACGCCGGGAACCGCATATGTATGAATGGCGTGCCCGCCATCGTGCCATTCTGGAGCAAGTGCGCAACCATCCGCCTAAAGCAGTCATTTTAGGAAACTCGATCACTCACTATTGGGGTGGCGAACCGGAACACCGCAACAAAAACGGACGGGAGACCTGGGAAAAAGTCATGCGTCCTGCCGGTTTCCAAAACTTAGGCTGCGGATGGGACCGTATCGAAAATGTACTTTGGCGTGTATACCACGGAGAACTGGATGGCTATAAGGCCGGAAAAGTTGTTTTGATGATCGGCACGAACAATTGCGGCCTGAACAATGACAAAGAGATCGTCGAAGGTCTCCGCTTTCTCCTTTCCGCCATCCGTCAGCGACAACCGGAAGCCTCCGTCAAAGTGATCGGTATCCTCCCCCGTCGCAATCAGGAGCAATGGGTAAAGAGCATCAACTTCGATATTAAAGAGATGGTGGAAACGGAAGGCTACGAATTTGCCAATCCGGGAATAGCACTATTGCAGCAAGACGGCAAAATAGACGAAAGCCTGTTTGTCGGTGACGGCCTCCATCCGAATGAAGAGGGATATAAACGAATCGGAGGGGAAATCTCAAATTAACAAAAGCCTGTATTCATGCGGCCTTTGGAGTTCCAAACGGTTCCAAGCGATGGAACTGTTTATTTCAA
>ENA-OQJX01000868-OQJX01000868.1-human-gut-metagenome-genome-assembly--contig:-NODE-868-length-10698-cov-1.094220_pt1 | contig 10698 bp, 14 predicted proteins | sample MGYA00242615_ERZ504782 | MGnify/ENA primary metagenome ERZ504782 (study PRJEB26092, sample SAMD00036354) | human gut metagenome | host: Homo sapiens | study: EMG produced TPA metagenomics assembly of... | reverse complement strand
GTCCGTTAGATGGAAGAAAATGGGGATGCCGTAATGCATCTGCAAGTGATAAGCTGTTTATAATGGACCATTCACATTAGAAGATTTCGATGGACCAGGAACAGATACAGAATGGACTTATAAGAAAAATGACCAATTACTGGGACAAAGACACAGTAAAACTTTCTGAAATCAAAGTCAGTGTAGTAAAAGAATCTTCTACTGCTTTGAACTTATTCAAAGATGGCCAAGCAGATGATGTGATCTTGTCTGGTGAATTAGCACAGCAAAACGCAAACGATCCAGCTTATACTTCTGTTAAAGAAGCACGAACAAGCTATATCGAATTCAACCAACGCGAAAAGAATTCACCATTCAACAATGTGAACCTAAGAAAAGCTATTTCTTATTCTATCGATCGTGAAGCTTTAGTAAAACAAGTACTAGGTGACGGATCAGTTGTCTCTACAGGATTGATCCCATCAGATATGGTAAAAAGTCCAACAACGAACGAAGACTTTGCAAAAGAAGCTGGAAAATTAGTTTCTTATGACAAAGACAAAGCAAAAGAATATTGGGAAAAAGCGAAAAAAGAATTGGGCGTTGATTCTTTAGAATTTGATTTGATGGCTTCTGATGATGATTCATCGAAAAAAGTAATCGAATATGTTCAAAACTCAATCCAAGAAAACTTGGATGGCGTAACAGTCAAACCAACACCTGTTCCATTCTCTGTACGTCTTGACCGCTCAACTTCGGGTGATTTTGACGCAGTACTAGGCGGATGGGCTGCTGACTATGCAGACCCAAGCAGCTTTACTGATTTGTTTGTCACAGGTAATTCATACAACCGTGGTCGCTGGAGCAATGCAGAATATGACGAAGCAGTTAAAGCAGCTTCATCAACAGATGCTGGCGATGAACAAGCACGTTGGGATGATTTCCAAAAAGCAATCAAGATCATCTCTGATGATATGGGTGTCGTTCCGGTGTACCAAAAAGCAGAAGGTCACCTAGTGAATGAAAAAATCAAAGGTATCGTTCACCATGCTGCAGGCGCTTCATGGGATTACAAATGGACATACGTTGAAGAATAATCGTTAATACCGTGAGCATGAGAAAAAACGAGGCTGCGGCAAATGTCGCAACCTCGTTCTCATATTTACTTATCCTAACAAAGAAAAAAGCATGAAAATAGCAGAAAGAGCAATTAGTATTCCGGCAATGATCAGCCAAAAGCTGTACATACCGTAGCTGGCAGACGAGAGCGAGGAAAATTCTGGTTTTTTCTTTCGGTTCCTTGTTCGTGCAAGATGGACTGATCGCTGAAAATGATCGAAGAAACCCGAAGAAAAGACCCATAAAAAACCGCCGATAATCAGAAACGGCAATGACCATAAGAATAGATCATTAGATAATTGAATGAGTGTAAAGGAATGGTTGATGACGTTTTTTATTAAAATAACCAGAATCAGTAGAAAAGCTACTGCGTAAGGGATAGATTTTTTTTTCATTTGATTGCTCCTTTATTTTTGGTTCATTATCTAATAATGTAGCGAAACATCTGTCAGAAGTCAAAAGCTAGGGGGAAACATTAGTGAATAGTTATATCAAATATGTATTAAAACGTGTCTTTTTCATGATCATCACGCTTTGGTTAATTGCAACAATCACCTTTTTCTTGATGCAATTGCTGCCGGGCACGCCATATACGAATCAGGAACGTTTGAGTCCTGAAACAATCGAGATGCTAAATAAACAAGTCGGTTTGGATAAACCAGTTATCGTACAATATGGGATTTATCTTTCTAATTTGCTTCAAGGCGATTTTGGAATTTCCTTCCAATTTAAAAACCAGCCAGTCGCACATTTTGTTAGCTGGAAGAATCGGACCATCTTTGCAATTAGGGTTACAGGCAATTATCTTTGGAACAGTCCTAGGAACGATTTTAGGAACGATTTCTGCCATGAAGCAAAATACATGGGCAGATACATCTTCTACACTTGTAGCGATATTAGGTCGTTCCATTCCAAACTTTGTATTTGCTGTTTTACTACAATATATCTTTGCAATCAAATTACAAGTTTTACCAATCGCAAAATGGGATGGCTTTGTGTACACGATCTTGCCGACAATTGCATTGGCCATGTCGCCGCTTGCTGATTCTGCTCGATTTATCCGGACGGAAATGGTGGAAGTACTGCATAGTGATTACGTGGAATTAGCAAAAGCAAAAGGGTTGAGCCGTTGGGAAATCGCCTTTAAACATGGTCTTCGAAATAGTTTGATCCCATTGATGACTTTATTAGGACCCTTGGCTGTCGCATTGATGACCGGATCACTGGTGGTAGAAAATATCTTTGCTATTCCTGGTATCGGGGAACAATTCGTTAAGTCGATCACAACAAATGATTATCCTACGATCATGGCTGTAACGATCCTTTACTCATTTATGTTGATTTTTGTTATTTTGATCGTTGATTTGTTGTACGGTCTAGTTGATCCAAGAATTCGTGTTTCAGAAGGGAGCCGAGGATAAATGGAAATGACACCAAAGCGTTATGAAACAGTCGCAGATATTCCTGCGGATGAGTTTCTTCCATTACAAAAAAATACCGAAGAAGAACGTGAGCAGATTACTGCGCCTTCTTTGAATTTTATCCAAGATTCATGGCGCCGTTTAAAGAAAAACAAAGCTGCCGTTATTTCAATGTTTTTACTGTTGGTCATCATTTTGATCTCTGTGGTCACGATCTTTGTTTCTCCACATGATCCAACTGCCCAAAATGTGGCTTATATCAATTTGCCTCCTCGTATTCCGGGAATCAATATCGATGGATTGAATGGAAAAGCAATGGTCGGCGGTGAACTGGTGGATAAATATGCTCAAGCAAACGTTCCTTCAAATGTAAGTTTCTTTTTAGGAACAGACGGTTTGGGCCGTGATGTATTAAGCCGTTTATTTATGGGAACGAGAATCTCGTTGTTGATCGCATTTATTGCTGCATTACTAGATGTAACGATTGGTGTAGCTTACGGGTTAATATCTGGTTTGTTAGGCGGACGTGTCGATAATGCGATGCAACGTTTTTTGGAAATCTTGTCAGGAATTCCAAACCTCGTTGTCATGATCTTGATGTTGGTCGTTTTTGAACCAGGAATTTTTTCCATCGTGGCTGCTATGGCCATCACAAACTGGATACCAATGGCACGTATCGTTCGTGCACAAACAATGAAATTAAAAGATCAAGAATATGTTCTAGCTGGATTGACATTAGGTGAATCAAGAATGAAAATTGCATTCAAACATATTTTGCCGAATATCTCCAGTGTCATTATTATTCAAATGATGTTTAGCATCCCATCTGCTATTTTCTTCGAAGCCTTTTTAAGTTTTATCGGTTTAGGTCTTACGCCTCCGTCAGCTTCATTAGGAACGATGTTGAGCGAAGGGTACAAGACATTCCTGTATCTGCCTTATCTGTTATGGATTCCGGCAGTAACTTTATCGGTTATCATGATTGGCTTTAACTTACTTGCTGATGGATTGCGTGATGCCTTTGATCCTAAAATGAAAGAGTGAGGACGATGACGAAAATTTTAGAAGTGAAAGACTTAGAAATCTCTTTTGATACGTATGCTGGAAGGTACGAGCGATTCGCGGTGTCAATTTTATTTGAATAAAGGAGAAACATTGGCGATCGTTGGGGAATCTGGAAGCGGAAAATCAGTGACGACCAGAAGCATCATGCGCTTGCTGTCAAGCAATGCCAATATAGATGCTGGGCAAATCCTCTTTAAAGGTAAAGACATCGTTGAAAAGAACAGAAAGAGAGATGCAAAAATCCGCGGAAAAGAAATAGCATGATTTCCAAGATCCAATGACCTCTTTAGATCCGACGATGCCTATTGGGAAACAAGTTGCTGAGTCTCTTAGAAAGCATAATAAAGTTTCGAAAAAAGAGGGACAAAAAGCTGCATTAGAACTGCTTAAATTAGTTGGTATACCTGAAGCTGAGAAACGTATCAATAGTTATCCCATCAGTTTCAGGAGTCAACGCCAACGGATCGTGATTGCGATCGCACTGGTATGTTATCCGGAAATCCTGATTGCTGATGAACCCACAACAGCACTTGATGTGACTATCCAAGCACAAATTTTGGAAACTGCTGAAAGAAATTCAGACAAAAATCGATACATCAATCATTTTTATCACTCATGACCTTGGTGTAGTAGCAAACGTTGCTGACCGTGTAGCTGTTATGTATGGGGGAAGAATCGTTGAAGTTGGAACATCCGAAGAGATTTTCTACAACCCGCAACATCCCTATACTTGGGGACTGCTTGGCTCAATGCCGACATTAGACAGTGCGAACGACCGATTGTATGCCATTCCTGGTTCTCCACCGGATTTACTGAATCCACCAAAAGGAGACGCATTCTACCCAAGAAATGAATTCGCGATGAAAATCGATGCAGAACAAGAACCGCCATTTTTTGAACTATCAAAAACGCACAAGGCAGCAACTTGGCTACTTGCTCCACAAGCGCCTAAAGTGACACCGCCAGAAGAAATCCAACGTCGCTGGGCTATTTTTAAAGAGAAACAAAAACATACTTATGGTCAAGGAGGAATTGCTGATGCCAAATAAACTACTTGAAGTTAAAGGACTGAAACAGTATTTCAATGTAGGAAAAAAGAATGAAGTACATGCTGTAAATGACATCAGCTTTCACATCTATGAAGGAGAAACATTTGGTTTAGTAGGAGAATCTGGAAGCGGAAAATCCACTACTGGCCGTACGATCATTCGTTTGAATGAACCTACTGACGGTGAGATATTATTCGACGGTCAAGATGTAACGAAGATCAAAGACAAAAAAGGATTGACGAAATTCCGACATGATGTTCAGATGATCTTTCAAGATCCATACGCTTCGCTGAATCCTCGGATGAAAGTCAGAGATATCATTGCGGAAGGAATTGATGTCAATGGGTTAGCTAAGTCACCAGAGGAACGTGCCAAAAAAGTCGATGATCTATTAAGAACCGTTGGATTGAATCCGAGCCATGGCACTCGTTATCCCCATGAATTTTCAGGAGGACGACGCCAGCGTATTGGTATTGCACGAGCATTAGCAGTAAAACCGCGATTTATCATTTGCGATGAACCGATTTCTGCATTAGATGTTTCCATTCAAGCCCAAGTTGTCAATTTATTGCAAGATCTCCAACGAGAACATCAATTGACCTATCTATTATTGCGCATGATTTATCAATGGTTAAACATATCAGCGACCGAATCGGTGTAATGCATAACGGTTTGTTATTAGAAATGGGTAAAAGTGATGAAATCTATAATCATGGTGTCCATCCTTATACAGAAAGTTTGTTATCTGCTATTCCTTTGCCAGATCCAGATCATGAGAGAAAGCGCAGAAGAATCAAATATCAACCCGAACCAGATGACGGACAAGTACGTCATCTTCGTGAAATCGCACCAGAACATTTTGTTTATGCAACTGAGCAGGAAGTCTCATATTATGCAAAAAAATTAAAACGACAAAAAGGAATCTCTTCTGGTTGCTAACTAGGAGGGACATAGATGCTAAAAGCTTTTAAATTCCGTATATATCCGACAGAAGAACAAAAACAGCAATTGATTCGTACTTTTGGCTGTGTTCGATTTACCTATAACCATTTGCTGAAAGAACGGCAGAAAAGTTGGCAACAAACAGGAGTGGCCGATTTTTCGCTCACGCCTGCTACGTTAAAAAAAGAATACCCATTCTTAAAAGAGGTAGACAGTCTTGCTTTAGCAAATGCACAGCTTAATTTGGACCGAGCTTTTCGCAATTATTTCAAGGGACGTGCCAGCTTTCCAAAGCTTAAAACGAAAAAAGTATGTGGCAATCTTATACGACGAATAATCAAACCCATACGGTCTATCTGAAAAACGGTCACTTAAAATTACCAAAACAAAAAGAACTGATCAAGATAAACCAGCACCGTCCAGTCGAAGGCACGATTCGTTCCGCTACGATTTCTGCTCGATATTGCTCGATATAATGAAGAGTTCTATGTCGCACTACTTTGTGATGTTTCATCAATAAAAAAAGAATCTTCAGCTAAATGGATTGGGATTGCCTATCATCCAAAAACATTGATCGAAACATCGCAGCCCATAGAAGTAACTTTGCCAAAATTTGACCAGACAGAAGAAAAACTTCAGCATGCACAGCGGAAATTAAGCGTAAAAGTCCGCTCCGCTCACCATAGAAAGACCAGGTTAGATAAGGCAAGCAATTATCAGAAACAAAAGAGAAAAGTAATGGATCTTTATCTGAAACAAAAGAACCAGCGAGAAGATTATCTTGAACAATTATCTGGGAAATTGGTCAAACAATATGACTACTTATTTGTAGAATCTTTTCCAAAAGAAGAGGCACATGCTGATTTTTCTATTCATGACTGGCATAAATTAATAACAAAATTGCGTTATAAGTCCCAATGGTATAATAAAAAATTTCTTTTGATCAATACCGACGGAGCAGAAGAAAGCAATTCTGTAAGAAAGAGCCAAGTGTTAGAACAACTAGGTAGGCATTCGGTCATCAAGGAATAAAAAATGAATGAAACTGACAGGAGCGTTAGGGTTCGCCTTGTTAATAAAAAGTCTGATTGACTTTTGTTTCTAGGAATTTTCTTTGAAGAAAGCTCACTAATTATGACAAACCAATAAAACAATAGCAGAAAAAACTCGTACGAATTTTTCTGCTATTGTTATTTTTTATTCGAAGAATTTTACTGACACGCCAAAGTATAGAGCAAAAAACGCAAAACACAAAGAGCGGCTTTCCATTTTTCTTGAGTGTTCAGAACGGAGCCCTTTCTTCACAATCCTTACTCATGATGTCCCCGGCTTGACTGATAGATTTTTGAAGGGTCGACCGGATTCCTACAGGACGTTCGCCAATCTCGTCGAAATATTGGAGCATAGCTTTCTTAAAATTGGAATGATCGATCGTTTTATAATCGATTCCTAAGAACTTTGCAAATACTTTTCGAGCTTCTGTAATCGTGAAATCTTTACCTAAAACTTGCAAAACTTGCGGTTCGTGTTCCATTTTATTGACTACACGGTTGAATGCTTTCAAAATGATTTGACTATGGTCAAAAGCTAAAGTATCTTTGCCAGAAGACTCTCCAGTGACTAAGTCAAGTGAGATAGCCACTTCTCCGCTCGATAAATTGATTTTGTTGCCGTGACGTTCCAATGTGAACCAGCGTACTTCTTTAGCATCATCTCCGGCGATCAGCGGTTCTTCTCCAATAAAAGCTAAGTAGCTGACTGTGACGACCCAACCTCGCGGATCTCGATTAGGCGTACTGAATGTATGCAGTTGTTCAATGTTTTCTTTAGAGATAACTACACCAGTTTCTTCTTTTGTTTCTCTTAAGACACTTTCTCCAGTTGACTCATCCTTTTGGACAAAACCACCAGGTAATGCCCATGAATTTCGATAAGGATGCCCTTTTCGTTGGATCAGCAATACTTTCAGCTGATCTTCTTCTTTGTTATAGCACATCAGTACGATATCGACAGTCAAAGAGGGCTTGTCATATTCTGGACGTTCCTGTTTTTGATACCAGTTAAGAAAATCTTCTTCACTTGCTTCATGTTCATAATATAATTTTTCTTCTTCTTTAGAAGCAAATCGGTTCATCAGACCACCTCCGTTGACATTAAAAGTACTTTTTACCTTATTGTAGCAGACTCTGAAAAAAAACCAAGGATTTACTTGAAAAATCCTTGGTTCTCCCTTAAATATGAAAAATAAATGGAAGTACTAGATTGAATAAAAAGAAAAGCAGATAAAACGGTAATACTTTATACCGCTCTTCACGAACGGCAAAGAAGCCGCAAATAACGATATATGCGTCAATGACAAAACGTAAAAGCCATGCGACTGTCATGAAACTGTTCAAATGCCCATGAAGGTTAAAATAACCATACATACGAATATAAAAATAGCTGAATATCAAATGTGCTAATGAAAGAAAAGCAATACTAAGTGTAAAAAAAAGATGTTTCTTCTGCATGATCGTTCCAGTCCCTTACTAAAATAGATAGTCTTTATTATACCACGAGTCAGAAGAGAAATAAAAAGCCGTCTCCAACTAAACATGAAACAAGATGAAAAATAGCATTTATTCCCTCTGTCCTTCCTTTTGAAGGAGGGATTCATCATAGAGAAGAAGTCATTTATCCAGACTTTTTCATTTTGAAAAAAAGCTAACAGCTTGCTTTTTTTATGGTATACTAGCAAGGAAACGAATTCGCATCATGCGATAAAGGAGGAAGAGCCCCGTGGCAGAAAAGGAAACTTTTTATATCACTACGCCAATCTATTATCCAAGCGGCAAACTTCATATCGGCAACTCATATACTACGATTGCATGTGACGCAATTGCTCGTTATAAACGGTTGATGGGCTTTGATGTGTTTTATCTCACTGGAGTGGATGAACATGGTCAAAAAATCGAAACAAAAGCAGAAGAATTAGGTGTAAAACCGCAAGAATACGTAGATAAAATGGCGGCTGATGTCAAAAAATTATGGAAAACGCTTGATATCAGTTATGACAAATTCATTCGTACGACAGATGATTACCATAAAGCAGCTGTTCAAAAAATATTTGATCGTTTATTAGAACAGGGAGACATTTACTTAGGTGAATATGAAGGCTGGTACTCTGTTTCTGACGAAGAATTCTTTACGGAAACACAACTTGCAGAAGTGTACAAAGATGATGAAGGCAATGTGATCGGCGGTAAAGCGCCAACGGACACGAAGTAGAATTGGTAAAAGAAGAATCTTACTTCTTCCGCATGAGCAAATACGCAGATCGTCTGTTGGAATACTATGAAGAACATCCTGAATTCATCCAACCAGAATCTCGTAAAAATGAAATGATCAACAACTTTATCAAACCAGGATTAGAAGATCTTGCAGTTTCAAGAACAACCTTTACTTGGGGGGTACCAGTCAAGAGTGATCCGAAACATGTGGTGTATGTATGGATCGATGCATTGTCCAATTACATCACTGCACTAGGCTACGGGTCCGAGGATGAAAGTCTATTCGAAAAATACTGGCCTGCAGATGTTCAGATGGTCGGTAAAGAAATCGTTCGCTTCCATACGATCTATTGGCCAATCATGCTGATGGCTCTTGATTTGCCTCTACCTAAAAAGTATTTGGTCATGGCTGGTTATTGATGAAAGATGGAAAATGTCTAAATCAAAAGGAAATGTCGTTTATCCTGAAATGCTTGTGGAACGTTATGGTTTAGATGCACTCCGTTATTATTTGCTTCGTGCTGTGCCATTTGGGTCAGATGGCGTCTTTACGCCAGAAGATTTTGTTTCTCGTGTCAATTATGATCTGGCAAATGATCTAGGGAACTTATTGAATCGTACGATCGCTATGATCAATAAATATTGTGATGGACTCGTTCCTGATTATGCCTCACTTGTCACTCCATTTGACAGTGAACTGTCTACGACGGCTGCTAACGTTGTCGGACGTTACCATGATGCAATGGAAAAATGGAATTCAATACAGCGTTAGCTGAAATCTGGGTGCTGATTTCTCGTGCAAACAAATACATTGACGAAACAGAACCATGGGTATTAGCAAAAGACGAAGAAAAGAAAGCTGAATTGAATAGTGTCATGATCCATTTAGCTGAATCCTTGCGTATCGCCGCAATTTTACTTCAACCGATCATGACAGAAACGCCAGAGAAGATCTTCAATCAACTAGGGTTGGACCCTGAAACGATGAATCTTGAAGGATTGCACTTTGGCGAATTCCCTTCAGGAACAAAAGTAGTTGCAAAAGGTACACCAATCTTCCCACGTTTGGATATGGAAGAAGAAGTTGCTTTTATCCAAGAAAAAATGTCTGAAGGTACTCAAACAAACGAAGATACAGTCAAATGGGATCCAGAAGAAACAGAACTTGTTTCAACGAAAGAAAAACAAATCAAATTTGATGTATTTGAAAAAGTTGAACTAAAAGTAGCAGAAGTCATCAACTGCCAAAAAGTAGAAGGGCAGATAAGTTGTTGCAATTCCGACTAGATGCTGGAGACAGCCAAGATCGTCAAATTTTGTCAGGAATCGCTGAATTCTATCCTGATCCAAGCGAACTGATTGGGAAAAAAGTAGTGATCGTCGCAAATCTGAAACCACGAAAGATGCGTGGACAAATCAGTCAAGGAATGATCCTTTCCGCAGAAGCACCAGATGGCTCTTTACAAGTGATTGAAGCACCAAAATCCATGCCGAATGGCTCAGAGATCGCATAAAATCATAAGAAAAACTCGCAAGACAATGTTGCTTGCGAGTTTTTTTAATTCCTGTCAATTGCCCCAATGGTGATTATGGAAGCCAATCATATAATAAAGACACATATAACCATATAAATTGTATCCTAGAAAAAGAAGGACGAGCTTTACCCACCGATGGAATCTGCAGCTTCCTAAAACAAAAGAAAAAGTGGCTGCGAATAGTTGAATAAAATATTTGTGCTCCTTTCCTCTGTCTGCCAATTAAGAAAAAGGCTGATAGGAATCGTAAAGACAGAAAGAAGCAACATAATGATAAGTGGACGGGCGGTTTTTAATTGGTTCATCTGGCGCTCCTTTT
>ENA-OQJX01000866-OQJX01000866.1-human-gut-metagenome-genome-assembly--contig:-NODE-866-length-10707-cov-2.609924_pt1 | contig 10707 bp, 14 predicted proteins | sample MGYA00242615_ERZ504782 | MGnify/ENA primary metagenome ERZ504782 (study PRJEB26092, sample SAMD00036354) | human gut metagenome | host: Homo sapiens | study: EMG produced TPA metagenomics assembly of... | reverse complement strand
CTGCGAAAACTACAATCAGGCCGTCAAGAGCGCTGTGCACTGATTCGCTACGGCAAAAAGGACATCCTGAAGATCCTCAACGAGCGGATGCAGGAGGCCTCGGACCGGCTGGAATTTGAGACGGCGGCGCTGCTGCGGGACCAGATCGCAGCCATCACCAAGGTGAGCGCTGGCAGAAGGTCATTGTGGACCCGGATGTGGAGATGGATGTGGTGGCACTGGCAGGCACGCCGGACAGCGTGTGTGCGGCGGTGCTGCGCTTCCGGGACGGACGGCTGACCGATAAGCGGGAGTTTTTGTTCCACGATACCTCGGACATTGCCGCCGTGCGGGAGGAATTTCTGCCCCGGTATTATCTGGATGACGAACAGATCCCAAAGATCATTGCGGTGGACGAGCTGCCGCCGGACAGCGACGCTTTGCAGCAGGCGCTGAACGAAAAGCGCGGCAGTGAGGTGCAGCTATATGTGCCCCAGCGGGGCGATAAGGCCCATCTGGTGGAGATGGCCCACACCAACGCGGTGGAGCGTCTTGCCCGGGAAAGCGGCCGTTACGCCCGGGAAGAAAAACTGCTGGACGAGCTGGCGCAGGTGCTGGGCCTTGCAAAGCCGCCCCGGGCCATTGAGAGCTACGATATCTCCAACTGGGGCGATGGCTCCAGCGTGTGCGGCATGGTCACCTTCAAGGACGGCAAGCCCTACAAGGCGGGCTACCGCAAGTTCAAGATGAAGACCGTTGCGGGCACTGACGACTATGCATCACTGGCAGAGACTGTCTCCCGGCGGGCGGCAGAGTATGAAAAGTACGCAGAGCTTGCAAAAAAAGGAGAACCCTGCAGCAACTGGTTCGGGCAGAAGCCGGATCTGCTTTTGATGGACGGCGGCAGGGGGCAGGTGAGTGCGACAAAAGATGCACTGGCAGGGACTGCCCTTGCGGATGTGCCGCTCTACGGCATGGTGAAGGACGACCACCACCGCACCCGCGCCATTGTGGACAGTGACGGCCGGGAAATTGCCATCAATATGAACCGGGGCACCTTTACCTTTATCACGGCCATTCAGGACGAGACCCATCGCTTTGCCAATGCCTACCGCAAGCAGCAGATGAAGCAGAAGAGTTATTCCTCCACCCTGACCGAGATTCCCGGCATCGGCCCCAAAACGGCAAAGGCACTGATGGCCCAGTTCAAGAGCGTGACCGCGGTGAAGGAAGCCACGCCTGACCAGCTGGAAAACACCCCCGGCGTGGGCAAACAGACGGCACAGACCATCTACGCATATTTTCACGAATAAAACCCTCTCAGTCATCGCTGCGCGATGCCAGCTCTCCCGAAAGGGAGAGCTTTTTGCATTCAGATGCAATGAATGTGCAGAGCTGAAAAAATGCGATTGATGCATTTGCCAGTTACGGCCCTTCCCGTGAAAAGGCAAACCCCGGCAGACCGCAGTCTGCCGGGGTTTGCAATATTAAAATAAATATTCCGCTGAAAATGCCCAGAGCAAAGCGGAGGGCATTCAAATGATTCAGTTCTCCGCAGAAATATCCTGACCGAAATACTTTTCGCTCAGCTCCTTCAGGGTGCCGTCGGCACGCAGCTCGTCGATGGCGGTGTTGATGGCATCCAGCAGGGTGGCGCTGGCATCGCCCTTGCGCAGGGGGATGGCAACGTGGGAGGCGTCCTCGGTCTGGGCCACCAGCTTGAAATCTGCATCCGGGTGGACGTTCAGGTAATCGTAGAAGGAGACATCAGCGTTCAGGGTGGCGTCGATGCGGCCGGCGGTGAGCAGCTGGATGGTCTCTTCCAGCGTGTCGATGCCCTGCACGGTGGCACCATAGCTCTCGGCCAGTTCCATGTAGGTGGAAGCAAGGCTGTTGGCGGTGGTCTTGCCCTTCAGGTCCTCAAAGCTGGTGATCTCGTCGTTATCCTTGCGGACGGCAAGGGCGGTGTGGATGTAGCCGTAGGGCTCGGTGAAATCATAGGTCTTGGCGCGCTCGTCGGTCACTTCCACGCCGTTGCACACGATGTCGTAGCGGCCTGCGTCCAGACCGGCAAACAGGCTGTCCCAGTCGCTTTCGACGTACTCCGGCTCCACGCCCAGCTTTTCGGCAATGGCGCGGGAGACTTCCACATCGTAGCCCACCAGAGTATCGGATTCGTCGTGGTAGCTCCAGGGCTGCCATGCGCCTTCCAGGGCAACGATCAGCTTGCCGCTGGACTGGATGTTGGACAGCTGGTCGCCGGCAGCAGGAGCCACAGAGACGGCCGTGCCGGAAGCAGCGGTGCTGCCGGAAGAATTGGAGCAGCCGGACAGAGTCAGCACGCCGGCAGCGGCCATGACGCTCATAAGAGAAATAAAGGTTCTGCGTTTCATAGGTTGTATATCCTTTCGATAATAGTGGATGCAGGGCAGCGGGCAGCTTTCTCTTCGGACACGAGTACGGGTTGCGGCACCCAGCGGATGCTTCGTGCTTTGAGCAGCACTCGCATCCTGCTGGCCGCTGTCCCAACAGCAACTTCCTGTTTCCGCCACTGGCGGCGGTCGTTGCTGTTGCAGGCCATTCCATCGCCCGCCCTATTGCCTTCGGCAACAGGTCCCACCCCAGCGGACGGTCCTCAGAGAAACTACCGTCACACCCGACTTTACTATCTACGCCCGCCGACTACTGGGCAAATATAACTTGTGTACCGTGCAGCGTTTGGCAGCACTGGGCACAGCCCTGCAGCCGGAACACGCGGCTGATTTTGCTGCACTTTCCGAATTGGCCGAACGATTGGATGCGGACGGCGTGTGCTGCCGCGTCAGCCAGCTGGCTGTGAATGGCCGTGATCTGATGGCAGCAGGCATCCCGGCGGGGCCGGGCATCCGCAAAGTGCTGGAAGCGCTGCTGGACGGTGTGATCCGGGAAGAATATCCCAACGAGCGGCAAGCCCTGCTGGCCGCAGTGCAGCAGCTCGCTGCGTCTTGACAAGCTCTTTTTTCAGAGTTACTATTATACTACTGTTTTAGTGTGTTGAATGCACCAAAGGAGAACTTATGACCACACAGACCCCTGATTCAAAGCCGCGTGCCCTCATTGCCATGAGCGGCGGCGTGGACAGCTCGGTGGCGGCATGGCTCATGCAGCAGGCAGGCTATGACTGCACCGGCATCACCATGCGGCTCACCCGCAACGAAACGCTGGGACAGTCCGGCTTTCACACCTGCTGCTCGGAAAAGGACATCGAGGACGCGGCAGAGGTGGCGTATGCCATGGATATCCCGTACGAGGTGCTGGATTTCACGGCCGACTTCCGGGAACAGATCATTGAAAAATTCGTCCGCGTGTATGAGGCGGGCGGCACGCCGAACCCCTGCATCGACTGCAATAAATATATGAAGTTCCGCCATCTGCTGGACTGGGCCCGGGCACACGGCATGGAGTATGTGGTCACGGGCCACTATGCCCGGGTGGAGCAGGACGAGGCCACCGGCCGTTTCCTGCTCAAAAAGGGGCTGGACGAGGGCAAGGACCAGAGCTACGTGCTCTACAACCTCACTCAGGAGCAGCTGGCGCATATCCGTCTGCCGCTGGGCGGCCTGCACAAGACTGAGGTGCGCGAGATCGCGGAGCAGCACAAATTTGTCAATGCCCGCAAGCACGACAGTCAGGACATCTGCTTCGTGCCGGATGGCGACTATGCCCGCTTTATGGAGGACTTCACCGGCAAACACTACCCGGCAGGTGATTTTCTGGACGAGAGCGGCAGGGTGGTGGGCACCCACAACGGCGCGGTGCGGTACACCATCGGCCAGCGCAAGGGGCTGGGCCTTGCCATGGGGGCACCTGTGTACGTCTGCGGCAAGGACATGCAGCAAACACCGTCACGGTAGGGCCGGAGGAGATGCTGTTCGACGCATCGTGTATGCGGACGAGGTGAACTGGATCGCCATTCCGGAGCTGACCGGGCCGCTGCGGGTCACAGCCCGCACCCGGTACCATCAGGTGGACGCAGGCCGCCACCGTCTACCCGGCGGAGTGCGCTTCCGGCTGGAATTTGACCAGCCCCAGCGCGCCCCTACGCCCGGTCAGGCCGTGGTGCTGTATCAGGGCGACACCGTGCTGGGCGGCGGCACCATTACGAGAGTGGAAAAGTAACAAGGAGAACAAAATGCAAAATCAGTATTCCCGCACGCAGTTGCTGCTGGGCGCGGAAGCTATGGAAAAACTGCACAATTCCCGCGTGGCGGTGTTCGGCATTGGCGGCGTGGGCGGCTACACGGTGGAAGCGCTGGCGCGCAGCGGCGTGGGGGCACTGGATCTGATCGATGATGATAAGGTCTGCCTGACCAACCTCAACCGCCAGATCATCGCCACCCGCAGCACGGTAGGGCAATATAAGGTAGATGTGGCTGCGCAGCGCATCCACGACATTGACCCGGACATCAGGGTGACCACCCACCGGTGCTTCTTTGGCCCGGAAACACAGGACCAGTTCGACTTTACCCAGTACGACTATGTGGTGGATGCCATTGACACCGTTACCGGCAAGCTGGCGCTGGTGATGAAGTGCAAGGAGGCAGGCACCCCCATCATCTGCTCCATGGGCGCAGGCAACAAGATGGACCCGACCCGCTTTGAAGTGACCGATATCTACAAGACCTCGGTCTGCCCGCTGGCCAAGGTGATGCGCACCGAGTGCCGCAAGCGCAAAATCAAGCACCTGAAGGTGGTCTACTCCAAGGAGCCTGCCATGACCCCCATCGAGGATGACGACATCAGCTGCAAGTATCACTGCATCTGCCTCCGGGCACCCAGCGCAAGTGCACCCAGCGCCGTTCGGTGCCGGGCTCCAATGCCTTTGTGCCCTCGGTGGCCGGCCTGATCATCGGCGGCGAGGTGGTAAAAGACCTTGTGGCTTTGTGCCAATGAAGGGGTAAAACAAAAGGCAGACTCCTGCTGTGTGGGACGATTTTGAATGCGCTCCGCGTTGCTTTGCGCATAAGCTAAGGAAATTATATTTTTGATTTTGGGGTCCAGAAACGCCTGCGGGTGTTTCTGGACCCCATTTTCATGGGCGGGGGTCGTGGAGGAAAGGCTTGTGCTTGCGGGCAGAACCCTCTCGGTCACGCCTGCGGCGTGCCAGCTCCTGAGAGGGTTCAGCCCGCTGAAACAAGCAGAACGTTAACTCCGCCGCGCGAATGTTTCCACAGGAAACCAGCGCGGCAGCTTCCGCTTTCGGTTATGACTCCTCCCGTGAAAAGGCAATTCTGGAAAAGCCGCAGATTTTCCAGAATTGCGAAATAAAATAATAATTCCGCTGAAAATGGTCAGAGCATCAGCGGTAGACCATTTGAAATTCGTATTTTTGCGATGCAGCGTTCCATAACATAAATTTGCAACTAATTTGCATTTTGGTATTGCAATTGGAGAGAATATCGTGTATAATCATCCCTGTTCAAAAATGCAACCAATTTGCAATTTACTAAAATGAAGCGACGAACGGTCGTTTTTAGGAGCGTATATGGAACTGTTTCTGGATGTTCTGGGCGAATCTCTGGTGGATACCGCCAAGATGCTGCCCTTCCTGTTTTTGGCTTATCTTCTGATCGAGTATATCGAGACCCGCCACGGTGAGCGCATTGAAGCACTGCTGGCAGGCGGCGGGCGCTGGGGCGCGATTCCGGGCGCGGTGCTGGGCTGTGTGCCGCAGTGCGGCTTTTCGGCCATTGCGTCCAACTTCTACTCCTCCCGCGTCATCACGCTGGGCACCCTGATGGCCGTCTACCTTGCCACCAGCGACGAAGCCATCCCGCTGCTGGTATCCATGCCGGCCTACTGGAATAAGCTGGCTGTGCTCATGGTCATCAAGGTGGTATACGCCATTGTGGTGGGCTTTGTGCTGGATTTTGTGCTGCGCGGCGTGCTGCCCAAATCGCTGTGCGGCGGCTACACCGGCCATGCCGACGAGGTGGACTGTCACGAGGAGCACAGCGACGAAGAGGGTAAGCCCGCCCCCATCTGGAAAGCGGCCCTGCGCCACACGCTGGAGATTTTTGTGTTCATTTTTGCGTTCAGTCTGGTGTTCGGCCTGATCGTGGAAGGCGTGGGCGAAGATGTGTTTGCAGACCTTCTGGGCAGCATGGGCTTCTTCCAGCCGGTAGTGGCTGCGCTGGTGGGCCTGATCCCCAACTGCGCCGCCAGCGTGCTGCTGACCCAGCTGTATGTGGAGGGTGCCCTGCGCTTTTCCAGTCTGGTGGCGGGCCTTTGCACCGGTGCAGGCGTGGGCCTTGCGGTGCTGTGGCGCACCAATCCTTCGTGGAAGCAGAACCTGTTCATCACCGGCCTGACATGGGGTGCAGGCGCATTCCTCGGCGTGGCAATGCAGGTGGTCGTGGCCGTGTTTGCGTGATCCCGAGAAGAAGCTGCAAAGAAAACGGCATCGTGAAACAAAATAAGGCTATTGCATGGAATTCTGTGCAGTAGCCTTATTTTTATGCCCAAATGCACCCCAATTTTAAAAAAGTATGGTATACTGGTACAAAACTCAGTTCCATAGGGGAGAATAGAATGCAATATAAGATTCTGGCAAGCGATTACGACAACACACTGGTGCCCTTTGGCGAGGGCAAGCCGCGTCAGAAGGTGGTAAAAGCCATCAAAAAGCTGCAGGCCGCAGGCGGCAGATTCGTGCTCAGCACCGGACGTGCGTATCCGTGCATCAACCTCAAAGGCCAGCTGGGCGGCATCCGGTTCGATTATGCCATCACCTGCAACGGTGCCTGTGTGGTGGACCGCGAGGGCCGCATCGTGGCCGAGCACCCGCTCACCGCTGAGGAAATGTACGCACTGGTGGATTTCTGCGAGGATTATAACTATCCGCTGCAGTTCAATTTCAGGGATGCCTGCTACGCCTACTGCGAGTATGAATATCTGCACAGGGGCTATCAGCAGATGAACAGCATCGGGCTGGACTGTGTGGACGGCGAAGATCAGGACCGCCACCTGATCGATATGCCCCACGCCGCTTTTGCGGCCATGCCGCCGGAGCGTGTGGCGGATTTTGCGGCAAAGTACGGCCATCTGGGCCTGCACTGGATGCAGGTGGGCGCGCAGAATGCCGATGGCCTGTGCTACTACGACATCGTGCGCGGTGGAATGGACAAGGGCGTGGGCCTTGCCGACCTGTGCGAAAAGATGGGCCTGACACTGGCCGATGCCGTGGCGGCAGGCGATTCTGCCAACGATGTGGCCATGCTGAAGGCAGCGGGCCTTGGCTGCTGCATGGCAAACGGCACGCCGGACGCAAAGGCTGCCGCCGACCGCATCATTGGCGATGTGCGGGAGGACGGCCTTGCCGACCTGATCGATGAGCTGTGGTTCGACGGCCCCAGAGCAGAGCCGTCCGGCCGCGACCTTGGCTCGCCTTGGGATAAAATTGAAAGTGCAGGCGGACAATGAGCTTTGAACCGGTGTATAACGAACACAGCCGGGCGCTGATCCTTGGCACATGGCCCAGCCCCAAAAGCCGGGAGATGGCCTTTTACTACGGCCACCCGCAGAACCGCTTCTGGCCCATGATGGCCGCGCTGACCGGTGAGCCGGTGCCTGCCCGTGAGGACATTGAAGCCAAAAAGCAGATCATCCTGCGCCATGGGCTGGCCCTCTGGGACACGCTGGAACGCTGCACCATCACCGGCGCAGCGGACGCTTCCATCAAGGATGCAGTGCCGAATGATATTGCCGCTCTGCTGGCAAAGGCACCCATCGAAGCAGTATTCTGCAACGGAGCCACCGCATACCGGATCTATACAAAGTATTTGCAGCCGGTGTCTGGCATTGCAGCGGTAAAGCTGCCCAGCACCAGCCCGGCAAACGCTGCCTGCCGCCCGGAAAAGCTGCGCGAAATCTGGGGCGCGGCCCTCTTGCCGTGGATCAACAAATGATGGCCAGGTTGTAAATTATCCGTGAAAGCCTTGCGTTTTTCGCGGGGTGCGGTATTATGGATGACATAAGGGGCAATGCCCCGGACAAGGAGAAGAAACATGAGCAAGATCATCCGCACCAGAAAGCCCAGCGTTCTGCCATTTTATGCAATGGCACTGGTCTTTTTGGTATTGTGCGCGGTACTGCCGGTGTATAAGCTGTGGGCGCTGCTGGCGGCGCTGGGCGGTGCATTTGTGGCCTTTGGTGCGGCACAGAAGGTCTGCCCGCCCCGGGTGGTGGAGCACGAAGTGCCTTTCCACACCGGTGTGGAGGATGTGGACGCGATGCTGACCGACATCCAGCAGAAACTGGATACCCTGCACACCCTCAACGAGCAGCTGCCGGACCCGCAGCTCTCTGCCGCCATGACCCGCATGGAAAAGGCGGGCCGCTCCATTGTGGAAGCGGTGGAAGCAAACCCGGAAAAGGCAAAGCAGGTGCGCAGGTTCGCAAACTATTACCTGCCGGATGCGGTGAACGTTCTGCAGCAGTATGCAAAGCTGGCAAAGCAGGGCGTGCGCGGCGAGAATGCCGCAGCCATCCGTACCGAGGTGGAGCACAATGCTGCTTCCATTGCCACGGCGTTTGAAAACCAGCTGGATGCCCTGTACGCCGCCGAGAGCATGGACCTTTCTGCAGATATCACGGTGCTGCAGAACATGCTCAAAGGGCAGGGCCTGAGCTAAGAAAAAAGGTAAACGGTATTTGGAAAGGAAGGAATCTCTTATGGCTGATAATACATTCAACTTTGACCTCGATGCACCCGCAGTACCCACCCTGACGCTGGACCCCACCCCGGCAGAAGAGGAAAAGGCAGCACCCGCCCAGCAGGAAGCTGCCGCACCGGAGCAGCCGCAGGTGAACCTGACCCCGGAAGAACAGGCCATGGTGGATCAGTTTGCTGAAAAGATCGATATTACCAACAGCCAGCAGGTGCTGCAGTACGGCTCCGCCTGTCAGAAGAAGATCGGCGATTTCTCCGAGGCCGCCCTTTCCAAGGTGGCCACCAAGGATCTGGGCGAAGTGGGCGATATGATTACCAGCCTGATCGGTGAGCTGAAGAGCTTTGATGCAGGCGAGGAAGAAAAAAAGGGCATTCTGGGCTTCTTCAAGAAGAAGGCGACCAGCTGGATGCCATGAAGATGAAGTACAACAAGGCCGAGACCAACGTGGAAAAGATCCAGTCCATGCTGGAGGGCCATCAGGTGCAGCTGCTCAAGGACATCGCCATGCTGGATAAGATGTATGATCTGAACATGGCCTACTTCAAGGAGCTGAGCATGTATATCCTTGCCGGCAAAAAGAAGCTGGCCGATGTGCGCGCAAACGAGCTGCAGCAGGCCATGGATAAGGCCAAGTTTCCGGCCTGCCGGAGGATGCACAGGCGCTCGTGATCTGGCCGACCAGTGCGAACGCTTTGAGAAGAAGCTCTATGATCTGGAGCTGACCCGCAACATCAGCCTGCAGATGGGGCCGCAGATCCGCCTTTTGCAGAACAACAATACCATGATGGCGGAAAAGATCCAGTCCACCATCGTCAACACCATCCCCCTGTGGAAGAACCAGATGGTGCTGGCACTGGGTCTGGCCCACAGCCAGCAGGCCATGCAGGCCGAGCGTGCCGTGACCGACATGACCAACGACCTGCTCAAGAAGAACGCCGAGGCCCTGAAGATGGTACCATCGAGACCGCAAAGGAGAGCCAGCGCGGTGTGGTGGACATCGAGACCCTGCAGCAGACCAACAAGAGCCTGATCGAGACGCTGGACGAGCTGAACAAGATCCAGAGCGAGGGCCGCGCAAAGCGCGCTGCCGCCGAGCAGGAGCTGAACCGCATCGAGGACGAACTGAAAGCAAAAATGATGGAGATCCGGAGCTGAGATGGCAAACGCAGATTTTTCGCAAAAACAGAACAGCACTTCCGGCGGTTTTGACGCGGGCAGCTACCGCGAACAAAAGCAGCCGGAGCAGGCCGTGCCGCTGACACCTCTGCAGCAGAAGCTGACAGGGCTGGAAGCAAAGCTGCCCGCAGCCCTTTCCACCCGCGCAGCTGCACTGGCGCTGAGCGTGGTGGTGATGCTGGCGGCCTTTTTGGGCTTTGGCAGCGCCAAGCTGCGCAGCCGGTACAACGAAGTCCGCAAATGGTACACGGTGGGTGTGGCGGCAGACAACGGCTATAACCTCAACGAGGAGCTGACCACCCGCATGAACACGGCGGCAAACATCATCACCACCGCCGGCAGCGCGCTGGGAGCGGACAGTGCCGAGGTACAGGCCGCACAGAGCGCGCTGAGCGATTTTACCGCCTGTCTGGAAGCCGTGCAGAACGGCGGCAAAAGTCAGGCACTCACCTCGCTGCCCTATTATCAGGGCAGCACGATGCATGCGCTGTATCAGGCCAACGAGGTGCTGGGGTCGCGGATCGATCAGCTCTACGCAAAGCTGCAGGAGCAGGCCGCAGACCCCATGAAGATGGGCGCGGTGCAGGGCCAGTACGGCCAGTTCAACAGTGCGGCTACCATTATCGGCACCCTGAAATACAACGATGCCGTTTACGACTACCAGAAAGAGACCGGCGGCTTCCCGGCCAGCGTGCTGGGCAGCATTGCCGGTGTAAAGGAGGTTGAACCCTTTCGCATGAAAAATTTTGCAAAACGCGTAAGCGCTCTGGATGCTGGCCCTTGTGGTGGGCGCAGCGGCCTGTGCCGGCGGCCTTGCCGCGCCAGCCTGGCCGGACCTGCG
>ENA-OQJX01000865-OQJX01000865.1-human-gut-metagenome-genome-assembly--contig:-NODE-865-length-10718-cov-4.697573_pt1 | contig 10718 bp, 12 predicted proteins | sample MGYA00242615_ERZ504782 | MGnify/ENA primary metagenome ERZ504782 (study PRJEB26092, sample SAMD00036354) | human gut metagenome | host: Homo sapiens | study: EMG produced TPA metagenomics assembly of... | reverse complement strand
TGGGGATGGCATTCATGTGCTTCTCAGGTCTTAAGATATAATATTAACGCATTAAACTTATTACAGAAATGACTTTATTAATGACGACTGGCAGTCTTACAATCGCAGCAGGTGCCGTAATCTTCTTGGTGATTACGCTGATCCTGGTGGGTGCGTTGTTGGCGGCCAAAGCAAAATTGGTACCGTCAGGAAATGTAGACCTGAAGGTAAATGGAGAAAAAGATATTGAGACTCCTATAGGAAGCACTTTGCTGGCTGGTTTGCAGAGTGGTGGTATCTTCTTGTCTTCTGCTTGTGGTGGTGGTGGTAAATGTGGCCAGTGCCGTGCACAGGTATTAGAAGGAGGTGGAGAAATCCTGCCAACAGAAAAGGGCTTTTTCTCTCGCAAGCAGATTAAGGAACATTGGCGTCTGGCCTGTCAGTGCAAAGTGAAGGAAGATATGGTTGTTCAGGTTCCGGACGAAGTTTTCGGTGTAAAGGAATGGGAATGCGAAGTTATCTCCAACAAGAACGTGGCTACTTTCATCAAAGAGTTTATTGTGGCATTGCCTAAGGGTGAACACATGGACTTCTTGCCAGGTTCTTATGCACAGATCAAGATTCCGGCATACTCGATGGATTACAACAAGGATATCGATAAAGCCTTGATCGGCGATGAATATCTGCCGGCATGGGAAAAGTTCGGTTTGTTCACACTGAAATGTAAGAACGACGAGCCGACTATCCGTGCCTATTCTATGGCTAACTATCCTGCTGAAGGCGACCGTATTATGTTGACGGTTCGTATTGCAACCCCGCCGTTCAAGCCGAAACCCGAAGTGGGCTTCCAGGATGTGATGCCGGGTATCGCTTCTTCTTATATTTTTACGCTGAAACCGGGTGACAAGGTGACGATGAGTGGTCCTTACGGTGATTTCCATCCGATCTTCGATTCGAAGAGAGAGATGATGTGGGTCGGTGGTGGTGCCGGTATGGCTCCGCTTCGTGCTCAGATCATGCACCTGACGAAGACACTCAAGACTACGGACCGCAAGATGTCATATTTCTACGGTGCACGCGCCCTGAACGAAGTGTTCTATTTGGAAGACTTCCTGGAAATCGAAAAGGAATTCCCGAACTTCACATTCCATCTGGCGCTCGACCGTCCGGATCCTGTAGCCGATGCGGCAGGAGTGAAGTATACGGCCGGTTTCGTTCACCAGGTAATCTACGATACATACCTGAAGGATCACGAAGCTCCGGAAGATATCGAATACTACATGTGTGGTCCGGGCCCGATGTCAAAGGCTGTGGAAAATATGCTGGACAATCTGGGTGTGCCGCGTGAAATGTTGCATTTCGACGACTTCGGCGCATAACAAGTCATTCAAACATGATAATAATAGAATCGGGGAAAGAAATTTATTCTTTTCCCGATTTTTTTTAAACTATTCTAAGTATGAACATGTTATCCTTAAAAATCAAAGGCAAGGGGCGAGTTGTTACGAAAGAATTACAAAGAAAATACATTTCTTTTGTAATATAGTGCAGCGTTTTGCGTTTTGAATACATCATACTTGTATATGATATTAAAATTGTAATAGAATATGAAAGCGTTGATATTATCTTTTTTTGCAGTAATCTTAGGTTATTCACTTATCTTCAATGAGAAGAAAACAACTGACCGGCCTGTTATAAAGGATAGTAATTCCGTGTATGTCGACAGACCGGTCAATATGCAGATTTCCGATTCCGTTATGATATATAGAGATCAGACCGCATCTGTTCTGTGATTTAGTTAGAGTTTGTTGTTTACCTGTGTTGTTTTGCTTATGTAGTACCCACTCTATCACCTGGTAAGAACGAGGTTTATAATTCGTTGTATGCAGGTATTTCTTCCAAAAAGTATATGTCCGGTTATTATAGTCAATTTACAGCAATAGTGATTTAAGCCGTTGCTGACGATCAGGTATTCGACATGTAGCACCATGTTATAACGGGCTATCTGGTCGAAAACAGTGTTGGTAATGTTTATATGGGGGGCTTTGTACTCGACGATGACCAGAGGTTCCAGAAAACGGCTGTAAGCAACCGTGTCGCAACGTTTGGATGTTCCATTCAGCTTGACCAGCACTTCGTTTGCCAGTAGTTCTTTCGGGTAGTTTTTTCGGGTGATCAGGTAATTGACAAAATGCTGACGTACCCATTCTTCGGGAGTGAGAGCCACATATTTTTGCCGTACAGGATCGAAGATCGTACGCTTTCCATCTTTTTCTGCTACTTTAGGTGCGAAACCAGGTAAGTTTAATGCAAGCATTTATTATATTTGTTCTTTTATTCTGTAAAAATAGACCATCAAAGGTAGTGATTTATGAAAACAAAACAAGAAATTGTCGAGAATTGGTTGCCGCGCTATACGGAGCGGAAGCTGGAAGATTTCGACAAATATATCCTGCTCACCAACTTTACGAAATATGTGGAACTGTTTGCCGACCACTTTAACGTTCCGATCTTGGGACTGAAAAACTCCATGCCGAACGCGGCGGCCAATGGCATCACGATTATCAATTTCGGGATGGGGAGCGCGAATGCGGCGACAATTATGGATTTGCTATCGGCAATAAAGCCGACTGCCGTCCTCTTTTTGGGGAAATGCGGAGGATTGAAGAAGGCGAACAACCTGGGAGATTATGTCATGCCGATTGCGGCTATCCGAGGAGAAGGAACTTCGAATGAATACCTGCCGGCAGAGGTTCCGTCGCTCCCGCTTTCTCGATGATGCGTGCCATCTCGTCCGCCATACGTGACCGGGGGAAAGACTACTGGACCGGAACCGTCTATACGACGAACCGGCGGGTATGGGAATATGACAGTGATTTCAAGAACTACCTTCGTCGTACACACGCTACCGGTATCGATATGGAGACGGCTACCTTGTTTACGGCAGGCTTTGCAAACGAGATCCCGACAGGAGCTTTATTGATGATTTCCGACAAGCCTATGGAAGAAGCTGGGGTGAAAACGGAAGCCAGCGATCGTGAGGTGACCCGGAATTTTGCGAAAGAGCATGTAATGTTGGGAGTGGAAGCACTTCGCCAGATTATTGATGGAAAGAAGACGATTCGTCACATCCGTTTCAGTTGGTAATTTTAATTGAGATCACACACAAATATGGCAAAAAAAGAATATACATACGAGGAAATATGTCGGGATATCGTTGCAAAAAAATTCGCTCCTGTCTATATAATGATGGGTGACGAACCATTTTTATGGATCAGATAACAGACCTGCTACTCGAAAATGTATTAGAAGAATCCGAACGGGATTTAACCAGATTATCATGTACGGAGCAGATGCGGATGCAGCATCTATAATTAACGCAGCCCGCCGTTTCCCGATGATGTCAAAATATCAGTTAGTGGTTGTCCGGGAGGCTCAATTAATTCGTGATATCGAGCTTCTGTCGAACTATGTTAAGAACCCATTAATGTCAACCGTTTTGGTTGTCAATTATAAATATAAAAACTTAGATCGCCGCAAGGCGCTGGCTTCTGCGACGGACAAAACCGGAGTGTTGTTCGAGTCTAAAAAGATTCCTGACTACAAGATGCCGGCATTTATCGCTTCGTTCATGCAACTGCGTTCGATAGGGATAGACGGAAAGGCGGCCCAGATGCTTTCTGACTTCCTTGGAAACGATTTAAGCCGCCTGAGTAAGGAATTGGATAAGCTGGCGCTGATCCTGCCTGAAAAAGGCGTAAAACGCATCACGCCGGAATTGGTGGAGCAAAATATCGGAATCAGTAAAGAATACAATAACTTTGAACTGATAAAGGCACTTGCCATGAAAGATGTCTTGAAGGCGAACCGTATTGCTCAATACTTCGAGAAGAACCCGAAAAGCAATCCGATTCAGATGACCCTTCCTGTATTATTTAACTATTTCTCGAACCTCCTGATTTGTTATTATACGAAGGATCGTTCCGAAGCCGGCTTGATGGCGGCACTCGGACTTAGAGGAACATTTCAGGTGAAGGATTATCTTTTAGGGATGCGAAACTACTCGGCGATGAAAGTGTTCAACCTGATCAGTGAGATCCGTATGACGGATGCCCGTTCGAAAGGAGTGGAAAATACTTCTGTTTCCGATGCCGAACTTTTAAAGGAATTGCTCTATAAAATCCTGCATTGACAGGTTTTTGAAAGTATATTTTTATCTGAGAGGGCGTTTTTTCTGGAATAACTGAAAAGTTGAACAGAAAAAACGCCCTTTTTCTTTTGTCTTTCAATACTTTATCTTGATTTTTCATATCTGAGATTTTCATATTTCTATTTTTCGGCCCCTCATTCATAAGAAACGCAGCGTAGGAGTAGATAAGCTCCACGTTCAACTATCAAAATGTCACTCCACCTCATGAAAATTCATTTTCCATAGCATGAAAATAAAATTTCTATAGCGGGTAATATTTTTTAACATATCTATTTGCATAGGATTATTCTTTTTGTCTGTCGAAATGACAAAATAATTTTTGACAAAATAGAAACTTTTGGTAAAAAATACTGAGGGTTGAAGGAAAGAAGAGTGATAGTGTCATTTTGGCAGTTTCAAAAATAACTGAAAAAACAATCTGTACGAATTTGTAAACAATATTAATGATATTACAGTTGTAAACTTCCATAAAGAGATCAATCGAGTTATTTTTTTGTTCTACTTGCAAACGGATGTTTACGGATATTACAAATGTATCTATTTACAAATGTAATAAATTTAACCAGCCATCCTTATTTTAGACAATGCTGTTTTATTCTAGATAAGTAAAATATATTCAGTTTATTATGTGAAATATGTGATTTGATACATTAATATGTTGATCACAAGACTATACAAATGGCTGTAAATATAGAGATGGGAAAGTTTTGCGTGATTGGTAATAATATGGTTTTCAGATAATAGTAGTTCTTTATTAAAGTTGAGATTTAACCTGTATTTAGTTGGTTTCTGTAGGATTTACATTTATAACAGTACAATAATGTTATTTATGGTTACAAAAGTATATGTTTAAGTTTATATAATTAAATTGCACAATTGAGAATTATAGTGTATATTTGTATCGTCATTGATTTGTGTATATTTTCTCTATAAAAACAGACATAATGACAGTATTTTTGTAAACAAATTAGGAATTACTAAGATGATAGAACGTATTACCCAAATCATGGAGCGTGAAGGCTTGACTCCTTCTAAATTTGCAGAAGCAATCGGTATTCAGCGTTCAGCGATGTCACATATTTTGAACGGAAGAAATAATGTAAGTCTGGATGTTCTAATAAAAATTCTGGATCGATTCGCTTATGTGGATTCCGACTGGCTTCTTTTCGGTAAAGGCGAAATGGAACGAAATCGTATGCCGACACAGCCCGATTTGTTCTCAAATACGGCGATAAATCCATCCGGAGGGCAAGTTGCTCTTGAATATCGCAAGGAAATGAGGGTTGATACACCTGTAAACAGCATCAAACAGCCTGTTGTTGAGCAAATTATACAACAAGAAACAGTTACTAAAAAAGTAAGTAAAATAATGGTATTTTATTCCGATAATACATTTGACACTTTTATTTCTGAAAAAAACAAGAAAGAATAGCTTGTTTTGGTTTATATACCATATTCATGTATCTTTGTATAGAATTAGACTAATCATATTATATGAAGAAGTACATGCTTGACATGAAGGTGACTGAAAACTGTAGCCTTCACAAAAATTACTGCCTGCTTAAACTAACATCTGATCAGATCCTGCCGGAAATGCTGCCGGGACAGTTCGTACAGGTACGTGTGGATAACTCTCCTACAACATTTCTTCGTCGTCCGATCTCAATTAATTATGTCGACAGAGCGACCAATGAACTGTGGTTGCTCGTCCAGTTGGTCGGTGACGGAACACGCCGGATGGCTGAGTATAAGCCGGGTGATGTTGTTAACATCATGTTGCCTTTGGGAAACGGTTTCACGCTGCCTGCCGATAAAGAACAAAAATTACTGCTGATCGGTGGTGGTGTCGGGACAGCTCCGATGTTGTATTTGGGGGCCATCCTGAAAAAAGCCGGTTACACACCTACGTTCCTTTTGGGAGCTCGTTCTAAGGAAGATGTGTTACAATTGGAACAGTTCGAACAGCTTGGAACAGTGTATGTTACAACAGAAGACGGCTCATTGGGCGAAAAGGGATATGTGACCAATCATTCCATCTTGAAAGATGTACATTTCGACCGGATTTACACTTGTGGACCTAAGCCGATGATGGTGCTGTTGCCAAATATGCCCATGCAAACTCTATTACATGCGAAGTCTCTCTTGAAAACACAATGGCTTGTGGTATAGGAGCTTGCTTATGCTGTGTGGAGAAGACCAAAGATGAGCATCATGTGTGTGTATGTACTGAAGGACCTGTATTTAATATTGAAAATTTGACATGGCTGAATTAAACGTAAACATCGGTAATTTGCAATTGAAGAACCCGGTCATGACGGCGTCGGGTACTTTCGGATATGGCATTGAGTATTCGGACTTTATGGATATCTCCCGCTTGGGTGGTATTTTTGTGAAAGGAACAACGATCCAGCCACGCGAAGGGAATTTGTATCCCCGTATGGCGGAAACCCCTTCGGGGATGTTGAATGCTGTAGGTTTGCAGAATAAGGGGGCGCAATATTTTGTCGATCATATCTATCCGGAGATAAAGGACATCGACACGAACATGATCGTAAACGTGAGTGGTTCCTCTGTGGAAACGTATGTGGAATGTGCTGAGAAGATAGCGGATTTAGACAAGATTCCGGCGATCGAACTGAATATTTCCTGTCCGAATGTGAAGCAGGGAGGTATGGCTTTTGGCGTGACGACTTGTGGGGCAAGCGAAGTGGTGAAAGCTGTCCGCAAGGTTTATCCGAAGACCCTTATTGTAAAACTTTCCCCTAATGTGACCGACATTACGGAGATTGCCAGAGCGGTCGAAGCCGAGGGAGCAGACTCTGTTTCATTGATTAATACTATGCTGGGGATGGCCATTGATGCGGAGAAGCGTAAACCGGTATTATCTACAATAACCGGTGGTCTTTCCGGTCCTTGCGTAAAGCCGGTTGCCTTGCGGATGGTATGGCAGACTTATAAGGCTGTGAAGATTCCTATTATCGGTCTGGGAGGTATTTCGAACTGGAAAGATGCAGTGGAGTTCATGCTGGCCGGAGCTACAGCAATCCAGATCGGGACCTACAATTTTGTAGATCCAGCCGTTGGTATAAAGGTTATCGAAGGGATGAACGACTATTGTGACAGACATGGTTTTTCGTCTGTCCGCGAACTGATCGGAGCTTTGGAAGTATAAAAACAGGATGAGATAATCCTTTTCGGAATAACAAATTAAAGAAAAGCCTGTAAAACGACTTATTTTATGTGTTTTACAGGCTTTTTTCTTGTAATTTTATTCGTTTGGAATATCATTATTCCAATAATTATAATATCTTTGTTCGTATATAAAATAAACCTTGGATTTGTAATATCTAATTAATAAATTATAGAAGAAAAACATGAAGATCAGACATCTTTATTTGCTATGTCTAATAGCGATATCAGCGACGCTGAGTGCAAATGGAAAAACTGTAATTCCAATTACGACCGATGACATTAGCCTTATTTATAAGGTTGATGATAAAAATGGCCGCCTGTATCAATCTTATCTGGGACAAAAACTGTCATTTGATTCGGATATCGTACAATTACCTCTCGGTAATGAAGCCTATCTGACACATGGTATGGAAGATTATTTCGAACCGGCTATTCGTGTTTTGCATAATGACGGTAACCCGTCATTGCTCCTGAAATATGTCTCCCACGAAAACAAACAGCTTCAGCCGGGAGTCAACGAGACGGTCATTCTTTTGAAAGATGATAAATATCCGGTCGAAGTAAAATTGCATTTCATCGCTTATCCAAAGGAAAACATCATCAAGGAATATGCGGAGATTTCACATCAGGAGAAGAAACCTGTAACCCTTTATAATTATGCTTCCTCTTTATTGCATCTGAATGGCAGCAAGTATTTTCTGACTGAATTTGCAGGAGATTGGGCCCACGAAGTCAATATGAAGGAAACCGAGCTGGCTTTTGGTAAGAAGATGCTGGACACCAAGTTGGGAAGTCGTGCCAACATGTTTTGTTCTCCGTTCTTTTTGCTTGCTCTGGACAGGAAAGCGGAAGAGAATGCCGGAGATGTATTATTTGGCACTATCGGATGGACAGGTAATTACCGTTTTACGTTCGAAGTAGACAACGAGAATGGCCTGCGTATCCTTTCCGGTATCAACCCATATGCATCGGAATACTCGTTGAAGCCGAACGAAGTATTCCGCACGCCGGAATTTATTTTTACCTATAGTGCCAAAGGAAAGGGCAAAGCCAGTCGTGATTTCCAACGTTGGGCACGCAAATATCAGTTGAAAGACGGCGAGAAGTCTCGTATGACATTGCTGAACAACTGGGAAGCGACCTATTTTGACTTTAATGAAGACAAGTTGGTGAATATTATGGATGAAGCCGTTGCATTAGGAGTCGATATGTTCTTGCTTGACGATGGCTGGTTTGCCAATAAGTATCCCCGCAGCAGTGACCATCAGGGATTGGGAGACTGGGAAGAAACCGTTACCAAGCTGCCTAACGGTATCGGAAAGCTGGTGAAGGAAGCGACGGACAGAGGCATTAAGTTCGGTTTGTGGATCGAACCGGAAATGGTAAACCCTAAAAGCGAGTTGTATGAGAAACATAAGGATTGGGTGATCCATTTGCCGAATCGTGACGAGTATTACTTTAGAAACCAGATGGTTCTGGATTTGACTAATCCGAAAGTACAGGATTATGTATATGGTGTGGTTGACAATCTGATGACGAAATATCCGGGTATCGCCTATTTCAAATGGGATTGTAACAGCCCGATAACGAATATCTACTCTCCGTATCTGAAAGACCAGCAATCCCATTTATATGTTGAGTATGTACGCGGCCTGTATAATGTATTGGAACGGATCAAACAGAAATATCCGAATCTGCCGATGATGCTGTGTTCCGGTGGTGGTGGCCGTTGCGACTATGAAGCGTTGAAGTATTTCACTGAGTTCTGGCCAAGTGATAATACGGATGCCATCGAACGTATCTTTATCCAGTGGGGGTATTCCCACTTCTTCCCCGCTAAAAGCATGGCTGCCCACGTAACGAGTTGGGGAAAACAGCCGGTTAAGTTCCGTACGGACGTAGCCAGCATGTGCAAGTTAGGTTTCGATATCCGTATCCATGAAATGAACCAGGCGGACCAACAATATTGCAAGGAAGCGGTGGCTAACTTCAAACGTCTGGACGATGTCATTCTGGACGGCGACCAATACCGTTTGCAATCGCCTTATGAAAGCCAGCATGCTGCCGTTATGTATGCCAGCGGTAATGCAGACAAAGCTGTCCTGTTTGCCTTCGATATCCATCCGAGATATGCAGAATCGATGCAACCTCTTCGTTTACAGGGATTGAAGAAGGATGCCCGTTATGAACTGAAGGAAATCAACTTGGTTCCGGGTACACAATCCAAATTGGCCTGCAATGGCAAAACGTTCTCCGGAGAATTTTTGATGAATGTCGGCATTCCTGTGTTTTCAACCGGCCGACAAATAGTCATGTGATTGAAATTACAGAGGTCAAGTAATCAAACAAATACTTATATTTGCGTGTTACTAATGTGATAAGTATGTTAGAACAGATAAACGACATATTACACAATACGGTTATTACCCCCTACACGGCAGCCGTAAAGCTGTTGATCAGTTTCCTCTTGGGAGCAGTTATTGGGATAGAGCGCCAATTTAGAAGACGAGAAGCGGGAATGCGTACCTTTACATTGATTTGTATGGGTTCGACTGCTGCCATGCTGGTCTCTATCTGGATTCCGCAATGTTATCCTAATTTCTTGAATGGCGATCCGGGACGTATTGCGGCACAAGTGCTTTCGGGTATCGGTTTCCTCGGAGCAGGGGCGATTATCCAAAGCCACGGGAGCGTGCATGGACTGACGACGGCTGCTTGTATCTGGGTAATGGCGGTAATAGGTTTGGCAGTGGGAGCCGGAATGTATATTCCGGCTGCTATTGCAACTGTCATAACACTTTTCATTCTGGTCAGCTGGAACATTTAGAGAGAAGAATGTTCCTGAACGGTGTCAACAAGATACTGACTATCACCTGCTCTACGGCAACACCCGATTTAAAGGCAGTTCGTAAAATATTGGAAAGTAAAGGCGTTTTTATCGTGAGTGTCTCTTTCGAGACATATTATAAAGAGGACCGGTCCGTTATCACATACAAAGTGAATGTAAAGGCGATTTCCTCCTATACGAACTTATTCAACGATATTCGGAGTTTAGGTATTGTTACACAAATCAGATTGATGGCATAAGCCATCAATCCAATTCTCCTTTCAGCATTCTTCCTGCAATGCGAGCCGAATCTTCAATGTATTTTTTGCATGGGCGCTTCTGATAATATTCTTGCGTACGGGCGGCCGGTGCCGGTGTCGTAGCTGCTGCGTCTTCAGGAGGCAAAGGCGGCGACAGATGATTGTTCGTTTTTCTCCTTGAATATGTCAGCCATTTTCTGCACCATTGCATAATTCTTGGTGCGGGCTTCCTGGTCGGTAATATCCTGAA
>ENA-OQJX01000864-OQJX01000864.1-human-gut-metagenome-genome-assembly--contig:-NODE-864-length-10734-cov-1.173565_pt1 | contig 10734 bp, 16 predicted proteins | sample MGYA00242615_ERZ504782 | MGnify/ENA primary metagenome ERZ504782 (study PRJEB26092, sample SAMD00036354) | human gut metagenome | host: Homo sapiens | study: EMG produced TPA metagenomics assembly of... | reverse complement strand
CATTGTAGGTGAACCAAGTGTTATTCAAGAACGACATCAAGCTTATATCGATACATTAAAGAAATATCATTTAACCTTTAAATCGCATTGGATATATAACAACTCTGAATTTGAGCGAATTTATCAAGAATTAGCTGAATTTACTGCAATTGTTGTTACTGGAGATTATTTAGCGGCTAAATTAGTAAAATTTTAAAAAATTAAAGAAATAAACGTGTGATGGAACAATTATCGATTATTGGATTTGATGATATTACTTTTGCAGAATTAATGGATCCTGCGTTGACAACAATACGACTAAATCCAGGTAACAAGGGGGCGATTGCTTTTCACCAACTGATTGGACTGGCCAAACAAGAAGAAATAAAAAATCAAGTACTACTATTAGAGGGAGAATTGATTTCTCGAGACTCTGTTCACAAAATCAAATAAAAAAGCTCTGTGAAATAAGTATAGTTAACAATAAAATATCCGAACGATAGAGAGAATGAACTGTGATCTAGCAGTTCCTCGTCGCAAATTCACTAGAATTAGCATTATTTACTCTAAATTGTTCGGATATTTTTTCTTGTTTTTAATTATGATTACAGTGCCTATTTTTAACGAAATTTGCTTATTTTCAAAATGTATGATTATATGTTAGTAAACACTTTCAAATATGAAAAGAGGAGCTATTATGGTAGGAATTAGGGATGTTGCAAAACGGGCGGGTGTGTCCATTGCAACAGTATCGCGCGTGCTAAATGAGGATCCGACACTTTCAGTAACCGATGAAACCAAACGAAAGATTGCAGAATCGGTTAATTTTTATCATTATGTCAAAAAAAGTCCCGTTGCAAAAAATTTAACAAATATTGCATTAATAACGACAGTTTCTGAAGTAGATGAGTTGGAAGATCCCTATTTTCGAACGATTCGCAGAGGGATTCAAGTCGAAGCAGAACAAAGCAAAGTCAATTTGAAGAAAATTATTCGTTTGTCAGAAACACCGTTGGAGCAAGACGATTTGCTAAAATGTCAAGGTGTGTTGATTATTGGGCAGGTGCTATCTTCTGTGATTGAAGAAGTATCAGCAATTAATTCGAATGTCGTAGTGATTGATGACCCTAGTATTGAAGCTGAAGTAGATGCAGTTTATACTGATTTAACAAAAGCAACGAATCAGCATTTAGATCGATTGTATAAAAAAGGACACCGAAACATTGCGTTTATCGGAGGAGGACGTGTTCGTTTAGATAGCCAAGGAAATAAACACGTGTCAGATGATGATTATCGAAAAATAGCCTATGAGACGTGGATGAAACAAAAAGGATTAGAAAAATATAGTCAAATTTATTTAGAAGGCTGGACCACACTTGACGGAATGCAGGCAGCAGATTTACTTTTGAAAAAACATGCTAAAGATAAGTTGCCGACTGCTATCATGGTAGGAAATGATCCTATTGCTGTGGGGGTTTATCGTTCACTTCAAAAAAATGGTCTACGTATTCCAGAAGATATTTCGATTGTGAGTTTTGATAATATTGAAGTTGCTGAATTTTAACACCTGCATTAAATACGGTGAATGTGAATACAGAAGAAATTGGAAACTAGCAGTTCGCATGGTTAATGAACGAATAAAAGAAGTTAGAAATGTTTCGATCAAAGTGATTGTTTCTAATAATATTATTGTTAGAGAAAGTGAAAAAAAATATCGATTAAAAAAAGTAAACATCCAAAAAAAGGATGTTTACTTTTTTGTTTACTAATATTTTTAGTAAAAAATCTCGACAAAACATTAAGTAAACAGTTATGGTGTTGTTAACAAAAAAGAAAACGCATTCAAAACAGGAGGAATTAAGATGAAACATTTCAAAAAAATAGCTTTAACAGGGATAGCTGTTTTAACTGGGACATTACTCGCAGCATGTGGTGGGGGAGATAGTAAATCTAAAGACGGGCAAGTAACTTTAAGCTATGCGAGTTGGGATACTGACCAAGCTCCAGGACTAAGAAAAATGTTAGATGAATTTGAAAAACAAAATCCTGATATCAAAGTAGAAATGGAGACAACGCCTTGGGATCAATATTGGGTTAAATTAGAAGCTGCAACAACGGGAGGTAATATGCCAGATGTAGTAACCATGCACTCTAGCGAATCCTATAAATATATGTCACAGAATGCTTTGATGGGACTTGATGATGTTCAAAGAAAATGATATTGACATGGGAAACTTTACTGAAGGAATTGCTGATTTCTATACGCTTGAAGACGAACTATACGCAATCCCTAAAGATGCTTCTGTAGTGGGGCTATGGTACAACAAAGAATTATTTGATAATGCAGGTGTCGATTATCCAGATGAAACATGGACATGGGAAACACTCAGACAAGCTGCAATTGATTTAACAGATGAATCAAAAGGCATCTATGGTTTTGCATCACATATTGGAACAGAGACTGGCTACTGGCATTTATTTATCAAAATGGGGGAGAAGTATTTGCCGATGACAATACAAAATCAGGTTTGAATACCCCAGAAGCACAAGAAGCTTTAGCTTTTTATCGAGATATTGCACTTGTTGATCATGCTTCACCAACAATTACAGAATTACAAGATCCTGATAAGTTAAGTCGTTTTCAATCAGGTAGATTAGCAATGATGATTGAAGGAAACTGGTTTGCACCGGGATTTTTGAAAAATGACTATCTAGTTGAAAATGTTGCTTCTGCCGTGTTACCTAAGGGAAAAGTTAATGCAACAATTACAAATGGACTTGGTTGGCTGCCAGTGCGAATACAAAATACCCAGAAGAAGTGAAAAAACTAATGGCAATTTTTAGCTAGTGAGGACGCCAATAAAATCCAAGCGGAAACGGGGGCATCAATCCCAGCACTAAAAGGCTTTGAAGACGAGTGGGCTGCTTCTTCAGATACAATTGATTTGAGTGCTTTTGGAAAAATGTTGGAGTATGGAGTCCCTCGTCCATACAATAAAGATGGATTACGAGCTGAACAAGCAGAAGTTCAAATTATTAACCGTATTCTGTCTGGTGAAGTAACTGTTGAAGATGGAACCACTCAAATTGAAAAAGAAGTCAATGCGATATTGAGCGGAAATTAAATTAGTTAATTATACAATATACAGGCGAAAGGATTCTATTTCGTCTGTATATTAATGGATGAATACCAAAAAGGGGGATATTATGAAAAATCGAATTTTTGGAAAATATCGTAAAGATCAAGTGATATGGGGCTATATTTTTATTTTTCCAACGGCATTAGGATTAATTTTATTAAATATATGGCCAGCAATTCAAACAGCAATTTTAAGTTTTCAAAAAACGGTAGGGTTCGGTGATACTGAATGGGTCGGATTAAGAAATTACCAAAAAATGTTTGCAGACGGTGAAGTTTTTCAGTCTTTATTAAACACATTAATTTATGCAGTGGTTTCGATACCTAGTATTGTTGTATTATCCTTGTTGGTGGCAGTTTTAATGAATAGAAAAGTTAAAGGATTGTCGATTTATCGGACAATTTATTTTCTACCAGTCGTTGCTGCACCATCCGCAGTCGCAATGATTTGGCGCTGGATGTTCAATAATGATTATGGACTGATTAATAACATGTTGGCTAAAATAGGTCTCGATGGACCAGCATGGTTAACGGATCCATCGATTGCGATTTATTCTATTATCATTGTAGGAGTTTGGAGTGCTATTGGTTATAACATGGTGTTATTACTAGCCGGCTTATAAGAAATTCCTAAAGATTATTATGAAGCAGCGGAAATTGATGGTGCTAGTCCAATCCAGCAGTTTTTCAACATTACGTTACCATTTGTTACACCAACATTATTTTTTGTAGTTGTAACAACAGTTATCAATGCTTTCCAAGTATTTGATGTTATTTTTATGATGATTACTCCTAATAGTACCGCCATGTTTAAATCACAATCATTAGCCTATTTATTCTATAAACATTCATTTATTTTAAATGACAAGGGATATGGTTCGGCAATCGTTATGTTCCTTTTAGTGATTATATTAATTATTACTGCAATTCAAATGAAGTTGCAGAAAAAGTGGGTAAACTATTAAGGAGGCTATCAAATTATGAAAAATAAATTTTTTTCAAATGCGCCAATCCATATCATGCTTATTTTAGGTGGTATTGCAATGGCATTACCTTTTATTTGGATGATTTTAACTTCAGGGAAAACGTTGGTTGAATCTACCCAAATTCCACCTACAATTTTCCCTGAGAAATTTCAGCTAAGTAACTATCAACAAGTACTTGATTTTATTACCATTCATGGCTTTTTATATCAATATATTTTTAATGGTTGTTGGACGAGTGATTGGCTCGGTTTTATTTTCAGCAATGGCTGCATATGCTTGTGCGCGTCTAAGTTTTCCAGGGAAAAATATCCTTTTCAGCTTAGTACTTATTCAAATGATGATTGCCGGTTCCATTTTTATTACTCCACAGTATTTATTAGCACAAAAATTGGGTATTTTAAATACAATTCCAGCATTAATATTACCAGGGGTAGTTAGTGCGTTTGGTACGTTTTTATTAAGACAATTTTTTCTTAGGTTTGCCTGATGAATTGGAGGAAGCGGCCTATTTAGAAGGTGCCAATATTTGGACGATCTTTTTCAAAATTATGTTGCCGCTTGCTAAATCAGGATTGGTTGCACTTGGAATATTCACAGCGTTGTTTGCATTTAAAGATTTAATGTGGCCATTGATTGTCAATACTTCAATTGATAAGATGCCTTTAGCTCCGGGATTAGCAAACTTACAAGGACAATATGCCACGAACTTCCCACAATTAATGGCAGGTTCGTTATTAGCAATTTGGCCAATAGTTGTGATATTCATCGTTTTCCAAAGAAAATTCATTGAAGGAATTGCTACAACAGGTGGTAAATTATAAAACTATTAATTAGTGATTGGAGAGTAAGTACATGACAAAAATTACATTTATTGGTGCAGGAAGTACTATTTTTGCAAAAAACGTATTAGGCGATGCGATGTTAACTCCAAGTCTACAAGATGCACATATTGCATTGTACGATATTGATGAAAAACGACTAAAAGAATCAAATTTAATGCTTAAAAATATTAATAAAAATTCGAATGAAAATCGTGCTGATATTGTTTCTTATTATGATGCAAAGAAGCGTTAAGAGAGGCTGATTTTGTTATCAATGCTATTCAAGTGGGTGGTTATAAACCTTCAACAGTGATTGATTTTGATATTCCTAAAAAATATGGGTTGCGACAAACTATTGGTGACACCATGGGGATTGGTGGGATTTTTAGAACCCTACGGACACTACCAGTAATGTTAGACTTTGCTAAAGAAATGGAAGAAGTTTGTCCAAATGCTTGGTTATTGAACTATACAAATCCGATGGCGATGTTAACCATGGGTGTTTTAAAAGCGGCGAGTATTAAGACTGTTGGTTTATGTCATAGCGTTCAAGTATGCGTACCAGAATTGTTTGAGCATTTAGGAATAGCCGATCAATATGACTTAAATGACTTTCAATGGAAAATTGCAGGCATTAATCATATGGCATTCTTGTTGGAAATTACAAAAAATGGGGAAGATTTCTATCCAACAATTCGTCAGTTAGCTGCAGAAAAACCAAATCCACATCCAGATTCTGTACGTTTTGAATTGTTGAAACGTTTTGGTTACTATATTACAGAATCAAGTGAACACAATGCAGAATACCATCCATACTTTATTAAATCAAAATACCCAGAATTGATTGACGAATTAGGGATTCCGTTGGATGAATACTTACGTCGTTGTGAACAACAAATTAATGATTGGGAAAGCATGCGAGAGGACATTGTAAATAATGGGGAGTTAACACATACGAGAAGCCGTGAATATGCTTCATATATCATGGATTCTATTACGACAGGAACTCCGTCAGTGATTGCAGGAAATGTCTTAAATAAAGGCTTAATCACAAACTTACCGACAGATGTTTGTGTGGAAGTACCTTGTTTAGTCGATAAAAATGGCGTGCAACCAACCTATGTCGGTGAATTGCCAACACAATTAGCTGCTTTAAATCGGACGAATATCAATGTTCAAGAACTGACAGTAGAAGCCGCTTTAACACTAGATAAATCAAAAATTTATCAAGCAGCGTATTTAGATCCACATCTATCATCTGAATTGTCTTTAACAGATATCAAAAATTTAGTGGATGATTTAATCGAAGCACATGGGGACTATTTACCTGAATATAATTAAAAAGAAGCTGAAAGAGTAAGGAATTTTCAATTCCTTACTCTTTTCTTAGTTAAATTTAGTAAAAATATTGACAAAACACTTAGTAAACAGTTACATTAGTGTTAACAAAAAGAAAACGCATTCAAATTGTATAAGGAGGAGCATAAAATGAAAGTGGTCTAAAAAATTAATTTTAGCTTGTATAGCACTAGGAGCAACGATCCCTTTGACTGCTTGTGGAAAAAATCAGGAAGATGCAAGCGGTAAGGTAGAAATAGAGTTTTTTAATCAAAAAAAAGAAATGACTCAAACGATTCAGGAGATTGCTAAAGATTTTGAAGCAAAAAACCCTGATATTCATGTAAAAGTTGTGGATGTACCGAATGCTGGTGAAGTAATTAAAACACGTATGCTTGCAGGCGATGTACCAGATGTCATTAATCTTTATCCTCAAAGTATAGAATTTGAAAGAATGGGCGAAAGCTGGTTATTTAGAGGACTTAACCGAAGAACCGTATTTAGAGAATATCAAAAATGGATATGCACAACGTTTTGCTATTGTAGGATCGTGTATATAGCATACCATTAACCGCTAATGTCTATGGTTTTTACTATAACAAAACTGCTTTTGAGGAAATGGGGATTCAAGCACCAGAAACTTGGCAGAATTTGAAAAAATAGTAGCTGAGATTAAAGATCAAAACAAAGTACCGTTTGCGATTGCAGGAGCAGAAGGCTGGACTTTAAATGGTTATCACCAACTAGCTATAGCGACTGCTGCTGGTGGTGAAGAGGAAGCGAACAATGTTTGGCGTTTCTCAGAAGTTAATGGAATTAATGCTGAAAGCAAAGAAATGCAAAAAGATTTTAATCGATTAGATTTGTTAAGAGAACCAAAAGCTTTGCAAAACAACTGGCAAGGTGCCGGTTATAACGATACAGTAGTTACTTTTACAAAAGGTGATGCGTTGATTATGCCGAATGGTTCATGGGCAATGCCGATGATTCATTCACAAAATCCAGATTTTGAAGTAGGAACTTTTCCTTTTCCAGCAGATGAAGCAGGTCAAAGTCTAACGATTGGCGCAGGAGACCTAGCCTTATCAGTTTCTGCAACTTCTCAACATAAAGAAGAAGCCAAACGTTTTGTAGAATATATGACAACACCTGAAGCGATGCAGAAATATTATGATGTAGATGGTGCACCGTGTGCTGTTGAGGGCGTTATCGAGAATACTCAGGATTCACCATTAAGTGGTTTAACTGAACTTGCTTTTACTGATCGTCATTTAGTTTGGTTAGCCAAAGATTGGAATAGTGAAAATGATTTTTATACCTTAACAACAAATTATTTACACAATGGCAATCAAAAAACCATGATTAACGCATTAAATGCTTTCTTTAATCCAATGAAAGCTGACGGAAGGTAGGAAAATAAAATGAAAATAAAAGAAATTTTAAATCGTTACTGGGCAATCATTTTTGTAGCAATTCCAATTATTTTGCAGATGATTTTTTTCTACTTTCCAATGGTTCAAGGTGCTTTTTACAGTTTAACTAATTGGACTGGTCTGACTTATAATTTTGATTTTGTGGGTTTGAACAATTATAAGATTCTTTTTTCTGATCCGAAGTTTATCAAATCGATTGGCTTCACTTTAATTGTGACGCTTTGCATGATTGCTGGACAAATTGGTTTTGGTTATTTTGATTTGCGCGGGCGTTGAACGCAAATATTAAAGGGAAAACATTCTTTAGAGCATGGTTCTTTTTTCCAGCGGTCTTATCGGGCGTGGTTGTTTCTTTAGTATTTAAACAAATTTTTAACTATGGTTTACCAAAAATTGGTAGTATGTTAGGCATTGAATTTTTACAAACCAGTCTTTTAGGAACAACATGGGGAGCGATTTTTGCAGTAATTTTTGTTTTACTTTGGCAAGGAATTGCCATGCCAGTCATCATTTTCTTAGCGGGTTTTCAAAGTATTCCACAAGAAATTATTGAAGCTGCTAGAATGGATGGGGCGAATGATAAGCAAATTTTTTGGAATATTGAAATCACCTACTTATTACCAAGTATTTCAATGGTATTTATTATGGCATTAAAAGGTGGCTTAACAGCATTTGATCAAATTTTTGCTTTAACTGGTGGTGGACCAAGCGATGCCACAACATCTTTGGGGTTACTTGTTTATAATTATGCTTTTAAAAACAATCAGTTTGGTTATGCGAATGCTATTGCTTTAGTCTTATTTATCTTAATTGGGATTGTTTCACTGGCACAATTAAAATTATCGAAAAAATTTGAAATCTAGGAGGTTTCCCAATGAAAACATCAAAAGAAAAAAATATTTCTAAATACTTGCTTTTATTATTAGGGGGCTTCATGATTTTAGTTCCCTTAGTTTCAACGCTATTCGGTTCATTTAAAACAACACCCGATATTATGAATAATTTCTTTCGTTTCCTAATCCAGCGACTTTGGAAAATTTCCGAAGATTGTTAGCGGATGGAATTGGTCATTACTTTTGGAATTCGGCAATCATCACAATCATTGCAGTAGTTGCTGTGACAGCAATTATTCCTATGGCTGCTTATTCACTAGCAAGAAAAATGACTCGTGGGAAAGCATACGGATTGATGTATTTATTTTTAATTTTAGGAATTTTTGTTCCTTTCCAAGTAATTATGATTCCGATTACCGTTATGATGAGTAAAATTGGTTTAGCAAATATGTGGGGATTAATCTTACTCTATCTCACTTATGCCGTACCACAGACACTATTTTTATATGTTGGTTTTATTAAACTAAATGTGCCTATCAGTCTGGATGAGGCTGCTGAAATTGATGGGGCTAGTCACCTTTACAACTTATTTCAAAATTGTTTTCCCAATGTTAAAACCAATGCATGCGACGACTATTATTCTTAATGCTCTATGGTTTTGGAATGATTTCATGCTACCATTATTAATTTTAAATCGTGATTCTAATATGTGGACACTACCATTGTTTCAATATAATTATACGGGACAATATTTTAACGACTATGGTCCAAGTTTTGCTTCCTATACAGTAGGAATTGTCACGATTACACTAGTTTATCTTGCTTTCCAAAGAAGTATTATAGCTGGAATGAGCAATGGAGCAGTGAAATAACCAATAAATTATTCTCATTATAAAGGAGTTCATAAACTTATGATTATATTTGACAATCACACACAAACATTTCATTTACAAAATAAAAAAATTTAAGCTATACTTATTAGGAATCAGAAGAAAATAATTATTTAACGCATCTTTATTTTGGAAAAAAGATTACGCACTATTCTGGTGGGTATCGCTACCCCCGAACAGATCGTTCCTTCTCACCCAACAATGCAAATGCGCAAGATCGTTTATTATCTTTAGATACATTACCATTAGAATTTCCAGGATATGGACATGGTGATTTTAGAGAACCGGCGCATAATATTAAATTAGGAAACGGTAGTCGTGTAAATGATTTTCGTTATGATAGCTACGAAATTCAAAAAGGAAAGCCCAGCTTAGCGGGATTGCCAGCCTTATATACGGAAGATGATGATGAAGCTGAAAGCTGATTATTCAATTGAAAGACGCGATTAGTGGATTGACTTTACAGTTGTTCTACACAATTTATCAAAATCACAGTGTAATTATTCGTTCTACGCAATTAGTAAATAATAGTGATGAAACAGTGGAGATTAACCGCTTAGCTAGTCAATCAATTGATTTTCCAAATCGTCCACTCGAGTTAATTCATTTAAATGGTACCTGGGCAAGAGAACGTCAAATGACTAGAGAAAAAATTCATACAGGGATAAAAGTATTAGATAGTAAACGCGGATCAAGCAGCCATCAACAAAATCCGTTTGTTGCTTTAGTAGATGCCAAAACAGATGAATTTCAAGGAGAGGCATATGGATTTAATTTAGTTTATAGCGGTAATCACGAAACGGTGATTCAAAAAGATCCATTTGACCAAACACGGGTCATTATGGGAATTAATTCATTTAATTTTGGTTGGCAACTAAAAACTGGCGACTCATTTCAAACGCCAGAAGTCGTGATGGTTTATAGTAATGAAGGTCTGAATACGTTATCACAGACGTATCATGAATTGTATAATCACCGTTTAATTCGTGGAAACTATCGTTTACAAGAACGTCCCACGTTAATCAACAACTGGGAAGCAACGTATTTTGATTTTAACGAAGAAAAAATCATGAATATTGTCGATGATGCGAAGAACTTGGGCATTGAAATGTTTGTTTTAGATGATGGTTGGTTTGGCGGTCGTGAAAATGACTTCACTTCATTAGGTGATTGGGTTGAAACAGAAGGCAAACTTGCTTGTGGTTTGGAAAATTTAGCCAAGCAAGTGCATGATAACGGGATGAAATTTGGGATTTGGTTTGAACCGGAAATGATTTCTGAAGATAGTGAACTATTTCGAGCACATCCAGATTGG
>ENA-OQJX01000860-OQJX01000860.1-human-gut-metagenome-genome-assembly--contig:-NODE-860-length-10751-cov-0.928276_pt1 | contig 10751 bp, 15 predicted proteins | sample MGYA00242615_ERZ504782 | MGnify/ENA primary metagenome ERZ504782 (study PRJEB26092, sample SAMD00036354) | human gut metagenome | host: Homo sapiens | study: EMG produced TPA metagenomics assembly of... | reverse complement strand
AGCCTTCCGCGTCCGGCGGAGCCATGACCTTATGGGTGATCGGCCCTTGTCTCCGGCACCTCAGCAATAATGGTGCCGGGCATGATTCTGTCCCCTTCCTTCACCACCATGTGGGTATCCCACTTTTTATCCGTGTCCAGACTGTTGACGGATATGCCTCTGCTGATATAATATCCGCTTCCCTTGGCAATCTCGCTTAAGGGACGCTCAATTCCGTCAAATATATTGCTCAGGATTCCCGGCGCCAGTGTAACGGATACAGGAGCGCCTGTACCAGTCACGGTTTCTCCCGGCTTAATTCCGCTGGTCTCCTCATAAACCTGAATGGTGGTCTTCTCTGAGTTCAGTCCGATGACCTCGCCCACCAGCTTCTCCTGGCCCACATGCACCATCTCATTCATCTGGAACCCTGAGTCGCCCAGCAGGGAAACGACAGGACCATTTATACCGTAAATCACACCTGTCTTAGCCACTTTGCCTACCTCCTGTCAAGTCAAATTTAAACTCATGGCGGGCCTCGTCCAGCTTAGTCTGGAATGAGTTGTCTATAAGTATATGCTTGCCCGGAAGCACAGCTCTTGTGCCTCCGTTAAAGGAATATTCGCTGACCTTGATGGTAGCTGTTGTGATGCATGGCAATGCGCTGCAGCTTATCCACATCCGATGGGTCCATGTAGATAATCAGCTCCTCGTCCCCTGCAAATTCCTTGGCAGCCTTTACCTGGCGGTCCAGAAGCCGCTGGTAATCCTGTGTCTCCATAAAGTTGGCCAGTTTGTCGCGCAGTTCCACGAACAGCTTATCCTTAAGCTCCTCCTGCTTGTGGCTGGCCTCCCTCTTTAAATCCAGCTGGCCGATGGACAGCCTTTTATTGATTTCACGCTCCAGCTTCTCTGTCTCTGCCTCCACCTGCATGTCGGCCCGCCTCCTGGCGTCAGCCGCATGCTCCTCAAAGGCAGCCTCCAGGGCGTTCATATAGTCATCTAACATCCTGGCGCTGCGCTCTCTGGCATCCGTCATGCAGATATCCTGGAAATGCTTTAGCTTTTCCTCTGTTGTCAAGCTGATTCACCCTCTTTCTATCATTACTACAGTTTCAGTCCGATTGCCTCGTTCACATAAGAGGTGATAAAGTCCGGCTTGCGGCCGGTTCCATGGCGGTCCGGAATCTCCACAATCAGCGGAAGCTTGCGCTCCAGCTTTACATTGTCGATGATCTCCGGAAATTCCCTGCCGAACTTTTCTGTCAGCAGGATGATCCCGATGGTTTTGTCGGCCAGGGCCTTATCCAGTTCTTCCTTCAGTTCTTCCCTCTTATGGACCACAGCCCCCTCGACTCCCGCCAGCCGCATGCCGGTCAGTGTGTCGATGTTGTCGCTGATAAGGTACATCTTCATGGGATTACAGCTTTCCTAAGATCATAAAGGATATGATCAGACCATAGAGACACACACCTTCGGCAAGACCTACGAAGATTAATGATTTACCAAGGATGGAGCTGTCCTCGCTGATAGCTCCCAGTGCTGCGCTGGCTGCTGCGGAAACAGCGATGCCGCCGCCCAGACAGGAAGTCCTGTGGCCAGTGCTGCCGACAGATAGCCCATGCCTGCCGCGGATGAACCGGCTGCCTGGGCTCCTGTCTCGGCTGCCGCTGCATTGCCGGAGAACATGACCACTGCCGCGAATAACCATGGTGCCGAAAAACAGGAATACATTGGCTGCCAGGCTGTCCTATAGCGTCCCTTGTCTTTTCCCCTGCTGCAAATGCTCCAAAGGTACTGCAATGCTTAAAATAAGTGCTGCGCTCAGTGTAATTTTAACTAATAAACTCATATCTCATATCTCCTTTTTGTATTATATATGCTTACTGCTCTCCGGCAGCCTTTCCATACGGTTCAAATGCCCTGCCGCTGCCGCGGTAGAACCGGCTGAACAGCTCATAGTATTCCAGACGCAGTACCTGGATGCCCACAATCAGGCCCTCCATACCGCATACAAACAGGTTGCCGCCAACCACCACGGCCCAGTTGGTATTTCCTCCTGCCTCTGCCCCTGCTAACATCAGGACCACCTGCATCATGGCTGCGTGGCTCACTGCAAACGCACCCACACGGACAAAGGAAAGGGTGTTGGAAAAATAGCTTAACAGCACCTCAAAGAGTTCAAATATGCCCTGGGTGATAAACATTCCCAGGCCGGTTTCCATCCGTTCCGCCTTTTTCTCCAATATGGCTGCCAGCGGTTCCTTAAAGAATATCACCAGCAGCGGAATCAGGAACATGATTACCAGAATCACGGTGGCGGGAAGCGGATTTCCGGTCATATACAGTACAATCACGGATGCCAGGGCAAAATAGAATACCAGCCCGGCCACGCCGTTTGTGTCAAAATACGCCTTCTCCACATCATGGGTTCTCAGGCTGTTGATGATATTGAGAATCATGCATAAAAGGATGATTCCCATTCCAATGGCAACCGCCACCACAAATACCGTGTTCAGCCTGCCGATAAAGGGCAGATCTGTCATGGCCTCCTGGGGCCTGAGCCACACAGCATCTATGATATCCTCAAATCCAAAGACGCTTCCGAAGAGCAGTCCGAATATGGTGGAGAACACGCCGCAGCAGGAAATGATTCCTGCCAGACGTATCTTCTTAAACCGGTACAGCAGAAATCCTCCAATCAGCAGGCACAGTCCCTGCCCGGCGTCCCCGAACATGAAACCAAACAAAATGGAATACGTAATGCCAATCAGTATGGTGGGGTCCAGCTCATTATAGGATGGCAGCCCGTACATCTCCACATACATCTCAAAGGGCCTGAACAGCCCCGGATTCTTCATCTTGGTGGGAGGCGTGCTCATGATATTGTTGTGGTCGTCCTCAATGATGCAGAAGGTATCGCTGTCCCGTTCGATTTCCTTCTGGAACCTCTTTGCATCATTCTCCGTCATCCATCCGCACAGGATGTAAAAGTTATGGGTGTCATGCTTGGTGACGGCAGCCATTTTCCTCACATCAAAGTTGGTTGAAAATGTCCTGATGCGGCTTAAGGCAGCGGCAAACTCGTCCTTCCTGCTGCTCATGGCCTCCACGATATTCCTGTCCGCCTCATCTATCTCCTTTGAAGGCTCCTATCCTGTCGTCCAGTACATGTCCTGCCTCCACAGGAGTGCCCTCGTACTCATCCGGAAGGAAACACCGCTCAAAATGCATGGATGCATAGATGCGTCAATCTTGTCCGCCAGGCTCTCCGGCACAAAGTAGACCACCCATACATAGTCCTCCCTCCTCCTCGCATTTGAACATAACCGTGTCTATGGTCTCATACACATAGGATGAGAATTTCTCATAATATTCCCTGGAAATACGTCCGAAACGGAACTTCATGAAACGGAACTTAAGTATCTCCTTCACATTGTAGTTAAGCCTGCAAAGGGTATAACCCTGTCCCTGGAAGCCTTTAACTCGTCCCGCTGGTGCACCAGGACGTTCTTTTGGTCTGTCAGTTCCTTAAGCTGGGTGTCAAGGCTGATAATAACCTCAACGGCCTCCTCCAGCTTCATGTTCCGGCCCGTCTGGTCCGTTATCAGTCATGATAGCTTTCCACCAGCCCTGGGCCTTTTCCAGCACATCCTTATATGGATTCGTTTCAATATAAGGCCTCAGGTCTTTTACTTGTCTTAAGCTCCGACAGGGCATTTTCCAGGTGGATCTCATATCTTGACAGATAAGTGTCCACCACCCGGTCAATATCCTCCTTAGGCCGGTAATACTTAAGAACTTCATCTTCTCAATCACGTCTTAACCCCCTTTAGTCAACTTGCTCCAGCCCATAACGTATCTTCTCAATAGTAGTGATGATACGCTGGATTTCCCTCTCCTTAAAGTAGAGATAGGAATTCAGTATGGCGATGGAGTATGGGTCTTTTCTGCTTGTCTTCAGGTAAATCCTGTCTATTATATCGTGGGCCAGATGGTCCAGTTCCTGATCTTGGTCCAGATGGACCAGGCCAGTCCTGCCGTACCAGCTCGCTCCTATGAGTCCGTATAGTATATCCAGATTCTCCGCTCCACCATCCGGTTAATCTCTTTTCTGGTCAGATGGAGCTGTATGGGAATCAGCATGGCATATATCTCCCCCTGGCTCCAGCTGGTAAAACTTTTTGGAACGGCAAATCCACTGGAGGTTCAGCATATCCATCCTGGTGCCGAAACACTGGGCGATTATCTTCTGCTCGTTCTTTGACAGGTACTTGTCCTTAATCTTCCACATGGACCTGAAATACAGCATATCCAGGGCTGTCTCACAGGCCGGAAGGGTTACCCTGCCGTTCTGCTGCATCTGGTACAACGGGCCGTAATACACGGACCCCTTCAGATTCCCTATGAACTCTTCCATGCTTTGGGACTGGGAAAGCGTGATCAGGTCAAGGGCGGAATGCCTCTCAAAGAAATCACGGAACATGGAAAGGTCCTGCCTCTGTTCCCTGTGGCCTGCCGCATTTCTCAGACAGGTCTTTAGAATGGTAATCTCATAATGCATGAAGTACAGGTCCAGGAAACGCCTCTGCTTTATATTGGCAAACTGGTAAAGCTTTGCAAAATCCCTGTACTGGGACAGATTCAGATGCTGCTCAATGTTTCCCCTGTGCAGATCCTTGTCCTCCACCTGGCCAAATATCTCGCGGTAAGGCAGAAAGGCACGCAGTACTGCACTGCATCCGGTACGGTTTCCAGGGCTGCCATCTCAAGGAACTGCTCATCTTTTATACGCCAGCGTTCCATTGCCTTCACCTTGGTGGCAATGCCGCTGTAAGCAATCAGGCTGCCCATAATCTCACCCCTTTATCATCTTCTGGAACAGAGCCTCTGCATATTCTTCATGGTGCCGGTTATAATTATCTTCCAGCTCCTTAAGCAGGGCCTCTGATTCTGCCTTCTGCTTTGCAAGGAGCCCGTTCATGTCCGCCTCCATCTTCTCCTGAATCTCTGCAATCCTGCGGGCCGTTTCCTGTTCCATACTCTTATCAAAGGCAGCCGTCTTTGCGTCCATTTCCTCGGCAAATGCCTTCTTGCGTGCATTCGCTTCTTCCACAATGGCTCCGGCCGCTGCTTCGATTTCCGATAAACGGTTAATCACAGTATCCATAGCTCTCCTCCTTATATATTTCATATCATTTCATGATACTCCTTTTTTAGAAAAAACCAGAGGTTATTTTAAGTTTTTAAAATTAATTTTTCACAATTTCCCCACTGCAAAACGCCAAAAGAAGGAAGAACTTTTTAAATTCTTTCCTCTTTTTGTCATCCAAAATTACCAATTTTTCCTATACAATTTTCACAAATACATGAGCCTAATTGGCTGTCTGGGCCTCGCTGCCTCAGTCTCCCCCCCGGTGACGCCACGGTTCTACCTTTTCAATATATTTGCTGGATACATACGCCTCCTGGCCATCGTAGTTAATGACTGCCCAGTCGTTGTCATACCGCTTCACGTACACCACCTCGGTGCCGCTGCCCAGCTGTACCAGAATCCGGCCGCTGGTAGATGGCTCGCTGCGGACATTTACACTGCTTCCCTTAATCCTGTAGGTCTCTGCAGGCGGCTCTGTCTCAGGCTCTGTCTCAGGTTCCGGCGGCAGCGTAGGTGCAGGCTCCACAGGCGCAGTGGTCACAGTCGGAACTGTGGTGGTCTTATCTGCATCCTTGCCCTTATCCGACGTGAAAACACGGATAACCACAATCAGAAGTATAACAAGCAGCACCGGAATCAGCAGTCTCAATATGTATGCTGCCGGGGATACCCGTCTGCGCTTCTTTCTGGGACCGCCCTGGCGGGACGGGCCGCTGCGTGTATTCCTGGCAGGTACCTCTGGCTGTTCCTGCCGGAAGCGCTCCTGCCTCCGCCGGTTCCCTGCCTGGGCGCCGGGCGCTGATGTATTCCTTGCAGCCGAGGACGTTCTGACCGGACGGCCGCCCGAACCTCCTGCAAATTCATTGGCAAACACATACACTTCCTGGGTCAGCAGCTGGAATGCCTGGTTGGCGTCATACGCCGTGTCATCCCCTCATGAACAGCCTTGTTCCCCAGTATACGGATGGTATGGTAATTGTCCTTGGTGGCCTTGTTAATCCACTGGCCTTCGTACAGCTGGTCTATGGTATCGGACAGATCCCCTTCCACCACACACGCTCTCTCAGCCATGCATCTTACCATATATTCCAGAACCTGTCTGGCTCTGACCATCACAAGATTATATTCCTTGCGCGCAATTAATCGCTCTGCTTCCTTAACGCCCTGCTGAATCTGCTGCCAGCTGGTCGTCCGCTCCACATTCGACATAAGCCTTCCTCCTTAGTATCGCAGATATCCGCCTATTATGTATAGTATACTAGATTTTTGCTAATTTTGCACTATTAATTATAAAAAATCAGAAAAATAAGAAAAAAGTAAATTTTGTTGCAAATGCATCTTTTGAATGTTAAAATAAGGCCTGCAGCAACTATATCACGAAAGGATGAAACACATGCGATTACGCCACATCCAGGGTGCCGAGGAAACCATTGCCTCCAGCCCATTTGTCATTCAGGAGCCGGAACAGCACCGCGGCACATGGAACCAGGTATTCGGCGGCAGCCATCCCCTTGAAATCGAGGTGGGAATGGGTAAGGGCCGTTTTATTATGGAAAAAGCATCCGCCAACCCGGATATCAACTATATTGGAATTGAGCGCTATTCCAGCGTCCTTCTGCGGGGACTTCAGAAACGCAGCGAAATGGACCTTGAAAATATTTATTTTATGTGCATCGACGCAAAGGACATGGCGGAGATCTTTGCCCCCGGCGAGGTGGACCGGATATACCTGAACTTCTCAGATCCATGGCCAAAGGACCGCCATGCCAAGCGAAGGCTCCACATCCCCTGTCTTTTATGTCTGTATACGACAAAATTCTGGCGCCCAGGGTGTTGTTGAATTCAAGACAGATAACCGGCGGGCTGTTTGAATATTCCCTGGAATCCATTCCAGATGCCGGCTGGGAGATTACAGAGTATACCTTTGATCTTCACAACAGCCCCATGGCAGAAGGAAATGTGATGACAGAGTATGAGATGAAATTCGCCTCCGAGGGCAAGCCCATCTGCAAGCTCATTGCACGGCGGACAGGAACCTTCGGCCAGGACCCGGCATAGAATACAGGTAAAGGATACCATCAGGAGGTGGACAGCATGGCACTCCCTCCGGGAATCACCAAAAACTGCTCCAGGCCACCAGCGATAAGACAGACTTAAACAAACAGGCTCTCCGGTTCAACCGTTCCTTTAAGGAAGTCGGCAAACTCCTGGGCTCCGGTTCAGCCAAGGCCAAAAAGGACAAGGATAAAAAATAACCTCCCAAAAGAGGACACATCCGCAGCTGTCTGTTTCTCACAGGAACAGGCAGCCGCGGACGCAGGGATTCCAAAAGGAGCCACAGCTAAAAACCATGAAACTCCCGGCAAAAAAATTTCCAAAGATTTTTTCTCGAAAAGTGTTGACATTTTGCTTTTTAGGCGATATAATGGCGAACGTGCTGTTGAGACAGCCGCACAACAAAATGAAAAAAATGCGCCTTTAGCTCAGTTGGTAGAGCAGTAGACTCTTAATCTATTTGTCCAGGGTTCGAGTCCCTGAAGGCGCACTAAAAGGTCTGATTTTGCAGATATTGGAAGCTGCGGGGTCGGACTTTTTTGTTGTCCTCCCCCGCTCTGTCCTATGCTTCATCCAGGCGGTATTCCTGTATCTTACGGTATAACGTAGCCTTGCTGATACCCAGGGCATCTGCCGCGGCCTGCTTGCCGTAGGGACCTGTAAACGCTGCAGCGCTTTCTGTATCAGCTGCCGTTCCTGCTCCTTCAGGTTAAAGGGCCCGTCGTTCTGTTTAAAATCAGGAAGCCGAAGCACGTCCTCTTCCGTGATGATTCCGCTGGTGTTTATGGATATAAGGTAGCTTAAGACCTGTTCCATCTGTTTGAAATTGCCAGGCCACGAATGGTTCTTAAGCATGGTAAGGGCCTGGAGCTGCAGGCAACCTTCTTTTTCTCAAAATCCTGATAGTAAATCAGATACTTCTGAATATAGTAGTCTATATCCATATCCCTCTCCCTGATTGGCGGAATACACAGGATAGCGGGATAAAACAGGTTAAAGAGACGCTTGGAAAACGCGTTGTGGTCAGCCATCTTAGACAGGTCCTCCAGGGTGGTGGCAATGAGGCGGATGTTGTGGTTTTCCAGCAGGGTAATGTTATCCGCCAGCTTTAGCTGAAGCCAGTAAGGAAGCCTGGGAATCTCCTTTAAGCACACGGTAATATCCCTGCTGCAGAATATGCCGGTCTCCTCATCAAATACCTGGTTGGCAAAATTCAGGTCCGAAAATGCATTGCAGTCAAAAATCACCAGCTCCTGCTGGGCATAGCGCCCGCTGTTATGTATGGCCTTTACCCACATCTCCTTGCCCAGTCCCCTCTCCCCCTGTATGACCATGTAACGGCTTATTTCCGAAATTTTCATTCACGTTCTTTTTCATCTTTCGTTCAGAACCTCGCTGGTTCCCTCAAGTAGTCCAGAGACAGATTCCTGCTGGCATCCTGGAAATAGCTCTGCTCCGTCACAAGATTCTGCTCCAGCACAACATACTCCAGCCGTTTCCCATAAGGAACTCAGAATCAAAAATCTGGTGCTTTGCGTGAAAGGCGGATACTCCTGTTCTCCGCCCTCATATCCAGCCAGTTGCTGTTCCTTCTCTTAATGACCTTCACCGTTTCCCGGAACAGCTCCTCTCCTATCCCCATTCTCTGCATCTGGATCCGGGCATTCTTGTTGACCTTTGACACCCGCCGGTTCTCTATCAGGACAGCCCCGTCCTCCATGGAATCCACCAGGTCGGAAAGGGCGTGCTCCGTCACATGCAGGGCATCTTCAAGAAGGTATGACTCCGCAATCCTGGTAATGACCTGTCCCACATGAACCGCCAGGTTTTTATAATATTCTGTATGTTCCAGCATATCCTTGTGTATCTTCTCATCATAGCACAGCACGGACAGAGTTCCCAGAAAGGCCTGCCTGATATACAAGGGCACCACCACCTCTGCCTTTCCCGTACAGATGCGGTTGGTGCTGCATTTGCGGCAGATGCTGCTGTTCCTGTTTCTCACAAATACAGGCTTCCTGTCCGTCTTGGCCTGTTCAATGGCGCTGTAGCTGGTTTTCATTGGCATAGATAATGGACCTGAAAAATGCCGTGTGCCCGCAACTCTCATGGTATTCTCATCGTTCACATCGTACTCCAGGCAGGTAAATCCCGCATAAAATTCAATCTCCTTCTGCACAATGGCTGCGCAAGCGCTTAATACGGATCGTTTCATTTCTTTCCCCCATTTATCTCATAATGAGATTATAGTCTCAATATGAGACAGATACAAGGGGCATCTCCATTTTTCTATTCTTTTCGACTCCCCCTCACTTGAATAATCACCTTGGGATTAATAGAATTACGGTAACCTAGGTAAATAAAATATAAGTGAGGGAATGTTATGATTTGCAAAGAAATACCAAAGACCATGTACTGCCACATCGGTGGCTCAGGAACCTGGGGATGCGAATTTCCCGAAGATTTAAATATGGAAGGCATTACCCTGTTAAAACGGGACATGGAATTTGAAACCCCGTTTGGAGTCACCGCCTGCATGAAACTGTACGAAATGGATGCCTCCATCACGGCAGATCACAAAACCCGGCAGGTACTTTATGTGCCTTTCCACGGCTGGAAGGGACTCTCACCTTACAATGACACTCCCAGCGAGCGCATTTTCTGGGCATTGAGGAAGCCGGCGTGAAATACATACTGGCAGACGGCAGCGGCGGCGGCATCAATCCCCTGCTGGAGCCGGGCGACATCATATGTCCCCAGGATTTCATTGATTATACAAAGCGTGTGTCCTATCTGGGAAAATTCACCCCTTACAGCATGCGCATGAGGGAAATCATATGTCCCGACCTGCACAGGATACTTTTAGAAAAGGCCTCCGGCGTATTCCGCCGTGTGTTCCGCACCGGCATCTACGGCGTTGCGGAAGCGCCAGTTGAGTCGGCTGCTGAAATCCAGAAAATGTAACGCGGATCACTGCGACGTGTGCGGCCAGACCATGATGCCGGAAGCGGCGTTGGCCAGGGCCATCGGCGCTTGCTATGCGGCCCTGTACGTAATCAGCAATTCGGCCGAGGGAATCAATCCCAACTGGGAACGCTCCATCTTTGACATTTATTCGGAATGCGCACCGGTGGTGGGAAAGGTCATGCTGGAAGCATGGCTGCCATCAATCCTGAGACTATGAACTGCCACTGCGGCGAAAACATTATAGAGATGCCCAAGGCCGTACAGAACCGCCTGGACATGTAGCGGTATACACAGAGGAGGAAACTATCATGAAACATTTAAAGTTATTTACAGCATTGGCGCTGACAGCCGCCATGACCGTATCATTGGCCGGATGCCAGGGCAAGGCTGCTTCATCACCAGACGCAGGAACCAGACAGCGGCAGACTCCGGCGAAACGGATTCCAACGGCTCAGCCTCCAAGGAAGCAGATGCAAAAGCTCCGGCTGACGGTCAGACCGTCCCCAGCGGCGGCTCAGAGCCTTTCAAGGTTGCCCTTATGATCGGCATCGGCGGACTGGGAGACGGCGGATTCAATGACAGCATGCTGGCCGGT
>ENA-OQJX01000859-OQJX01000859.1-human-gut-metagenome-genome-assembly--contig:-NODE-859-length-10772-cov-0.745326_pt1 | contig 10772 bp, 16 predicted proteins | sample MGYA00242615_ERZ504782 | MGnify/ENA primary metagenome ERZ504782 (study PRJEB26092, sample SAMD00036354) | human gut metagenome | host: Homo sapiens | study: EMG produced TPA metagenomics assembly of... | reverse complement strand
CATATACCATGGAAAGGGTTTTAATGGTATTTCCCAGCACTACCGGAATATCCTTAAAGCGAAGCTCCCTGTAAATAAAAATCCTACGAACAGGCAGTAAATACAGGCGACTGCCGCTGATTCCGTGGCGGTGAAAAACCAGCTGATACGCCGCCGATGATAATAACCATTGCAAGCATTGCGAACAATGTATCCTTTGTAACCCTGAGTGCTTCCTTAAAAGGCAGCTTCTTTCCTTTGGGATAATGCTTTTTCTTGGAATGATATAACACATTCCCATTATGAAAACCCCCAGCATAATACCCGGGATATAACCGGCGCAGAACAGGCTTCCCACGGACACGCCTCCTGCCACCATGGAGTACAGTACCATGTTGTGGCTGGGCGGATGATCAGTCCCTGACAGGAGCTGGCCACGGTAACTGCTATGGAAAAATCCTTTTCATATCCAGCTCCTCCATCATGGGTATTTCCAGGCTCCCAGGGATGACACATCGGCAATGGCAGAACCGGAGATACCGCCGAACAGCATGGATGCCAGTACATTTACATGTGCCAGACCTCCGGTTATCTGCCCCACGCATACATTGCAAGGCCAGCAGGCGCTGGATATACCGCCTGCAGCATGATTTCCCCCATAAGGATGAAGAAAGGGATTGCCAGCAGTGAAAATGAGTTAAGCTGTTTGGACATTTGCTGCACCAGGGTCATGACAGGCACCTGGATATACAGCATGGTGAAGGCTGTGGATATAATCATTGAAAAGGTAATGGGGCATTTAATCATAATAAGCAACACAAAGGTTATGAGAAGGATTGCGATAGCTATATTTGGGTTCATTCTTTTTCCTCCTCCTCTCTGTTAAACTTACCGGCATCATCGGTTTTCTTGTATTTCTTCAGGCCCATTATATCCAGGACCGTAAAGTAGATAATGGCAACGCCGCTGACCGGTATCATAATATACATAAGAGATGACGGCCATTTTGTTACCGGAAGCCTGGAATCCATGGTAGACAGCACCATCCGGACCCCGTAGACAGTGAAGAAAGCGCCTACCAGCAGCGTAATAATCCGGTTCAGCACATCAATCACATTCCTGATCTTTACCGGAAACTTATCATAAAACAGCTCTACGCCGATATGCAGGTTCTTTTCCGCCCCAATGGCAATGCCCAGGAACGCCATCCAAATCGTAAGCAGCAGCGCCACCTCCTGGTTCCAGCGGATATTGGTCCGCAGTATATTCCTGCAGAATACCTGGGCGCATATGATTACGATTACAACGGCCAGGACCCACCTTGCATAACCATATATAACCTTGTAAAACAGATTGAAAATATCAATTAGTACCTTCTTTATTCCTTTCAGCATCTTCAGTCTCCTATATGCCAGTCCCTACTTGCCTGCTTCTACAATCTGGTCAATGATGTCCTTATAGGCGCCGCTTCATAGGAATACCAGATTGGCTCACAGGCGTCCTGGAACGCCTTTAATTCTTCTTCAGTCAATTCAGTGATTGTGACATCCTGCTCCAGCAATTTCTGTTTGGATTCTTCCTCTGCCTCTGCCCACAGCTCCTTCTGGTACTCCCAGGATTCCAGAGCCGTGTCATCAATAATTTTAAGATCTTCTGCACTCAGTTTTCACGTGACTTTTCGCCCATGACCAGGATGTCGGCCGACTTGTATGATGGTCCTCCACAAAGTAGGGAGCCACTTCAAAATGGGACTGGTCCAGATAATTGACGATGGAATTCTCAGCAGCGTCCACAACGCCGGTCTGGAGCGCGGAATATACCTCGGAATACGCTGTCGCTACCGACTGGCCGCCTAAAGCCTCCACCATGGACATCATCAGTTCGGACTGCTGTACTCTTACCAGCATACCCTTCATATCCTCTGGGGAGTGGATTTCCTTTTTGGTATTATAGAAGCATCTGGTTCCCCCGTCATAGTATGTAAGTCCGTAAAGCTTCTTTTCCTTCATCTTATCTCCGCGCAGGATTCCCATACCGATATCCCGCCATGTACCTTCCAGAAATGCTCTGTATTTTTATAAATATAAGGCATCATTAAGGCATTGTACTCATCCACAAAATTAGTCATGGTGGACAGATCGGCTTTTACAATATCCATGCCGCCATACTGGAGCTGCTCCAGGCAGGAGATGGCATCTCCAAGGGTTCCGTTGTTGTACACCTCAATGTTGACCCGTCCGTCTGTGCGCTCCCTTACCTGGTCCGCAAACCACTCCACGGCTATAGTGGTACAGTTTCCATCCGGCTGGTTATTGGAAAGTTTTAAGGTGACTGTGTCACCGGATGCCTCAGTCTTGCTCTCCTCCTTATTCTCCTCCTGTGCGGCAGTATCTCCTTCTGTTTTTTCCTCTGCCTTAGCCTCTGTCTGTGTCTCTGAGCCGGAGGATGGTGCCGCTGTGGTTCCTGCATTTCCCCTCCGCATGCTGTCAGTGTCATCACAAGACCCAGTGCCATCATAACGCTTCTTTTCTTCATTGTATTCTTCTCCTTTTATTCCTGCGCGTAACGCGCATAATTAACCTGTTACCTGGCAGAATACCCGCCGTCTATCGGAATCATGATCCCGGTATATAATCCGATGCCCTGGAGGCAAGAAATACTGCCGGACCCTCAAAATCATCGGGGGTTCCCCAACGTCCTGCCGGAATTCGCTCATCCATGGGCTGCCGCCGCTTTGAATCACTCCAGATTGCCTTTGTAAGCTCTGTGGCTATGTAGCCCGGCGCAATGGCATTGACGCATATACCGTAAGGTGCAAATTCATTGGACAATGCCCTCGTCATGCCCATGACCCCGTGTTTGGAACAGGTATAACCGCTGACCTCAACGCCTCCGAAGGTGGTAAAAAGTGAGGCGGTATTGATGATTTTCCCTTTCAACCCTTGGTCCCGAAAGTGAATGGCGGCCTTCTGGGACAACCGGTACGGCGCCTTCAGATTAACAGCAATTACCTTATCAAACATCTCTTCCGGATATTCAAATGCATTCTTCCGAAACTGCATACCTGCATTATTGCACAGGATATCCACATGACCGGCTTCTTCCAAAAGGCGTATCCACACCTCATCCACATCAGAAGAAACTGACAAATCCACATGGTAACACCTGCACTCCCGCCCCAGATTTTCAACTGTCCTTCTGGTATCTTCCAAATCCCCGATATCCAGCGCAATGATATCTGCTCCTGCCCTGGCAAGCCCGGCTGCCATGCCTTTGCCGATGCCTGTTGCACAGCCTGTAATCACTGCCTTTTTCCCTGCAAGAGAAAACAATGAATCCATATGAAATCTTAACCTCCCCTCCCATGAAAACGGTTTCTTGTATCGTTATGTACATATTAACTCATGAAAACGGTTTCGTCAAGAGTAAATTGTAGATTTTTAAATTATAATAAACAATATAAAAAAATGGAAAGGGATGAAGATTTTACCCTTCTTCCCTTTCGTCTCTCCTGTAATCCCTGAAATCTATTATTAATTGGTTCTCCCTGTTCATCCCTTCTCCCGCTTCGCCGCCAGCAGCCTGTCCAGGTAAACAGACTTGAACTGTTTGCTGGCCATGGCCTGCTTAAGCGGCGGCAGCTCCAGGATAGCGCTGAACAGGGCGGCCATGGCCCTGTGGTTGGAAAACGCCTGGTTGTCAAACACCAGATTGGCCAGTGTTCCCTTCTCAATGGCCTGAAGAACAAATCTGTGGGTGCTGTTCACCGGTGTGATGATCTGCTCCGTCCTGCGCTCCATGTGAATGGCCTTGACGCCGCAGTTCCTGGCGCATACGCCGCAGCCCAGACAAATATCCTTATCCACCACGGCCCGCTTCCTTCCGTTTTCTCCTTCCTCCATGGATATAGCCAATACCGGACATGCCTTTGCGCACTTTCCGCAGCCAACGCACTGGTCCCCGGTAATATCAGGAATATAATTGGTGGTGGCCACCGGCTGCATGGGACTGAAATGCCTGGCAGCCTGGAGCGCCTCACAGCAGCACCCGCAGCAGTTGCAGATAAAAGCCGGGTGCTCCCGCACATTTTCCCCTATCTGTACCAGATTGCTGGCGTAGGAGCGTTCCAGCGCATCCAGCGCCTCCTCCCTGGAGATAAGTCTGCAGTAATCCCCGTGCTGGGCCAGGGAACGCGCCACATTGTCAAAGGTCAGGCATACATCCCAGGGAGCGTTAATCTCGCAGGGATGGCCTGCGTGAGACATTTTATGACGGCAGTAGCATAGCCCCAGACCGATATACTCTGCCTCCTCCACGATGTGGGTCGCCCGCTCATAATCCAGGATGTGGTTCATCTTGTCATTGGTCAGAACCGGCTCCTGGACAAACACACGGCCCAGCTTTGTCTCCGTGGCATAAAACAAATCCTTGATAAAATCCTCCTCCACATTCATATACTGGTAATACAATTCACTGAGATACTTTTGGTCAATATCTCCCCTGGTCCTCATCAGGGCAAATTCAATAAACCCGGCCATTGGCGGGGGCATCACGAATTTCCGCACACCCTTGTCCCAGGAATCCACCAGCAATGCCTTGCCGCACAGGTGGTCCAGCAGCTTTTCCGCCTTATACTCCGAAGTCCCCCATATCTTTGCCGCCTTTTTATGGTAAACGGGCGAACCGGCAGCAGCGCCACCCATTTGGCCTCCTTTTCAGAATATAGGACCTGCAGTATCTTATACAGTGTCTCAGAGGCCGGAGCCCCTGGGTAAACCAGTTGATACGTTCACCCAGGTTCCGGTATGCGTCACGGGTTGTAAGATGTCCCATTGTCTTTACCTCCTCCTTGGATTTTCCTTGATTGTTCCCATTTTTTCCTCTGCCATACCGCGGAGTGACTGAACCTCATTCCTGTCAGATAAACCGCGTCATGCCCGGGCATGGAACAACCGCTTCACCATCTACTTTAGACACTGCAAAAATAATAATTCAACAGAAAGTACATCACATGCTTCCTTTCCACAAAATCCTGTTTTGTTTCGTTGTTCTATACCATTCATCCGTCAAATCGAACATATGTTCTGATTTTTCTTGACAAAATCCCCCCTCAGTGATATCTTTAAAATACATCACAGATTTCCTTTTCCACATGAGAGGTGGAAAATATGACAATATTACATACGCATTGATAACCGGAATGTATACGTCTCAGAAGAAATTTATAAATTATACTGCAAAGGCGAGCGGAAGGAGCGGTATTTCCGGGAATCAGATATTCACAACAAGACATTTTATTATAATGCACTGGACACAGAAGATTTTAACGGCTGTGATCTGTTTCAGGACACCCGAGCCAAGCCTGTGGATGAACAGGCAGAGGAAGCTCTGGAGCGCTCTCTGCTCTTTGAGGCCATGAAGGACCTGGACCCCAGAGAGAAGGATATCATACGCCGTATTTACTGTTACGACCAGTCCCTGCGCCAGATTTCCAGGGAAACCGGAGTTCCCGTAACCACCCTTCATTACCGTCATGGAAAGATCCTCCGCAAACTGCGCAGCCTCATGGCCTGAAGGGAAGGTGCTGCACAGATTCTCACAGGCATTTAGGCCAAAAGGCCGCCCGGGCCGACATTCAGGTATCTGTTTCACATGCCTGTCGGCTTTGGACGGCCTTTCTATCCGGTTTTAATCGAACATATGTTCTATATATCGGATGAATCTTGTAACCACCCCATGAATGCTTTTAACCGGAACAAAGGAGGAATCTGGTTTGAATATTGTTATATCAACTGAACATAATCAGCTTTTCAGACAACTTTACACAGCTGCAGACGCAGCCATCTCCAACCGGCATCTGCGGGGCATGGAGCTATATGCCTTCAGAAGCCTGACGCCGGAAGAACTCATCAAGGAAGCTGCCGGCTCTCCCGCAGATCTGTGGCTCATGTTCTTTGACAGCGACAGCCGGCTGACTGGCCGGATGTACTGAACAGGCTACATCTTTCAGCAGTCAAATTATGGTCTGCATAGTGAGCAGTGATTACAGCACCGCAGCCCGTCTCATCAACAGCCACTCTGTCCGCGGCGTTGCAGGTATATCCATCCTGTCCATGACAACTTAGAGCGCTCCTGCCTGAACATCCTGACCTATCTGAACCGCCGTGTAACTTCTGCAGATGGATTTCTAATCGTGCACGGCAGCAGCCGTGACACCCGGCTTTCCTTTTCCAGCATCTATTATATAGAAACTGTAAAAGGAACTCATATGTGCAATATACACTGCTCGGACGGAGTATATACCTTCCGTTCCGGCATAAAAGAATTGTCAGAAAAGCTGAAGCCGCCCTTTCGTCAGGTCCGGGCATCCACCATAGCCAATCTGTCAAATGTCCGGTCCTTTGAACCAACCCAGGGCATTCTTTCCTTTACAGGCGGTATTTCATGCTGCTGCTCCCGCAGCTACAGGCATGATGTATCCGATTATTTCCGCAGGCATCCGCGTCATGTGCATGCGGAAGGGGATATGGCGGAAAGGGGACCGGGTGACGGGAAGGCGGCAGGGAGAGAATACGGCAGTGAAAAGACCATCCGAAACACATAATGCGGACACTTTTATGCCGAGCACATTAAAGGCAGAGATTCCCACATCTGCCCTTTCCTTTCACATCTATCTATAATTACCTGACATTTCCCTGGGGCAATACCAACCACCGCCCTTCTGTCCCCTGTCATGATAAAAATAACTGCCGTTCCATCATCCGCCGTCTGGTGAGTCCCTCCAGTACCTTTCCTGCCGCTTTGTTCCATTTAGGAAATTCATCCGCTGCCCCTTTCACATCACCTGCGTGCAGACGCTTCAAGAGCGTACTGTTCCTGAGAGCGCCTGCCCCCAGATTATAGGCAAAGCTTACCAGGCATCAAACTGGTTTTGGGTTACGCTGCACTCCAGCACCTTATTTACAGCCTTCTCAAAGGCCCTTAGGTCCTCCCTCAAATATGCCTCTGCCTGTGCCTGGGTAATCTTCATCCCCATGGCCACGCCGGCCGTATGCCATATCCAATGGTGGGGACCCCTGCTGCGCAGCGGTACGCCTCCAGACGGCAGCCCTCAAACTGTTTAATCAGGCAGATACCTGCATCCGATATCCTTCGTTCTCCCTGGGCATATCCCGCTTTACGATCTGCTTCTGAAGCGGTTCCTGCCTTTGTGACCGGAGGCTGCACTGCACCAGCCGTATATTCGCTGCCCTCGTACGCTGCCAACGCAGGGTTTTTTCCTTCTGTTTTGCCAGGTAATGTATGTTCCGGCTCCCTGCCGTCTCCATTTTCCACCGATATTCCTCCCGTACTAATGGGAATCTCCGCGGATTCTTCTTCCGGAAAATGCAGTACGCCGTTTTGTCCACCTGTACCATAAACCGTGTCCCAAGCTTTGCCATCTGTCCATCCCGGTTAAAGTAATACGGCTTTCCTTTGATAAGCTGAAGGCCCTTAACCATTGCGAAATCCGCCCCAAAATAATACCAATTATCTTTATAAAGATACCAGTTATTCCGCACCGCATGGCCGGAACCGTCGAACCAGAACCACTGGCCTTTGTCCTGATACCAGTCATTGGCCACATACCGTTCCGGTTCCAGATAAAACGGACCCCTCCGTCTTCTTTGACCCATCCCGTGGGATGGACTGATGGAACTGCTGATTCACTTACCTGCTCTGAATAGTTAATATCCTTAAGTTTCAGCACACTGACCCAGGTGTATCCTGCGCCCTTGTCTCCACCGTACCGTAATTGATTCCCTTGGCCTCAATGCCATGTTCCGTCCCCAATGTACACCCCGATATGCCCTGGCTTCCATAGAGCCCAGCCTGCCATTGTTTCATTCAATGCTCCTATGGGCTGTACCTCACGGGCAGTCTCCTTATAATTGGCGCTTCCCCTCAATATACCGGTGCACCAGGTAATCAGGCCGGAACAATCCGTACAGTGCTTTCCCATAAAACTCCTGGCCTTAGTTATGTACTGGGGTGTATAGACCTTGGGGTTTTCCGCTGCCAGCTGTTTCAGCAGCGCTTCCGTCAGGACCTGCCCCTTCATGCCGAACACATATGGTGTGCCCAGCTTTCCCTTGCAGAATTCAATCAATTCCCTGCTTGTCTTGCTCATAATTTATTTTCTCCTCTCTGTTCATGAACCGGTATCTTCTGTCTCTATGCCGGTAAAATCCGTATAGTAAATATTCTGCCGTACGTCCATCAGCATGAAACCGTAGAAATATCCATCCCCGGATACAGGTACTGTCTCTAAAAGCATGTCATCCGGTTCTTCTATATAAAATTCAGTTCCCATATAGTAGCTGTCCGTGTAGTACCTGTCCTCCGTGATTTGGTCTGGATTATGACCCGTCTCTCCGTGTAGAGCTCTTGGCAGTATTTCCGGTTTCATCTTCTGATTCATCTTTTGTTTCATAGCCGGCTTCATTTTTGGTCTCATCTTTGGCCCTATCTATGGTCTCATCTTTGGCCTCATCTTTGGCCCCATTTTTGGCCCCATTTTTGGCCCCATCTTTGGCCCCATCTTTGGCCTCATCAACCGGTTCCTCCTCCACGTCCTCCATATGTTCAACCAGATAAAGCGGAGTCACCCGATCCCCCTCCTTTAACTCATAAATCTGCTTTGCGGCCTCGGAGGTCTGCCCTGCAGGTGTCACGGAAAGAACCTGCCCGTCTTCATGCTCCTCGTCAAACCCTATCCGCATCGTGCACAGCTCCCCATTATACAGAACCGGGGCCATATATTCCGTGTATGCATCCAGATTCATGGTTTCAATCAGGCAAAGTACCTGCCCCTTCATTCCCATATAGCTGTTCTCCGGAGCTGCCCGCAGGTACCGTCCACGCCAATATCCACATCACTGTCTGTGCAGAGAAGGTAGTAGTTCCCGTCATCCCCCACAGGACAGAATACAGCCAAATACGCTCCTGTCACGTCGGAAACATCCTCGGGGGCTACTGCTGATTTCCACTGTACCGTCCTTATGCGCATTTATGTCCCCCCATTCCACGCCGCTTTCCCGGGCCAGATACGCCGCATATCCATCCGTCAGCTGCCTGTAGGCACTGCAGAATCCTGTGGTATCATACGTTTCAAGATCCTCGCTCAGATGAGGGGTTGGAACCGCTTGGCAGGTATATAGTAAGACCGCTTGGATTCCCGGGATAGCCTTTGGCCCACTTGGTCCGTCACGAGCTTCCCATCCGCCTCCTTCAATGTCTGAAAGGCGCTTTCATCCGGATATACGCTCTGGCAGGCATCCAGGAATTCCAGTACATCCACCAGCTCCGGAGAACCTCCCGCCTGTCTGCTGCCAAATGCCAGCATTTTCATTCTGTCCTTTCCCAGCTCCCTGTACAGCTCTTCCCGCAGTTCCTGGGGTATTCCCGTCCACGATATTGGTGAAATACCTCATGAAACGCCGGATATTCCTTCATATCCAAAAGGCTCATGGCAACAGGCGCAGTACCTGAGGCATAGTAGGCATCATAGGCATCCACCATAGACCGGCCCACTGCTTCTCCCCATTCCATATCAGACGGCAGACTGTCTCCCAGAGCTGTCATCCAGCTGTAATCATATCCATCCTGAGGTTCCAGCTCCGGAGATGTAACTGACATAGCCGGCCCTTCCTCCAGACAGTCAGCAATCTCCACGCTTCCCATAAGGCAGGCGTCAAACGCCACAAAGTCAAACGCTTTGTCTGCCATAACAGAATGGTCCAGAGCCTCTCTTATCTCCTCTAACGAGAGCCCGTCCCCGTCAAAATGACTGTCGCTTCCGTATCCACCCACCGGACCTCCTCCATGATTCCACAGTATCAACCATAATGGTTGGCCGGATAAGACTGGACGCCGTAATTGACAAAATCCGTCAATGTATCCGCATCCCCCATGTTCCTGATTTCCATGGGTTCCATGGAGATATCCCATCCTCTGTCAGAGAAAATCTGGCATAGGGTACACCATCCATTTCATCCAGCTCCCACCGGGTGGAACCGCCTGCCTCAACCACCACATGAAGAGAGGGAAAATTTTCCTCCTGTCCCGCCGTCCTCAGGGCATCCATCATTTCCCTGAGGTCCGCTGTGGCTGCTCCATAATCCCCTTCCAGGTCGCTTCCGTTCATGTAAACCATGATTGTACTGTCCGCCGCCTCTGCGGCCTCTGTATACTCCTTTACCTGTATGCCCTGACGCTCAGAGCCGCTCACCGTATAGAGAGCCGCACCTGCCAGCAGGGCGCTGAGGGCCGCCGCGATTCGCGGCGCAGTGACCCTCTTTCTTTTTCATCCATCTGCCAATCTCCTTTTCATTATCTGTTCAAAATCATTTTTCTGCTTCGTGTTTTAACGCCTCGCATCTTACCTGTTCACAGCCTACAGCCTGCTGTCATACCTGCCCTTGCGGCTCCTGTTCCTCATTACGCGCACATTTTCAGAAGTCCGGGCCCCAAATTCCTGCCTGGCCTCGTCCATATACTGGTGAATCAATCCCTCCCGGGAAAGATTAATGTAATTCTTGCCGCTGCGGTCCACAGGAAAGCTGCGGTACATGGCTTCCTCGGTCTTATTCAGCACGCGCTCCATACTCCCCTCCGCCGCGGACAGCGCCTTCTTCTGTTTCTGCTCACCTGTTTTCTGCTTTTGAAGCTCTGCATACGCCAGCATCTGTTTTCTCTGGCTCTCCACCGCGGACATGCTCTTCTTTACCTCATCGTACAGCAGCTTTGCCTGG
>ENA-OQJX01000857-OQJX01000857.1-human-gut-metagenome-genome-assembly--contig:-NODE-857-length-10795-cov-3.134233_pt1 | contig 10795 bp, 9 predicted proteins | sample MGYA00242615_ERZ504782 | MGnify/ENA primary metagenome ERZ504782 (study PRJEB26092, sample SAMD00036354) | human gut metagenome | host: Homo sapiens | study: EMG produced TPA metagenomics assembly of... | reverse complement strand
CGAAGATTAAAAAGGATGAAAGCAATAGGTGGCATGACCATGTAAAGTTGTGACACGTCTATATGAGGAAAAGTAACTAGGAAGACTTTATTTATTATTAGATATACAAGAGTATTGCCATTAAATAAGTTTTGAGAAGAGAAGGGAACTATTGATTATTAAACAATTAGCACTCGTGCGTTTTCCCTGTCCAGTGCATGAACTTTATTACCATGCTGTTTCAAAGCAGTTATTTGTGGGAAACTATAAAGAGGGAATACTTATATATGACATGGGGGGAACAGGAAAAATCATCTCTTGTCAATTCCCCAATCATGTAGAGATTAACCAGATTGCTGCTTTAAACGCTCATGAACTTCTAGTGGCTACTGGGGGAAAAGGTATATATAAGCTGGATGTGAATACATACATGAGTGAACTACATAACAGCTGATTATAGCAGTTATAACGGGATGAATGGAAATAATATTAATGATGTCTATGTGGATGAAGAAGATCGCATCTGGCTCGCAAATTATCCCACCGGCATTACAATCCGTAACAACCGTTATGGAAGTTATGACCTGATAAGACATTCTCTTGGTAATACCCGGTCACTGGTGAACGATCAGGTTCATGATGTGGTGGAGGATAGTGACGGTGACCTCTGGTTTGCAACCAGTAACGGTATCAGTTTCTATCAGACTGATACAAAAGAATGGCGTTCCTTCTTTAGTTCCTTTGATCCGGTACCGAATGATGAGAATCACATTTTTTTAGCGCTGTGTGAAGTCTCTCCCGGTGTAATGTGGCTGGTGGTTATACATCGGGTATTTACAAGATAGAGAAGAAGAAAGGGTTTAAGGTAACTTATCTTTCTCCTGCTGCCATTGCAGGAGTACGTCCCGATCAATATATTTATGACATTAAAAAAGATTCGGGAGGTGATATCTGGTCCGGTGGATATTATCATCTGAAGCGTATCAATCTTGATACTAAAAATGTACGTTTATATCCGGGAGTAAGTTCTATTACTACCATTCAGGAGAAGGATGACCGGCTGATGTGGATTGGTACGCGAATGGGACTCTACCTGCTTGATAAAGAATCCGGAATTTACCGGTATATTGATCTGCCTATTGAATCTCCCTATATATGTGCATTATACCAGAGAGAAGACGGTATCCTATATATTGGTACCCGTGGAGCCGGACTTCTTGTTTATGACATTAATAAGAAAAAGTTTATCCATCAATATCGTACTGATAACTGTGCGTTGATTTCTGACAATATTTATACAATTCTTCCACGTCAGGACGAGAGTCTTCTGATGGGTACGGAAACCGGTATTACAATCTATTCCCCCCAGAAACATTCTTTTCGTAATTGGACACGGGAACAAGGATTGATGAGTGTCAATTTTAATGCAGGTTCTGCCACCGCCTGGAATAAAAGCACACTTGTTTTTGGCGGTAATGAAGGTGCAGTTAAGTTCCCGACAAATATACAGATACCGGAACCGCATTACTCACGCCTGTTATTACGTGATTTTATGATTGCTTATCATCCTGTTTATCCGGGTGATGACGGATCTCCTTTGAAGAAGGACATTGACGAAACTGACCGGCTGGAACTAGCTTACGGACAAAATACATTTTCCCTTGATGTGGCATCCATTAATTATGATTATCCTTCCAACATTCTTTATTCATGGAAAATTGACGGTTATCATAAAGAATGGAGCGTCCGAGTCAGGATAACCGGATTCTTGTCAGAAATCTGCCTCCTGGCAGTTATACGTTGCAAATTCGCGCCATATCCAATGAAGAGAAGTATAAGACCTATGAGACTAGGAACATTCAGATTGTTATAACCCTCCAGTATGGGCCAGTTTGTGGGCTATGGTGGGATATGCAATTCTGTTGGTATTGGTTATGATTATCATCTTTCGTATCATCATGTTGCAAAAGCAGAAGAAAGTGTCGGATGAGAAGACACGGTTCTTCATTAATACGGCTCATGACATACGTACGCCGCTTACGTTGATAAAAGCTCCGCTGGAGGAAGTCATAGAAAATCGTATGGTGACCGAACAGGCGTTACCCCATATGAATATGCTCTTAAGAATGTAAATACATTGCTTCAGCTGACAACGAACTTGATAAATTTCGAACGGATAGATGTCTATTCATCCACTCTTTATGTTTCCGAGTATGAGCTGAATACTTTTATGAATGATGTTTGTGCTGCTTTTCGCAAATATGCTGAAATGAAACATGTCAGGTTTGTTTATGAAAGCAATTTTGACTATCTGAATGTGTGGTTTGATAGTGACAAGATGGGATCTATTCTGAAAAATATCTTGTCGAATGCATTGAAGTATACACCTGAAGAAGGTAGTGTCTGCATTTCCGCTTGTGAGGAAGGAAACACGTGGAGCATTGAGGTGAAAGATACGGGAATTGGTATTCCTTCGTGCGAACAGAAGAAATTGTTCAGGAACTGTTTTAGAGGTAGCAATGTTGTCAATCTAAAAGTGACAGGTAGCGGAATAGGGCTGATGTTGGTATACAAACTAGTCAAATTACATAAAGGCAAGATTCAGATTCAGAGCAATGAACAACAAGGCACTTGTGTACGAGTTACTTTCCCGAAAGGAAATAGCCATCTTCATAAAGCTAAATTTATTTCTCCCAAGCTGCCGGATGAACGTCCGGAGACTATCATACCGGGTAGTATTTCTGATTTGCCGGCTATGGAAATATCCCAGATAAACAGTTCCTTACAACGGATCCTGATAGTGGAGGATAATGATGATTTGCGCAATTATCTGGTGGATATGCTGAAGACGAGTTATAATATTCAGGCTTGTCCGAATGGAAAGGATGCACTTATCATAATCAGGGAATTTAATCCGGATCTTGTTATATCCGATATAATGATGCCTGAAATGAGCGGAGATGAACTTTGTTCAGCGATAAAAGGGGATCTTGAGATGTCTCATATTCCGGTCGTTTTGCTGACAGCATTGGGAGAGAGAAGAATATGCTCGAAGGGCTGGAAATCGGAGCGGATGCTTATATCACCAAGCCTTTCAGTGTAGGAATACTCAAGGCAACGATTAAGAATTTACTGGCGAATCGTGCTTTGCTCCGTCAGGTTTATAATAGTATCGAAGAGGAAGAACAGAATTTTCCGGTTAATTGTACTAATACTTTGGACTGGAAATTTATAGCTTCGGTCAAGGAATGTATAGAGAAGAACATGGGGGATCCGGATTTTAATGTAGAAATGCTTAGCAGTCGCCATCACATGAGTCGTACGAGTTTCTTTAATAAATTAAAGGTCTTGACAGGTTATGCTCCGGCTGATTATATCCGGATGATACGTTTGCAACATGCTGCACAATTGCTAAAGCAGGGCGAATATACAATAGCGGAAATTACCGATAGGGTCGGGTTCTCGGATGCGAAATATTTCCGTGAGGTATTTAAAAAATATTATGGTGTAAGTCCGAGCAAGTATGGAGAGTCGGAAAAGACAGGATCTTATCCGGCAATCAATTTAAAAAATGAGAAATAGTAGGTGGCGTATATAAACATTGTTCTATGTCCGGTTGTTATGTTTGGCAAACAAATATATATTCTGCCGGATGAAAGCAATATTGATATTTTTAGCTGGTCTGCTTTTCCCTATAACTTTTTTATTCGGGCAAAGTGCAATTCAGAAATATGCGGGAACGGCTATGCCGTATCCTTTTATAAAGAATCTATCTGTTTTGAACCATGATGGTATGGTTCCTTTTTATATCAATCATTTAGGAAGGCACGGAGCACGGTTCCCGACTTCGGGAAGAGCATTAGAGAAGGTTAGAAATGTGCTGATATTGGCGGAGCAGGAAAAAAGATTGACTGTAAAAGGTCAGGAACTGCTTACTACGGTATTACGGCTATCCGAAGCTTTCGAAGGACAATGGGGAGAATTGTCGGCAGTAGGAGAGCAGGAACAAAAGGGGATAGCAGAGCGTATGCTATTGCGTTATCCTGAAATATTTGTAGATTCGGCGCGAATTAAAGCGATAGCTTCCTATATTCCTCGTTGTATTAGTAGTATGGATGCTTTTCTTTCTGGTATGGAAAAACAGGATTCCTCGTTGGTAATAAAGAAAAGTGCAGGGAAGCAATATAACCCACTTCTTCGTTTTTTTGATTTGAACAAGCCTTATGTTTATTATAAAGAGAAAGGTGACTGGATTTCTTTGTATGAATCATTTGTGCAAGATAAGATAGTTTTTACACCTGTCATGAAAAGGATTTTTCTCACCTCAGGACAAGAAACAGAACAGGAAAAACGGGAGTTTGTCATGGCTTTGTTCTCAATAGCAGCTATACTTCCTGATACAGGCTTATCTTTTAATATGAAAGGTATTCTCAATGATAAAGAATGGTATGGTTATTGGCAAACACAAAACTTGCGGCAATATCTGACTAAAAGTGCAGCGCCAGTTGGAAATATGTTGCCGGTTGCAATTGCATGGCCGTTACTTTCAGAGTTTATTCAAACGACAGAGCAGGCAATTAACGGGCAATCGGACAATCGGGTGGATCTTCGTTTTGCGCATGCAGAGACTGTCATTCCTTTTGTAGCATTGATGGGTATAGGAAAAACGGATATACAGATAGCATCACCTGATTCCGTATCTATTTATTGGAAAGATTATGAAATTGCTCCGATGGCAGCTAATGTGCAATGGGTGTTTTATCGTGATAAGAACTGTCAAGTCTGGGTCAAAATACTTTTGAATGAGCAAGAAGTAACCATTCCGGTGGTCACATCCTTTTTCCCATATTATCGGTGGGAAGAAGTCTGCCACTATCTGAAACAACGGATAGCAATATCAAAAGAGATTCTTTCCAGGTTTTCAAGTAAGACTGATTAGCAAAAAAGCCCTGTAAGAATGATTGCTTCTCACAGGGCTTATTTGTATGGAAAGAGTATTTTTTATAATAATTTGTTGGAGCCAAGTATAATCAACATGGTATATCCCAATATCAGTCCGATGATTCCCATGATTATTCCGACTTTTTCCATATCCTTTTGCTGAATCATGCCTGTGGCATGTGCCAATGCGTTGGGAGGAGTACTGATAGGCAATATCATTGCTAATGATGAACCGATTGCCACTCCAATCAATAAAGTCTCTACTCCACCTAAGGAAGATAGGTTCTCACGCATGCTGCTTCCTGCAATGGCTAGGATGGGGACGAGCAATGCTGCCGTAGCTGTATGTGAGATGAAATTAGCCATAGCATAACAAATAAGTCCGGAGCCGACAATCATTAATACAGGAGGCCATGTGTTGAATGGGATAGCTTCAATCATATGTTTCGCCAGTCCGGTTTCTTGTAAAGCAACGCCCAGGGCGAAGCCGCCGGCTACCATCCAGAGTACGCTCCAACTGATTTCTTCCAGATCGCGTTTGGTGATGACTCCCGTTATACAGAAAACGGCTACCGGAATCATAGCTACTACATTAGAGTTTACTCCCGTCACCTTGTCAAACATCCAAAGTATGACTGTGATAGCAAAAGTGATATAAACCACAATGGAACGCCAGTCTTTTTTGGCTTCACCTTCAATTTGTAATTCAATATTTTTTTGTTTAAAGGGAAACAATCGTAAAAGTATGAACCAAGCGATAAACAATACAATAATAGTATAGGGTAACATAAAACTCATCCATTCTCCGAAACCGATATTCAGGTTCAGTCCCTCCGGATCATTCAGGTATTTTAAGGCAATTGCGTTGGGCGGTGTGCCGATAGGAGTTCCCATGCCACCCACATTAGCAGCTACAGGAATAGCCATAGCCAGACCTATTTTCCCTTTACCGTCTGCCGGAAGTGCTTTTAATACAGGAGTTAGGAAAGTGAGCATCATGGCAGCTGTAGCCGTGTTGCTAAGGAACATTGAAAATGCAGCTGTAACAAGAATGAATCCTAATAGTACATAGCGTGATTGGGTTCCGAAAGGTCTTAGCATGACGCGTGCCAACAATACGTCCAATCCGCTTTTGGTTGCTGCGATGGCAAGTATGAACCCACCAATAAATAACATAATGATTGGATCGGCAAAGCAATGCATAATGGACTTATATTTGACTGTCTGTCCCAATTCTTCTGTCGAGATTCCTTGAGTAAGGAACCATAAGCTGCTGTCGGAAACGGTGAGTAACAATAAAACGACAATCAATACGGAAGTGGTCCATGCAGGGACAGCCTCGAATACCCACATCAGCGTGGCAAAAATAAAGATAGAAATAAGTCTTTGTTCTATAACTGTTAACCCTTCTATACCAAATGTGTCAATAGGGAGGAGCCATAAAATAAGGGAAAGGGTAATAGCTACGGTTAGCTTTATACATCTGGCCACTGTCTGATTTTTTGCCAACCGTTTGGCTTTCTTTAAGTCCTGATAAGCTTCCACTAGATGGAAGCCGTGAAAAATCTTGTACATAATACTAGTTTAAGATAAAATTAAAAAACGGTGCAAAAATAACTTTTTATTCTATATCTCGTAAATCAACGAGAGAAGTTTTTTATAATTCTTTTGGATTGTGATGTCTTTGAAGATATTAATATGGATATTAGGTAGTCTGTCTCTTATCATAATTACGATAATGAGGAACGTCATGGCGAATGTATCAAATTTCTGAAGATGCTTAACCGTCCGTTGATCTGTACCGAATATATGGCCCGTCGCAATGACAGCCGCTTTTGTAATGTTCTTCCTTTGATGAAAAAAGAAAAGGTAGGCGCCATCAATTGGGGATTTGTTGCAGGAAAGACAAATACTATTTTTGCCTGGGATGACGTCATTCCGTCGGGTGAAGAACCGGAATTATGGTTTCATGATATCTATCGTCCTACCGGAGTACCTTATCAGCAGGAAGAAGTCGATTGTATTCAATCCCTGACAGGAAAAAGATAGAATCACGTATTCTTTTTTATCTCTGTTTTTTAGTTTTCATATAGGTTGCTATACTATATTATTTTATTTTTGTATCGTTCTTCTATAATTTGATAACTACTATAATTAAAACCATGAAAAAACTGAAGATTTTATTATTCTTATGTATTGTTGCATGTACGCTTACGGTACAGGCGCAAAAACAATTTACTTTGAGCTCTCCGGATGGAAAGCTTCAAACGACGATACCGTAGGTGATAAGCTGACTTATGACATCCACTGTAACGGACGGCAGATCCTTGCTCCTTCTCCGATTTCGATGACATTGGATAACGGAGAAGTCTGGGGAGAGAAAGCAAAGTTGTCCGGCACTTCCGGGAAAAAAGTAGATCAGATGATTCCTTCTCCTTTCTATCGTGCCAGTGAATTGAGAGACCACTATAATGAACTGACTCTTCGGTTTAAAAAAGACTGGAATGTCGAGTTTCGTGCGTACAATGATGGTATTGCTTACCGCTTTGTCAGCCGTGCGAAGAAACCTTTCAACGTGGTAGATGAAACAGTAGATTATCATTTCCCATCCGATATGGTAGCTTCTGTACCTTATGTAAAAACAGGAAAAGACGGTGATTATGACTCTCAATATTTCAATTCCTTCGAAAATACTTATACTACCGATCCATTATCGAAGCTGAATAAAAAACGTTTGATGTTTTTGCCATTAGTCGTGGATGCCGGAGAAGGCGTTAAGGTTTGTATCACAGAATCCGATCTGGAAAATTATCCCGGTCTTTATTTGTCTGCTATTGAAGGAGACAACCGGTTGACGGGACGTTTCGCTCCATACCCCAAGAAGATGGTGCAGGGTGGACATAATCAACTTCAAATGTTGGTGAAAGAACATGAAGCTTACATTGCCAAAGTAGATAAACCCCGGAATTTCCCGTGGCGCATGAGCATTGTTACCACTTCCGATAAGGATTTGGCAGCAAGCAACTTGAGCTATTTGTTGGCTGCCCCTTCCCGTCTGACGGATCTTTCATGGATCAAACCCGGCAAAGTAGCATGGGACTGGTGGAATGCTTGGAATTTGGATGGCGTTGATTTTGTGACCGGAGTAAATAATCCGACTTATAAAGCCTACATTGATTTTGCTTCTGCAAACGGTATTGAATATGTGATACTTGACGAAGGCTGGGCGGTAAATCTGCAAGCGGATTTGATGCAAGTGGTGAAAGAGATTAATCTGAAAGATTGGTAGATTATGCAGCCTCCAAAAATGTAGGCATCATTCTTTGGGCCGGTTATTATGCTTTCGAGCGTGATATGGAAAACGTTTGCCGTCATTATGCGACATGGGAGTAAAAGGTTTTAAGGTCGACTTTATGGATCGTGACGATCAGCTTATGACTGCGTTCAATTATCGGGCTGCCGCGATGTGTGCTAAATATAAACTGATCCTCGACTTGCATGGAACGCACAAACCGGCCGGTTTGAATCGTACTTACCCGAATGTATTGAACTTTGAAGGTGTCAATGGTCTGGAACAGATGAAATGGAGTCCGGCTTCGGTGGATCAGGTGAAGTATGACGTGATGATTCCTTTCACTCGTCAAGTATCCGGTCCGATGGACTACACTCAAGGGGCGATGCGCAATGCTTCGAAAGGTAACTATTATCCTTGCAATTCAGAACCGATGAGTCAGGGAACTCGTTGCCGTCAACTTGCTCTGTATGTTGTATTTGAATCTCCTTTCAATATGTTGTGTGATACGCCGAGCAACTATATGCGCGAACCGGAATCAACAGGATTTATTGCTGATGTTCCGACAGTGTGGGATGAAAGTATCGTGCTTGATGGTAAGATGGGAGAGTATATCGTAACAGCTCGCCGGAGTGGAAATGTCTGGTATGTAGGTGGAATCACCGATTGGACGGCACGTGACATCGAAGTGGATTGCTCTTTCCTGGGTGGTAAGACGTATGACGCTACATTGTTTAAAGACGGAGCAAATGCTCACCGGATCGGGCGTGATTATAAATGTGAATCCATCCGGATAAAAAATGACAGTAAGTTGAAGATTCATTTGGCACCCGGAGGTGGTTTTGCTTTGAAGATTAAGTAAACAACCACTTTACACACTACATTGTCTATTAAATCTTGAAATAGATTTGATATATCTGCAATAGGTTAGATAAGGGTGCGTGCAAATCTTTATAAACGAAGAATAACCCTCGTTACAACTATCTGTAGCGAGGGCTATTACATTAAAAAGAGAGTTCTGGCACATTCCTGTCAGATTCTTATAAGCAAGTCGATTGGGAGGATCACCCTGTAATGACGATGATAGGCAGGGAGGTGTCAGGATAAAGCCGCAATACCTGTCCCTATCAAATTGGCATTATTCATGCTTTGATATCAACCTCTACATCTTCCAAACCAAACAAACTGAAAAGCTCCCGTAATTTTTCCATGACAATCATGTTATAGTTCTTGTCTTTTCTGTTCTTGCTCCAAAAAAGGCTGCCTTCTGCAACCAGGCAAATTTTTCGTATATTCTTGTTGTATGACTTCAACAACATGATAAGCCTGTCAGTGAAGCTGCAACTAACTGTGCTGATCTACTATATATCCACTGTGCTACTTCTACATACACCTCCTTATAAATATCGGGATAGTTCATAATAGAGGTGAGCTTTTGTGCATCAAACTTTTCTTCGAACTCCTCCAATGGGAAAGTTGCTTTTAGAATATCTCCCAGGTACATACCGGATACAGCTTTTTCGAAACGTTGTTTTCCCGGATTCCCGGAGATTCCATCCACTGTATTATCTACTGCAGTGAGGAACGGTGGATGAAAATTGCCGGATTCCAGATTGACGGGAATCAATCCATCTACTTTATGTGACGGATTTAATTTTTTAATTTTGTCAGCCGGAATAAAAGTTGCCATATTGGTGCCTGTTCCTACAATCAGACCTATATACGCATCGTAACTACTGTCGGTAAGTCCGGCAAATAAACTGGCAACAGTGTCATTGAGCACTTTTATGTTCGTAAACTTGATTTTATTTCTTTCATTCAGATAGTCGAGCAAAGGTTTTCCAACAACTTCTCCGATCATCTCTTTTATATCAACCCTTTGGTCCAACGCAGCAGTTTAGCATCTCCACCTGGGACGGACTCTGTCGGATAAGAAAAACAATATCCAATTGGCATCTCTTTTTCCCGTTTTATTCCGGTTATCATATCTGCCATTTCTTTGAACAACTCCTCTCGGTATAACCGGGAGTTTTCATAATCGACATGTCCTTTTTCCAACCATTGTTAGGATGAATGGTGGGAGGCATTTTGCTGAAGTCAACGATTGCTACCCGGTAATTCGTTCCTCCCAAGTCGAGTACTAATGATTTGCCATTGATACCACTTGCTTTCGGAGTGATGAAAGTGGGAATGCATTGTATCTCTGCATTTTCAGTGTTCAAACCTTCTTCTACTTTCGCTTTAAATGAGCGAGCAATCTCTTTGAGCTGCTCATTATCTAACTGAAAAATATTTTTCTCCATGATATTATTTTTATTGTATAGAATATGTTTATGTATGAATAACAACTGAAGAGGAATTTTGCTCGTTAGGTATACGGTATATGGATCCAATCGGATTCCTGGATTTATCTCTTTTCTTTTTGCTCTTTTCCTTTTTGCTCTTTCTTAAAAAAATGCTGAATGCAGTTTACTTACGCACACTTTCTCCTGTCGCCTATTTTTGGTTCTTCGTCAAATTTGGTGGTAAATTCTTTATCTCTTTATTTCCAAGTTAATAATTATCCCTTTTTACTCACTTTCA
>ENA-OQJX01000854-OQJX01000854.1-human-gut-metagenome-genome-assembly--contig:-NODE-854-length-10817-cov-1.084659_pt1 | contig 10817 bp, 18 predicted proteins | sample MGYA00242615_ERZ504782 | MGnify/ENA primary metagenome ERZ504782 (study PRJEB26092, sample SAMD00036354) | human gut metagenome | host: Homo sapiens | study: EMG produced TPA metagenomics assembly of... | reverse complement strand
GTTAAGTAACGAAGATGGTTAATGTTCAGGAGAGGCTGAAATCGGGGTGAAAGGCCTCCAAGAATAAAAGATAGCTCGATTTAGAAAAATCGTCCATCCTATTTAACGCTGATTTAATTAGTTAAGTGACGAGAAGAGGAGCCAAGCAGAGAGCTCAAACTTGAGATTATATCTGCTTGGTACTTGGTGCATCCTGTATTATCTGTTACAATTACTTTGTGCATACTGTACTATCAATCCAATGAAAATATATTTAGTAACTATATTTTTTCATTGATGTGCAAGTAATGAAATCGGTTTTAATAAAAAAGATACAGAGAAAACGTGAGGTGTAGAATATGAAAATTACGTATCATGGACATTCTTGTTTAACGATTGAAATGGAAAATGGCCAACGTGTGATGATTGACCCGTTTATTACAGGAAACCCATTGTCAGATTTAACTGCAGAAGAAGTAAAGACAGATTGGTTGCTGATTACTCATGGACATAGTGACCATATAGGAGATATGATCCCTATTGCAAAAGAAAATCAAGCCACGGTTATCAGTATTGTTGAGATCGCTGATTATGCAAATAGCAGAGGAGTAGATTCATTCGGTATGAATATCGGCGGAAAACATGCATTTCCATTCGGCACAGTAAAATTCGTCCATGCACAGCATAGTTCAAGCTATGAAGTAGATGGTATCGTTCAGTATATGGGTGAGCCTAGCGGAATCATTATCCAGCAGAAGGCAAAACGATTTATCATGCAGGAGATACAGCTTATTTCAGTGATTTAGGATTGCTTGCAGAGGAATTCGATATTGATGTTGCTTTCTTGCCGATTGGTGATAACTATACGATGGGACCAGAGGATGCGGCTCGGGCTGCACAAACAATTCGTGCCAAGAAAGTCGTTCCAATCCATTACAATACGTTCCCTGTTATTGAACAAGATCCTGAATCTTTTGTAGCATTACTGGAAGATAGCGAAGGAAAAATAATGAGCGTCTCGGAAACGCTGGAAGTGTAGGCAGAAAATGGCGACAAAACATGATTTGATTTTAGAATATATTGAAAGTTTACCTGTGGGCAATCGAATTTCTGTAAGAAGCATCGCAAAAGAATTGAATGTCAGTGAAGGAACAGCGTACCGTGCAATCAAAGATGCGGAAAATGTCGGACTAGTTTCAACGATTCAACGAGTAGGTACGATTCGTATCGAACGTAAATTAAAAAACATATTGAACGTTTGACATTTGGCGAAGTCGTCAGGATCATTGAGGGGGACGTTTTAGGTGGCTCGTCAGGATTAGACAAGGTCTTGAATAAATTCGTCATTGGTGCGATGACTAAACATGCCATGGAACGCTATATTACACCAGGCTCACTGATGATCGTCGGCAATCGGGCGGAAGTCCAAAAATTAGCATTGGAAGATGGCGCTGCAGTATTGATCACAGGCGGATTCAATACGACTGCTGAGATTGCAAAGCTAGCCGATGAACTTGAAATGCCAATCTTGCGCACTTCTTATGATACATTTACAGTCGCTACCATGATCAACCGAGCATTAAGTGACCAATTGATCAAAAAAGATATTATGCTTGTTAGCGATATCTACATGCCGGCAGAAAAGACACATTATTTGCATCAGATGGATACGATATCTGATTATCAACGTTTGTCAGAAGAAACGCAACATTCACGTTTTCCAGTCGTTAACCGCCATCACCGTTTGATGGGGATCGTTACGGCAAAAGACGTTTTAGGGAAATCACCAAATCAGATCATTGATCGAGTGATGACGAAAGAACCAATCAGTGTAAAGAAAACAATGAGTATTGCTTCTGTTAGCCATCAAATGATCTGGGATGGGCTGGAAGTCATGCCGGTCGTTTCCGATGACTTGACATTGGAAGGCTTGATTACCCGGCAAGATGTAATGAAAGCGATGCAGCTTGTCCAGCGACAACCGCAGATTGCAGATACGATTTCAGATCAGATATCTGGAAATATCCATACGATTGATACCGATCGTGAAGGGAACCGTTTGGAAAACCCTAAGTTCAAATTTGTAGTGACACCACAAATGGTCAATGGTGTTGGAACCATTTCTTTTGGTGTACTTAGCGAAATCATTTCTGATGTCGCACAAAAACAATGGTGATGAACCAAAAACGAAATATCTTGATTGAACAAGTGAACCTACATTATTTGCGGCTGATCCAATTGGAAAGCGAGTTGGACATTCGTCCACGTGTATTGGAAATCGGCAGACGTTCCGCTAAATTGGATATCGAAGATTATTGTAAAATAACCATCTTTCCAAAGCAATCGTTGTTTGTCAAGTAATGGAACGTTCTTAGAAAGCAGGAGTGAAATGACAGTACAGCAAGAAATAGTAGATACAATAAAAAATACGATAAAATTATTATCCACAGGCATTTGCGCCTGATCCTGATGCGTTAGGATCACAAGTAGGATTAGCTGAACTATTACGGGAAAGTTCCCAGAAAAAGAAATACGACAAGTAGGTGAAACGATTGAAGGTCTTCGCTTTTTAGCAGAAATGCAAGAGGTTGAAGATGCCTTCTATCAAGGAGCGCTAGTCATCGTGACCGATACAGCTAATTCACCAAGAATCAGTGATCAAAGATATCAGTTAGCAGAAAAGCTGATCAAAATCGATCATCATCCCAATGATGACCCTTATGGAGATCTTGTGTGGGTAAATACAAAAGCAAGCAGTTGTAGTGAGATGATTGCAGAATTTGCTTTGATGTTTCCTGAATTATTTAAGATGAACGTGGAAGCTGCACGGTTACTTTATGCGGGAATCGTCGGAGATACAGGGCGCTTTTTGTATCCCTCCACGACGTCCCGTACATTAGAGATTGCATCGATATTGAGAAATTATCCATTTGATGCAAGTGCTTTGAATAGAGAGATTGAGCAAATGCCGATGAAAGTCGCTAAACTTTCCGGTTATCTTTATCAAAATATCCAGGTGGATGAAAATGGTGCAGGAAGAATAATCCTTCCGCAAGAAATTCTTGATAAATATGGAATCGATGATTCAGAGACGGCTTCAATCGTTTCTCTTCCTGGAGTGATCGACGAAGTACTAGCTTGGGGTATTTTTGTTCAGCAGCCTTCAGGACATTACCGCGTACGCTTACGTTCTAAGGGACCAGTCATCAATGAATTAGCGAAACGCCATCATGGGGGAGGCCACCCATTAGCAAGTGGTGCGAATGCAAAAGATTTAGCAGAAGTAGAGGAAATCTATAAAGAGATTCAAGACATTTGCCAATCGTATAAGAGTAGAGAAACGAAGTAACAACTTCATTCGAAAACGTTCCTTTTGTGGTAAAAATCACAAATGTATCTTTCAACATCTTCTTTTTCCGTTACAATAGTGCTCACTAAAGATTTTAAAGGAGAAAGAAGATGACATTACCAAATTGCCCAGAATGCGGCTCAGAGTACACATATGAAGATCGAGGTCTGTTGATTTGCCCAGAATGCGGGAACGAATGGAGCAAAGAAGAACAAAAAACTGTCATAGAAGACGGAATTAGTGGTATTAGATGCAAATGGAAACCGTCTGTCAGAAGGCGATAGCGTGACAGTGATCAAAGATTTGAAAGTAAAAGTGCATCAGGTGCCATTAAACAAGGAACGAAAGTCAAAAACATCCGCTTAGTAGAAGGCGACCATAATATCGATTGTAAAGTAGAAGGATTTGGACCGATGAAACTGAAATCGGAATTTGTGAAAAAGAATTAAAGAATATTCAAGGTCTTTTCACATTCTTTTCTTGCTACTAATGATAAAATAAAGGAAACAAAAAGGAGTGAAACGACAATGTATGGTTATGGAATGTATGGTTTTTTAGATCCGACATTTCTTTTGGTCATTCTTGGATTAGTCATTTCCGGAATTGCGTCTGCTTATGTCAATAGTACTTTCCGCAAATATGATCAAGTGAGAAGCAAAAACAACGTGACTGGTACACAAGCAGCACAATATATATTGCAAAGCCAACAAATAAATAATGTTGGCGTTCAACAAATTGCCGGAGATCTCACAGATAACTACAATTCAGGTAATAAGATGCTGAGCCTGTCTCAAGCGACTGCGCAATCTACTTCAGTTGCTGCGATAGGTGTAGCAGCTCATGAATGCGGACATGCGGTGCAAGATGCTTCGGGGTATGTTCCATTGAAGATCCGTGCGGCACTTGTTCCCGCAGCTAACTTTGGTTCGATGATTTCGTTCCCATTGATTATGGTAGGTGTATTGCTTAGTTGGAACTCTACGTTGATCAATATCGGGATTTTTGCTTTTTCTTTAGCGTTACTCTTCCAATTGGTGACATTACCAGTTGAATTCAACGCATCTCTCGAGCAATCCAAATTTTGAGTGAAGGCGGACTGCTGACGGAAGAAGAAGTACCGATGGCAAGACACGTATTGTTTGCAGCGGCATTAACTTACGTTGCAGCGGCGCTTTCGACATTCTTGCAACTACTGCGTCTGATTTTATTGTTTGGCGGTAACCGAAGAGATTAACATAAAGAGGCTGGGACAGAAGCGTTTAACTCCAAGAAATAAGAAGGAATTCACGAAAATTGCTTTTCAAATTTTTGTGAATTTCAGCTTATTTCCGAAGGAGTTGCTTCTGCTTCCGCCGTTTATACGTGTTTAGAGCGTGAGACAAAAGTGTTCTTTACTTTTGTCCCACGCTCTTTTTAGTGAGATTCGTTGCATCGTTTGACCAAATTATTTTCCGACAGCAATCGGACTGTTCGGGATCGTGAAACCAGAAGCTGTCAATTCTTTGACATAGGAGCTCAAGAACTCTTCTTTTAAGGCATATTGTTTTCCGTTCAATGCGTAGCAGACCGTTCGAATAGCAAAATTACTATTACCAAGATCCACTAAACCAAAGATGGAAGGTTCAGTTTGAAGCTCTTCTTGGTATTTTTCAGCTAATGTCTGATTTACTCGATCAATGATCTCATAGATTTTGTCATATCCTTCTTCAGGAACGATCCGGATATCTAAAAGTACTTGCATATTTGCACGAGAGAGATTGCTGATCGTGGTGATGTTTCGATTCGGGATGAAATGGACAGTACCATCGTTGCTTTCAGCTGAAGGGTACGGATACCAACAGATACGACGGTTCCTTCAATCGTTAAGTTTGCTAACTTGATGTAGTCTCCAACATCCATCTGTTGTTCCATGATAATAAAAAATCCGGTAATAACATCACTCATGAACCCTTGTGCACCAAGGCCGATCGCCACACCTGCAATTCCGGCACCAGCCAAAAGTGAACCGATACGGTACACCGATAGCAGATAAAATTGCATAGATAAAGAAGAAACCAAGGTATAATGAAAAATAGTATTTAAAAGACTATGTAAAGTCTTTAAGCGCTCTCGTTTAGAATGGCTTTTTTAGAATACTGATTAAAAGACTTATCAATCAGATATTTTCCCACACGGTGAAGAATCCAAAAAAGGACGATCAAAAAAATCAGATATAAACTTTTTTGGATAAAGGCAGCCAAAATGGCGATCCCAATCAATCCCGTCCCAAAACCGCTGAAACGCATTTACTTTGCTGACAGCTTGATCTGTCAATGTCTCGCCAGAAGAGTCTGTCGTACCGGCAGTTGCTAATAATGAAAACATAAAATCCTCTTTTCTAAAATTTGATTCTTTCTGTATTGTACCAAGAAGTTTTCAAAAAAGGAAATAGCAAAAATAACTATAATGAAGGAAAAAAGCTGAAAATAAAATGACAAATAATATGGATAATGATAAAATGTGGAGAAAATAACGAAGGTGGTAAGTATAATGCAAATCGATTGGAACAATTTAGGATTTCTTATATCAAAACTCCTTGGCGTTTCATTGCCAAATGGAAAGACGGACAATGGGAAGAAGGGGAATTGACAGAAGATAATTACCTGACGATTCATGAAGGATCTCCAGCGCTTCATTATGGTCAGCAATGTTTTGAAGGTCTAAAAGCTTATCGTCGAAAAGAGGGAAGGTCAATCTCTTTCGACCTGAACAAAATAGTCGGCGGATGAATCAAAGTGCTAGACGCTTGCTGATGCCGATGGTCCCTGAAAAAATGTTCGTTGATGCTGTTAAGCAAGTGGTAAAAGCAAATGAAGCTTTCGTGCCTCCCTATGGAACAGGCGCTACATTATACTTGCGTCCTTTACTGATTGGGGTCGGTGAAAACATCGGTGTCCATCCTGCTCCAGAATACTTATTTGTCGTCTTCTGTACGCCAGTAGGAGCGTATTTCAAAGGTGGGCTAAAACCAACGAACTTTATTGTATCTGATTATGATCGTGCTGCTCCTAAGGGAACAGGCGCAGCAAAAGTCGGCGGAAATTACGCAGCAAGTTTACTTCCAGGAACAGAAGCAAAGAACTGGATTACTCAGATTGTGTTTATCTTGATCCAGCCACACACACGAAAATCGAAGAAGTAGGGGCAGCAAATTTCTTTGGGATTACGAAAGTTGGAAAATTCATCACTCCACAATCGCCATCTATCTTACCAAGTATCACGAAATACTCTTTGCTGCAATTAGCTGAAGAACGACTAGGACTTCAAGCAATAGAAGGAGATATTTTCATTGATGATCTAGATCAATTTGCAGAAGCTGGTGCATGTGGTACAGCGGCTGTTATTTCTCCGATTGGTGGGATCTACCACAATAATAATCTGCATGTATTTTATAGCGAAACGGAAGTAGGACCAGTAACAAAGCGGTTGTATGATGAATTGACAGGTATTCAATTCGGGGACATAGAAGCACCAGAAGGCTGGATTGAAGTCGTGGAGTAATTTCAAAAGTAATAAGTTGAAAAAACGTAAAAAAAGAAAAAATCAGGAAGAGACTTTAAAAAGTTTTTTCCTGATTTTTATATGTTTTACTTTAAAGAATGTAACAAAAGGATTATGAAAGATGGACACCTTTGTCAACGTAGATAATATCACCGATGATCCCGCTGGAAAGAGGACTGATCAAGAAAGCACAAGCATTACCGACTTCTTCGATCGTTACACCTTGCTGATCAGGCGTACGAGATTCAGATAACTGGATCAGTTTTTGATAGTCCTTAACCCCTGTAACAGCTAATGTTTTGATTGCTCCAGCTGAAATACCATTGACTCGGATGCCTTTAGGTGAGAACTCAGCTGCCAAATAACGGATAGCTGCTTCAAGAGAAGCTTTCGCGATACCCATCATGTTATAATTCGGGATTGCGCGCTCTGAACCTAGATAAGTCATGCTAACGATTCCGCTATTTGTTGCAAGAAACGGTTGTGCGTATTTTGATACAGCAATCAAAGAGTAGCTACTGATATCTTGAGCTAATTGATAGCCGTCTCTGGAAATATCAGACACATTTCCAGACAATTCTTCTTTGTTGGCGTAAGCAACTGCATGGACAAGGCCGTGGATCTCTCCAGCATATTCACCGATGGCATTCATTGCTTTTTCGATGCTTTCGTCGCTAGAAACATCACATTCTACAGTGAATGCTTCTTCGCCGACCAATTTGACTAATGATTTTTTCATTCGTTCATTTTGGTAAGTATAGATAATCTCTGCCCCTTGTTTCAACATTGCTTCAGCGCACCCCCAAGCAATGCTTTTTTTGTTAGCGACGCCCATGATGACGATTTTTTTTCCTTCTAGAAATGACATAATGACTCTCCTTTGTTTCTGATAAAAATTTGATAGTCGTAAAAAATAGAAAATAATAGCTAAAATAACTTCTTGATTTCTTAATTATTAGTCAAAATGTTTTGATTGTCAAACTATTTTTTCTTAAATTAAAAAAAGATTGCTAAATATTTAGGAATATGATACTTTGATAGTCAAAGTAATGAAAATGGCAATCGCCTGAAAGAAGGAGTTTAATTATGTCTTATGTATTATCTGCTACTGAAGTAATGGACTTGATCCCTAATCGTTATCCTATTTGTTATATTGATTATGTAGATACATTAGAACCAGGAAAAAAGATTGTTGCGACAAAAAATGTAACGATCAATGAAGATTTTTTCCAAGGTCACTTTCCTGACAATCCAGTGATGCCGGGTGCGTTGATCCTAGAAACACTGGCACAAGCAGGTTCGATCCTTATCCTAAAATCAGAAGAGTTCCTAGGAAAACGAGCTTATATCGGTGGAATCAATAAGGCCAAATTCCGTCAAAAAGTTGTTCCAGGAGATGTACTGAAATGTCATTTTGAAATCACCAAAATGAAGGGGTCAGTCGGTACAGCGTTATCTGCAGCATATGTAGATGATAAAAAAGTCTGTGAGTGTGAGTTCACGTTCATCGTCAACCAAAATGCTTGATCATAAAAAAGTTGTTATAGAAAAATAGAAGGATGTTTACTTGCTTTCTTATGTAAAAAGAAGACGTCTGAATCTAGCACATTTTGTCATATTTGCTAGATTCAGACGTCATTTTTATGTTCTGTTTATTTTGCTTCTTGCAGTATATTGATTTTATCAATTTTTACTTCTTCTTTTGGTTTGTCTGAACTATCTGTTTCGACATTTGCAATAGCATCCACGACATCCATTCCTTCAATCACTTGACCGAAGACAGTGTACTGACCATCCAGGGAAGGATAACCGCCGTTTTTATAAGCATCGATAATCGCTTGAGGGTAATCATCTTTTAAAAGACCATCATGCATATCATCTGAATTTTGAACGATAAAGAACTGGCTGCCGTTACTGTTAGGATCTTGTGAGCGAGCCATAGATAACGCACCTCTTATGTTGTAAAGGTGGTTGTTGATCTCTGTCTCAAATCCTTCTCCCCAAATACTTTCGCCTCCAGTGCCATCGCCTTTAGGATCACCGCCTTGGATCATGAAATCTTTGATGACGCGGTGAAAAGTCAGGCCATTATAGTAACCATCTTTTGCGTGTCTCATAAAGTTTTCAACTGCTTTAGGTGCATATTCAGGGAATAATTTGATTTTGATTGTGCCTTTATTTGTCACCATTTCGACCAAATCCTCATTTTCAGCTACATCTTTCGTCAATTGTGACAATTCCAATGCATTCAAATCGACACTACTGGCAGTTGTACTTTCCGCAGTGGATGTACTCTTTGAACTTTCAGCCGATGAACTAGGAGAAGTCGTACTGTTTGCGGAACAACCAGCAGCAAACAATAATGCTGCAGCTAAACTAATACTTAAAATAACTTTATTTTTCTTCATAACTATTCCTTTCCAATTTACTGTTTTGTTATCTTTAATGATAACAAAATAGAGGAGAAATACCTACTTAAATTATTGGAATTTATCATTTATTTTAAAAGAAAAAAAAGGTGTAGACCATTTATTTTGTCTTTGCTATAATGTAAGTGGATACAAAAACGAAAAGATGCAGGAGGAAATGGTAATATGGGAAAATTAGGAATCTCGATTTATCCAGAACGATCAACATTTGAAAAGGACAAAGCGTACTTGGATTTAGCTCATAAGTATGGGTATAAACGGGTTTTACCAGTTTACTGCAGATCAACGACGACAAAGAAAAAGGTTCTTTCAGAATTTAAAGAAGTAGTTGATTATGCGAATAGCCTAGGCATGGAAGTAATGGTAGATATCAATCCAGCGTTATTTGAATCAGTTGGAGATTTCTTATCGATGACTTATCCTTTTCCATAATCGATGGGTGCCTATGGAGTTCGCTTGGATATCGGGTTCACCGGAGCAGAAGAAGCAAAAATGACGCGTAATCCTTTCGGTATCAAATCGAGATCAATATGAGTTCGGGCACGAATTATGTTACAACATCATGAGTTATTCGCCAAACACGGAGAATTTATTAGGTTCTCATAATTTTTATCCTCATCGATATTCTGGTTTAGGCTACGACCATTTTGTTTTTTGTTCAGAAAAATTTAGAAAATATAATTTGAATACGATGGCGTTCGTCAATTCGCAATCCGCTGAGTTTGGCCCTTGGCCTACACAAGATGGCTTGTGCACACTAGAAGATCACCGAGACCTTGAGATTGCTACACAAGTGAAGCATTTGATCCTTACAGGGCTGATTGATGATATTTCTATTGGAAATGCGTATGCAAGCGAAGAAGAATTGAAAGAAATGGCAGCAGCATTTAATGCAGATTATCCAACATTGAAAGTAGATACGGAAGAAGGGATTACAGAAAACGAACGAATCTGCTTGTTTGACAATCTCCACAGTTATCGAGGAGATCGCTCAGAGTATATCCTTCGTTCGACGATGACTCGTGTATATTATAAAGAAAAAGATTTTCCACCTCACAATACGCGAGATATGCATCATGGTGATGTGCTGATTGATAATGAAGGGTATGGTCAATATAAGGGAGAAACACAAATCGCCTTGAAGGACATGAAAAATGACGGACGGGTCAATGTCGTAGGAAGAATTTCTGATGACGAACTGTTCCTCCTTGATTTTTTGAAACCTTGGTCAAGCTTCAAATTAATTGAAAATAAAAAATAGATAATGAAGTTGCTGCAGAAATAATCCGACTAGAAATAGCCAGTTATTTCTGACTTTTTTATTTTGTTTTTTTATAGGTTATAAAAATGAACATTGCATAGTAGAGATTCTTTGATTATACTAATTCAAGGTTAGATGAAAAAGAGAAATGAGATGGATAATTTATGAAACTTTGGATGAAAATCCTTCTAGGTGTTGCCCTAGTTCTAATCGTTGCGTCTATTGTTTGTTAGGGATTATTTTATAATTATGTCGTCGT
>ENA-OQJX01000853-OQJX01000853.1-human-gut-metagenome-genome-assembly--contig:-NODE-853-length-10841-cov-1.135430_pt1 | contig 10841 bp, 14 predicted proteins | sample MGYA00242615_ERZ504782 | MGnify/ENA primary metagenome ERZ504782 (study PRJEB26092, sample SAMD00036354) | human gut metagenome | host: Homo sapiens | study: EMG produced TPA metagenomics assembly of... | reverse complement strand
TATTTCATCCGCGTCTTCTGACTATCCCAGTTACTTCGATCACGTTATTCACTTGCGGCATTATTCTGCGATTTCCCATGCTTTCTTTGTTGATTTCAGGATTGAAGACGATTTGAACGATTCCTTCGCGATCACGTAGATCGATAAAGATTACTCCCCCAAGGTCTCGTCTTTTTTGTACCCATCCTTTTAATGTAACTGTTTGTTCTAATTGTTGTTCGGAAACTAATCCGCAATAAATCGTTCTTTGTGCCATTTCTTTTTTCCTCCTACTCGAATAAAGTCATTTCATCATAGACTTCATCAAAATGCTCATATATTTCTTCTAATGGAAAACTTTTTTCTTTTCGGCTTGCCATTGCTTTGACATTGATCGTTTGGCTAGCAAGCTCATCTTCACCGATCACCAATACTAATTTGGCATTCGCTTTATCTGCTGTCTTAAATTGTGCTTTTGCTTTACGGTTCATGAAGTCGCGGTCAGCTGAAAAACCGAAGTTTCGAATCGCTTGGACCACTTTCAATGCTTCGATATTTGTTTCGTCTCCGAGTGCGACCACATAAGCATCTAACTCATTAAATGCAGGGATAACTACTTCCTCTGCCTCCATAGTCAAGAGTAATCGCTCGATACCCATTGCAAATCCAAAGCCAGGTGTTGAAGGACCACCCAGTTCTTCCACTAGATTGTCATAACGTCCGCCTGCGCAAATCGTTGCTTGTGCCCCCATTTTCGGTGCGTCACTCATGATTTCAAAAATCGTATGCGTATAGTAATCTAATCCGCGAACCATGTTACTGTCGATTTCATAAGGAACAGCCAATGCATCCAGCATGGAACAACGGTATCAAAATGTTTTTGAGCAGGTTCGCTTAAATAATCTAAGATAGATGGCGCATCTGCTACAAATTTTTGATCTCGTTTGTCCTTACTATCCAACACACGCAATGGATTTTCGTGAAGACGGCGTTTAGAGTCTTCACTCAACTCTGCTTCAAAAGGTAAAAGATAATCGATTAATGCTTGACGATAGGCTTGACGTGTGTCTTTATCACCCAATGAATTGATGACTAGACGGATTTGCGTGATTCCCAACTGTTTGAAGAAATCGAGTGCCATCACCATGCTCTCCACATCTGTTGCAGGATTCTCTGATCCAAATGCTTCTACTCCGATCTGATGGAATTGACGTAACCGTCCTTTTTGCGGACGTTCGTAGCGAAACATTGGTCCCATATAAAAAGTTTTGAACGGTTTTGCATACTCTGGACCGAACAATTTATGCTCAACAAAAGAACGAACGATTGGCGCTGTACCTTCTGGTCGAAGCGTCACATGACGTTCCCCTTTGTCATAAAAATCATACATTTCTTTTGAAACGATATCCGTCGTATCACCTACACTGCGGGATATCACTTCATAATGTTCAAAAATCGGTGTACGCATTTCATTATACTGATAATCTCTGAACAATAAACGTGCTGTTTCTTCGACAAACTGCCATTTTTCTGATTCGCCTGGCAAAATATCATTTGTTCCTTTTGGTCTTTGGAAACTCATAGTTTTCTCTCCCTTTCTTAGCTATGTAAATAAAAAAATCACCCTTGTTCATCATGAACAAGGGTGAATGAAATTCATACACGGTACCACCTAATTTTGAAAGATTTCTCTTTCCTCTTACGAATAACGCTCGTACGCGGGACGGCTTTTCACTCGTCCATCTCCAGAGTGTCTTTGGGCTAATGAAACTTTGGATCATTTCAGCCTTGATGATCCTCTCTTGTAAAGTTTCAAAACTTACTCGCTCTTCATTGACATTTCGATATTACTTATAACCTACTAAAACCAATCTCAAAGTCAAGAGTTATCTGACTATTTTCCCTCACAAAAACGTTTTAGTTCAGCTTTTTGTTCTTTTGTTTTAGACTAGATAAAAAGGAGGAATCAGCTATGGCAGAAATAAGAATCGGACATTCACAAGTCTACGCAGAACAGCTTGGACTAGGAGCAAATGCCGTTGGGGGACACAATCTTTTTGACGGTTTGGAAGACGAAACAGGAAAACAAGTGGTTCGTACAGCTTTGAATAGCGGAATCAATTTGATCGATACCGCCTATGCTTATGGAAACGGCCGTTCTGAAGAACTGATCGGTGAGGTATTGAAGGAAAAGAATATGATCGTTCACGTATCGTCATTGCTACAAAAGCTGCTCATGTGCCAAATAAAGGACGAACATTTGACAATTCACCCGAGTTTCTCAAACAATCGGTGGAAGACGCACTGAAACGTCTGCAAACTGATTACATTGACATTTTTTTATATCCACTTTCCGGATAAAAGCACACCAAAAAATGAAGCAGTTGCTGCATTGCACGAATTGAAAGAAGCAGGAAAAATCCGAGCAGTTGGTGTATCGAACTTCACGTTAGAACAATTGAAAGAAGCGAATACAGATGGATATGTCGATGTAGTAGAAGATAAATACAGTTTGATCCATCGGCAGGACTGAAAAAGAATTAATTTCCTTATCTTAGAAAAAAAACAAAATCAGCTTTGTCCCCTATTTTCCTCTTGCTTCCGGTTTACTGACAGGAAAATATGAACGTGGTCAGGAAAAACAATTCAGCGAAGGAGATCCTCGAAAAAGCAATCCGGATTTTCAAGGAGAACGTTTCAAAGAAATTTTAGCCGCTGTCGACATACTTCGCCCCATTGCTAAAAGATACCAAGCTACCCCTGCGCAACTTGTTCTAGCCTGGTATATGAAGAATCCGAGAGTGTCTGTAGTCATACCCGGAGCTAAACGTCCAGAGCAAGTCTCTGACAATGTCCAAGCTTTAGATTTGCATTTATCCAGTGAGGATTATCAAACCATTGATGAAGCATTTCACAGATTTTGAGCAATTGACCTTATCCACTTATAGTAGTATGAAAAAAGGAAGATCAAACAGTGCTGATCTTCCTTTTTCGATAAGTTTATACTAATCTAATTCTTATAAAGTAGCGCTCGGCTGTTTGGATAAGTCGGAAACTGATTGAATGGGATCGTCCAGTCTTGTTCAGGTACAGAGAATTCAAAACTTGTTTACTAACTGATCGGAAAACACACGTAGGCTGTGGAGAGTGATCCATTCTCCTGCGCAGCGATGCATTTGTCGAAAATCTCCTCCACCTTGTGCAATCATCTCATATTCTTCTTTATATGAAATATCTTTTGCTTTTCCTAAATATCGTTTGATCATAAAGGAATCTGGTGCTTCAATCGTTCGTTCATCATGATCTGTTCCATATAAATCTAGAATGACCCAACTATCTTCTGGTATACGATAACCATCGACTTCTACTTCTTTCAGAGAAATCGCAGGTAACATCGGAAAGAACGGAATAATAGCGTCTCATTTCTTGAATGAACGGATCTTGCAACGTAGAAAAGTCGTTTTTCAATTGTTGGTACAAATCAGGTCTGCTGAAAAGCGCGTGTCCCATCAACGCCGCCCATACAGTCAAAGCAACTGTCGGACGGATGATATTCAATAATTCAACAGCTGCTACTTCCAGAGGCAAAAGCTGTCCGTCTAGATCTGTGGCATTGGCAAATGCATACAATGCCACATTTTCTTTTCCAGCCACAGGATTTTTCCGAGCTTCCTCAATCAAACTTTGCGCCCATTTCTCTGATTCTTGCGATTTTCGACACCTTTTATGTGATCAATCGGAGAAGTAAACGTTCCGCTGATCATGGAGATTTGATATTCTGCTAATTTTTCGACTTCATCCTTAGAAAGCAAAGATAAATTGATACCTGCCCACTCACAAATCGATGTAAAGAAAACCATCTTGCTTAAATCAAATAATTCAAATTGACCATGCTGTGTTTCAAGTGCTTGCGTCAGGTTCTTATCTAAGATACGATGATAATCTTCCATTCTTTCGGGGGTCATCAGATCCATAAAAATATTTTTCCGATGATGATGGGCAGCTCCATCCAAAGTCTGTACTCCACCTTGACCAAAAAGTGTCTTCAACACTAATTTTGGCATAGCACCTTTTCGTTTGAAATTTCTTGGGTCATAAAATATTTTTGCCGCTGACGATCCGTAGATCACAATAGCTTCTTTATTGAAAATCTTTGCTTTGACAACGGGAGCGTCTGCTTCATGACGTAACTCCTCCAACATGTTGTATCCCTTTTGATACAATCTTTTTAGATCCGTGATTTTGACATCTACTACTGGTACTTCTTTCATCTTCAGCAACCTCCTAAAAATAACTTGTATAATTTAAGCTTAACTTTTTTTTCTGACTGCTGACAAAAGAAGCGCTTTTTGTAGACGAGAAAAAAGTCGCTTAAGTTAGAGTTTTTCAGTCTAACTTAAACGACTTGATTTATATTTCTTATTGATGAAAACTAACTGACTTTATTTGTTTTAGAATCAATAATAATCGTTACAGGTCCATCATTGACGAGAGAAATCGACATATCTGCTCCGAATTGTCCGGTAGCGACTGTGATGCCGCGACTTCTGATTCCTTCATTGAACGATTCGTATAAAGGAATAGCTATTTCTGGTCGTGCGGCTTCCACAAAACTTGGTCGATTTCCTTTTTTCGTATCCGCAAATAGTGTGAATTGAGAGACACTTAAAATTTGTCCTCCTACGTCTTCTACACTAATATTCATTTTTCCTTGATCATCTTCAAAAATACGCATTTGTGCGATTTTTTTTACTAGATATTCCACATCTTTTGGCGTATCTGTTTCATGGATACCTAATAAAACGAGTAGCCACAGCCAATTTTTCCAATCTCTTGCTGATCAACTGACACTGCCGCTTGACTCACCCGTTGAATGACTGCTCTCATATCTGGCCCTCCTATCCATTCGTCCGGCGTACACTGTAGACATCAGGTACTGCTTTGATTTTATCCACGATACTTTTTAGGTGGGACAAATTCTGGATACCAACCGTCAAATGGATTGTCGCCATTTTATCTTTATTCGTCCGAGCTTCGACGCTGTTGAGATTTTTCGTCAGCGCATTGACTGTTTGAAGTACATCATTCAATAAGCCTGAACGGTTATAGCCGTAGATTTCCAAGTCTGCATCATACTCTTTTCGTGTATTCGATGTATCTTCCCATTCGACTTCAATCAAACGTTCTGCTACATTTGGTTTATCAGGCTGAACATTCGGACAATCTCGACGATGGATGGATATCCCTCTGCCTTTAGTGATGTAGCCAACGATATCATCACCAGGAATCGGATTACAGCATCGGCTGATACGAATCAGTAAGTTTTCTACCCCTTGAATGACAACGCCACCTTCATGACGTACTTTCATTTTCTCAGGTTCTTTTTTCGGCTGATTCATGATTTCTTCTGCTTCTTGCTTTTGCTGCTCGATTTTTTGTTCTTTCCGTTCTTTTTCTGTCAGACGATTGGCCATCGTCAAAGGACTGACTTCCCCATATCCTACAGCTGCATATAAATCATCTTCTGATTGATAGTTAAAACGATCAAGTGCTTCTTGAAGTTTGTTTTTTGTCAAAATATCTTTAGGTGTAAACCCTAAATCTGTAATACACTTGACCACAGACTCGTGACCTTTGATCACATTTTCTTCCCGATCTTGTGCTTTGAAGAAACGCTTGATCTTATTTCTTGCTTTGCTAGTTGCCACCAATTTCAACCAGTCACGACTTGGACCAAATGAATTTGGAGAAGTATGATTTCTATGATATCCCCGTTTTTTAATTTGTAATCAAGTTGCACCATTTTGCCATTTACTTTTGCACCAGTGGTTTTATTACCGATATCTGTATGGATACTGTATGTCAAAGTCCAGTGGTCCAGATCCTTTTGGCAGCTCAGTAACGTCTCCTTTGGGCGTGAAGACATAGACTTTATCACTAAAGATATCTCCTTTTACACCTTCCATAAATTCAGAGGCATCATAGCTTTCATCTTGGAGTTCAAGTATCTCATGGAACCAGCTTAATTGTTTCGTCATACCATCTGGTTCTACTTTTTCATTTTTTCCTTCTTTATACGCCCAGTGCGCAGCCACCCCAAATTCAGCAATTTCATGCATTTCCTGTGTACGGATTTGGATTTCTACTGGATTTCCTGCCGGACCAATCACTGTAGTATGCAAAGATTGGTACATATTAGCTTTCGGCATGGCAATATAGTCCTTGAATCTGCCAGGCATTGGTTTCCATTTTGTGTGGATCGCACCTAATACAGCATAACAATCCTTGATTGAGTCTACGATTACTCGAATAGCTAGCAAGTCATAGATTTCGTTGAACTGCTTTTTCTGGTCTTTCATTTTACGATAGATCGAATAAATATGTTTTGGCCGTCCATAGATCTCTGCAAAAATCCCCAGCTCTTCTGTTGCTACTCGAATATCCTCAACAGTACCATTCACGTATTTTTCACGTTCTTCTCGCTTCGTCTGCATCAAATGAACGATACGGTAATACTGTTTTGGATTAAGATAACGAAGTGCTGTATCTTCTAATTCCCATTTGATTCGGCTGATACCTAAACGATGTGCAAGAGGTGCATAGATTTCTAAAGTTTCTTGAGCAATCCTTCTTTGCTTATCTTCCCGCAGATGTTTCAACGTACGCATGTTATGTAGTCTATCAGCTAATTTGACCATGATAACGCGTAAATCTTGAGCCATTGCCAGCAGCATCTTTCGATGGTTTTCTGCTAGCTGCTCTTCGTGGGATTTGTATTTTATTTTCCCTAATTTGGTTACTCCGTCTACTAACATAGCGACATCATCGCCAAATTCTTCTCTCAGATCTTCTAAGGTGACTTCTGTATCTTCAACAACATCATGCAAGAAGCCAGTAGCCACTGTGTGGGGGTCCATTTTTAAATCTGCTAATATACCTGCGACTTGGATAGGATGGATAATGTAGGGTTCTCCTGATTTTCTAAACTGTCCGTCATGTGCAGCAGTCGCATATTCGCATGCTTTCTCAACAAATGCTACATGTTCGGGCCCCATATATTGACTAACGAGCTTTATGACACCGGGACCCGTTAAAATTTCTTCTTTTGGCACAGGAATCGATCCCCCTTTCTTTTTCGGTAAAACAGGAATCGGGACAAATATCTGTTTGATAGTTGCCCCAAAATCCGTGAAGTTATACATTTTTTTACGGAAATGTTCGCTTTTAAAAAGCTTTTTCAAACAATTTTTCGTATTCATTGTACAAATAATTGTTTCTATTATACAAATTGTTCCCTATTTTTTCAATTCTTTCCGTCGATACTCTTTTATTGTTGAAAAACGTTAGCTATGAGAGGGATCCATTAACTCCCATTGATAGCTAGCAGCACTTAATAAATAAAGAGGCGCTGTTTCTGTACGGAGGATTCTTGGTCCTAATCCACATAGTATCCCTTTGTGTTCTACGAAATAATTGATTTCCTCGTGGGATAAGCCGCCTTCTGGTCCAAAGACAGCTAAGATTCGACTGCCCGGTTTTGTTTCACTAAGAATTTTGGCTACATTTGATTTTTCGCCTTGCTTTGCTGATTCCTCATAAGCAACCAAGACCACGTCATAATCATCTAGCCGTTCAAATAAGTCACGTTTCGTTTCCAGTAACTCTACTGAGGGCACGATTTGCCGATGGGATTGTTCTGCTGCCTCTTGAGCAATCTTTTCAAGCCTTTGTTGTCGCTTCATGCGTTTCTTTGCATCCCATTTAACCACAGAGGCTGATGCCGGAAACCCAAGAAAAGCTTGTGCGCCTAATTCAGTGGATTTCTGAATAATCCAATCCAACTTCTCTCCTTTAGGATAGCCGCTCGCTATGGTTATCGAACTTGGCAATTCCTTTTGGTTTTCTTCTTTTTTAATTTCTTTCAGATAAACAGCATCTTCGGTGATTTTTGTGATTTCTGCAACAACGGCTATCTGATCATTGAATGCCAAAAAAACTTCATCTTTCGGTTCCATTCTCATAACCCGTACAATGTGATGATAGGTTTCCCCTTTTAAAATAAAATTGTCTTTTGGTTCATACGATTCTTTCAAAAAATATCGCTGCATCTATTCCACCTCTGGTTTTTCAAAATAATTGCATACCAGTCTTTTTGTTGGAAAATTTGATCCACGATGAATCCTTGTTCTATCATAGCATCTAGAACCATTTGCTTCTTCTCTTCAATGATTCCTGAAACGATCAATGTCCCTGTTTGTTTTAGTAAACGCCAAGCATCCGGGATCATCAATAAGATGATATTTGCTAAAATGTTCGCAACGATTACATCACTTTCAATCTCGATTCCTTTCAAAAGATCATTAGCTGATACGTGGACATCTTTGGCTACTTCATTCATATCCATATTTTCTTTCGCTGAACGAACGGCTACTTCGTCTAAATCAAAGGCATAGACATCTTTCGCACCAAGATATTTTGCTGCAATACTTAGTACACCCGAACCAGTTCCAACATCTAACAATGTTTCGCCACCACGCAATACTGTTTCTAGTGCTGTCAATGTCAAAGAAGTCGTCGGATGGGTGCCTGTTCCAAACGCCATACCTGGATCTAATGTGATGATTTTTTCTAGAGGATCTTCTGTCTGATAGTTTTCCCAGCTTGGCGCAACCGTCAGCATTCGCGTAATACGCACCGGATGATAATATTTCTTCCATGCTGTTGCCCAATTGCTTTCCTCTACTTCGCTAACAGTTACTTTGTTTTTTCCAATCGCTAGACCAAACTCAGGCAATTGCGTGATACGATCTTTGATAAAAGGCAAGATTTCCGGTAAAAAAGTCGTTTCTGGAAAATAAGCCATGACTAGCGCGCCTTCTTTCAACGATGTAAAATCATTTTTATCTAAAATTTCACCATATTGATCCGATTTAAAATGTTCAACATCTAAAGAGTCTTCAATCGCAACACCACTCGCTCCTGCCTCCATCAAAATATTAGCGACCGCTTCGACTGCTTCACTTTCGGTTTCTACTTTTACTTCATTCCATTTCATGTCTGTCACTCCTTAATAACTTGGGTACGGTAAATAAGTCTCTGTTTCATTTTGCTGTTTTGCTTCTACTAACTCTGCTAGTTTCTGATTATCCCAATGGAGTTCGAATACAGCTTCGTCATCATCTTCATCTAAAAAATCAAGCAAATCACTTTGCCCTTGTGCTAATACTTCATTCAAATATTCCACTAAAGAATCAGCTACTGATTTTGCCAACCCTTTTTTTCCTTCATAGGGGATTGCTGCTAGATAATTTTGTTCATCAAAAACAGATTTCTGAGGATTAAAAAGGAGTACGCCATCTTCAAATTCGATAATTGGTTCTTGCGAAACAATCCCTTCTGCATCATCAATCTCAAATTGTGCTTTATTTTCCGCAAACAAACGAACAACGATTTCGATCGTATGATTTTTTGTATCCCAATCTAAAGCCACATCATAGTCCGTCACTTGTTTTTCGATTATTTCATCTAAGTATGTTAATAGATCCTTCTTTTTCATTTTCTTTCCTCCAACCCCAATCTTCCTCGATTTGGTTTTTTCTTTGTAAAGAGATATATGGATTGCCAGACACAACAAAACGCAACGGCTTTTCTGTCCATTCCCCTTTGTTCGGGATACCGATCCTAGGCAAAGCATCGATTTTTTTGGTATCTTCTTTTTCTCAAAAACTAAACGTAATGAACTATCTGCTATAGACTGACCGTAGAGTCTTGAGGAATTGCTAATGCTTCCACTAATTTTCCAGGACCGTTGCTGATATCTGGACCAGTTTTTCCACCACGATTTTTACTCATTTGTTCAATCATTGCAGCTGGTTCGATTGCACGTATCATTACTCCTTGAGGAATCCCTTCTGGCTGAGTGATGATGTTCAAAATCCGATGAGTATGCATCGTGTAAAGGTAGATCGTACCTGGTTTTCATACATTGCCCGCACACGTGGTGTTCTTCTTAAACCATAGCTATGGGCGGCCTCGTCTTCTGGACCTAGGTATGCTTCCGCGTCTACAATATATCCAGCTAATCTTCCTTCTGGTGTTTCATGCTCCAAATACATCCCCAATAAATCCCGCGCTACTTCCGGCGTCGTTTTATTCCAAAAAAATTCATCTATCTTTTGTTTATCCGTCATTTTTCTCTACCTACTTTATCATACACAATATTAGTTGGATAAGCTATGAAAACAAAACAACAGAAGGCTGTTCTTTCTAGCTATATTACTAAATATGTTATAATTAAGGAACGTAAAAACAAGAAGGAGGAAAATCCTATGCAACAGCCATTGGCTTATCGCATGCGACCTCGAACGATCGATGAAGTCGTTGGTCAGCAGCATCTAGTCGGTGAAGGAAAAATCATACGCCGCATGGTCGATGCTCGCATGCTCTCTTCCATGATTTTATATGGGCCTCCTGGTACTGGAAAAACTAGTATCGCAAGTGCGATTGCCGGTTCTACTAATTATGCATTTCGCATGCTGAACGCTGCTACAGATTCAAAAAAAAGATCTGCAGGTTGTAGCGGAAGAAGCTAAAATGAGTGGTACTGTGATCCTCTTATTGGATGAAGTACACCGATTAGATAAAACAAAACAGGATTTTCTGCTTCCTCATTTAGAAAGTGGCCGAATCATCTTGATCGGAGCGACTACTGAAAATCCTTATATTACTATCAATCCAGCGATCCGCAGCCGCACACAGATTTTTGAAGTCAAGCCATTAATAGAGCAAGACATCCAGTTGGCAGTGGAACATGCCTTAAAGGATAAGGAACGCGGTCTTAGTCAACAAGCAATTCAGTTAGA
>ENA-OQJX01000852-OQJX01000852.1-human-gut-metagenome-genome-assembly--contig:-NODE-852-length-10873-cov-3.175135_pt1 | contig 10873 bp, 17 predicted proteins | sample MGYA00242615_ERZ504782 | MGnify/ENA primary metagenome ERZ504782 (study PRJEB26092, sample SAMD00036354) | human gut metagenome | host: Homo sapiens | study: EMG produced TPA metagenomics assembly of... | reverse complement strand
CAGGCTCGGTTGTGCAGGCGGGGTCAGGTTTTCGGGCGTGACCGGCGGCCAGGCATCTCCGGCCGGTGAGGAAGTTGGATGGCGCGGGCGGATGTTGACATCGCCCTCCACCCACTGGGCGGGGTCGAGTCGGCCCACGGGCGAGCGGTGGATGACTGATCGGAGGTCTGGCCGAAGATATAGATATTCTCCTCGCCCACCTGCTGGCTGATCTCCACATTGGCACCGTCCATGGTGCCCAGCGTCAGCGCGCCGTTCAGCATGAACTTCAATGTTCCGGTGCGGCGAAGCTTCCTTGGGAGGCAAGGCTGATCTGCTCGGACAGGTCGCAGGCGGGGATCAGCTTTTCGGCGGCGGTGACGTTGTAGTTCTCCACGAACACCACCTGCAGCCACTTGGACACTTCCGGGTCTGCGGCAATGACCTTGGACAGGGTCAGCAGCGCATGGATGATGTCCTTTGCAATGGTGTAGGCAGGTGCCGCCTTGGCACCGAAGATGCTCACCAGCGGAGCAGCGGCAGGTGCCCGGCCTTGATCTCGTAGTACTGATGGATGAGGTACAGCAGGTTCAGCTGCTGGCGCTTGTACTCGTGCAGACGCTTGGACTGGATATCGAACACAGCATCGGTGTTCACGCTTACCTTCTGGGTGCGCAGCAGCCAGTCTGCCAGTGCTTCCTTGTTGGCCTTTTTCACAGCGGTCAGCTGCTCCAGCACAGCTTCGTCGTCAGCAAAAGCCAGCAGCTTTTCCAGCTCGGTGGCATCCTTACGGAAGCCGGAGCCGATGTGCTGTTCCAGCGCGGCGGTCAGGCGGGGGTCGCATTCCAGCAGCCAGCGGCGGAAGGTGATGCCGTTGGTCTTATTGTTGAACTTTTCCGGGTACAGCTCGTAAAAGCCGTGCAGCTCGGAATTTTTCAAAATCTCGGTGTGCAGCGCTGCCACGCCGTTGGTGGAGTGGGTGAAGTGGATGTCCATGTGGCCATGTGCACCCGGTCGTCCTTGTCGATGATGGCAAGGCTCTCGTCCTTGGTGCGGGTGCGGGCCAGTGCGTCCAGCTTTCGATAATGGGCATCAGCTGGGGCACCACGGTATCCAGATAGGCGCGGGGCCACTTTTCCAGCGCTTCGGCCAGAATGGTGTGGTTGGTGTAGGCGCAGGTCTTTGTGACGATCTTTACGGCTTCCTCAAATTCGATGCCCTTTTCGCCCAGCAGCCGGATCAGCTCCGGGATGACCATGCTGGGGTGGGTGTCGTTGATCTGGATGGCGGCGTAGTCGGCCAAATCATGGTAATCGCAGCCCCGGGCGGCACACTCGGCCAGAATGAGCTGGGCACCGGCAGAGACCATCAGGTACTGCTGGTACACCCGCAGGCGGCGGCCTGCCTCATCGGAATCGTCCGGGTAGAGGAAGAGGGTCAGGTTCTTGTCGATGGCAGTTTTATCGAAGGCAATGCGTCATGGACGATGCTCTCATCGATGGTGTCAAGGTCAAACAGGTTCAGGGTGTTGGTGCGGCCCTCGTAGCCGGTGACCGCCAGCTTGTACAGCCGGGCAGTGTACTCCTTGCCCGCCAGCTCCACCGGGTAGGTGATGTCAGTCTTTTCCGCCCAGCTGTGGGCGGTGAGCCACGGGTCGGGCTTTTCGTTCTGCACGCCGTCCTCAAAGGACTGGTGGAACAGGCCGAAGTGATACCGCAGGCCCACGCCGTCGCCGGGCAGGTTCAGCGTTGCCAGAGAGTCGAGGAAGCAGGCAGCCAGACGGCCCAGACCGCCGTTGCCCAGAGAAGGTTCCGGCTCCACCTCTTCGATATCGGAAAGGCTCTTGCCGACGGCAGCCAGTGCATCGCGGGCTTCATCGTACAGTCCCAGATTGATGAGGTTGTTGGACAGCAGCTTGCCGATGAGAAATTCGGCGCTGATATAGTACAGCTTGCGGCCGGTGACCGGCTGCACACGGTCGGCGCTCTTCTGCCGGACGAGTTCCAGCAGCGCGAGATACAGCTCCTGATTCGTGCAGTCTGCCAGCGGCTTGCCCGTGAGACCCTGTAACGTTTCGGTAAAGCTCATAAATGCATCCTCCTTTGTTAGGGTGTATCTGAAAAGTCGAAAATTTAGTCTATTTCTACAAGCACAGCCGGATCTTGCGTGAAACAGCCTTGGATCTCGCTTGTGCTTGCGAAATATTCGTCATTTTCTTTGTTTTCAAATACACCTTGCGGAAAACAGGTTTGACATCTGTACTTCCAGATATACCACATAAAACAATCAAAATCTTGCCTAAAAAGCGCAGACTGTGGTACAATCCTATCATCGGGAGGTGAAACAATGCAAAATCAGGCATCTTTGCAGGAGACCAAGCAGCATGGTGCCGTGCGGTTTCCCTTCAATCTGTATCCCTGCACCATTCCGGGGGACTTTCCGCAGGTGGCGCTCCACTGGCAGGAGAGCATGGAGCTGGTCTTTGTCAAGCGGGGCACAGGACTGGTGCAGGTGGGCGCTGAGAGCTGCCCGGCCCGCATGGGGGACATCTTTATTTTTACGCCCGGCACCCTCCATGCCCTGCGGCAGGCCGAAGGGCAGTGCATGGAATACGAAAATATCATTTTTGAGCTGGAGCTTCTGGGCGGCGCAGAGGACCTTTGTGCCGAGAAATATCTGCTTCCGCTGCAAAGCGGGCGCTTGTCGCTGCCTGCGCGGCTGACCCCGAACGACCTGTGCTATCTGCAGGCCGCCGCCTGCCTGCGGGAGGTGGAAGATGCCAACCGCGCCAAGCTCCCTGGCTACGAGCTGCAGGTCAAGGGGGCATTGCTGCGGTTTCTTGCCCTGCTCCTTGCACAGGGCCGGCAGCGGCTTGCCGCCGAGACAGCCGACACCCAGCGGCTGAAAACGCTCCTGCAATGGCTCTCGGCCCATTATACCGAGGAACTCCGGGTCGCCGATGCCGCCGGGGTCTGCTCCTTCAGTGCCAGCCACTTCATGCGGTGGTTCCGGCAGATGACCGGGCAGAGCTTTGTGGCCTTTCTGAACGAGTTCCGGCTCAACGCCGCCGCCGAAGCGCTGCAGGCCACGGATGAGACGGTTCTGACCATCGCTTCCCGGTGCGGGTTTGAGAACCTCTCCTATTTTAACCGGGCGTTCAAGGCGCACTTCGGCATGACACCCCGGGAGTACCGGAAAAAATAAGCAAAACGAGGCCGTTCTGCCTCTCTGAAAAAGAGAGGGAACGGCCTCGTTTTTTGCACATCAGATCTCCGGCGGCGGGCAGCAGCTCTCCCGTTGGATGAGCTTATGCGGCACGATGATCTTGGTTGCCAGAAGATTCGAGTTCTCGATGTGGTTGATCGAGCTGTTCCGTGCCGTGGAGCAGGCATTGGGCAAGCGGGAGATCATTGCAGAGGATCTTGGCTACATGAGCGACACCGTCCGTCAGCTGGTGCGGGACAGCGGTTTCCCCGGCATGAAGGTGTTGGAATTTGCCTTTGACTCCCGCGACACCGGCAGTGCCAGCGACTATCTGCCCCACAACTACCCGGTGAACAGCGTGGCCTATACCGGCACCCACGACAACGAGACGCTGGTATCGTGGTACCAGACTGTCACCGATGCCGAGCGCGCCATGGTGCGGGACTATCTGTACGACTACGCCACCCCGGAAGAGCAGCTCTATAAAAGCATGATCGCACTGATCCTGCGCAGCGCAGCGGCGACCTGCATCATCCCCATGCAGGACTGGCTGGGGCTGGACAACTCTGCCCGCATCAACAAGCCCTCCACCGTGGGCCAGAACTGGCGCTGGCGGCTGAAAAAGACCCAGCTGACAAAGAAGCTTCAAAAGGAGATCTGCCAGCTGACCACCCGCTACGGCCGGATGAACTGGGCGTGACAGTATAGTGTTCTGGACTTGATTTTGGAAAGTTTATTGCAGAATAGTGGAAGAAGTAATACTTGTTCAAAAATAAAAATGACAAAGAGCAAATAAAAAAGTACAGAATATGGATCGGCCCGGTCGAACAGCTGGTTCACATAGTCCTTCTGGGGGATGCCGATGGTCCACAGGCTGTACTTGTCGTCCATAGGGAGGATGCCCTTTGCCATCATGGTATTCACCACCGGGATGTGCAGCCGGTCGGTGCCCACTTGGCCGGTGATGGCCACCAGCGGCGCACCGTCCGGATAGGAGTGCGCGAGGCGCACCACAAAAAAGCACGAAGCAGCAATGCTTGGTGCTTTTTCTTTTTGACATGTGCCGCGGGATGCTTTATAATAAGAATGATTTCAGATGTCTGCGGGGCGGTGCGCCCTGCGGTAAAATTACGGCAAGCAAAAAAGGGAACTGCTATGAGAGAAGAAAAGGCCAGCGCATTGCCGCTGCTGCTGGACGTGCGCAGAATGGACGAAAATAACCGGGCTTACGCCTACCGTAGCTGCGCAAAAATATTATGACCTTACAGCTGCAGCCGGGCTGTCAGCTGAGCGAGGCCGAACTGTGCGAACAGCTGGCCATGAGCCGCACACCGGTACACGAAGCGCTGATGATGCTGAAAAGCGAGTGGCTTGTGGATGTTCTGCCGCAGCGCGGCAGCATTGTGTCCAAGATCAGCGTTCCATACCTGAACGAAGGCTTTGCCATGCGCCGCATTCTGGAACCGGCGCTGCTGCGCGGGCTGGCCGGAAAGCTGACAAGGGAACAGCTGAACGAATTTCAGGAACTGCTGAACCGGCAGAACGAAGACCTTTATCTGGATCAGGATGCAGCAGATGACTTCTTCATCTCGCTGGATAACGACTTCCACAGGCTTTTGTACCACGATTCCGGTTACGACCGCATCTGGGAGGCTATGCACAACGTTACTTCCCATATGGACCGTGTGCGGTATCTGGACTCGGCCCTTTGCCGGGGAAATATTGCCTCGGTGCAGAAAGAGCACGAGCAGATCTTTGGCTACCTGCGGGACGGCCTGCCGCTGGACGTGGACGTAGAAGCCCTGTTTGAGCATCACCTTGGCATGTACCGCGAGAATTTCCAGAAGATATTGGAACGGTTCCCGGATTTCTTTGTACGGACATAAACCAAAAAGAGCACCCGCTGCTGACCCTTACAAGGCCATGGCAGGGGGTGCTTTTTTGGTTCAATACGGATACGGCTTTACGCCGGGCTGCGGATATCAATTTACGACGGCAGTGTTTCTGATGGATTTTGCACCAGAAATGCTGCTTTTTCTGTTCAAAACCCGGAAAAACAGCAGTTTGTGCTCTTGAATTGCCCGAAAAGCTTGCAGGAATGCAGGTTTTTGTGGTAATATTTAAGATGTGTTCCCGTTGAGGGGAAGAAAGAGAGGGGTAATCAAATGATCAATATCTGCATCATTGCCACCATTGTGATCTATCTGGTGGGAATGCTGCTGGTTGGCTTTGTCTACAGCAAATCCAACGAGGACAGCAGCGATTTCTACCTCGGCGGCCGCACGATGGGCCCGCTGGTCACGGCTATGAGCGCCGAAGCCAGCGATATGTCCAGCTGGCTGCTGATGGGTATGCCGGGTCTTGCATACCTCACCGGCATCGCATCGCCGGGCTGGACGGCCATCGGCCTTGCCGTGGGCACGTGGCTCAACTGGCTCATCGTGCCCGCCGTCTGCGCCGCTACTCGGCCAACCTGAACGCCATTACGGTGCCGCAGTTCCTTTCGCTGCGCTTCCACGACCAGCGCAACCTGTTGAACGCCTTGGGCGCGGTGATCATCATTGTGTTCTTCATCCCGTACACCGCCTCCGGCTTTGCGGCCTGCGGCAAGCTGTTCAACAGCCTGTTCGGCGTGGATTACATGATCGCCATGATCCTGTCCGCCGTGGTCATTGTGGGCTACACCATTATGGGCGGCTTCCGCGCCGTGTCCACCACCGACCTGATCCAGTCCGTCGTCATGAGCATGGCGCTCATCGCGGTGCTGGTGTATGGTGTCAGCGTGGCAGGCGGCTGGGATGTGGTGATCGAGAATGCCCGCAGCCTGCCCGGCTACCTGACCATGGCGGCCAGCCACAAGGTGGCCGATAACAGCGCCACTTCCTACAGCCTGCTGGACATCGTGTCCACGCTGGCATGGGGTCTGGGCTACTTCGGCATGCCCCACATCCTGCTGCGCTTCATGGCCATTGAGGACGAAAAGAAGCTGGTGCTCAGCCGCCGCATTGCCAGCGTATGGGTGGTCATTGCCATGACCGCTTCCATCGTCATCGGCATGGTGGGCCTTGGCATGACCAAGGCGGGCGTACTGGAGTTTTTGAGCGGCTCTTCCAGCGAGACCCTGATCGTGCGCATTGCCAATCTGATCGCCCAGCACGGCGTGCTGGCGGCCATTCTGGCTGGCCTGATCCTTGCCGGCATCCTTGCCGCCACCATGTCCACCGCCGACAGTCAGATGCTGGCAGCGGCCTCCAGCGTGTCGCAGAACATCTTGCAGGAGTTCGGCCACATGAAGCTGACCGAGAAGCAGAGCCTGTTCGCTGCCCGCCTGACCATCATCTGCATCAGCGTGGTGGGCGTGGTGCTGGCCCGCGACCCCAACTCCAGCGTGTTTGGCATCGTCAGCTTTGCGTGGGCCGGTTTTGGCGGCTCCTTTGGCGCGGTTGTGCTGTGCTCCCTGTTCTGGAAGCGCTGCAACTGGCAGGGCGCACTGGCCGGTATGCTCTCCGGCGGCCTGATGGTCTTTGTATGGAAGTACATCGTCAGCCCGCTGGGCGGCGTGTTTGGCATCTACGAGCTGCTGCCTGCCTTCCTGGTGTCTCTGGTGGTCTGCGTTGTGGTGAGCCTTGTTACCCCGGCACCCTCGGCAGAGATCGAGCAGAGTTCGACGCTGCCAAGTAAAAACGATTGGGAATGCCCTCCGCTGTGCTCTGGGCATAGCAGCGGAAAATGATTGATGCTTATGCAAAAGAGCAAAGCCGGCGGGCTTTGCTCTTTTGCTTTTTCACGGATGAGGTCGCAGAGGAAAGCGGCATTTAATTCAAAAGGATCATCCATGCTTCGCAGCATGGAAGCAGAAATCCAAAACAGAAAAAGAACAGAAGATCCAGCACGAGCCGCATCAGACGGGTAAGCGGCGTGCCGAAAGACATGGCGTGAATGATAAAAAGATTCACCTCACCCCAGCGCCGGTAGTAACCGGTTTGCTCAAAATTGTTCCAGAGCTCAAGAGATAGAAATTCAAATCCGGCAAACAATGGAAAAATGACCAGGGAGGACATCCAGCCGTCGGCCTGAAGCGAACCATCGCTGAGAGTCCGCCAGTGCACAGCTAATCTGCCTGGACAGGCAAAAATTCCCCACAGGGCAAGTGCAATGCTTAATGCAAGAAGAGCAGTACGCACAGAATGCCAGTCTACAGTGTGCTGGCGGCGCAGCATGGTGAAAAAATCTTCCAGAGGAACGGGAGGAGTGTCATCTTTTTGACGGAAGTCATGACAGTGCATCAGGTCAGCGAGGGTCAGGCCCAGTACATCGGCCAGCGGCTCCAGCGTGTTGACGTCTGGCAGCCCGATGCCGCGTTCCCAGCGGCTGACGGCTTTATCCGTAACGTGAAGCTGCTGAGCCAGTTCGGCCTGCGTCATGTTCCGCTCCCGGCGCACTTGTGCAAGGAATGCACCAAATTCTTTTGCATCCATTCTGCTCACATCCTTTTCCACAGGATAACACAGGAATGTGGAAAATACAACCGACGGAACGTTTACCTTCCGGCTTACAAAACAAAAAGGACGTGCTCCCTTGCGGGAACACGTCCTTTTTTATCGCTTCAGTATCAGGCGGAGATCAGCTTACAGCTGGGGGCCGGCAGAGACCAGAGCCTTGCCGTGCTCGTTGCCCTCGTACTTCTTGAAGTTCTTGATGAAGCGGCTTGCCAGATCCTTGGCCTTCTCTTCCCACTGGGAAGCGTCAGCATAGGTGTCGCGAGGATCCAGAATGCCGGTGTCCACGCCGTTCAGCACGGTGGGAACCTCGAAGTCGAAGTAGGGGATCTTCTTGGTGGGCACATTGTTGATGTCGCCGTTCAGGATGGCGTCGATGATGCCGCGGGTATCCTTGATGGAGATGCGCTTGCCGGTGCCGTTCCAGCCGGTGTTGACCAGATAAGCCTTAGCGCCGCTCTTCTGCATCTTCTTGACCAGCTCCTCAGCATACTTGGTGGGGTGCAGCTCCAGGAAGGCCTGGCCGAAGCATGCAGAGAAGGTGGGGGTGGGCTCGGTGATGCCGCGCTCGGTGCCTGCCAGCTTTGCAGTAAAGCCGGACAGGAAGTAGTACTGGGTCTGCTCGGGGCTCAGGATGGAGACCGGGGGCAGAACGCCGAATGCGTCAGCAGACAGGAAGATGACGTTCTTTGCAGCGGGTGCAGAAGAAATGGGGCGGACGATGTTCTTGATGTGGTTGATGGGGTAGGACACACGGGTGTTCTCGGTGACGCTCTTATCAGCGAAATCGATGTGGCCCTCGGCATCCAGAGTGACGTTCTCCAGCAGAGCGTTGCGCTTGATGGCGTTGTAGATATCGGGCTCGGAGTCCTTATCCAGGTTGATGACCTTTGCGTAGCAGCCGCCCTCGAAGTTGAACACGCCGTTGTCGTCCCAGCCGTGCTCGTCATCGCCGATCAGCAGACGCTTGGGATCGGTGGACAGGGTGGTCTTGCCGGTGCCGGACAGACCGAAGAAGATAGCGGTGTTCTCACCGTTCAGGTCGGTGTTGGCAGAGCAGTGCATGGAAGCCATGCCCTTCAGCGGCAGGAAGTAGTTCATCATGGAGAACATGCCCTTCTTCATCTCGCCGCCGTACCAGGTGTTCACGATGACCTGCTCCTTGCTGGTGATGTTGAACACAACAGCAGTCTCAGAGTTCAGGCCCAGCTCCTTGTAGTTCTCAACCTTGGCCTTGGATGCGTTGTAGACAACGAAATCGGGCTCAAAGTTCTCCAGCTCCTCAGCGGTGGGCTTGATGAACATGTTGGTGACGAAGTGTGCCTGCCATGCAACTTCCATGACAAAGCGGATGGCCATGCGGGTATCCTTGTTGGCACCGCAGAATGCATCCACCACGTACAGGCGCTTGTTGGACAGCTCCTTCTGAGCGATGGCCTTCACAGCAGCCCATGCTTCCTGAGAAGCGGGATGGTTGTCGTTCTTGTACTCGTCGGAAGTCCACCACACGGTGTCCTTGGAGTTCTCGTCCATAACGATGAACTTGTCCTTGGGAGAACGGCCGGTGTAGATGCCGGTCATAACGTTCACAGCACCCAGCTCGCTGACCTGGCCCTTTTCGTAGCCTTCCAGACCGGGCTTGGTCTCTTCCTCGAACAGCTGCTCGTAGGAGGGGTTGTACACGATCTCAGTCGTGCCGGTAATGCCATACTTGGTAAGATCCAACTTTGCCATATTCGCTATACCTCTACTTTCGTTTGATCCATACGTCCTGTATAGGGCACAGCGTTTCCCGGCGGGCCGGGCGCTGCGCAGAAGGCTTGCAGTTTGTAAATGCAAATTCTCCTGTATACCATTATACATAAAAGTATCCCGAAATCAATAAACGAATCGTGCTATTTGCAGAAAAGAAACAAATTTCATTAAGAAATTTAACTGCCTGAAACAATTTCAGGAAACAAAAGCAGGGGACGAGACCTGAAAAAATAAGGTGGAAAGGCAGAAAAACAATTTTTTGGTAAAATTTTAACAAGCTGGGATGCATGAAAAACCGAGCACAAAAACGGCCCTTCCCGCAAAACGGCGCGGCAGGGAAGAGCGGAACAGGATCCACAGCCCGATTTGTGCAAAATTTACGAGATTTTGACGATTTTTATGACAAAGAAGCTTTGCCTGTGGTATACTGTATCTGACAAAAGGACAGCCCCGCTTTTTCTGTGTGCTACATATAAAAAGGAAAAAGATCATGAAGACCATCTACATCCTGCTCACCCGGTCGGGTACCCTGCTTTCAAACCTTGTTTACGCTGTTACCGGTGCAAATTATACCCACGCTTCGCTGGCTTTTGACGAAGACCTGAGCTGCCTGTACAGCTCTACCCGCAAAAACGGCTATACCATGTTCCGGCAGGGCCCAGCAGGGAATACCTGAACCGGGGCGTGTTCCGTCTGCGGGAGAACGTGCCCTGCGCACTGTATGCGCTGGATGTGAGCGATGAAGCCTACACCCGTGCCCGCCGCCGTGCCGAGCACATGATGGCCCACGGCAGCCTTTACCAGTTCAACGTTATCGGTCTTGCGCTCTGCGGGATGCATATCCGCTGGAAGCGCCGCCGGCACTATTTCTGCTCCCAGTTCGTCAGCGAGGTGCTGGAAAAGAGCGGTGCCATGGAGCTGCCCAAGCACAGCACCCTGATGCACCCGAACGACTACACCCGGCTGGAAGAGCTGCGGTGCGTATACAAGGGTACACTGGCCGGCCTGCCGCAGCGCCAGCAGATGGAATTTGACCAGAACGATACGGTGATCAGCGTATATCTGGGGCTGGCGCTGGGCCTGTTCCACACCGGCGCGGCCCGAGTGCGGAAGATTTTTTGAAAAAATTGAATTTTTGTGTTGACAAAGCAGGCGTGCTATGCTAAAATAGCCAAGTCGGGAGCGAACACCCGATGCAAAATGGACGTATGGCCCGTTGGTCAAGCGGTTAAGACAGAGGCCTCTCACGCCTTTAACATCGGTTCGATTCCGGTACGGGTCACCATTTTATAGTAGTAAAACGGTCATGTGCCGTTTTATATAGATGCCTCTTTAGCTCAGTCGGTTAGAGCACCTGACTGTTAATCAGGGTGTCGCCTGTTCGAGTCAGGCAAGAGGCGCCAGCAAAGCGATGGAAGTTTTCCATCGCTTTTTTC
>ENA-OQJX01000851-OQJX01000851.1-human-gut-metagenome-genome-assembly--contig:-NODE-851-length-10886-cov-1.003253_pt1 | contig 10886 bp, 13 predicted proteins | sample MGYA00242615_ERZ504782 | MGnify/ENA primary metagenome ERZ504782 (study PRJEB26092, sample SAMD00036354) | human gut metagenome | host: Homo sapiens | study: EMG produced TPA metagenomics assembly of... | reverse complement strand
ACAATCCTGGCGGTATCAGAGGAAGACGGGTCAACTGCTGTCCATTTGAAATCGTTGTTTCACCTTACTGTTAGTTTTTTGAAATCATTGATTCGGCGTTCCAATTTGTATTTTCTTCATTTGATGCGATTGATCGTCTGTTCTTCGTTCATGAAGGAGATCTTCGATATCTCGGGATTTACTACAGATTGAAAAAGATTCGCTAGTTGCTGGGATGAGATCGATAAAACAGCATATCCGTAAACGTGATTCAATGTGTTTTTCAGTTTTTTGACAAAGAAGACGCTGGGCGCTTTCTTATCGCGAAGAGTCAATCCGTATTGTGCAAAAAGCATTTGTGAATCAGCAGCACGTTCATTCACTCTCTGGCAATCGCAGATTGAAAAAAGAATCGGCAGATACGGCAGTGAGCATATCGTTTCCGACAAAGTTCTTCTATTTCTCCAAAGATCAACACATCGTAATCGATCATTGATAGACTTTTAGAAAGTGAGTCATTCATTTTGGATCGTTCTTAGCTGCTGAAGCTGTTCCATATGTTGGACTGGACCATTGGAAAAATAGCTTTCGACAGCTGGGTTGGAATCAAAAGCGGCTAATGTATTCTCGATTGCATCATTCAAGCTTTCAAATTCAGATTGGATCTTTTTTAGTACCACATCATTCGATTGATTGAACAGCTGGATATAGGCATCCCTTGATCGATGATAAATAAACAAAGAGATGACGATGGCTTGCAGAAAAGACCGACGAACAAAATGAACAGAAGTTTGGTAAAGAGTTCATGCTCTTTGATTTTTTTTCTCATTTTACAAAAGTTCCTTTACGGTATTGAGAAGGTGTCATTCCTGTCTCTTCTTTAAAAACTCTGGAGAAATAACCCAGTTCGGTATAGCCGACTTTCTCACAGATTTCCGTCAAAGTAAGCCGTGTTTCCGTTAAAAAGAGCTTGGCTTTACTAATACGGACTTTTTTTAGATATTTTGAAAAGTTGATACCAAATTTTTCAGTAAAGATAGCTGAGAGATAGCTATATGAAAAATGATATTTTTCGGATAGAAGTTGTAAATTGATTTCTTTCTCATAATTTTCCTGGACGAACTCGTAGATCAAAGTCAAGATATCGAAATTATTTTTTATTGCATTTGCAGAAAAGTGGGTGAGTTTCTCAAGTGTTTCTTGACAAGAAAGAAAATCTTCCAAGTACTCAGCATCGGCTAATAAAGAAGGAAGGGCGATCTTGAGCAAAGAAAGTTCTTCATTCCCAACATATTCGTCAGCTAAAGCGTTGAGTAATGCATAGAAACGATTGATTGCCTCATGTTTCAAATAAGCTGGATCAATAGGCTGTTCCAATATTGTCGTGAAGAAACCCTCAAGTTCTTTGACAGCTAAAGCGTAGTCTTTATGAACGATTTTTGTTAAATAGCTACTTGCTTGCTGCTCGTGGTTGGTCGATAACGGAAGAAGTTCATGCTGATAAGCAAGGTTCTTTCCCTTATGATAGAAACGTTGTCCTTTGGTGCAATTTCTGATTTCTTGGAATATTTCATTGATATCTTGGATTGGAAAAGAGTCAGAAACAACAAAAAAATCACCTGGAAAAACTTCTTGACGAAACTTTTGAACAAACTTCCTAAGCGTATCTTTGGAATCAGTATTGATCACATAGCCGGATTCTTCCGAAAAGGTAGAAAAGGGATAAATAGTAAACGAATCGTCGCTATCCATCAACGAATGGATGATCGACTGTTTTTGTTTAGAGCCTTGTTTTGAACTGAATGGCCGTTTTTCGGTATATAACAGAAAAAACAAGGTGTGTTCAAAAAGAAGAGGGTCAAGCAATGGACGAGTTTGTCCAGCAATCTGCTGTGAAAGATTCTCGCAGATCTGCTCATAACGATCGGTGATTGGGCTTTTGTTGGGCTCTTTTTTGATTTTTTGTGAAACGGCAGTTAAGGAATTTAGAAAAAATCAGGACTCAATCGAGGTTTTAAAAGATAATCAGCGACGCCTTCTTTAAAAGAATCTTTAACCATATCAAATTCATCATAGCTAGAGAGGATAAGGATCTGTGTTTCAGGTTGTTGCTGTTTTAATAGCCGCGATAATTCGATCCCATTTAGTTCAGGCATCATTACATCTGTGACCACAATATCGATTGCATGTGCCAAAGAAAAGTCAAGCGCTTTCAATGGACTGGAAAAAGTTCCTATTAATTGAAACCCGTGCTCAGACCAATTGATCAATTGTTTCATTCCATCTAAATCGTCTGTTCATCATCGATAAGAATTACGCGTATTGGCATTTTTTTACCCGCCTTAAGAATAGTCTTGTAATTTAAAAATACTTATTTCTAGGAGAAAATGCAAGGATATTTTTATTTTAAAGAAACCTCCACCCATTCGATCTTTGGTCTAGATGCTAAGATTATTCCTTTTGTCATAGTTGATTTGTATTTTTTTATTATTTTAGGAGAAATTTTTGAAGTATCTGGATAATAAAGAAACCGTTTTCAGATTTTGGTATGATGAATGTAGCAAACATAAACAACTAATGGATGGAAAAGGAGCGGATAAAAATGAACATCAGAAAGTTAATTGCTGGAGTCGTTTGTTTAGCGGCAGCATCAGGTTTCTTAACAGGATGCGGAAGTGCTAGTAGCACAGCAGACAACGAAGAAAAAGTCACTGTCTGGGCGTGGGATGAGACATTCAATATCAAAGCAGTGAATGAAGCAAAAAAATTTATGAGAACGAAGAAACAGAGATAGAAGTTGTTACGATGTCTCAGGATGATATCGTTCAGAAACTGAACACCGCTTTAGCAAGCGGGAATACAGAAGGATTGCCCAATATCGTCTTGATTGAAGATATAGGATACAAGGCTATTTGACTTCTTATCCAGATGCATTCGCTGATTTGTCTGCTATTGTAAAGGAAGATCATTTTGCACCATATAAATTTTGCAGTAAACAAAGTAGGAGAAAAAATATACGGTGTTCCTTTCGATTCGGGCGTAACAGCAAACTTCTATCGTACGGATCTGATGGCTGAAGCAGGCTATACTGAAGAGGATATGGAGAATCTGAGGTGGGACGAGTATATTCAAGTGGCGCGAGATGTCAAAGAAAAGACGGGAAAGAAAATCGCTGAAGTCAATCCTTCTGATCTTGGTCGAGTAAGAATGATAATGCAACAGGCGGGAGAATGGTATACGTCCAAAGATGGGGAGACGGTCACGATCCAAGACAATGTATCTTTAAAGTATGGTCTTGAATTATTTGCCACTCTTTTGAAAGAAGACCTAGTCGAACAAACTTCTGACTGGAATGCTGGAGTAACTGCGATACAATCAGGAGCAGTAGCTTCTAGCCCAACTGGCGCTTGGTATTCTTCAACGATCCAAGGAGCAGAAGATCAATCTGGAAAATGGAAGATTGCGCCAATACCTGCACTACCAGAAAATTTACAAAAAGCGCAAGCTTCTAACCTTGGCGGAGCTGGTTGGTATGTGCTCAAAGGAGTAGCTGGAGAAGAATCAGCGAAAGATTTCCTCGAAGCAACGTTTGCATCGAATGAAGAACTGATGGGCACTCTTGCGAAAGAAATCGGACTGGTGTCTACGATGCTTAGTGCAAATGAACAAGAAGCTTATCAAGAAGCTTCAGAATTTTACAGTGGCCAAAAGGTCTTTGATGATTTTTCCAAATGGACATCAGAAATTCCAGAAGTGAATTACGGACATGAGACCTATGCAATTGAAGCAGTCGTAGCCGAAGCTCTTCATCGAATCATCAATGGAGAAGAGACAGACAAGGTACTAGCAGATACACAAAAACAAGTAGAAGCACAGTTGGCTAATTGATTGGTGATGAAAAAGCAAATTTCTTTGTTTTTTTATCAGACAACCGAAAAGACAAAAAAGATGGCGGCTGCCTTACAGACGTTGTCTTTCTTGTCTTTTCATGTAGATAATCAATGATAGAATTGGAGGGAAAAGAATGAAGCAGAAAGATTTATTCAAAAACGGGCATGCTTTTTTAATCTTGCCAGTCATTTTGATATCAATCATGGTTTTATTCCGATGGTTTTGGCTTTGATTACGTCTTTTCAAAGTGGTCCCCCTGTCAATATGACATTTAACGGATTAGGTAATTATCAGCGGATGCTGACAGATGCTACTTTTAAAAAAGCTTTTTTCAATACGTTCCTGTATTTACTAGTTCAAGTACCAATCATGCTGTTTCTAGCGCTTTTTATTTCCAACCTTTTAAATGATAAAAAGCTGAAATATAAAGGGTTGTTTCGAACAGCTATTTTTCTTCCGTGTATCACTTCGATGGTCAGTTATTCTCTGATCATGAAAAGTCTATTTTCTCAATCTGGCCTTGTAAACAACTTGTTGTTGGGCATTGGTATGATTGATACACCGATTGGCTGGCTGACTCATCCAATTTGGGCGAAAGTTCTGATCATTCTTTCGATCACTTGGCGTTGGACTGGATACAATATGATTTTTTTCCTTTCAGGCATGCAAAATATTGATTCGGAGATTTATGAAGCAGCATCTATTGATGGTGCTTCTAAATGGCAGCAGTTTATCAAAGTGACGATCCCGAATTTAAAACCGATTATTTTGTTTACTTCCATTACTTCGACGATCGGGACATTGCAGCTTTTTGATGAAGTACAAAATATTACTGGCGGGGGTCCAGCAAATGCAACGACCACCCTGTCTCAATACATCTATAATTTGAGTTATAAATTCACGCCTAATTTTGGATATGCGGCAGCAGTTTCCTTTGTTATTGTTGCCTTTATTGTGTATATTGTCGATAATCCAAACGAAAGTAGGAGGAGAGAGTCGATGAAAAGCATGGTAGAAAAAGAAACGATTGCACACCCCAACGTCAAAAAACAAGCCTTAGGACTTCGTTCGGCAATTGGGTCAGCATTAAAGTATACAGCATTAAGCATCCTATCATTTATTTCCATTTTCCCTTTTTGTCTGGATGATTCTGGGAATGACGAATACACCCGTGGATATCACATCGGGAAAAATAAAGATTGGCAGTAACTTGATCATCAATTTTCAAAATTTGTTTTCCAATGAACTGAATTTTACTCGTTCCCTTTGGAATTCAGCAATGATCGCTCTAGTGACCACTGTGTTTGCATTGCTGATTTCGTCAATGGCAGGATATGGATTTGAGATTTATCAAAGCAAGCGAAAAGATCTTGATTTTCAATATTCTACTGCTATCGATGATGGTTCCTTTTGCGGCATTGATGATTCCTTTGTATCGAATGTTTTCACAATTGAACGGAACGATTTGGGAATCAATAGTTTCTTAGTTGTAATCTTACCATCTATCAGCACTGCTTTTTGATCTTCTTCTTCCGACAAAATGTTAAATCCTTTCCAAAGATCTAGTAGAAGCCGCTCGATTAGACGGTCTAAAAGAACTAAGTATTTTTTTTAGAGTATATATGCCGACGGCTAAAAAATACCTATGCAGCGGCAGCAATCATCACATTCATGAGCAGCTGGAATAATTATTTATGGCCCTTAGTGGCTTTGCAGTCTCCTGATAAACGGACGGTTCCGCTTGTTTTATCTGCTATGGGTGCTTCCTATACACCAGACTATGGAATGATCATGCTGGATTAGTCATTGCTACTTTACCAACTGCCATCGTATTTTTTGTTTTGCAAAAGCAATTCGTTCAAGGAATGATCGGACTCTGTAAAATAAAAAACAACAGTAAGTGCGTCCCTACAAAGTCATCTTTTCCAAGTAAAAAGATACTTTTGGGACGTGTGTTATTTTATGGTGAGAAAAATTAAATGATAACGTTTTAAATTTATGCTCGAAAACTCTTTCATTTTAAGGTAAACTTAAAGAGTAAAGGAGGAGGATACGTTGATAAAAAATTTTAAAGAAGTGATTGCTGCCATATTGCCGATGACCGTCCTGATTGTCATTTTAACGTTTGTTTTGCTGTCCGTTAGCAAGGAGAATGACCTCGCTTCATTCTTGGTAGGTGCGGCTATCATGATGATCGGAATGACGCTCTTTTTGTTTGGGGCAGACTATTCCATGATGGAAGTCGGAGATCTAGTAGGGAAATATATGATCAAAAAGAAAAGTTTGGCTGTTTTGGTCAGTTTGGGGTTTGCTATCGGGATTGTGATCACGATTGCCCAGCCTTCCGTGCAAGTTTTGGGACAACAAGTATATGATATATCTGACGGAGAGATTGGCAGAGTGTTGCTGATTGGGATCGTCAGTGTCGGCACTGGAGTATTTCTAGCCTTTGCGCTGCTTCGGGTCGTATTCAAGCTATCCTATTATCAATTGATGGCTATAGGCTACATAGGCGTTTTGATCGCCTCGTTTTTCACTAGTTCCGAATTCATGCCGATTGCTTTTGATTCGGGGGGAGTGACTACTGGTCCAGTAACTGTTCCATTTATCTTGGCCCTTGCCGGAGGGATGACTAGTATGATCAAACAAAAGAAAAATGAAAATGACAGCTTTGGAATTGGTTGGTATTGCTTCATTAGGACCATTCTTGTCCGTAATGATTTTGGGGGTGATCTTCCAATGAGTTTCTGGCAGCAAGTGATAGATGGTATCGAGATTGTTACTATGGAAGTTATTTTAGCAGTGGCACCTATCGTGATTCTATTTGTTTTGATGAATATCATTAGTTTTCGTATGCGTAAGAAGCGTTTCTTTGACATTATGAAAGGCTTCTTGATAACGACTATTGGGTTGATCCTTTTCCTGCACGGAGTCAATATGGCTTACGTTCCGGTAGGACAGCATTTAGGGAGTACGATCGCTGGATTGCCCTATAATTATATATTGGTTCCCCTTGGCTTTTTGATGGGGTTCCTAGTAGGGTTTGCTGAGCCGGCGATTCATGTAATGGTCAAACAGGTTGAAGAATTGAGTGAAGGGAGGATCCGGTCGAAAATCATGCTGATGGTGATTTCGATTGGGATTGGCGCAGCAGTAGGATTGTCTATGTGGCGTTTGCTCGTCGGATTCTTCTCTTTATTATTTCTTGATCCAGGATATGGGCTAGCATTTATTTTAGGACGAAAAGTGGACAAGATCTTTTTAGCAATGGCTTTTGACAACGGTGGAGTAGCAACGGGTCCGATGTGTTCGACATTTATTTTATCAATGAGCGTGGCGATCGCTGCACAAATTGAGGGAAGAGATCCGATCATTGATGGGTTTGGTGTGGTTGCAATGATTGCATTGACGCCAATATTATCCACTTTAGTACTAGGATATATTTATAAACGAAAAGATGAAAAAGACAGAATCGAAAAAGAAAGATTGCAAAAATTGGGGGAAAGCAAATGAAAGATCTTGTAGCATTGAATCTTCACATGATTGTGACGATCGTGGACGGAGGAACAGGTGAAGATGTCATCGACTTTTCAAAAGAAGCAGGTGCAGCAGGCGGAACAATCTTACATGGTCGTGGTTCTGGTGTACATGATTCAGGGAAATTTTTAGGTTTGGACATCTCGCCAGAAAAAGATGTTGTTTTGACATTAGTACCAGATAGTTTGACGAATCAAGTGATGGATGCGATTGGTCAAGGCATCAACATCGATGTTCCAGGTAACGGGATTTGTTTTAGTATTGATGTAGATAAAGTGATCGGTATCACTAAGATTCATCAGTATCGGGAAATTATCGGGATGCAGGAACTTTTGGATGAAACTAACGATAGAGAAAATCCTAAATCATAGACAAGCATTGGAAGAAGAAATAAACCTAAACAAGAAGGCGGATGGACGTTATTTCCGCTTTTTTGTTTAGGTTTTTTTCGTGAATACTTATGAAATAGTAAATTTTTATGAAATTCTTCTCTAAGCATCAGACTTTCTTTTCAAAATATGCTATTTTAAAAATGATGAAAAAAGGGGGAGAAAAATGAATTTTTTAGTTGTTTTAAAAGATACTCTGATTGAGCGGTCTACATTTCTATATGTTCAATTGTCAGGAAAATAAAACATGCTGACATTTTTCACCAGAGTTCCATCTAGAGGGACTAACATTAGGAGAAATTTATCAAGCAGAAGGGCTATCGGCTGTTTTGCACTTTTTTGAGGCAGAATTGGAATTACCGGTAAAAGATTATATCGAGCTTTCTCTTGAATCTTGGGATCGAGCAGTCGTTGAGCTATTCCCAGAAGGTTTGATGATCGATACGAATGATGGGAAGATTCATTTGACTGCAGCAGAACTACAGAAACAAATGCGTTATCAAATAGATGATGAAAATTCTTTTTCTATTTTTAGACGTCAGCAAAAGATTCTAAAAAGCTTTTAAAAGTAATCAGTAAAAAACGGAATTTGATCAAAACGACTCAACTGTTGAAAAAATATCCAAATCTGCTTCATACGTCCATTCAATTCCCTCAATTGATTACGATGATCCATCGTTTTATACGTATGCAACAGCTACCATCTAAGAAGCTGTTTTTGCCATTGACGGACACATTCCGTGTAGTCAACAGAGAAGATAAAAAGAAAGTGATTGTGATCGACTTTACCAGAAATCGGAATGTCCTTCATCAAGTCGCAATGGAAAAGGCCAATTAAGGCTTTTTCTTTTTTGATTTTTTGTCATAATGAATGATAGATGATGGAGGAGATAACAGGATGCAAACATGGTTAGAAAGACTGATACGGTTTCAGCAGAACTATCAAAAACTTATGACAGGGAAGATATGCAAAATTTGATCAATTGAATCGGGTTCTATTGATTATCGCACTTTTTTTAGTTTACTAAGTCGGTGGTTGCCATTTAGAATCGGGCAATTGTTGTTCATCGTCTTTTCGGATTGATGTTATTTCGTTTCTATCAAAAAAATCTATCCTAGACTAAATGAAAATCAACGTTATTTGGAATATTTTGATAAAGTCAAAGAAAAATATCATCAGATGAGAAACAAAAAGCAAGCTAAAACGGAACGAAAAAGCTATACTTTTTTTGAGTGTCCGAATTGTCATCAAAAGCAGCGTGCGCCTAGAGGAAAAGGACGAATACGCGTGACATGCAAAACATGTGGCATAAAATTCGAAACGAATGTTTAAGGGAGAAAAAAATGAAATTAGTATTATTGCGTCATGGCGAAAGCGAAGCAAATTTTGAAAATTACTGGACAGGGTGGCTAGATGTCGCCTTAACAGAAAAAGGAAAAGAACAAGCAGCAGTAGCCGGTCAAAAAATGTATGAAGCCGGTCTTCAATTCGATGCGGTTTACACCTCTGTTTTAAAACGCGCGATTCTTACCGGTCAAGTCGCACTAGAAGAAATGGGGCAGTTGTGGCTTCCTATAGTAAAAACATGGCGTCTGAATGAACGGCACTATGGGGATCTTGTTGGTAAAAACAAGGATCAGATGAAAGAAATATACGGAAAAGATCAAGTAAAGAAATGGCGCAGAGGATATACAGAAGTTCCGCCGTTAACTGCAGAAAACCGATTTGACCGCAGATATGATCATTTGGATCCACATTTGATTCGTACGGAGAAAGTCTAGAAATGACAGTGAATCGGATCATTCCTTTGTGGCAAGATCAACTGGCACCAAAACTGAAAGATCGGAAAGATTTACTAGTTGTGGGTCATGGGAATAGCATCCGAGCACTGACAAAATATTTAGAAATATTCCTGAGGATCAAATGGATACAATTGATATCCCAAACGCACAACCAATCCAATATACATTAGCAGACGATTTGACGATTCTAGAGAAAACAATACTTTAATCAACGTATTTATCTATAATGAAAGATAGAAAAAAGAAGCAAAGGAATGGAACAAAAAGAACATGAAAAATTATATATGGGACTTTGACGGGACATTGTTTGATACGTATCCCGCAATGGTAGATGGTGCTCAGCAAGCTCTAAAAGATTTTGGTATCAATATGGACAAAAAAGAGATCTACTTCAAAATGAAAAAATATTCCACCAGTATTTGATCAATGAATCAAATTTGGACGCCAATGAATTAATGAATGGTTTCATCGGTATGAGAAAAAAAGCAAGGAAGCTTCCCGTCCATTTCCAGAAACGAAACAAGTACTTGAAAGTCTAAAAATCAATGAAGGACGTCACTTCATCTTGACCCACCGTTTGACAGAATCGACATGGGAACTGCTGAAAGAGTATCAATTAGCCCATCTGATTGAGGAAGTAGTAGGGATTGATCAGGATTTTCCTCGTAAACCGAATCCAGCATCGTTAAATTATTTGATCGATACTTTTCATTTAGAAAGAACAGACACGATGATGATCGGCGATCGCCGTTTAGATATCGAAGCGGGGAAAAACGCAGGAGTCGTTACTTGTCTCTACGATATCGATCATTTTCTGGGAGAGATTCCTGCAGATCATGTGGTAGGAAATTTGAATGAAATCCTATCCTTGCAGAGTAACTTAAAAAAATAGTATCCCCTTACAAAGGAGATATGTTATAATTTTTATAAAGGAGTGATAAAATTATATGGAAATCAGAAGACAAAAAGAAGTAGTAGAAGCATTTCATTATGATATGAGATTACCGACCAAGAAGTAAGAAACAGATTTGAAAGTGGCTTCTCGCCTTTGAAAGAAACGATCGAAAACTATCCGAAAGAACATAGCATCGTAGGAGCACGCTTAGAGTTCCGTTTAGTGTTTGATACATATGTTTTATCTGGAAGTGTGAGTCAGATCAATCATATCCTCAATCGGAAAATTGAAGGACAAAATGATGTCACACAAGAAGAGGTGGACGAGCTAGTAGCACCGTTATTTGATATCGTACGCCGGATGTCTTATGAGGTGACAGAGATCGCCTTGGA
>ENA-OQJX01000848-OQJX01000848.1-human-gut-metagenome-genome-assembly--contig:-NODE-848-length-11119-cov-2.587518_pt1 | contig 11119 bp, 11 predicted proteins | sample MGYA00242615_ERZ504782 | MGnify/ENA primary metagenome ERZ504782 (study PRJEB26092, sample SAMD00036354) | human gut metagenome | host: Homo sapiens | study: EMG produced TPA metagenomics assembly of... | reverse complement strand
AAAAAGGAAGTTTGGGTGAGTGGCTGAAACCACCAGTTTGCTAAACTGACGTACGGGTAACCGTACCGGGGGTTCGAATCCCCCAGCTTCCGCCAGATGCACTCTTAGCTCAGTTGGTAGAGCAACTGACTCTTAATCAGTGGGTCCAGGGTTCGAATCCCTGAGGGTGTACAAGACAAATGCGAGGGTGGGTTCATCTAACGGTTAGGATACATGCCTCTCACGCATGGTATACGAGTTCGATTCTCGTACCCACTACTAAAACAAGAAAGCGGTTGACTGATGAAACGGTTAACCGCTTTTTGTTTTTTATTTTTCTGTTGTAATCCGAAAATAGTTTCTATATTTGCACCCGCTATGGCGAAATGTATATTCTATATCTTGTTAGGGTTGTTCCTCATATCGAAGTTCACTTCCGTTTCTGATGATATGGAGGGATGTAAGACACTCCCTACTGCGGATGTGCATTATTTCTCCGGAGCCCAGCACAGCTTGTCGGGGGCAGATGGCAGACAATGCCAGGAAAAAGGGGAGGACGCGAATTATAATTGCCTGGCAGATGCCGGTTGCATAGGAAATACCTTCTCATTACGGCATGCCTCTTGCTCGAAATTGTTGAGGCTTAATCCGGACTTCATTGCCGCCAAGGTTGCAAGAACCCTGAAAACATCTGCTCCCGGAAGAAAAGACAACTTCTTTCCCCTTTACTTTCCATCCCCATAAGATTTCATATAGATATTATGTATATAGCTGAGGCGTATTCTTATTTAGTACTTTCCCTTCCTCTCTTTCGGGAGCCGGAGAGATTGCCCGTCTCCCCATGCCGAGTTTTTCTCTATTTTTTAAGTACTGATAATCAATATATAATGGATTTTCTATTAGATTTTATTCTCCATATCGATCAGTATATGATTGATATAGTGCAGGAATATCATATGTGGCGTATGCCATATTGTTTCTGATTATTTTCTGCGAAACGGGGCTGGTGGTCACACCTTTCCTGCCGGGCGATTCCCTGCTTTTTGTGGCGGGAGCTATTGCCGCACTGCCCGACATGCCTCTCGAGGTCAATGTGCTGGCTTTGATATTGTTTGTTGCCGCGGTATTGGGCGACTCTTGCAACTACATGATAGGGCATTTCTTCGGGCAAAGGCTCTTCAATAATCCCGATTCCAGAATATTCAAGCAAAGCCATCTCGACAAGACCCATGAGTTCTATAAGAAGTATGGAGGCAAGACAATTATCATAGCCCGTTTTGTGCCTATCGTCCGTACGTTTGCGCCATTCGTGGCGGGGATGGGTAAGATGCATTACTATTACTTCATGCTGTACAACCTGATTGGGGGCACCTGCTGGATTGCCATCTTCTGTTATGCGGGTTATTTCTTCGGTGACCTTCCGTTTGTACAAGAGAACCTCAAACTGCTGATTGTGGCCATTATTGTGGTTTCCATACTGCCGGCCGTGGTAGAAGTGCTGCGTGCAAGACTGAAACAACGAAAACAAAAATAAATTAATATACTTAGTACATTTATCCATTATGAAGAATTCTTTTTTTAGCCGGTTCACACCGAAAGAACCGAAATTCTTTCCTTTGCTGAAGCAATTGTCTGAGATTTTATTGTCCTCGTCGGCTCTGTTGATAGAAATATTGGGCCATGACTCGCCTGAGAAGAGGGCGGAAGATTATAAACGAATCAAAGATTTGGAGCGTGAGGGCGATAAGCTGACCAATCTGATTCTGGATGAACTGGGCACTACTTTCATTACTCCTTTTGACCGGGAGGATATCCATGACCTGGCTTCGGGCATGGATGATGTGATTGATGGAATAAACAGCTGTGCCAAGCGTATCACTATCTATAATCCGCATCCTATTTCGGACAAGGGGAAAGAGCTGGGACATATGGTTCAACAAGAAGCGGCCCTCATCGGCCAGGCCATGGATGAACTGGAGGCATTCCGCAAGAGTCCGGATAAGCTGCGCGCATATTGCAACCAGATGCATGACATAGAAAACCGGGCAGATGATATTTATGAATTTTTCATCACCAGGCTTTTTGAAGAAGAGAAGGACTGCATTGAACTCATCAAAATCAAGGAGATTATGTATGAGTTGGAAAAAACGACGGACGCAGCCGAACACGTGGGCAAGATTTTGAGGAGCCTGATTGTGAAATACGCATAAACGAACGGACGCATGGAACTATTAGTGATTATCATTGTACTGGCTCTGATATTCGATTATATCAACGGTTTTCATGATGCGGCCAATTCTATTGCCACCATTGTGTCTACCAAAGTGCTTACACCGTTTCAGGCGGTGATATGGGCGGCTTTCTTCAATTTTGTGGCCTTTTTCATCGCCAAGTGTGTCATCGGCGGTTTCGGCATTGCCAACACCGTATCGAAAACGGTGATGGAGCCTTACATAACTTTGCCTATCATTCTGGCCGGCGTGATTGCGGCCATTGCCTGGAATCTGTTCACTTGGTGGAAAGGAATCCCTTCCTCTTCTTCGCACACGCTTATCGGAGGTTTTGCCGGAGCTGCCATCATGGCACACGGTTTTGAGGCCATCCAGTTGAGTATCATTCTGAAGATTGCGGCATTCATTTTTCTGGCTCCCTTGATTGGTATGGTGGTGGCATTCGGTTTTACGTTGTTGGTCTTGTACATTTGCCGCAGGGCGCATCCCCATACGGCCGAGGTGTGGTTCAAGAAACTGCAGCTGGTGTCTTCGGCTTTGTTCAGCATCGGGCACGGTCTGAATGATTCACAGAAGGTAATGGGTATCATTGCTGCGGCTATGATAGCCGGACATTCGGAAGGACTGGGAATGGGGATAAACAGTATTGATGACCTGCCGGACTGGGTGGCATTCTCTTGTTTTACGGCCATTTCACTCGGTACCATGTCCGGCGGGTGGAAGATTGTGAAGACCATGGGGACTAAGATTACGAAGGTGACGCCACTGGAAGGGGTGATTGCGGAAACTGCCGGTGCGTTTACGCTTTATCTGACGGAGTATCTGAAGATTCCGGTAAGTACGACACACACCATTACGGGAGCTATTATCGGAGTAGGGGCCACGAAGCGGCTTTCGGCTGTGCGTTGGGGAGTTACGAAGAGTCTGATGACCGCTTGGGTGCTGACTATCCCCGTCAGTGCTTTGCTGGCAGCAGGGATTTATTGTATCGTATCCCTTTTTTAGAAGTGCTGCCGCATAAAAAATAGACGGGTTCGTTTTATTTTGCATGAGGTTTGCACTATCTTTGCAGCCTGAAACTGTAAAATAGAATGCACATTGGACTGGCTATATAGTTTATTCGTCGAGCACTCCGCCTTGCAGGCGGTTGTGGTACTCTCACTGATTTCCGCTATCGGATTGGGATTGGGGAAGATACATGTTTGCGGCATTTCATTGGGAGTGACGTTTGTATTCTTTGCCGGCATCATTGCCGGGCATTTCGGGTTGTCCATAGACCCGCAGATGCTGAATTATGCGGAAAGCTTCGGGCTGGTGATATTTGTGTATGCTTTGGGTTTGCAGGTGGGACCGGGTTTTTTCAGCTCTTTCCGTAAAGGAGGGGTACAACTGAATATGCTCGCCACGGGTGTAGTGCTTATCGGCACCCTGCTGACTGTACTGGGCAGCTATGGTTGGGAGTATCCCTGCCGGATATGGTGGGCATACTTTGCGGTGCCACGACAAACACACCGGCACTCGGTGCGGCACAGCAGACATTGAAACAGATGGGATTGGAGTCCAGTACCCCTGCTTTGGGGTGTGCGGTGGCATATCCGCTGGGGGTGGTAGGGGTCATTCTGGCCGTACTGTTCATCCGTAAGACGCTGGCGCATAAGGAAGACCTGGAATTGAAAGAGAAGGATGACGTGAACAAGCCTTACATTGTTGCGTTCCAGGTGCACAATCCTGCCATCTTCAACAAGAGTATCAAGGAAATAGGCGGGCTGAACAGCTATCCGAAGTTCGTGATTTCCCGCTTGTGGCGGGATGGGAATGTGAGTATTCCTACCTCGGAAAAGATTATAAAGGAAGGTGACCGCCTGCTGGTGATTACCTCGGAGAAAAATACGCCGGCTCTGACTGTGCTTTTCGGCGAGCAGGAGCATACTGATTGGAACAAGGAAGATATAGACTGGAATGCCATAGACAGCCAGTTGATTTCGCAACGTATCGTGGTGACGCGCCCGGAGTTGAACGGCAAGAAGCTGGGTTCTCTCCATCTGCGTAATCATTACGGTATCAATATCAGCCGGGTTTATCGTAGCGGCGTGCAGCTGCTGGCCACAGCGGAACTGACCTTGCAATTGGGTGACCGCCTGACCGTAGTGGGCGAAGCCGCTGCTATACAAAATGTGGAGAAGGTGCTGGGCAATGCTGTGAAAAGCCTGAAGGAACCGAACTTGGTGGCGGTATTTATCGGTATTGTCATCGGTCTGGCTTTGGGAGCAATTCCTATTTCCATTCCCGGCATCAGCGCTCCCGTGCGGCTCGGATTGGCAGGAGGCCCTATCATCGTAGGTATTCTTATCGGGACATTCGGTCCGAGGATGCACATGGTGACTTATACTACGCGCAGTGCGAACCTGATGCTCCGTGCATTGGGATTGTCTCTTTACCTAGCTTGCCTGGGACTGGATGCGGGTGCCCATTTCTTCGATACGGTATTCCGGCCGGAAGGGCTGTTATGGATTGCTACGGGTTTTGCGTTGACTGTGGTTCCGGTATTGATTATGGGTATCGTTACCTTCAAGTGGCTGAAGATAGATTTCGGAACAATGGCGGGTATGCTGTGCGGAAGCATGGCAAACCCCATGGCGCTGAACTACGCCAACGACACCATTCCGGGAGACAATCCGTCTGTAGCTTATGCTACGGTTTATCCGCTGTGCATGTTTCTACGGGTAATTATAGCCCAAGTGCTGCTCATGTTCTTCATTAATGGATAATGAAGAATGAGGGATATTATCAACTGTCAATTATCAACTATCAATTAAATAACTATGGGAAATATAACTCCGGAAAGTATTGTCAATGACTTGCGTTATTTGCAATTATTATCACGCAGTTTTCCTACCATTGCTGATGCCAGTACAGAAATCATCAATCTGGAGGCCATTCTGAATCTGCCGAAAGGTACAGAGCATTTTCTGACGGATATTCATGGCGAGTATGAGGCTTTTCAGCATGTGCTGAAGAATGCATCGGGGGCAGTGAAACGTAAGGTGAACGAAATATTCGGGCATACACTGCGCGAAAGTGAGAAGAAGGAAATCTGTACGTTAATTTATTATCCGGAAGAGAAGCTGCAACTTATCAAGGAGCAGGAAACGGACCTGGATGACTGGTATTTGATAACACTGAACCAGTTGGTAAAAGTATGCCAGAACGTTTCGTCCAAATATACCCGTTCGAAAGTACGCAAGGCACTTCCAGCAGAGTTCTCGTATATCATTCAAGAGCTGTTGCACGAATCGAGCATCGAACCTAACAAGCATGCCTATATCAATGTCATAATCAGTACCATTATCTCTACGAAGCGTGCGGATGATTTTATTGTGGCGATGTGCAACCTTATCCAGCGCTTGACCATCGACTCGCTGCATATCGTGGGCGATATATACGACCGCGGACCGGGTGCGCATATTATCATGGATACTCTCTGTGATTATCATAATTTCGACATCCAATGGGGTAACCACGATATTCTGTGGATGGGTGCCGCATCGGGTAATGATGCTTGTATAGCCAACGTAATCCGTATGTCGATGCGCTATGCCAATTTAGCAACGCTGGAGGATGGTTATGGCATCAATCTGTTGCCGCTTGCAACGTTTGCCATGGATACCTATGCGGATGACCCTTGCACCATCTTTGCGCCGAAAATGAACTTTGCCGATGCGGAATACAATGAGAAGACCTTGCGGCTGATTACACAGATGCACAAGGCGATTACGGTTATCCAGTTGAAACTGGAGGCGGAAATCATCAGCCGCCGTCCTGAGTTCGGTATGGAGAACCGGAAACTGCTGCATCTGGTGGATTTCGAGCGTGGTGTGTTTGTATACGAAGGCAAGGAATATCCGTTGCGCGATGTGAATTTCCCCACCGTAGACCCGGCGGACCCGTATCGTCTGTCGGACGAAGAGCGCGAACTGATGCACCGGATTCATTCTTCTTTCATGAACAGCGAGAAGATGAAGAAGCACATGCGCTGCTTGTTTACGTATGGCGGCATGTATCTGGTGTGCAACAGTAACCTGCTTTATCATGCTTCCGTGCCTCTGAATGCGGACGGCAGTTTTAAACATGTCCGCATCGGCCAAAAGGAATACTGGGACGTAAGTTGCTGAAAAAGACCGACCAGCTGATACGTACCGCTTACTTTGACGAGGACGGTTCGGACGAGAAACAGTTTGCACTGGATTATGTCTGGTACATGTGGTGCGGACCGGATGCCCCTTCCTTCGATAAAGACAAGATGGCTACCTTTGAACGCTATTTTGTGGCCGACAAAACATTGCATAAGGAGACGAAAGGGCATTACTATGCTTTGCGCAACGAGGCTGAGGTGTGTGACCGCATTCTTGAAGAGTTCGGCGTGAAGCCGGGGCCACATTCGCATATCATCAACGGACATGTACCGGTAAAGACCATTAAAGGTGAGAAACCCATCAAAGCGGATGGTAAGCTGCTGGTGATTGACGGTGGTTTTTCAAAAGCCTATCAGCGGAAACGGGAATTGCGGGATATACGCTGGTATATCATTCCCACGGCTTGCAGTTGGTGCAGCATGAGCCGTTCCAGAGCCGTCAGAAAGCCATTGAAGAAGGACAAGACATCAAGTCTACAACCCTGGTTGTCGAATTCAATTCGCAGCGTATGATGGTGAAGGATACGGATAAAGGAAGTGAACTCGTTACGCAGATTCAGGATTTGATGAAACTGCTGGTGGCGTATAGGACGGGGCTGATTAAGGAGAAACAATAATTTATAATTTCAGTATCGTCACCCCGCCCTCTACAATGATGCCTTTGTCATAGGTTTTCCCTTGGGTGTAGTAGCGGCTGCCGCCATAACCGCCGGTGAGGAATATGCCAAAGCGCTCGGTCAGGTGGTATTCCAGATTGACACGTGCCTGGAGGGCATAGAGACGTGCCGGAATGCCGTAGTCCTTGTTCTTGAAGGTTTCTATATGTTGGTATCCCAGATCTCCGCTGATGAACAGCTGTTTGTAGAGCGGTAATTCAAGACCGGCACGGTAGAAGAGGGCAGCGGAAAACTTATCGCCAAAATCCAGATAATGGGTACCGCCACCGAGGATGGTATAGAAGAGCCGGTTCTTGAAACGGGCACCTACATTCAGCTTGGTGGCATTACCACCGAAAACATCAGTTGAACTTTTGTTTGGGGATTGGCATTGAACTAATCCCAACTGGAAACCATCTAATTTTTCTTTGTAGTAGTTGAATAGACCTATTTGAAGCCCTTTGGCACGTATGGCCATATTGGCAGCGCCTATTTGTAATCCTCGGGCTGTACCACCCACCACATTGCCCAGGCCGGAAACCTGAACACCGGTCATATCTCCGGCGGTGATGTTGGTAAGGGCGGACATCTGCATGCCATTCAAGTCTTCACCGATTACACTTAGCAGGCCGGCCCCTGAAAATCCTTTGAAATTTCCACCGGAAATATTGGCGAGTCCGGCAAAGTGTATGCCGGAAGCACCTTCTCCGCTGATATTCAACAGGCCGCCTATGGAGGCGCCACGATTATAGTCCCCACTGATGTTTGCCAGACCGGAAATGATGACGCCTTGCGCATGGTTTCCGGTGATACCTACCAGTCCCGAAACGGATACTCCGATAAGGTTGTTGCCATTGATGTTGGTAATTCCTGCTATCTGCATGCCTCGCATGCTTCCCCCCACCATATTTGACAGACCTGCCATCTGTACACCGTTCACATCCCTGCCGGTTACACTGCCAAGAATATTCATGCCGAGGCCATTCAGACGGTTCATGGAGGAGAACACACCCAGATTGAAGCAGGTGCTTCCTATGGTATCAGTCCGCTGTGTGGAGATGTTTTTCCATAAGGAGATATTGATACCTACCGGGCCATGGTCTGTTCGTGGAGAGCGTTGTTTCCGGAAAGATTTCTCGGAGGATTTCTGAATCGTATCCGGCTGTACGCTGCCCGGATTATGTTCTTGGGCAAGAGCTGTCCCTGCAAAAAGCAGGGACACAAGGAGGAGGGAAAGGTTTCGTTTCATACTTTTTTCTATATTTCGTCCGGCCAGGGAGCTGGTTGGCGGGTGGCACGCAACAGAGGGCGCTGCGCATCCACAGACCGGAGGTAATTACTTAATTTCCGTGACAACTCTTTGACAACTTCAGGCTTCTCTCGGGCCATATCATGTTTTTCACTGATGTCGGCGGGGATGTTGAAAAGTTCCCGTCTACCGTCACCGAAATAATACACCAGCTTCCACTCGCCCGAACGGATGGAGCAAGTGGCTCCGATGCCCGGGCCGGAAGGACCCCAGCTATTGGGATAATGCCAGTAGATATCACGGTCTTTCATTTTACCTTTTCCGGTGAGCAATGGCATGAAACTGATGCCGTCGCGTTGCTGTACGGTTGTATAGTTGTCTACGCCTGCCATCTCAAGGATGGTGGGGAAGAAGTCCTCTATCATCAGGTAATGGTCGCATTGGGTTTGGGGCGCTACGATGCCCGGCCAGCGGACAATCATCGGTTCACGTATGCCTCCTTCGTAGGCGGAACCTTTACCACTGTTGAGCGGATAGTTCTGGACATGCAGTTGTCCGGCGCGGGTATGGGCCGCCAAACCGCCATTGTCGGACATGAAGATGAGGATAGTGTTTTCCGTCAGGTTGTTCTTGTCCAGATAATCCATAATGTCTCCCAGACTTTTGTCCATACCCTCAATGAGAGTAGCATAGGCAGCTTCTACCGGAGGAAGGCCTTTGTCCAGGTACTTCTGGTAGAAACGCATGTCAGGTTGTATAGGGGTATGGATGGCATAGTGTGCCATGTACAGAAAGAATGGCTTGTCAGTCTGCTGTGCATCGTCCAGGGCCTTCATGGCCTCTATGGTAAGGGCTTCACTTAGGAAAGTGTCGGTTCCATGATATTTCTCCAGACCGGGTACGGCAGCCAGCGGGCTTTTACCGTCTGTTTTGTTGCCGAAATTCTCCTTGCCATAGTAGCTGGCAGGTGAACCGGCAGCATGTCCGGCTATGTTCACTTCAAACCCCATTTTCAACGGGTCGGCTCCGGGAGTGCCTTCAGCACCGAAGTGGGCTTTTCCGCAATGAATGGTGTGATAGCCATGGTCTTTGAGCACTTCGGCCAGGGAGGTGACTTGTGTGGTCCGTTCCACGCCAGGCTCTTGACAAATGCCGTTAACGTTCCATTCCGGATAAATCATGACCGAGTCGGGTTGTTCATGGGTAGTGTTCTTGCGGAGGGTCCACTGGTGACTCGATGCCTGGCAGCATTCATTCCCGTAAAAAGGCTGACACGCGTAGGTGAACTGATGCTGCATGCATAGGCCTGCGTAAACATTTTGCCTTGTGTAGCCATCCGTTCCATGTTGGGAGTATGGTACGTATCGTTGTACTTGGTACGCTGTGTCCAAAAGGGGAGGGACGTGTCTTGCCATCCATGTCATCCACTAGGAACAGAATGATGTTTGGCTGCTCTTTTGGAGCAGGTACGGCATCCCCAGGCGGCATGCCATACGCTTCTCCCGCCATTCCGCATATCGGAAGCATGGCGGATAATAATAATTCGTTTCTCATTTAGATAATAATTTAGAAAGGGTTAGATAGGTTGTAGTTTAATTGTTTTTTTACATTATCCTTTGGCCTCCTGATACAAGAAGCGTTTGATAGATTTCTTCGGCGTTTTTTCAAATTCTTCAGGATAGATTTTCATTTTGAATATCTGGCTGTATGCGGGCAGTTCTGCATTCAGTGCCACACGGTTTTCCTCCATGACGCGTTCGATGTCGTCATTGTTCAGCCCATGGGCAAAGGCATCATCGAAGTCGGGGTAAACCAGACCTACCAGTTTCTCATTCTGCTGCACGATGATGCTTTCGGCTACATACGGCATATTGTTCAGTTTGTCTTCTATCTCTTCCGGGTAGATATTCTGACCGCTCGGGCCGAGGAGCATGTTCTTGCTGCGTCCCTTGATGCTTACGTTGCCTTCGGCATCCATCAGGGCAAGGTCTCCGGTGTGCAGCCAGCCGTCTTTGTCGAGTACCTGTACGGTGGCCTCGTCGTTCTTGTAGTAACCCAGCATGACATTGGGACCACGGCAGACAATCTCTCCCGGAATGTTTTCGGGATCGGATGATAGGATTTTCACCTCCATACGCGGTGCGGCCTTTCCGCAAGAACCGGGTTTGAAGCGGTCCAATCCTCGTAACAGATGATGGGACCGCATTCCGTCATTCCATAGCCTACCGTATAGGGGAAATCTATCATCTTTAAGAACTGCTCCACTTCCTGGTTGAAGGCAGCTCCTCCTACAATGATTTCTGCAAAGTTTCCGCCAAAGGCTTGAATCATTTGTTCGCGTACGGTCGCCTTTATCTTGTCATTGATGATGGGTACTTTCAGCAACAACTTCATGGCGGGAGTTTCCAGCTTGGGCAGTACGCTCTTCTTTATAATCTTTTCGATAATGAGCGGAACAGCCACAATCAGGTTAGGCTTCACTTCGGTGAAAGCCTGGAAAATGATTTTGGGGCTGGGCATACGAGTGAGGAAGAATATGTGGCAACCTACGGCGAATTCATACAGAAACTCGAATGCAAGTCCGTACATATGTGCCATTGGCAGCATGGAGACAATCTTGTCACCGGCTTTCAGCGGCAATACTTCGAAAGCAAAAGTGGTGTTTGACCAAAGGCTGCGGTAGGGCAGCATCACTCCTTTGGAGTAACTGGTGGTGCCGGATGTATAGTTGATGACCGCCAGTTCGTCGGGCTGGTCCTTGTGATAACTGACATGTTCCTTGCGGAAGTTCTTGGGGTATTTCTTACCGAAC
>ENA-OQJX01000847-OQJX01000847.1-human-gut-metagenome-genome-assembly--contig:-NODE-847-length-11119-cov-4.037118_pt1 | contig 11119 bp, 10 predicted proteins | sample MGYA00242615_ERZ504782 | MGnify/ENA primary metagenome ERZ504782 (study PRJEB26092, sample SAMD00036354) | human gut metagenome | host: Homo sapiens | study: EMG produced TPA metagenomics assembly of... | reverse complement strand
AGGTCATCTTCGATGGCTTTTAATAAAACCTCAATTACATCAAAAAAAGTTGATATTATCAAAAGAAGAGGAGTTGAATTTTTTGGAATTTTTAAATTACAATTCTGGATATTTTTTCAGGATTCAGATACTGGGGATGAAGTTTCTGAATCTGTTGATCGGCGATGTATTATCTGTGGCAGGTGTGGATATCGGCGGCCGCTGGGCGGAAGTATTCAATTTTTTCTGTATGACGTGGTCAAAATTACAATTTTGTTATGCTTGTTGATTTTTATGATTTCATATATCCAGAGTTATTTTCCACCGGAAAGAAGTAAGAAGATTTTAGGAAAATTTGACGGAATAGGAGCAAATGTGATATCTGCTTTACTGGGAACAGTTACTCCTTTTTGTTCCTGTTCTTCCATTCCGTTGTTTATCGGATTTACAAGTGCCGGATTGCCATTGGGAGTTACCTTTTCGTTCTTGATCTCTTCTCCTATGGTTGATCTGGGAAGTCTTGTATTGCTGATGAGTATTTTTGGAGCGAAAGTTGCAGCGGCTTATGTTATTCTCGGGCTGGTCATTGCGGTTATCGGCGGGACATTGATTGAAAAACTGCATATGGAAAAATATGTAGAGGATTTTGTAAAAAATACAAGAAGTGTTGATATCAGTTCACCGACATTAACCAAAAAAGACAGGGTACAATATGCCAAAAAGCAGGTGATAGGAACTTTTAAAAAAGTATTTCCATACATTCTGATTGGGGTAGGAATAGGAGCAGTGATCCATAACTGGATTCCGGAAAGTTGGATCGAGAGTGTTTTGGGAAGTCGGAATCCTTTTGGTGTGATTTTGGCAACGCTGGTTGGAATCCCGATGTATGCGGATATATTCGGTACAATCCCTGTTGCAGAAGCTTTGTTATCAAAAGGTGCAGAGCTGGGAACAATTTTATCATTTATGATGGCAGTAACAACATTAAGTCTGCCGTCTTTGATCATGCTGAAAAAAGCTGTAAAACCAAAATTACTGGTATTATTTATTGGGATATGCACGGCAGGGATTATCATTGTCGGTTATACTTTTAATATCTTCAGCGCAGTATTTATTTAAAGGAGAACGTGAATTATGGGATTATTTGAAAAAAAGGAAGAATGAATTAAAAAGAATATTGGAAGAGAAGGAGGCGTAACAGATATGGATAAAATGAAAGTGGCTTTTATATGTGTTCACAACTCATGTCGCAGTCAGATTGCGGAAGCGCTTGGTAAATATCTTGCAAGTGATGTCTTTGAAAGTTATTCTGCCGGAACAGAAACGAAACCGCAGATCAATCAGGATGCAGTTCGCTTAATGAAGGAAATATACCAGATTGATATGGAAGAAACACAGTACTCAAAGCTGTTGTCAGATATCCCTCCTGTAGATATTGTGATCACAATGGGATGCAATGTGAACTGCCCGACTGTTTCATGCAGGCACAGGAGGATTGGGGATTAGAGGATCCTACTGGAAAAAGCGATGAAGAATTCCAGAAGACAATAAAACTCATTAATTCAAAAATTCTGAATTTAGCGAATAGAATTAAGGTTGATTTTATCACGCAAAGTGTCGTCTGAATCCATTGTTTCGTCTGTCTGCTGTAATACAGCAGCATCTGCGTTACTCGGTGTAGGAGGCGGATTTGCATTCTGCTATATTTTAAGCTTCATTCCGAAAATAAAAGAGGCACTCCCGATCCATTTGCTGGATGGGGTACCTCTGCTTGCGGGAAGTGTTGATATCAAGGACTATTTTGCGGCGATTGCAGTCACACTGCTTGTTGGTATCGTGAATCTTGCAGCAGCTGTTTTCATATTTAACAAAAGAGACCTGTAAGGATTTAAACCTTCGTCAGAGAGAAGATGAACTCTGTGCCAACGCCCTCTGTGCTGATGACATTGATATGTTCATCGTGAGCCTGAATGGCCTCTTTGACGATGGCAAGTCCGAGGCCGGTTCCTTTTTTATCCTTTCCGCGGGACAGGTCGGACTTGTAAAAGCGTTCCCAGATTTTATTCAGTTCTTTTTTTGGAATTCCCATTCCGGTATCCTTGACAGAAACAAAAACCTTCTCATTCTTTTCGGTGACCTCAATCGTGATCGAAGAGTCGTTTCCGCTGAATTTGATCGCATTATCAATGAGATTGTAAAGAACCTGCTGAATCTTCCGTCGGTCTGCATACACGAGAATATTGCCTGCCAGAAGCAGAAGCTCAATGGAAATCCGTTTGCTTGTGCAGGTGCCTTCGAAAGAGGCGGCAGTGTTCTTGATCATCTGCTGGATATCAAACTCTGTCTTGTCCAGGATCATTTCATTCCGGTCAAACTCGTTGAGTGTCAAAAGATCCTGTGTCAGATCTGTCAGACGTTCCGTCTCAAAGAGAATGATATTCAAATATTTCTGATGCAACTGGGGCGGAATCGTGCCGTCAGTCATCGCCTGCACATAGCCTTTGATCGAGGTGAGCGGAGAACGGAAGTCGTGAGAGACATTCGCTACAATCTTTTTCTGGTATTCCTCCATATCCTTCAGCTGTGAGGACATGTAATTCAGAGAAGCAGAAAGATATCCCATCTCGTCGTGCGTTGTTACAGGAATCTCATAGGTCAGATTTCCGGATGCATACTGAGTTGCCGCTTCTGTAATCTGTCTCAGTGGACGGAATACAAAAAATTCAAACCCAATCAGAAAGAGAAAGGACAGCAGATAGATCACGGCCATCGTAATGTATACCGGCAGGATCAGAGAATGGCATGTCTGCTTCAGGCTTTCGATCGGACGATGGATCAAAAGATAGCCCTGCACGGAAAAATCCTGGGTGACAGGTGCCATGACAGTGATTACATCTTCCTCAAAGTATCCATGATAATTTCCGGAGATAAACTGATTGTTTCCAATCTCGGCAGGGTCGAATTCCAGGATCTGTTCCGGGGCTTCGATTCCATCCAGAGGGGCAGAAGTAATCAGTGTGCCGTCTGTTTTGACAAACCAGACGGACGCGTTCAGATACAGCTGCATGGCCTGCAGCTGAGAATGAACAGACCAGGCTGAAAGATCATTTGAAAAGTATGAGGGCAGGTAGGAGGTCGCAGTCTGATTTGCAATCCGGTACATATTTTGTGAGGAATCCTGTTCCAGTTTATTGAGCAGAAGCTGATTCGACAAGAGGGATACCGTGAAAATACTGAGAAATCCAAAGATAATATACAGCATGATAAATTTTAAACGCAGTGTACTTTTCATAGTATCCATCCTTTTTGTTTATTTTACTTCGAATTTGTAACCGATTCCCCATACGGTGCTCAGTCCCCAGCCCGGATGATCTTTGATCTTTTCGCGGAGACGTTTGATATGAACATCTACTGTGCGGGTGTCGCCGATGTATTCATAGCCCCAGATCTGATCCAAAAGCTGTTCTCTTGTAAATACCTGATTTGGAGAAGCAGCCAGAAAGTATAAAAGCTCCAGTTCTTTTGGAGGCATGTCAACGTTCTGGCCGTCGCACAGTACGGAATAGTTTGTAAGATTGATGGTAAGTCCGTCGTACTCGACACATTTTACCTTTTCTGCGGCAGGTGCTTCCGGCTTGACCGGCTGATAACGGCGCAGGACAGCACGCACTCGTGCTACCATCTCTTTGGAGTCAAACGGCTTCATGATATAGTCATCTGCCCCCAGCTCCAGTCCCAGTACTTTGTCAAATACTTCTCCTTTTGCAGAGAGCATGATGATCGGTACCTGTGATTTGGCGCGCAGTTCCCGGCAGACTTGATAGCCGTCGATTCCCGGAAGCATCAGATCCAGAAGAACAAGGTTTGGCTGATATGTCTCAAAGGCAGACAGCGCATCCTCCCCGTTTGACACAATTTTCGTATCAAAGCACTCTTTCATCAGATAGAGCGAGATCAGTTCTGCGATATTCTCATCATCGTCCACAATTAAAATTTTCTGTTTTGCAATCATAAATACTCCTCTCTTATAACCCCGTTTATTTTAACTCCACGATCGTGACGCCGGCGTCTCCTTCTCCGAATTCCCCGAGACGGTAGGACTTAACATGCTTCTGACGGCGCAGGAATTCGTGAATTCCTTTTCGGAGTGCTCCGGTTCCTTTTCCGTGTACTACCCGCACTGTGCTTAAATGGGACAGCAGAGCATCATCCAGATATTTGTCCAGCTCAGAAACTGCTTCGTCTACAGTCTTTCCAAGCAGATTGATTTCAGGCTCACGGACAGAGATTTGCTCATTTTCAGCTTGCCTTTTGACGTACGTTTGAATGATTTTGGTGCATAAGGATTCGCCTCTTCGATAATCTCCAGATCTGAAATGTGAACCTGAGATCTTAAAATTCCCATCTGCACTGTCACATTTCCGCGGGAATCCGGAAGGGAACTGATGGTTCCGGTCAGATTCATGCTCAGTACTTTTACAGATTCTCCGAGTTTGAAATCAGTTGGTTTGTATTCCTTTTTCGGTTTCTGTACTTTCAAAGATGAAGATGCGGTATTTTCCTTCATCTTCTTGCGCAGACGTTCTCTTTCTTTTTCCATTTCGGCGGCTGAAATATTTTCTTTTCCGAATTTGCGGAAATTTTTAATCGTCTCATCAGCCACATCTTTGGCATCGCGCAGGATTGTATTTGCCTTTTCGCGGGCTTCGGCAAGAATCCGCTCTCTTTGTTCCTCGATGCGTTCTTGTTTTTGCTGCGCCTGACTTTTCAGTGCTTCGATTTCTTTTTTATATGCTGCAATCTCTTCCTGTTCTTTTTCAATCGTGCGTTTGCTTGTCTCCAGATCTGAGATCAGATCCTCAAATGAGACATCCTGTTCGGAAAGTCTGGTTTTGGCATCTTCGATGATATAATCCGGAAGGCCGAGCTTACCGGAAATCGCAAATGCATTACTCTTTCCCGGGATTCCGATCAGAAGGCGGTAGGTCGGGCGCAGACTTTCTACGTCAAACTCACAGCAGGCATTCTCAACTCCGGGAGTGGAAAGTGCGTAAACCTTTAATTCACTGTAATGAGTGGTAGCCATGGTGCGGATTCCACGTCCGTGCAGATAGGAGAGAATGGCGATGGCCAGTGCGGCTCCTTCGGTAGGATCCGTTCCGGCTCCAAGCTCATCAAACAGAACCAGAGAATTCTCATCTACATCATGCAGGAAAGAGACAATATTTGTCATATGAGAAGAGAAGGTACTCAAGCTCTGCTCAATGCTCTGCTCATCTCCGATATCTGCATAGACCTGTTTAAACACTGCCAGTTCAGAACGGTCTCTGGCAGGAATGTGAAGGCCGGACTGTCCCATCAGGGTAAAAAGTCCTACGGTTTTTAAAGATACCGTCTTTCCGCCGGTATTTGGTCCTGTAATGATCAGAAGAGAAAAATCGTCTCCCAGAGAAACCGTGATCGGAACTACTTTTTTCGGATCCAGAAGAGGATGTCTTCCCTCACGGATGTGAATGCGTCCATCTGTGTTGAGGATCGGACGGCTGGCATTCATAGAAAGTGCCAGTGCACCGCGGGCAAAGATAAAATCAAGATCCGTCAGAATACGGTAATCCGTGCGGAGCTCTTCAATATACTGCGCGGTCTCTTCGCTGAGACGGGCGAGGATGACCTGAATTTCTTCCTGTTCTTTCGCATACAGTTCTTTGAGGTCGTTGTTCAGTTTTACGACTGCCATCGGCTCGATAAACAGTGTAGAACCGGTGGAGGACTGATCGTGGATCATCCCGTTGACCTGACTGCGATACTCGGCTTTGACCGGAACACAGTAGCGGTCTCCGCGCATGGTGATGATCGGATCCTGCAGATAGGTGCGCAGAGAACCGTTCACCAGATTTGTCAGAGTTGCATGAACTTTATCGTTGATGTGTCCGATGCTGCGGCGGATATTCTTTAATGTGCTGCTGGCATCATCGCTGATCTCGTCTTCCCCCTGAATACAGCGCTCAATCTCGGCAGTCAGAGGAAACAGAGGTTCCAGCTGTTCAAAATAGACATCCAGCAGTCACAAAGCTCTTCCTGTGTGTCGTGACGTCCGTAAGCTTTTACTTTTCCGGCATTCTGTAAAACTTTGCAGATGCGAAGAAGCTCTCCGCATCCAAGTGCACCGCCGATCTCCAGACGTTTTAAAGACTCTCCGATGGGGAATACATTGCCAAAAGAGATGCGTCCCTTTTTGACGATCCGTGTAAATGCCGCTTCGGTCTGCTCCTGTGCAGTGTTGATCTTTTCCGGATCGGTCATCGGTTTCAGCTTGCGGCAAAGCTGTTTTCCGCGCATGGAAGAAGCCTGTTCTCCAAAAGCGCAGTGATTTTATAATATTCTAATTTTGTCAATGTTTTTTGATTCATATTCTTTCACCTTTTATAATTCGAACTCACAGCTATATTTTACCTTATTTGTGGGGGAATGAAAAGGATAAATATTGAACAATCCGGGGGAATCGGTTATACTATACAGCAGAGGAGATTAGCAATTATGCCGTGGAATGAAGACCCAAAAGAAAAGTCCCCCAAAGACTTGAATGAAGAGCAAAAAGAGGATAGTTTTTCTTTTCTGCAGGAGACGATCAAGCCGGAACCGATCACCGGAAAACAGGTGAGAAAACAGCTTCTGAAACTGGCTGTTTACGGAATCGTGGTAGGTGCGTTTGCCTGTCTGGGTTTCTATGCCCTGAATCCGTGGGTACAGAACTTATTTCCGGGATCTCCGAAAACTGTGACCATTCCGGAAGACAGTGAAGAGACGCATCTGGAAGAAGACGAGGCGCAGGAGCAGGATTCGCAGGAGAAGAGTCTGAGAGCAGAAGATTATGAAGCCATGATGCAGAGTGTTTACCAGATTGCAGCAGAGACCGCAAAAAGTGTGGTCACGGTTCGGGGTGAGCAGGATGCGGCGAATCTTACAAAGGATGTAAATAATGAAGATATGGGATGTACAGGGCTGATCGCAGCAGACAATGGACAGGAGCTTTTGATCCTCAGCAACAATTCTGTCTGTGGGGAATCCAGTGTCTGGAATGTGCAGTTTTCAGATGGCAGCACCTGTGAAGCATCGCTGAAAAAGCAGGATAAAAACAGTCATCTGGCGGTGTTTGGTGTCAGAAGAAATCTGATTTCTGAAAGCACGTGGGATGAGATTAAAACAGCGGCTCTTGGAAATTCAAATATAGTGGCAGAGGGAGATCCGGTGATCGCGCTTGGAGATACATTTGGATATTCAGATGGAACAGGATATGGTATGATCAGTCTAACGCACATGAAAAAGCAATTCCGGATCATACATTCAGCGTTCTGGCGACAGATATTCCGTCAGCGGATTTTAGTTCCGGTGTTCTGTGTAATCTGGACGGGGAGATCATCGGGCTCATTGATTCCGAGATCTGGACAGAGAATCAGGGTCATACTGCCAATGCATATGGGATTTCTGATTTAAAACCGATCATGGAACTGCTTTTAAACAGTCAGTCGGTTCCCTATGCAGGGATTTACGGAGTGACGGTCAGCAGTGATATTTCGGAATCAAAGCAGGTGCCGTCCGGAATGTATGTGACCCAGATACAGGCGAACTCTCCGGCAATGGCAGCGGGAATCCAGAGCGGTGATGTAATCCAGTCTGTGGACGGCGAGGAGATTGCCTCTATGGCTCAGTATGAAAAGGTACTTCAGAAGTGTAAAGCGGGAGATACGATCCGGATTCAGGGAAAACGTCTCGGTGCAGGAGGATACGTGGAGATTTCGTTTCAGCTGGTACTTGACAGCCGTGAGTAAAGAATAGCAAAAATAGAGAGGAAACAAAAATTATTATGAGATATATCAAGGATTTACATGAAGGCGAGACAATCAGGAATGTATACCTGTGTAAAGGAAAACGTTCCGCGGAGACAAGAAACGGAAAGCCTTATGACAATCTGATTTTACAGGATAAGACGGGAACACTGGATGGAAAAGTATGGGATCCGAATTCTCAGGGGATCGCAGAGTATGATGAGAAGGATTTCATCGAAGTATTTGGTGATGTGACAAGTTATAACGGAAGTCTGCAGATGAACATCCGTCAGATCAGAAAAGCAGAAGAGGGTGAATACAATCCGGCGGATTATATGCCGACTTCTGAGAAGAGTGTGGACAGTATGTATGAAGAGCTGCTCGGATTTATCCGTGGAATTTCCAACACGTGGCTGCGTCAGCTGCTGGAATATTATTTTGTGAAAGATGAGGAATTTATCCGCGTGTTTAAAGGACATTCTGCGGCAAAAACAGTTCATCACGGATTTGCAGGAGGACTTCTGGAGCATACGTTAAGTGTTGTGAAGATGTGTCGGTATTTTGCGGACACCTATGAAATCTTGAACAGAGATCTTCTTTATACGGCGGCAATGTGCCACGATATTGGAAAGACAAAAGAGCTTTCTGCATTTCCGGATAATGATTATACGGATGACGGACAGCTTCTGGGGCACATCATCATTGGTGTTGAGATGATGAATGATGCGATAAGAGAGATTCCGGGATTTCCGGAAAAGCTGGGAAGTGAATTGAAGCATTGTATTATTTCCCATCACGGGAGCTGGAGTATGGTTCTCCGAAAAAACCGGCCCTCGCAGAGGCGAATGGCATTGAATCTGGCAGATAATGCAGATGCCAAGATGCAGACTCTGACGGAGATCTTTAAAAATAAACCGGGAAATGACTGGCTGGGTTACAACCGGATGTTTGAGACAAACCTGAGAAGAAGTTCCATTTAGAGACAGAGAAACAAAAGAGGGTGAACCAAAAGAAATTTTGTGCGCCCTCTTTTTTCAGATAAAGGAGAAAAATAGATGCAGAAGAATGATGTAGTAAAGGTGACGATTGAAGATATCGGAGTGAACGGGGAAGGAATCGGAAAAATTGACGGCTATACGCTGTTTATCAAGGATGCGGTCATCGGTGATGTGGTGGAAGCAAAAATCATGAAAGCCAAGAAAAATTATGGATATGCGAGAATGATGCAGATTATCGAACCGTCCAAAGACAGAGTGGAGCCGAAGTGTAAATTCGCAAGACAGTGCGGAGGATGTCAGATTCAGCAGATTTCCTATGAGAAGCAGCTGGAGTTTAAAAACAGAAAAGTGTTGGGAAATCTGGAGAGGATCGGCGGCTTTTCGCCAGAACTGCTGGAAAAAATTGCAGATCCGATCGTGGGAATGGAAATCCCATTTCACTACAGAAATAAGGCGCAGTTCCCGTTTGGAAAAGATAAAAATGGAGTGACAGTGACAGGGTTTTATGCAGGCCGTACTCACGATATTATTGCAAATACAGACTGTGCACTGGGAGTAGAGCAGAATCAGGAGATTCTGGAAACCATCCTGTCATTTATGGAGCAATATCAGATGGAGCCATATGATGAAAAAACAGGGAAAGGCTTACTTCGTCATGTCCTGATCCGGTATGGCTTTACAACCAAAGAGATTATGGTCTGTCTTGTCATCAACGCAAAAAAAATCCCTCATTGTGAAAAACTGGTTGAATTACTGCAGAAAATCGAAGGAATGACCAGTATCACGATCAGTGTGAATCAGAAAAACACCAATGTGATCATGGGAGATTCTTATGAAGTGCTGTGGGGACAGGCATTTATTACAGATTATATCGGTGAAATCAAATATCAGATCTCTCCGCTGTCCTTTTTCCAGGTCAATCCGGTGCAGACAGAGAAATTGTACGGACTTGCACTGGAGTATGCAGACTTAAAAGGAGATGAGACGGTCTGGGATCTCTACTGTGGAATCGGAACGATATCCCTGTTTCTGGCGCAGAATGCGAAACAAGTCTACGGTGTGGAGATCATTCCTCAGGCCATCGAGGACGCCAGAAAAAATGCGCAGATCAACGGAATCGAGAATGCAAAGTTTTATGTTGGAAAAGCAGAAGAGGTTCTGCCGGGATATTATGCAGATTATGCTAAGGCACATCCGGGAGAACAGGCTCACGCTGACGTGATCGTGGTGGATCCGCCGCGGAAAGGCTGCGAGGAATCTCTGCTTGAGACTATGGTGCAGATGCAGCCGGAGCGGATCGTGTACGTGAGCTGTGATTCTGCCACACTGGCACGGGATCTGAAGTATCTGTGTGGGAATGGGTATGAGCTGGTGAAAGTGAGGGCGGTTGATCAGTTTTCGCAGACGGTGCATGTGGAGACGGTAGTACTGCTTTCCCACAAAAAGCCAGACGGACATATCAACGTAAAAGTTGAGTTTGGCGAAGGTGAGGGAAAAGTTCCGCTTGATAATATCGCTAAAAGAGCCGAAGAGTACAAGTCCAAGGAACGAGTGACCTACAAAATGATAAAGGAGTACATAGAAGCTAAATACGGCTTCAAAGTACATACCGCATATATCGCAGAGGTAAAGAGAGATTTAGGATTGCCGATGTATGATGCTCCTAATGCGGTAGAAGAATTGAAACAGCCGAGAAAGCATCCTACGGCGAAAAAAGTGGAAGCGATAAAGGATGCGTTGAAGCATTTTGAAATAATATAAGGAGAAATTTAATGACAATAGTAAGACCACGGTTAGTTGATTATTATAATGTTCCCATTACACAGGAAGAAGTTGATTTTGCTATTCCATTTTTAGATGAAGATATACCATTATATTTAGACCCGTTTTTGTTATGGAAATCTCCGTCACAACAGGATAATGCGTTACATTTAATATTGATTAATACATTTAACATGTTAGGTACAGTATATTCACAAAATGAGGATAAAAGAGAAGTGATAGCGGGTCTTTTGAGTGAATTATCTGAATGTAGCGAAGTGGGATTGGGAACAGGAAAGACCAAAAGAGGATTGAAAATATCAATAAAAACAGCAAAAGAAATATTAGAGTTGTTTTGTATAGTGCCACAATATAAAAAGGATGGTTTTTCGCATTTTGAGGAAATACAACTATACGTAAATAATATACTATAAATGAGCAAATTTGAAAAATTGCACAAAACTACACTGCGAATTTCATAAATGAATCAAAATCATTGCTTTCCTTTGCGCATTGAAAAAGATAACGATACTTTTCCAGCTGAATGGTATCACA
>ENA-OQJX01000846-OQJX01000846.1-human-gut-metagenome-genome-assembly--contig:-NODE-846-length-11121-cov-1.677460_pt1 | contig 11121 bp, 17 predicted proteins | sample MGYA00242615_ERZ504782 | MGnify/ENA primary metagenome ERZ504782 (study PRJEB26092, sample SAMD00036354) | human gut metagenome | host: Homo sapiens | study: EMG produced TPA metagenomics assembly of... | reverse complement strand
AGGACGGTATCAAACACTTCCCTGCCCACGGCCATTCCGTAGGAAGCCACCATTTCAATGACCGCCCACTGCCAGCCCTGTTCATTGGCGAAAACCAGCTTGTTGCGCAATTCTTCGTTATCGACCTTGCCGAACTCCAGCGGCCTCAATGTGTTGCAGTCGATAACGCAGTAGGCGCTCTGCCTGTTGCCGGATCAATAGCAATAATCGGGCATTTTTCACTCATAAATACGACCTCCCAAATTCCTGAATAAACCTGGCTTCCGGCCAGCCGTAGTGTTCCATAGCCTTTTTCTGCGCCCAGCGCTTCAGCCGGAGATCAGCATCACGGTTGTTGTGGATGGCGGTCGGGCCGTTCTGATGGCACCACGGGCAAAGCGTCACCCACAGGCCTAGACGCTTGCTCTTTGCCCGGTAGGCACTCCCGAAGTACACCTCATGCCGTGCTGTACCATACCGCCCGCAGATCAGGCAGACCGGCTTATCATGCAGGATGCTGGGCGCATAACCGTTGGAATCCAGCTTTTCGCCGTACTCATTCAGCGGCATCCGTCTCACCTCCCGTCACAATCCAGACCTTGTGAGAACCCCAGCCAGACCACGCAATCGCTTCCGCATGGGTACCTACGGCCACATCTAAGGCATTTTCCTTGATGAGCGAGCCGGTATCCTGTACCACTCTCATCCCTACGCCCTCAATCAGAATGACCGTGCCATAGGGAAAGATGCTGGTGTCTGCGGCCACCGTCACGCCCGGCTGAACCTTTGCGCCGCTGGAAGTGATGCCCTGCCCCTCCCCGCAGATATGCGGGTATTCCTCGGAGCAGTAGGCTGTGCAGTGAAACTCCCCTGCGTATGTAAGGGCAATGCTCTGATCTGCGGCAATGGTGTCCGTGAGCTGCTCAACCTCGGTCTGCAACTGCTCAATGGTTTCCTTGCGCTCCACGGCCTTGTTCATCCAGTTTTCTTCCCGGCTGGCGTAAATGTCCCTCTCCATGGTGAGTTCATCCACCCGGCGGGCATAGACCGCGCTGGCAAGAGCGCTGCCGGTAAAAAGGCTGACTGCACAGGCCAGCGACACGATAGAACGAAACTGCATTTCAACCTCCAATCTGAGCCTTTGCCCCGCCGGGCAGTGCCGGGGGCTTCAAATTCTCAACCGGGGCATCCTGTACAGCCCGAATGAAGCCCGGCTTCACGAACTGGAGCAGGTCTGCGCTGTCACGGCCAAAGGTCGTGCTCAGCTCTGCCGGAGAGCCAGCCCAGCGCTGCACCGCCACCGGCAGGGTGGCGAAAATCTCAGCATTGCGGGTCTTGAAGTCCTCCCCGGTGAGCTTCCCGGTAGGAGTTACCAGCCGCCGTGAGTCATGTAGTACAGTTTGCCGTAATCTGCCGGGCGGCGGTCGCCGCCTGCGCCCAGAGGTCGTTTGCCGAGGGCTTTACAGTAGCCTGCAACTTTTTAATTTCCTCACACCAGTCAACAATGATCTGATTCGGAAACCGGCACTTCGCAAATGCAGCATATAGTGCCTTTTCTACAATTTCGTCAGGAACCATGCCGAATGCCTGAACACAAGTTTTGAAATCAATTATACGATCTTCTTTGCTGCGAACACGGCCATAGCGATTGTCAATCACTATCAGCAGTTCTTTCAGTTTTTTGTCTGTCACGCTGAGCCTCCTAAGAGTTCTCTAAAGATTTCATCATAATCCTCGGCCGCAGAGCGTTTCGGCTGTTGCCAGTGAGGGCTTTCGCTGTGCTTCCCACGCTTCAAAGTCACCGGGAGTTTTGATGTTGTCTTTTTTCCATCGCCTTAATATAGATTCAATATAGCTCCACTTATGGGCGCCGTTCTTTGCACCCTCAGAAATCGCCAAAAGCAACATTTCTGTGCTGAACTGTTCTCTCCAGCGCTGTAGGTCGTCCGTCAAGATACGCGGCCAGGTTCCAATATTGGCCTGATACGCATTGATTATCTTGCTCAGGTCTGCATCCAGCCGTGGGTCTTTTTTGCGGGTGCCGCCGTCCTCTATAACTAGAATATCTTCTATATTATCTTCTATATTATTAGGTCTAAAATTTGGACTAGGGTGGTCTAAATTTTGGACTACCCCGGTATAAAATTGGACTGGGGTGGTCTAATTTTTAGACTACCCCTCCGGAGCCGCCAGATAATAATTGTGCTTGATGCCATTTACAACCTCTGTGCGTTTTTGAACCAGCCCTTTTTGATGAGCTTATCCAGCGTATTGAACACGGTCTGCTTGCTTTCCGCTCCAAGCCATTCCTGCATGTAGCGGATGCTTCCCGAAAATTCAGTTTCGCCATCTTGCGTAAATCCGTAGATTATTGCATATAAGTTCAATTCGTTTCCTTTGAGGTTCAATTCAGTGCGCATCCAGCCCAGAAGCATAACGTAGTTGTCTGGCTTTACCATCCAACCACCCCCTTACCTCGGTTAGAACGGCAGATCATCGGCATCGTCCAGAACCGAGAAATCATCGTCGCTGCCCTGAGAAAAGCTCTGGCTGACCTGAACATTGCAGGATGATCGGCGGCTCCCTGCCACTGTTGGCGCTGGCTCTGGGTGGCAAAGCCCATCTGCTGGGACTGCGGCTGCTGATTCCGATAGGTGGCCGGTGGCGGGTTCGTCCCGCCATCATCCACGGTCCCCTGCTGGTTGTCCTGCTTCGGCCCCGCAAAATAGATGTTGTCCACCACGAACTCAATCGCCGTGCGGTTGTTTCCGTTCTTATCCTCATACTGCCGCGTCTGGCAGCGGGAATGAACTACAGCGGCGCTCCCCTTGCGGAAATACCTGCTGACGAACTCCGCCGTCTTGCTCCATGCGGTAAAGGTGAGCCAGTCCGTAGGACGATGACCGTTGGCATCCACCATATCCCGGTCAACCGCCATGCGGAAACTTGCCACCTGCTTTCCCGTCTGGGTGGTCCGCAGTTCAGGATCAGCGGCCAGCCGCCCCTGAAAATCACAGCTGTTAAGCATCGGGCATCACCTCAGGCACTTTCATCGGCATCTCCGGGCACTGCGCAGGAGGCATCGGCATGAGATCAGGATGCAGCATCTTCATCATGTCTTCAGTGAAAGTACCCGCTGCATAAGCCCCCTCTTTGCGGCACTTGGTGTAGATCAGGTGCAGTTCCAGCCGCATTGAAAGAAATTCCTCATACTGCCCCAGCGGGATAGAAACCATTTCCATTATGATTGTCCTTTCCGGTCATTTCGACCATTCTTCTTTGTAACGAGCCAGCTGTTCCGGGGTATCCGTCTGGATGCCCAGTTCCTTGGCTTCTTCGATTGTGCCGTCCACAAGATGAGCAAATTCCTTTGAATCCATCTTGTGGCTTTCCTTGTAGACAAAATAGCAGGAGTAGTCTTTTCCGTTTTCCTGCCGGGTTTCATAGAGCCGGACATAAGGGTAAAAGTCGCTGGGATCTACGGTCGGCGGGAGTTTCAGGCCAACAGGCTTGCCGTCCTTGTCGCGGGCAAGCGCTCCATACGAAACCACGAGACGCCGCTTCACGGCATCCTCGCTCTCGCCGGTCTCCGCAGAAATCTTGTTGCACAGAACGTGGAAATACGCATTTGCCGACAGGCTGCGCTTTTCCCTGTGCTTTTTGATTTCCACGTCCAGAACCGGCTCCTGATGGAGCCTGTCCCAGATTTCCCGGAAGTCGCCGTTGATTTCCAGCGTGACCCGCTGTTTCCCGTTGAGTAAAAGCCATGTCCACCAGCCGCCCGGTCATGTGGCATCCTCCTTGTCCTGATGGCAGTGCATATAGATATAGGCGCTGTTCTGCCCCATGTTGGCATATAGCCAGTCATTGATCTTGGCAAGGCTCATGTGGTTGTGCAGCACGCCCAGCTCGTAAATGTACTCACCGTTCAGCTTTTTCTCTGCAATTTTGGCTTGGATTTCCTCATCAGCATAGTTAGCTTCCACCATGTACAGGTCATAGTTTGGAGCCGTGATGCCGTTCAAATTGTTCATGTCTGTGCAGTAAAACAGCTTCCCGGAGTGGAGCCAGACTTTCCACCCGCAGTTCGGAACATTGTGCTTGACCATATCGGGCCTGACGTTGCAGATGCCGTATCCGTACATGTGTCCCGGCTCCAGAACATCAATCTGCGAGACCGGCACCCCTGCATCCACCAGCGGCTTGCACAGCCATGCACAGCACGCAAAACGGAGCGTGGGGCGGTTTTCTGCCAAAAGCCGGAGCGTTGTCGGCTGGAAGTGGTCACTGTGAATGTGAGTGAGCAGGACCAGCTTCAACGCCCGGTATACTTTCGACAGCGCCTTGAACGAAACGCCGCAGTCAATCAGGATTTTTTGGTCAATCACCACCGCATTGCCTTTACTGCCAGTTGCGATGATGTTGTAGTCGATCATAACGAGCTGAGGTCAACCACCGGCTCTGCGGTCGTGGGTTCGCTCTGAGCAATGTCCACATGGGGCAATGCCTGCCCATCGCCCACCTCAGGCTTCCCGGTATGCAGTTCCGGCTGTTCGGATGCGTCGGGCATCGGTTCCGGCTCAGTGACGATCTCGTTGTTGTCGGCCACCGTTGCCACGGCATTGTCGCTCTCCATGGCTTTCATCATTTCGATGCTCATAACACCCCAGCGGGAAATAAGCTGGCGAAGCATGGTTTTCTTTGCCATGTCGTTGAACGACTTGTACCAGAACGAGGAGTACTTCCACATCTCGCTCTCCGGGACTTTGCCCGCCATCAGGTCTTCATAGCTCTTACGGCTGAAAGCCTTGGAATAGGTATCGGCGTGGGTCATCATCTTCTCTTTCGACCAATACAGCGCCTTGCGGAAGCCGTTGAGGTACTCGAAGTAGGCATATAGCCTACCGTGGGCAGTGCATCCCGCTGATCGTCGTCCTCGATAAACTGGAACTTGGCCTTGCCGGTCGTGGAGTCTTTGCCGAGGTACTCACCCTCTTTGATTTCCATCACGTCAAGTTCCCTGTACTGGCCGCTGCGCAGGGCCAGCTGGATATAGCCTTATAGCCCAAAACAAAGGTGGCCGTGACGCTCTCCGGGCGGATCATCCTGCCGCTGCGGTCATACTTGGCTTTCTGCTTGAAAGGCACGAGGTAGTACTGCCCCAGTTGAGGGGACGGGCTGAGGTTCAGGCTTTCGCCAAGCATGGCACCCGCCAGAATCGTGCCGGCATCGCATTCCTGCAGGGCGGGATTGACGGCCACCGCCGAGGTAATGCTGGCCGTAAAGCGGCGGGCGCGGGCAGGGTCGCGCAGAGTGTTGGAAATCAAGGACTGGTAGCCCTTGGTGGTGATTGCTACGGAGAACTTGGGTTTCTGCCGCGCTGGCAGTTGATTATTAGGCGTTGCCATATTCAATACCTTCCTTTTCAAGATAATGCTTCAAACCAACGAGCTGGGCCTTGGTGCCCTTTGCATAGAAGCGGGTCATCAGGATAGGCTCAGCCGCCGGGGTGGGCTGAAGTTCGGGCTGGGGTTCCGGCTGAGTGCCGGCTTCCGGCAATTCGGACGGCTCCTGCACCGGGGTGGGCAGGTCAACCGCCGAAGCTGCCACAACAGCGGCGCGGGCTTTTTCGGCAGCGGCTCCCGGCTCTGCCTGCCGGGCGCGGCACTCTTCTTCCCGCCGCCGCTGTTCTTCCAGCGCTTTGTGCCGGTCGGCCACGGTCTTGATGGCGGTGGGTAAATCCAAATTGCTGCGGTACTCCACCATGATCTCGGCGGCGTTGTCCATGCCCTCGATTGCGGCCACGTCGGCCACAATGCCGTCCACGAATGCCTTTGCCTGCTTTTTCAAAGAGGTCAGGCTGTCGCTCATGTTGACTTTCGGGCGGTAGGTCAGATCATCCAGCCAATCAATGTCGGCGGCTTCCACCAGTTCGCCGTAGTAGTCCATGAGCGCTTCCGTCTTCTGAGCCACAATGCCAGAGGTCACATCCGTGATTTTCTGCTTCAGCTCGGCATCTGCCTGCTGGAACGGTGCCGTCACGCACTCCCGGTAGACTTTCTCAAAGACATTGTAGGGTTCAAGGATTTTGCTCTTGATGGCCGTGCGCTGGGCTTCGTACTCTTTGAATTCCTTGGTCAACTGCGCGCGGGCATCCTTGACGCTCTTATAGGTTTCTTCGGTGCAGATCAGCGAGGTGGCTTCGGCAGTGCGCCGCTCAATGTCGGCCTTTACGCTGTGAAGCCGCTCGACAATGATAGGCAACTGCTGAAGTTCAATGACCTGCAATGCAGTATCCTGTGCCATATTGCACTCTCCTTTCAATTTTTGAATATTACATAATGGCCGGTGGTCTTGTTCATCAGAACCCAGCCGCCGGCATCCGGGCTGTCCTGAATGAAAAGGTACTGCCGGGAATCCCAGCCATGTGCAGAAAGGGCTTCTTTCTGCTTGCGGGTCAGCCTTTTGGGCCGGGCATTCATGTGTCTGCCGCTCATACGGTACTCACCTCCTCATTCCAGCGCTTCAACAGCGAGGGCTGCATGGTGATGATCTTGTAGCCGGTGGCTTCCAGTTCAGTACTGCGGTCGTAGCTCTGCACGTCCTGCGCGTGCCGTGTGACAGCGTTTGCCAGACCATAAAGGGAAAGGTCACCGCCCGCGATAAGATGCCCCAGAATGCCCTCGCTCTCGTTCTGGCGGATGTTGAACTCCTTGGCCGCAAGCTCAACCACCTTGGGAGCCGCCGCCGGGAGAATGGGCGCTTCCTTGGCATCCCGGAGTTTCTGCACCAGCGCATTAAACCGGGCTTCATCGACCGCCGCCCGGACGGTGTCCTCAATCTTCATCAGGAACGCCCGGTCGTCGGCTTCGATGGTCTCATCCCGGAAAATCCCGAAATCGCCATCCACGCTTTCATTGATGCGGCCAACATGGCGCTTGCCAACACCCACATCCGCCACCATGCCATTGGTACAGACAAGACGGTAAATCAGCGGCTTCACGGAAACACTGCCCATGCCGACCTCAGAATTGGAAATCAGGATGCCGGCCTGAACAATGTCCCCCGGCACCACCTCGGTCTGGATGCGCTCATTGACCACCTTGATGTACATGCGGGTATCGGTCAGCTCACAGCTTTCAATGCGGGCGCCCTGCATTTCAGAAATAATCGGCAGGACCGTCTGGGCGACCTCGTAGTTGTCGATGCGACGGTAGCGGTCGGAGAGGATGGCGCGAGCTGTTCCGTCAAGGGTACGCACCATGCGGCGGGTGTCCGGGGACTGCTGGAACCAGCCATTGACGTTTGCCATCAGCAAGCCGGGGTTCTCTGCCCGCATCCGCTCATAGTAGGGTGCCGGAATCTTCAGCTGCAATCCCAACTGACGGTGGGCATTCTCGTTCAGCTGGAACGGAGTGTTTCCGATCACGAGGTCAAAGTTCTCGTTGACGGCGGTCATCTGCATAGCACCCGCCGTGGCAACGTAGTCCTTTTTGACCTTGGCCTGCCGGTCAAGCTCAATCGCCAGCTCCTGCAAACTTCTTCCGTACTTCATTGAAATCTCCTTTTCTTTCAGAAAAACAACCGGGACAAGCCCGAAATCACATAAACTTTCGGAGCAGATCGCCTACCCGTGTATCACGGAGGACACAGGCGAGCCATGCTCCAAAACCATCGAACACGCCCTTACTGTCCAGCCAGATCAGCAGAGCCGCTCCAAAAGCGGTCAGCCAGAACTGGAACAGCGGGACACGAGCCGCCGCCTGTTCGGGGGTGAGGTGGTACATGAACATCAACAATTCCTGCATCTTTACTCCTCCCCACCGCAATAGATCTTCTCGGCCTGCTCAACGCTGGTGTCATCGAATGCCCAGTGCAGTTCATGCAGCACCTTTTCGATGGTCTTCTTGTCAAGCCCGGCTCTCTGCATAGCCAGCAGACAGTAGCCGGTGCAGGCCGCGTTGCTCCATGCACCATTCAGCGCAAGTGCTTCAAACAAAGAAATCTGTTCCTCATAGGTCATAGCTACAAACTTTCTCTTGTACTTGATTTCCAGCCAGAAATAAGTTACACTAAAAACGATGATGCAGCCTTTCCTTGAAGCGGTTCGGCGCATCGCACCTTTCGGCATCGTCCTGCTGCAACGGGACGGTGCCTTTTTATTTGTCAAATCGGACCCGGATTGCCATGCGAAACGGCCCTGTGCTTTTCCGAAGTCCCTTTTGCGCTTATTCCTGTGTGTGTAGATTCGTAAGCCTGCACTCCTGCCCACGGCACAAGCCGCGTTCTCTCGCCGACACTAACGAGTTCTCCAAACTCTCCGGCAGCCATCTTGCTGCGAATCGTGGCGCATGATACCCCGTACCGCTCTGCAAGCTCTTTTGCAGTGTACAGTTCTTTGTGTCCTGCGCTCAGGCGCTCAGTTAATTTATCAGCTAGAATGTCAAGCAGTCTATCAACCATTTCGTCCACCGAATTCACCTCCCCACTTGTTGATGCGGCATCTTCAAAATCAAATCGTCCGCCGGGAGCGCTCAAACGCTTTGATGTCTTCAGCGCTGACCCTGTACTCCTTTCCGATTTTGATTGCACCGAGCTTCTTCTTACGAATCCACTCCCATACGGTAATGATCTGAACACCGTACCGTTCTGCTACATCCTTGCAGGTATACAGTTCCCCCATGAACGTCCTCCTTTCTTTGTATAGATTTATAGTTGTGTTTTGTTTGGTTTTGTGATATGATAATAGTGCAAATCAAACAAATCACAAAACCACCTGTCCATATCACACAAAGCAGTTTTGTTTGTTGTGTGTTTTGTGTGGTATGGCTATACTATACCACGCATTTTGTTTGGTGTCAACGGCACTTTGCGTGTTTTGTGTGGTTTTGTCTTTTATGCACAAAATCAGGCGGTGTAGTATGGATATATTGTTAGAAAGAATCATTGAGTGCATCGGGCCACGGCACGGTGCCAAGAAAGAACTTGCGGAGCATCTTGGAATTCACCCCAATGTCATCACAAACTGGCTGAATGGACGTAACAAGTCCTATCGACGCTATGTGAATGAAATCGCTGATTTTTACGGTGTTTCTGTTGATTATCTTTTAGGGAATGCCGATTCAAAAGAAAAACAGCCCGACTCTCAAAATGAGAATCAGGCTGTCAAGGATGAACTGATTGCTTTTTATGGGGATGTAAAGGATGATCTTACCCCCGATGATATTGACGATCTTATGGTCGCTATGCGCGCAAAGGCCGAGCGGAACAAAAAAAAGAAATCAGGTGTGTAATGCATGAACACAGCCGTTTGCTGTATGTATGATGATCTGGAAGCTTTGAACGTAGACGTTGTGGATGTTAAACTCAAAAACAATTTCGCAATCGCGTTCTTTGACAATTTCCTTGTCATTGATCGCAGCAAATGCAAGACCGCCGCACAGGAACGCACTGTGCTGGCACATGAAGCAGGGCATTACATGAGCGGCGCTTTTTACCGCGCCTATAGTCCCTTTGAGGTAAAAGAACAGGCAGAGCATCGGGCATTTGCTGCTTCTGTCGAAAAGTATCTCCCTGTTAACGAAATTCTGAATTGCTACAAGATGGGCATGACAGAAAATTGGGAGATTGCCGAGTATTTCAACCTTGAAGAAGAATTTGTTGAAAAAGCAGTACATTATTGGACTGATTGCAAAGGCATAGATTTTAATTGCTTATAAACGAAAAAACGCCCCCGGTGCTACCAACACCGAGAGCGTTCAAATAGATTGGCTTACTCAAAAAGAGCAGTCACAACCGACACTGTGATTATACCTCTTTTGGGTAGGCTTGTCAAAGTGTACCTAAAGGAGGTTTATTTTATTATGGCAAGACTCAAAAAAGAAAAGATGGCCGCTATCAACGCAAGGTGACATTGTCCAACGGAAAACAGAAATTTGTATACGGCAAAACGATTGCTGAAGTCAATGCCGCTGCAAATGCACTAATGAACCAAGATACCGCCGGGCTTGAAGTTGGAGATCACACATTGGTGGGCGAGTGGGCAAAAATTTGGTTGAAAAACTATAAATCCGATTTACGGGCCGCTACCATCAAAATGTACCGGGATAGCTATAATCTCCACATCATGGAACAGATCGGATACATGGAACTCCGAAACGTAAAACCAGTTCACATCCGACAGGTTATGGCCAGCGTTGCATCCAGATCGGAAAGCCTGCAACGTAAAGTTCTTCTGACTATGCGCCAGCTTTTTGTAGGAAGCACGTTTGAATCATCTGATTATTGATAATCCTACTGAGGGTATCAAAATCACCCCTCACGCTAAAGCGGAAAAGAAAAAGGCTCTGCTTCCCGATGAGGTCGATATTCTGATGAGTGTAGTCGTAGAACCACGCGCCCGCGTATTCTGCGCCCTCTGTCTGTACTGCGGGCTTCGCAAGGAAGAAGCGCTTGGGTTGCAATGGTCGGACATTCAAAGCAACTCTCTGACCGTCCGGCGTGCTATGACCTTTCTGAACAATCAGCAAGATCCCGTAGATGATCTCAAAACAAAAGCTGCGCACAGGGTCATTCCTATCCCGGACAAGCTCAGAGCCATCTTGCTTGATACACCACACTTGAGCCGATATATTGTCCCTGCCTCCAATGGCGGGATATGACCCGCTCCGCATTCACCCGAATGTGGAATTCTCACGTTGTTTCCCTTGTGCCTTTTCCTCTGCATCCCCACATGCTGCGGCATACCTACGCAACGACACTTTATCGTGCAAGGGTAGACTTACGCACGGCACAAAAACTAATGGGACACAGCAGCATTCAGGTCACCGCCGATATTTATACTCATCTGGAACAAGAGGATTCACTCCATGTTGCCGATAAACTCAACGAGTATCTTTCCGGCAAATCTGAGAACTCCGTGAAAAGTAGTCAAAAAGTAGTCAAGCTCGCCATCTGATACAAAAAAAGAAGCCACACAGCACGTTTTTCAACGCTACTGTGTGGCTTTTCTGGTGCACCTCCAGGGACTCGAACCCTGGGCCCACTGATTAAGAGTCAGTTGCTCTACCAACTGAGCTAGAGGTGCATATTGTCGAGATTGCGGTTCAAACCATTCCGACGATTTAGTCGGCCACTTGAACC
>ENA-OQJX01000844-OQJX01000844.1-human-gut-metagenome-genome-assembly--contig:-NODE-844-length-11123-cov-0.990269_pt1 | contig 11123 bp, 16 predicted proteins | sample MGYA00242615_ERZ504782 | MGnify/ENA primary metagenome ERZ504782 (study PRJEB26092, sample SAMD00036354) | human gut metagenome | host: Homo sapiens | study: EMG produced TPA metagenomics assembly of... | reverse complement strand
CCTCCATTCGGAAGCGGAGCCACCCTCTACCTCAGGCCCTATATGTTTGCCACAGGCCCTGTCATTGGCGTTAAGCCCTCCCAGGAGTACCAGTTCAGGCTTTTTGGAACGCCTGTAGGCCCTTACTTTAAGGGCGGAGCCAAACCTCTGACTCTTTGCGTCAGCGATTTTGACCGGGCAGCGCCCAACGGTACAGGCCACGTAAAGGCCGGACTGAACTACGCCATGAGCCTTCACGCGTCTGTCACGGCCCATGCCGCCGGATATGACGAGAACGTGTTCCTGGATCCCGGTACCAGAACCTATATTGAGGAGACGGGCGGAGCCAATTTCCTGTTTGTCACCAAGGACGGCGAGGTGGTGACACCTAAGTCTGATTCCATCCTTCCATCCATCACAAGACGCTCTCTTGTGTACGTGGCAGAGCATTATCTGGGCCTTAAGGTAACCCAGAGGCCTGTGAAGCTTTCTGAACTGGATGAGTTCGCAGAGTGCGGACTGTGCGGAACAGCAGCCGTTATCTCTCCGGTGGGCAGGATTGTGGACCACGGAAAGGAAATCTGCTTCCCAAGCGGCATGGACGCCATGGGACCTGTTACTAAGAAGCTGTATGATACCCTTACAGGCATTCAGATGGGAACCATCGAAGCGCCTGAGGGATGGATCCGCAAAATCGTATAACACCATATAATATCGGTTTGACTATTATAAAGTCAGAATATACGCAAACATGTGTTTAAACGCATAATCAGGGCCTCCCGAATATATTGATAGTAATTGTATCATATATTCCGGGAGGTTTTAACATGAAAGGAACTATTAAGGGTAAAGTGTACCTTGGGCTCATGATGCTGTTTGCCATGACCCTGTGGCTGGCCGGCTGCTCCGCGTCAAAGGACAGCGGGGATAAGGTCAGGGACCTGGATTTCACAGTGGCAGGCGATATGGATGTGCCGGATGAGCTTAAGAATCTGATTGCTGAAAAACAGCAGCAGCCGTTTAAGCTCACATACAGTGATGAACAGAATCTGTACATAGCGGTGGGATACGGCGTACAGCCCACAGGCGGCTACAGCATCAGCGTCAATGAGCTCTATCTGACCGACAACTCTATTGTGGTAAATACGGAGCTTAAGGGCCCAGAAAAGGGGGAGAATGCCGGTGCGGAACGAGTCTTTTCCATATATTGTAATCAGGACAGAGTATCTGGAAAATCCTGTGGTATTCCAGTAGCATAACCGGGCCGGGGGGAGGCAAAAGCCTGAAAAGAGGTATGAAACAGGGCGCAAACTGTAAAAAGCTCTTTTTAATTTGAATATCATATGCTATACTATACGATATTTAATCTTTTTAGGAAAATGTCGTATTACCGTAGCGTTGTATTAACTTGTTAAAGAAAGGCTGGAGTAAATATGATATTCAAGGACATATGGCTTGACATAAAGGCCGTACAGGAACGTGACCCCGCTGCCCGCAACGCCCTGGAGGTATTTCTTCTGTACCAGGGAATCCACGCCCTTATATGGCACCGGTTTGCCCACTGGTTCTATAATCACAGGATGTTTTTTGTGGCCAGGCTGATTTCACAGATTGCCCGTTTTTTCACCCTTATCGAGATTCATCCGGCGCCGGCTGGGCCGGGGCATCCTGATTGACCATGGATGCGGAGTGGTTATCGGAGAGACCGCAGTGGTGGGCGATAACTGCACCATTTACCAGGGGGTTACCCTGGGCGGCGTGGGAACCAAGAAGGGCAAACGCCATCCCACCCTGGGCAACAATGTGATGGTAGGAGCAGGCGCCAAGATTCTGGGCGCCTTTGAGGTGGGGGATAACTGCTCCATTGCAGCCAATGCAGTTTTGCTGAAGCCGCTGGAGGACAATGTGACCGCCGTGGGCATACCTGCCCGTCCAATCAAAAAGGATGGGGTTACCATACCAAAGGAAAAGAAAAGCCTGACGCTGGAGGAATACGAGACAATGAAACGGCGGATGGAACAGATGGAGAAGGAGATTGATTTCCTTAAGGGCGCCTTAAAAGAGGCCCGGTCTGAAAAATAACCTACCCAGGAGAAGATACACGGCAAATGAAACAGGAAGCACCCCATGTAAATATAGAGCGGAGCATCATAAAACAGTTCCGCAAGGAAATATGGCGCCCCTTTGTGAAGGGGCTTCAGGATTATGAGATGATAAAGGACGGCGACAAGGTGGCTGTCTGTATATCCGGCGGAAAGGATTCCATGCTTCTGCCAAATGCCTCCAGCAGTTAAAGCGGCAGAGCCGGACGGATTTTGAGCTGGAGTTCATTGTCATGGATCCCGGATACAATCCGGACAACAGGAAGCTGATTGAAGATAATGCAGCCCTTATGAATATACCGGTGCGCATCTTTGACTCGGATATATTTGACATTGTGGTGGACGTGGAGCAGTCCCCCTGCTACCTGTGCGCCAGAATGAGAAGAGGGTATCTGTACGCCCATGCCAGGGAGCTGGGGTGCAATAAGATAGCACTGGGACATCATTTTGACGATGTGATTGAGACTATTCTTATGGGAATCCTTTACGGAGCCAGATTAATACCATGATGCCCAAGCTTCACAGCACGAATTTCCAGGGCATGGAATTAATCCGTCCCCTGTACTATGTAAAGGAAGAGGATATACTGGACTGGAAGGATTACAACGGTCTGCATTTCCTCCAGTGTGCCTGCCGGTTTACGGAGCGGATTGCAAAGGAACAGCTGCAAGGGGCATGGCAGGGGAGGCGGCTGATATCGTGCACACCTCCAAGCGCCAGGAGATGAAGGAGCTTATCCGCTCCCTCAGAAAGACCAGCCCCTTCATAGACGCCAATATCATGAAAAGCGTGGAGAACATCAACTGGATGCCTGCCTTGGCTATGTGAAAAATGGAGTGCGCCGCCACTTTATGGACGAATACGATGAAAGATAGAAAAAGAGCATAAATCACCTGCTGTCCGCATAGATTTTTCTAAAAGACTATGAGAGATGGCAGGTGTTTTTTATGGAATTGATAAAGAAGCAGATACATATGAACCAATGGAAGGGCAACGTGACCACGCAGATTACCCTGGACGATGACTTTATTGTACCGGATACCCTGGATGATATGGAGCAGGTCATGCTGGACACCGGCGAAATACAGATTGAGACAGTGAAGAACCAGGGGGATAAGGTGGCGGTAAAGGGGAAGCTGGAATTCCAGGTGCTGTACCGCAAGGAGAGCGGCGGGCTCCAGACCCTGGGCGGCAATATTCCCTTTGAGGAGGTTGTCAATGTCCAGGGCCTGGAGGAAAAGGATTACGTGGGGCTTAACTGGATGTTGGAAGACCTGAACACGGATATGATTAATTCCAGGAAGCTGGGAGTCCAGGCCATCATTACCCTTCAGGTGCGGGTGGAGACCCTGAGGGACGTGGAAGCTGCTGTGGATGTGGACATGGAAAATAACAGCCGTCCCGCAGGGGCCGGCATGTCTGACACGGACGGAGCGGGACAGGTGCAGGTGGAGACGCTTAAGCGCACGGCCAACGCGGCTGCCATTGCTGTCAGGCGCAAGGATACATACCGGATTAAGGAGGAACTGAGCCTTACCGGAGGCAAGCCCAACATAGGCCAGCTGTTATGGCGGGAAATGAAGCTGCGGGACGTGACCGCTAAACCACTGGACGGAAGGCTCCATCTGGACGGCGAACTCAGTGTTTTTGTTATTTACGGGGCAGAGGATGAAAATATGCCTGTCCAGTGGCTGGAGGAGACCATACCATTTTCAGGGGACATGGAAATGGGTGATGTGAAGGAGGACCAAATCCCCATGGTGACAGTGCGCCTGGCCCATAAGGACATGGAAGCCAAGCCTGATTACGACGGGGAAATGCGGGAAATGGATGTGGACGCGGTGCTGGAGCTGGATATCAAGCTCTACGAGGAGGAGGAGGTCGAGCTTTTAAGCGATATGTACTCCAACAACCGGGAGATAGAGCTGAACCGTTCAGACGCCTGTTTTGACCAGATACTGACCAGGAATGTGTGCAAATCCAAGGTGGCAGAGAAGCTGAGTCTGCCCCAGGCTGAGCGGATTCTCCAGATTTGCCACAACGAGGGCACCATCAAACTGGATGAGGTGGAAATCGGGGATGACTGCCTGGAGATTGACGGTGTGCTGGAAGTGACCCTTTTATATCTCACCAGCGATGACACGTCACCGGTCCAGTCCTCTGTGGAGCAGGTGCCCTTCCACTGCGTGGCGGAGGCCAGAGGAATCCGGGAGGACAGCGTGTACCAGCTGGATGCAGGGCTGGAACAGCTCAGCGCCGTGATGATGGGCGGGGACATGGTGGAAGTGAAGGCAGTGATTGCCCTGGACTTTCTGGTTCTGCAGCCGGTGTGCGAACCGGTGATTACAGGGCAGCCATCCATCCCATGGATCTGCAGAAGCTCCAGGAGCTGCCGGGAATCGTGGGATACATCGTACAGCCGGGAGACAGCCTGTGGGAAATCGCAAAAAAATTCCATACAACAGTGGGCAATATCATATCCACCAACGAACTGGCGGACGACCAGGTGAAACCGGGGCAGAGGCTGCTGCTGGTGAAAGAGATTGCCCAGGGACTGTAAGGGAGGTTCCTGCCGGAAGAGGCCGGCGGTTTTGGAAAAATGAGGTCCGGAAAGTGAAAGAGATCTGGAAACAAGACGGCTTCCAGGTCTTTTTCCTGTGATGCAAAAAAACTGTTATAGAACCCGGTTTTATGGTATACTATCAGAAGTTAAATGAAAAGAAGGTGCTATGCTATGGAATTGGAATTTAAGCCGGTGGTGGCCGGGGATATAGACAGGCTTCGGCCTTTTTAACGGGCTGAGGCCCAATAAAACATGTGACAGTGTGTTTCTGGACAGTTTTTTGTGGAAGGACTATTATCATGTACAGTGCGCGGTGAGCGAGGGAAGAGCTGTTTTGTGGCTTATGGAAAAGGACGGCCAGGTTTCCACGGCCATGCCTCTGTGCAGGGAGGAGGACCTGCCTTACTTTTTTCAGCAGATGGTGGATTATTTTTCGGGTGTGCTTCACAAGCCTTTTTATATCTCCCTGGCCGATGAGGAAGCGGTACAGTGCCTGAACCTGGATCCGGCCCTTTTTGAGGTGGAGGAACAGGTGGATTTAAAGGACTACCTCTACAGCGGCGAGGAGCTGAGAAAGCTGGAGGGAAAGAAGTTTGTCAAGAAGAGAAACCACCTGAACGGCTTTAAGCGCACCTATGAAGGCCGGTATGAGTACAGGCGTCTGTGCTGCTCCGACCGTCATGAGGTGTGGCAGTTTATGGAGCGCTGGAGGCAGCACAAGGAGGAAGTGGGCGCCATGGAGCTGTCCCTGGATTATGAGGTGGCAGGGATCCACGATATACTTAAAAACTGTTCCAGCCTCTACGTGAGGATGGCCGGGGTATATATCGACGGCCAGCTGGAGGCGTTTACCATTGGAAGCCTGAATGTGCGTGAGAATATGGCTGTCATTCATATTGAGAAGGCCAACCCTGAAATCAGAGGTCTGTACCAGTTTATCAACCAGCAGTTCCTAATCAATGAATTTCCTGAGGCTGAACTGGTGAACAGGGAGGACGATGTGGGCATGGAGGACTGAGAAAGGCCAAGATGAGCTATTGTCCCATTGGATTGCAAGAAAATATATGGTGAGGGAACGATGATCCGGTATTGGAGAAAGTGAATTCGGGCGTGCAGGCCCCTTTGGCAGGAAGCGTTTCCGGAGGATTCCCGGGAATTTGCAGACTATTATTTGATAAAAAATACTACAGAGCTCCGTACTAGTGAAGGAGGACGCACAGGCCGTATCGTCACCATGGCCCATATGAACCCATACAGGATCAATATGGGAAAGAAGATGTGGAAGCTGGATTATATCGTTGGCGTGGCTACGGCTGCCGACAGCCGCCACCGCGGACATATGAGGGATGTGCTCATGAAGATGCTGGAGGACATGCATCAGGACAGGAAGCCCTTCTGCTACCTCATGCCGGCCTCTCCGGATATCTACAGGCCCTTTGGGTTCCGGTATATATTTGACCAGCCTCAGTACAGACTGGGATCTGAGGCAAAGGAATGCCTTCAGAGGCGGGAACTTCGGCTGGACGGAAATCTCTGTTCCTCGCTGGCCGGATGGATGAACACTGGCTCTCCTCCAGGTACCAGTCTATGCGTGTCGCGACCGGGATTATATGGAGATGCTTCAGTCGGAGTTAGACAGCGAGGCGGGAAGCGTATATGGATGGTATGATGTGTCGGGGTCATTGCAGGCGTTCCAGGCCTTTTGGGGGCGTGAGAAGCAGGAGCAGAGGTTCCTGTATGCGGGCAGGGACAGATGGCTGGAACCGGCCAGCGGCCAGCATGCGCCCAGACCGGCAATCATGGCCCGCATTACCGATGTGCGCTCCTTTATGGAGGCCATTGTCCTGGATGAAGGGTGTCCCTGTCCTGCCATGGATGTGATGGTCAATATCCATGACCCGCTGATACCGGGCAACAGCGGTTTGTGGAGATGGAAAATTGACGGAAACGGATCCTCCCTTACAAAGAAAGGGGTATCCCTGCCAAAGATTCATACCGGGGAATGCGCAGAGGAGCCGGATTATCCGGGGACGCTGGTTTCCACAGAGGTTTTGGATATTACCATAGAACAGCTGGCATCCTGGCTGTTTGGATACAGCGCCCTGGAGGAGCTGGCAGAGGGGGAACAAAATGGAGTGCCTTTCTGGTGCGCATATGTGCAGGTCCTGGACGGCGTGTATCTGGATGAGGTGGTGTAGATAAGGCTATAGATAAGGCTGCAAGATAAGGCTTATAGATAAGTCTATAGATAAGGCATGGGTTGCAGAGGCAGGAAGGGGTAATGTTATGAACGAAAAATGGCAGCAGTTAAAGGAATGGATTGGCGGCAGTGATAACATTGTGTTCTTTGGCGGAGCGGAGTATCCACGGAAAGCGGGATTCCGGATTTCCGCAGTGTGGACGGGCTCTATAACCAGCAGTATAAGTACCCGCCTGAGACCATCATAAGCCATAGCTTTTATATGCGGTATCCGGAGGAATTCTACCGATTTTATAAGGACAGGATGCTGTTTACCGATGCTGTCCCAAACCAGGCCCACAAGGCCCTGGCCCGGCTGGAGGAGAGGGGGAAGCTTAAGGAGGTCATTACCCAGAACATTGACGGCCTCCACCAGATGGCGGGAAGCAGGGAGGTGCTGGAGCTTCACGGCAGTGTACATAGGAATTACTGTACCAGATGCGGACAGTTTTATGATCTGGACTACGTTGTAAAGAGCGATGGCGTGCCTCATTGCAGCTGCGGCGGTGTGATTAAACCCGACGTGGTCCTGTATGAGGAAGGGCTGGATGACAGGACACTGCAGAAATCCGTGGACTATATCAGACATGCGGACATACTCATCATAGGAGGGACATCCCTGGTGGTGTATCCTGCGGCAGGACTGATTGACTACTACAGAGGCCATAAACTGGTGCTCATCAATAAAGCGGCCACCTCAAGGGATTCCCAGGCGGATCTGGTTATCAGCGATCCGATTGGAGAGGTCCTTGGGACTGTGGTTGATTAGGAAAGGAAGGTATCACAGATGTATCAGGCGGCAGAGAACAGATACGGCAGCATGGAATATAAACGTAGCGGCAGAAGCGGTGTTCTGCTTCCAAGAATATCCCTGGGACTGTGGCAGAACTTTGGACTGGAAAGAGCCTGGAGGAACAGGAGGCTGTTCTTTTCAGGGCATTTGATATGGGTATCACCCATTTTGACCTGGCAAATAACTATGGATTTCCGGCGGTGGGAAGGCGGAGGAAATTTGGTTCCGCTCTCCGGGACGGTCTGGGAAGGTACAGGATGAGCTGTTTATCTCCACAAAGGCAGGGTTTGATTTCTGGCCGGGACCATACGGCAACTGGGGATCGAGGAAGTACCTTATGGCCAGTCTGGATTCCAGCCTAAAGCGTATGGGACTGGAGTACGTGGATGTATTTTACCATCACCGTCCTGACCCTGAGACACCCCTGGAGGAGACCATGGGTGCCCTGTCAGACATGGTGCGCCAGGGAAAAGCGCTGTATGTGGGGATTTCCAATTATCAGGCAGAGGAAGCAGAGGCAGCCATCCGCATACTGAGGGAGAACAAAATCCCCTGTCTGCTTCACCAGCTCGGTACAATATGTTCGAGCGCTGGGCGGAGGACGGCCTTTTCGAGCTTCTGGACCGTGAGGGCGTGGGCTGCATATGCTACAGCCCCCTGGCACAGGCGCCCTGACGGGCAGATATCTGGATGGGATACCGGAAGGATCCAGGGCTTCAAAGGAAGGGACCACTGTGGGCGGCAGATATCTGACAGAGGACAAGCTGGTAAAAATCAGGGCTCTGAACAAAATGGCAGGGGAGCGCGGACAGTCCCTGGCCCAGATGGCCCTGGCCTGGGTACTTCGCAGGAAGGAAGTCACCAGCGTTCTCATAGGGGCCAGCAGTACTGCCCAGCTGGAGGATAACGCAAAGGCCCTTGACAGCCCGGCATTCAGCTGTGAAGAGCTGGCTGACATAGAAGGCATACTGAAAGGGTGACAGGCAGCGGCCAGACCCATATACAGAAATGGAGATATGGCATGAATGAAAAGTTGAATTATGAAGTAGGGGACATAGTAAAGCTCAAAAAGACCCATCCCTGCGGCAGCAGCCAGTGGGAAATCCTCAGGGTGGGAGCTGATTTCCGGCTTAAATGCATGGGGTGCGGACATCAAATCATGATTGCCCGCAGGCTGGTGGAGAAAAATACCAGAGGACTTACCAAGGCAAAAGAGGATTCCTAAGCAGCCGCCCCCTGGAGATACCGCGAAATCCGTCATAAAAATGAAAGAAAACAAAAAAACATCTTGCATTTGTCCGGGGAATTTGTTAAAATAATACTCCGTGACATATTATATCCTTGCTCCTGTTACTGAAAGCAGGGGCCAGAGACCACAAGGAGGTAAAGCAAGATGAACAAGTATGAATTAACCGTTGTTCTGAATGTGAAGCTGGAAGACGAGCAGCGTGCAGCAGCAATCGAAAAGGTAAAGGGTTACATTACCCGTTTCGGCGGCACTGTAACAAATGTAGATGAATGGGGCAAGAAGAGACTTGCTTATGAAATTCAGAAGATGCACGAAGCTTACTACTACTTCATCCAGTTCGAGTCTGATTCTGTATGCCCGAATGAAGTAGAGGCTCACATTCGTATTATGGAACCAGTGATCAGATATTATGCGTAAGGCAGAGGCATAAGGGATACCCAGACCGCCTATGGCGGGAGAGAAAAAGGAAGTGTGACCGTATGAACAGAGTTATTCTTAAATGGGAAAGATTGACAAGAGACCCGGAAGTCAGATATTCACAGGGAGAGCGTTCCATGCTATAGCCAGGTACACCCTTGCAGTGGACAGAAGGGGACGCAGGGGCCAGGACAGCTCTGCGGAGCAGCAGACAGCCGATTTTATCAACTGTGTTGCATTTGACCGCGCTGCCGAGTTCGCCGAGAAGTATTTCCGTCAGGGAATGCGGGTGCTTGTGTCAGGCAGAATCCAGACAGGTAGCTATGTAAATAAGGAAGGTCAGAAAGTATACACCACCGAGGTCATTTTGGATGACCAGGAATTCGCAGACAGTAAGGGTGCGGCGTCTGAAATGGGAGGATATGCCCAGGCAGCTCCTTCTCAGAGACCGGCTCCTACCAGTGCGATTGGTGATGGGTTTATGAACATTCCTGATGGAGTGGAGGACGAAGGACTTCCATTTAACTAGGATGTTCCATGGTTAATAATAAAGGAGGACAACACCAATGGCATTTAATAAAACAGACAGACCAGATGGCGCTAAGATGAGAAGACCAGGCGGAATGCGCAGAAGAAAAAAAAGTTTGTGTATTCTGTGGAGATAAGAACGGAACCATTGATTATAAGGATGTTAACAAGTTAAAGAGATACGTATCCGAGAGAGGAAAAATCCTTCCCCGCCGTATCACAGGCAACTGTGCAAACACCAGAGAGCCTGACTGTAGCTATCAAGCGCGCACGTCATATCGCTCTTATGCCATATACCTGCGATTAATTCTTTGTTCAGCAGGGATTGATGGGTAAAATGATAACGGGATTCCATATGTGATGTATGGAGTCCCGTTTTTGCATTTGTGTTTTTTACCTTATGTTTTCCGGCTGCCCTTAATCCCCGCAGCATCCGCCTTGACCTTCATCAGCCTGGCCTCCCCCAGGATGAAGATGGTAGCGCCGCCAATGACGATGGTTTTCTGTACATCCACAAACATATGGCCATTGTATTCCTGGTCCTCTATCTCCATGGCGCGTTCTTTGCAGTTGGAAGATACCAGCTGCAATACTTCGTCCGTCCGTTCCGTCCCCACCAGGAATACATTAAGTTTCCTGCTGGAAACCAGCCCTTTGGCGTCTATCCTGGTGGCCTGAATCTGGCTTTCTCTAAATGTCGGATGCCAGTGATTCAGCATCATTCTCCTGTACGATAATCAGCATCAGGTTCATATCCATAAGCATACCTCCGTTACCTCATTGAGAGTTTTGTCTATAATAAGGCATTGTACCACAATGAGGCATGGATCAAAAGAAGAATCAGTAGTGTATTACATCTTTTGCCTCACGGATTTTACGAAGGACAGGAGCAGCTCCCTGCTTAGCAGGTAACGACAGAGTGGACGGAGGAACAAGGGAGGGGAGAAGCTTACTCCTTTTAACCCTATTCTATAGCAGTATGGAGTAAATTTCCACTTTATTTTAAAAGCCGGGGGGACAGAGCTATTGACATTTTTTGCGTGTAATGATATAAATAAAACCATACTAATTTGCTATGAATAGTGTGGTTTTGCTGCGCGGCGCAGCGCTGTGCAGAGACGGATGCCGGTTTTAAGGAGGAAACTTATGAAACATACAAAAGGAACAGCAGGGAGAAGGGCAGGCAGATTTCTGGCCCTGGCTTTATCTGCGGCCATGGTCCTGTCATCGGCAGGATGTGCGGGCAAGGGCGG